>Ga0247730_1000118_pt1 | contig 78384 bp, 53 predicted proteins | sample UWRJL073202C2_FD_180959 | JGI IMG/M metagenome (GOLD analysis project Ga0247730, IMG submission 180959) | Plant litter microbial communities from Arlington Agricultural Research Station in Wisconsin, United States - UWRJ-L073-202C-2 | ecosystem: Environmental > Terrestrial > Plant litter >...
TAAAAAACTGCTCCATTAGTATACGTGCTTTTGCTGAGTTAAAAATAAGTAAGCATCTTCCAGAGAAGCCGCAACAGCAGTCGAACCTGCCTGCGGTTTTTCGCTCATATACCTTGCACGGATTCCGTCTTTTTGCCTGATTGTGTTTACAACCAGATTTTTACCCTTAAATTCATTTAAATCAGTACTGTTTAATAAGATTTCAAATACTTTGCCCTCTGCCAGCTGGATTACTGCTGCTTGCGATCCTTTAGTAAGTAGCTGGCCGCTCTTCATAATCGCGACCTCGTCAGCAATAGTCTCAATATCCGACACGATATGAGAAGAAAGAATTACCACACAGTTTTCTGCAAGATCAGAAATCAGGTTTCTAAAACGCATCCGCTCTTCCGGGTCCAAACCAACTGTAGGCTCATCAAAGATAAGTACCTTAGGATCGTTCAACAAAGCCTGTGCAATACCAACACGCTGTTTCATACCACCAGAATAGGTGCCTATAGGGAATCTTGCCGCTTCAATCAGGTTTACACCTTCTAAAAGGCTTTCTATCCTTGGCTTTAAATCCGGACCGCCAACGCCTTTCATTGCCGCAATATATTGCAGGAATTCATAGGCATTCAGGTTATCGTAAACGCCAAAATCCTGCGGCAGATAGCCCAGGAATTGGCGGATGTAATCTGGATTGGTTAAAATATTATGTTCGTCAAGCTTAATTGATCCGTGGGTTGGTTTACTTATCGTAGCTATAATCTTCATTAAGGTAGATTTTCCCGCCCCATTTGGGCCAAGTAAACCAAGGATGCCGTTTTCAATGGTTAAGGAAAAATCTTTTAATCCGAATTTGTCTTTATTGTACTGCTTTGAAATGTTTTGGATGTCGAGCTTCATTAGAGAATATTGAAATTAATTACTGGTATGACTACCGATTCCCTATTTTGGTTACACCTAAAAGTTGTGTTTTGTAATTAATCTTTAGTTTTCTTTTCATGTGCCTCTTGAATGTCATCCATATCAGGCTCCAAAGGCTCATGTTCGTGTGCTGCAGAAGCTTCATATTGTAAGCTCACGAACATGGGAAAATGATCAGAGTCGAAATTCGACAATCGTTTTAGCTGCTTCAATTTAAAATCTTCAGAAATGAACGCATGATCCAGCGGAAACCGCATAAAAGAATGGTGCGCATGAAAAGTATTATAGAAACCCCGTCCACGGCGCGGGTCTAGTAAACCACTCATTTTAAGGAATAAAGTTGTAGTATAACTCCAGGCAACATCATTCAGGTCGCCCATTACAATTACCGGTATTTTCGAAGCCTTTGCCAGGTCGGCAACCAGCAGCAATTCTTTATCACGTTCAGTAGCCCTAACATTTTCCTGGGGAACAGGGGGAGTGGGGTGCACTGCATATAATTGGATATCCATTCCATTCTTTAACCTGATTTTGGTATGAATAGAAGGAATATCATCCTCTACCATAAATTTTACCGAACTGTCTAAAAGGGGTAGCTTAGAGTACATCAGCATTCCGTACGTATTTTCCATGGGCACCCTGATATGGTGCGCATAGTCTTTCTCTAGCTCCCTGGTCTCTTTGTCCCACCTGTCGTTTGTTTCCAGCAGTACTAACACATCCGGATTGGCTTTTCTAACTTCTTCCAGGCAGCCTTTGCTATTTGTATTATCTTCAAAAACATTAGAAATCATCAGGCTGATGCTTTGATCAGGTAAATCCTTTGAAACGCTTACTACGTGTTTCCTGCTCAATACAGTGAAAGGAAAAATGAGGGAAAAAAGATAGCAAACATGCAGCGACATCGTTGTAGTTAAACCCCAGTGCAGTGCCGAGCTTTCAAAATAGCCGATCAATAAACCAAGACAAATTAAAGAAAGTACTAGCAGTTGGAGCCGGGGATAGTCGAATACGCGGAATGTCCAGTAATCATGTTTAACGAGAGAGAGCAGACTGCAGAGCAGGAGAACGGCAGAAAAGATAATTAAGAAGAGGTTCATTTTTTTGAGATGTGTTGGATAAGAGACAAAAATCAGTTCAAATGTGCGTTTAAACATTTAAAAACAATTATCCTGCCACACTTATACAGTTATTTAAAGCTACCTTACACGAGGTACGGCGAATCTGCTGGCTACTGCTATCAATTAATCCTTTGGAAAACATCTTTAATACCCTGGTCAACAGTTTCATTGACAATGAAGTTGGCATAGCAGAACATTTTTTAAGCGATAGCCTTGCGGCGCATTTAAAAGAAAATTTAATTACCCTTTATAAAGGAAACCAGCTTAAATCGGCCGGACTGGGTAATGAGACTATTGTGGATCATGATAAGTTATATAGAAGCGATAAGATCTATTGGTTAGATCGTAAGCATAATGACTTGCATGAGAATAGTTTTTTTGATTTGATGGACAGTTTCGTCAGTTATCTGAACCGTACCTGTTACACAGGGATAACGGGCTATGAGTTTCATTATGCGTTGTATGAAGAAGGAAGTTTCTATAAAAAACATTACGATCAGTTCCGGAATAATGAAAGCAGGCAGTATTCTATGATTATGTATTTAAATGCCGACTGGCAACTGCAGGATGGAGGGGAGCTTTGTATTCATCACGCGGACAGTTTGCAGAATATTACGCCTGTTAATGGGAAGAGTGTCTTTTTTAAGAGCAGCGAGGTAGAACATGAGGTACTGCTTACCAATAAACCCAGAATGAGTATTACAGGTTGGTTAAAGGTAGATTAGATTAACCTTAATTATATAAAAAGTAAACAGAATTTTGTAAAGCGCGGGCTGGGTTATCTTATAGCTTTGATCATACTAAATATCATATGATTATGAACAAGCTCCTTTTAATAGCCCTGCTTTTTACTAGTACAACTTATGCTTACAGTTTCTCTGGCAAAAGTAAACAAATTGCAGTATCACCTTTATTAAGTAGCTACTACGGGATCAAGAACGCACTGGTTGGTGCTGATCAGCCAGCAGCAGCACAGCAAGCGAATGAGCTGGTGAAAGCTATATCGACCTTGGATAATTCGTCTTTAACAGGTCGTGAGTTTAAACTGGCGAAGGACTTACAAGAAAATATATCCGCTTCGGCCAAAGAAGTTGCTACCTCAAAAGATTTGGGTACGCAAAGAACCGCTTTTTCAGCCTTGTCTTTATCTATCTATAGATTGGCAAAAGTGATCAAATTAAGCGATCAGCCGGTCTATTATTATTTCTGCCCGATGAAAAAGAGCTACTGGCTAAGCAGCGAAGCCGCAATTAAAAATCCTTATTTTGGGAACCAGATGCTTACTTGTGGTGCGGTTAAGGAAATTTTGAAGCCATAATGTGATGAAATCCGGTATCCTGATTATCTTAATTGGTGCTTTCTTCGATGGAAAAGCGCAGACTCAAATAAGTGATAATACTCCCAAAACTGTTCGCTACGATCTTTATGTAGCAGAAAAAATGGTTAACTATACGGGTAAAATGCGGATGGCTATGGCAATCAATGATTCCATTCCTGCACCTGTATTGTACTTTACTGAGGGTGATACGGCAGAAATCTACGTGCACAATACGTTAAAGGAAGAGACTTCACTGCATTGGCATGGGGTGATTTTGCCTAATCGTTATGATGGGGTATCTTACCTCACTACACAGCCTATCAAAGCAGGCGAAACACATTTATTTAAGTTTCCAATTGTACAAAACGGGACTTACTGGTACCACTCACATACGATGTTGCAAGAACAGATGGGGATGTATGGGGCAATGGTGTTCCGTAAGAGAAAAGATACAGAAAAGCCGGCGGTTAAAGAATTGCCATTGGTGCTGAGCGACTGGGCAGATATGGATGCAATGGAAGTAGACAGGAGCTTGCATAATGCATCAGATTGGTTTGCTATTCGCAAAAATGCCGTGCAAAGTTATGCGGAGGCCATAAGGAGTAAGAATTTTGGAACCAAATTGACTAACGAGTGGAAGCGGATGACAGCCATGGATGTGAGCGATGTGGCATACGACAGATCGTTGATTAATGGAAGGAATGTATTGAACCAACCGCAATTTAAGGCGGGCGACCGGGTAAAATTACGGGTCGTTAATGGGGGATCTTCTACTTATTTTTGGCTTACTTACGGTGGCGGGAAAATTACGGTGGTTGCAAACGATGGAATGGATGTAGAGCCTGTAGAGGTAGATAGGTTAATTATTGCAGTAGCAGAAACTTATGATATCATTGTTACCCTTCCTGCTAATAAAAGCTACCAATTTTTAGCCACTTCGGAAGACCGTACAAAATCCACTTCACTGTGGTTAGGTAAAGGTGAAAAGGTCAATGCACCAGCTTTGCTTCCGCTCAACTATTTCGAAGGGATGAAGATGATGAATGAAATGATGAAGATGAACGGCGATATGAAAATGATGGAGGGGATGGTGATGGCCAACCAGCAGATGGATATGAACAATGTGATGTATCCGGAAATTGTAGGTGATAATAAAGGGAATATACCTAACCCCAATCTGGTTACCCTAAATTATGGCATGTTAAAGTCTACCGTAAAAACAACACTCCCTGCAGCTCCGTTTAAGTTGCTCCATTTTGAGTTAACTGGAAACATGAATCGTTATGTGTGGTCGATCAATAATAAAACAGTCTCAGAGGCTGATAAAATTCTTATCAAAAAAGGGGAAAATATAAGAATTGTACTTACTAATAATACGATGATGCGCCATCCAATGCATTTGCATGGACATTTTTTTAGAGTATTAAATGGTCAGGGAGAATATTCGCCTCTTAAAAATACGCTGGATATTATGCCTATGGAAACGGATACGATTGAGTTTGCTGCAACAGAGAGTGGCGACTGGTTTTTTCATTGCCATATTCTCTACCACATGATGAGCGGTATGGGAAGGATTTTTGAATATGAAAATTCCCCGCCTAACCCTGAAGTGCCCGATCCCGCCTATGGAATGAAAATGATCGCAAAAGACGACCGGAAGTTTCATGCTGTAGCTAGTGTAGGGGTAGAGAGCAATGGGTCCGATGGATTTGCAGCGGTAGCAAATACACGTTGGAAAATCAATACGTTATGGCATTTGGGTATGAGCAATCAAAAGGGGTATGAGAGTGAGACTATGGTGGGCCGGTATATTGGTAAAATGCAATGGTTGATGCCTTACATTGGTTTTGACTACCACTACAAAGATTCAGCTGAACAGGAAAAGAACCTATTCGGGCAAGTAAGCAATAAAAATAACCGCAAAACAATAATGGCAGGGCTTGCTTATACTTTACCTATGCTGGTAGTTGCAGACATCAGGATAGATGGGGATGGTAAATACCGGTTACAGCTTGGGAGAGAAGATATTCCGGTTGCAAAAAGGGTACGTACTAATTTTATGGCGAATACTGATAGAGAATATGCGGTGGGTTTAAAGTACACGCTCACGAAATATATTGCCCTATCTACCCATTATGATAGCGATATGGGCTGGGGCGGAGGCCTTACGCTGAACTATTAAATTTATCATATTGTTCTATCTATTTTAATGGATGCTTATTTCTTAAATAAGAATTAAATAAAAATAGGTAATATAGCAGAAAAAAAATCTTGCAATTACACACTACCACTTCTTCCGGGGCAGCTGATAATTCTTTAGCAGCAGATAGCGTGCATTGGTTAGCTATGAAAAGCGGGGACCCAAATGCTTTAGAAATCCTGTATAAAGTTTATGCTGGTCCATTATATAATTATGGGTCAAAATTTACAGTCGACAAAGATTTGATTAAAGAATGTATCCAGGAGTTGTTTGTAAATTTATGGACCAGGAGGGATTTTATTAGTAATCCATCAGATATTAAAAATTATCTTTTTAAATCTTTCCGGCTCGCTGTTTTTAAAAGGGCCGCTTTAATTAGCAAGAATGATGAATACGTGGATACTGAAAACTACCCATTTTCAGTAACACTTAGTATCGAAGATAACCTGATTGCAGGAGAAAAGAACGACGAGCTTAAAAAGAGATTGCAGAGCACCATTGCTTCTTTAACAGACCGGCAAAAAGAGGCTGTCTTTCTTAAGTTCTATGAAAACCTATCTTATGATGAGATTGCAGAGGTAATGGGTATATCTGTTAAAGCTACTTATAAATTAATGGCCAGATCGTTGAGTTACCTTAGGGATAACTTATCAAAAGACGATCTGTTGATTTTGTTATCTGTATTATATCTAAAATTATATAATTGATAATCAGTATTTTGTGATTTTTTATTAAAATCAGTATCTGTACGTGGGGTAAAAAAACTGTTTTCCAGCTAATCGGATTGAAATAGAAATTATGGAAAAGCAATCTGCCGATTTTAGTTCATATACCCTGGAAGATCTGATAGATGATCCCCGGTTTATATTATGGGTAACTACGCCCGACAATGATCTTGATGCTTTTTGGAAGAAAGTACAAAATGAGTATCCGCAAATTACACCGGTTATTGCGGCTGCAAAGAAAATTGTGCTTTCCATGCGGTTTTCTACAGCTACTATGACTGCCACAGAGCAACAGGTACTGTGGACGGCAATTACTGAAGAAGCGAAGCTGGCAGATGTACCCACAGCTGCAGCTTTTAATCAATCGCGGTCGTCTGCTCAGGCTAAACCTTCTTTTACCGTTCCGTTATGGCTGCGTGCAGCTGCCGCAGTGTTTGTATTTGGTATACTTAGTCTTTCAATTTTCCTTTATATGCAACAACAGCAAACTGTAATTACTACGGCATTCGGACAAACCAAAACAGTAGCTCTTCCTGACGGTTCTATGGTTACACTGAACGCTAATTCTGCATTACATTATGCTGCAAATTGGGACAAAAAAGCTATCCGGGAAGTATGGATAACCGGAGAAGCTTTTTTTAAAGTAAATCATTTACATCAATCCGGTGCAATTTTAGCAGCTGACCGTTTCGTTGTACATGCCGAAGAACTGAATGTGGAAGTCTTGGGTACTACGTTTAACGTGAAGAACAGGAGGGGGAAAGTTAATGTGGCTTTAGTTACCGGGAGGGTTGGTGTAGCAGTAGAGGGAGCAAGTAACCCACTCATAAAACTCATACCCGGTGAACTGGCAGAATACACAGAAAAAGGTCAGGCTATCTATAAAAAGGCCATTTACACCAAAGACTATACCTCTTGGCAAAATGGAGAACTACATTTCAATAAAACACCGCTTTCGGAGATATTTGCTTTGATTGAGGATAATTATGGCTACACAGTAATCACGAAGGACAATAAAATCGGTAAACGGCAGCTATCCGGAAATTTCTCCCTAAGCTCTGAAGATGCTTTCTTCAAAGCGATTTCGACCACATTGGGCATTTCTTTTCAAAAGAATCAAGCCACACATCAATTAATTATTAAATAATAATTACATTCTTATTTTTATGAAGACACGCCATAAGCTATGCTTACTGACCCTTTACGCACTTTTTTTTACCATTATTTTTGGTATAACACCTGTTAGCGCATTAACTGCTGATCCTGAAATTCCTTTAACACAAGCTTTAAAACAGGTTTCAGCACAAATGGACGTCAGCTTTTTGTATGAAGAGATTAATGTCAATACTAAAAAAGTAGCCTTTGATGTGAAAACCATAAAAGGCAAAAAAATTGAACAGGTGCTAACCGAACTCTTAGCTCCATTAGGATTATCCTGGTCTAAAATTGACAATAAAAATTACTCCATCTTTTTGCCCGCCGTCCCAATTGCTCCCTTAAAACCTAAAGCAGTTGGTCCTTCATCAGTGATTAACCCCGCAGATTCCGTTGCACTGCTTCAGCTTACTGCTATACCGGGAGCTACGGAAAGTGCAAGAGAAACATTAAAAGAAGTTACCATTACCACAAGCGCAGCCCGGATAATTACGAAAAGCGATCGTTTTATTATGAATTTAGGTGATAGCCCGATGGCCGTGGGCAGTTCCCTTCAGCTGCTCAAGACGGCTCCGTTTGTAAAAATTGCTACTGACAATACCGTTAGTTTGCAAGGCAAGAAAACAATGATCCTGATTGATAATAAACCCATTGCCGAGGCTTCACTTGAAAATGTGCTGCAAGCACTGCCCGCAGGTAACATCTCTTCGGTGGAGCTGATTACAAACCCTTCTGCTAAATATGACGCTGCTTATGGAGCTGTAATAAATATTATTACCAAGAAAAGTAAGATTGAAGGATTTACAGGCAGAGTGAATGGCGAAGGTTCTACTGGCAAATATGGAAATGCGAATGTCAACACTGCGCTTACCTATAAATATAAGGCGCTCACTTTATATGGAAACAGTGGTTATAGATTTGGCGAAGTCATATTTGATGCTGATGCAGACAGAATTGTGGATCATGACGGTGAAACTGCCATTCTTGGGAATGATTGGAAAAGGCTCACCCATCAAAAAATGTTTAATTTCCAGGTAGGTGCAGATTTGGCGCTTAACGACAAACAGACCATTGGCTTTCAAATAAACGGTAACTTATATCATTTTAAGGGACCGTGGACTACGAACAATACTTTTAGCAAGCAAGGTTCAGCAATAGATTCTGTTTTATATACAGACGCTACTTTTCATATGCCGCTAAATACTCATAATTATAACCTCAATTATCACCTGGTTACAGATTCGGGTAAAAATGAGTTGAATGTATTGGCCACATATACGCCCTGGGAAAGGAACCTTTCTCAAGTTTTTCCTTCCGTTTTGTACGACCCGGCTGGTAAGGTGATTGATGTTCCCCCAACTTATCAAACGATGAATAAGACAGCCATTGATGTCTATATTGCACAGGTTGATTATAACCATAATTTTAACCAGCAATGGAAATTGGAGAGCGGGTTAAAGTATCAGCACACCAATTCGCTGAACACGATTAATTATGAGTTGCAGGATAATACGGGTTTTGTTAACGTCCCTGCTTTTTCCAGTGATAACAATTTAATTGAATCTATTGCTGGTGCGTATGGTATTTTATCTAAAGACTGGACAAGTGATAAGTTACAATTTGGCTTAAGACTGGAGCAAACTAAAGTAGATTTCATGGGCAATTTTAAGCAGGATTATACAAATCTATTCCCTACACTATTTTATCAGCATAATATCAATGATAATAATAACGTATCGTTTTCTTACAGAAGAACGATTACGAGGACGCCCTATTATGAATTGGTGCCATATTCGGTATTCCTTAACCGATATACGGTAGAGCAGGGGAACCCAGCGCTAAGGCCATCTTATGATAACCGGTTCACGGTGGGGGCAAATATACATAAGCTGAACGTTGCACTAAGTTATGTTACAACCAGTGGAATGTTTGCCCAGTTTCCGTTTAAGCAGGATTTTGAAACTAACCTCACTTATTTTACTAAACAGAATCTGGACAAGGCGTATGATTATTCCCTGTTTCTTTACTTCCCGCTCCGTTTTAATTCGTGGTGGGAAACACAGAATAGTGGAACGGTTTTAGGTTATAACAATGCTGAAGGTAAGGTGCTAGGGGAGTTGTATTCACTTTCAGCATTTCATTCTGATTTTAAATCGACGCATATCTTTAAGCTTTCTGCTACCGTTAAACTTCAGGTTGATGCTTATTACTGGACAAAATATGTTCAGGACCTATCCAGGTACAGCGGTTATAAAAATATAGATGCAGCTGTTCTTATAGATGTTTTAGGAGGAAAGGGGCAACTTCGCCTGGCCGGTAATGAGATCTTGTTTAAAAGAAATGATTTTACTTATGATCATGATTTCGGTGCTTTTCGTTCAAGGGATATTATTAATACAGATAGTAAACGTATCAGTATAGGTTTCAGTTATAAGTTTGGAAAGACAACTATAAAATCACCTGATAAAAAGTTAGGGAATGAAGATGCGTTGAAGAGGTTATAATCCTTTTAAAGCACCAAGCACGATAATATGTGAATGCAGCAGATATAGTAATACGATTATGCCTTTGCTCAATTTAGTAACTCATTGGATAGAAATATTGCTTTACATAGATAGTATCAGTTGTTGATCCCAAATATTGTCTGATAATCTGTGCTTCAATCAACCATTTCTCAGATTTTGTTGGGCGCGTTTCCCGTGCAGACTTGTTTATTCCTTTTATTGATCCGCCAACAAGTTTGAAAGGTGCACTGTAGCAGGCAGGACAACTGTTATTTATCACTGCTTTACCGTTTATAATATCTTCAGCAGTCAAGGTAAATGAGTTAGCTAGACGCGGTGTTTCTATTGATATAATTGTAGTACCGATATCCGTCGTCAGCGCTGCATAGAAAATCCGGATGTCATTATTGCCGAAAGGTGCATTTGGTGATAAAATGTTGTTTTCCGTAAACCAGTATTTGCAGCTTAAACCATTGGGGCAATCGGTCAAATTCTTTTCATCAATTTGAATTTGTGGTTGTAAATCCTGCTTTTTACTGCAGGCAACAGTTATACCTATAAATAGTACTAAGACGAAGAGATTTAAAGTAGATTTTTTCATGTCTGGTTTGTTATTTTAATAGTAAAACGAGCACCAGTTCATTTTTGCTACAGTTTATATATTAAGTTTATGTTAAATTAAAAATGGGGCTATCAATTGCAATTGATAGCCCCATTTTTAATTTATTGCTGCTGATTGTTACCAGATCTTTACCCGTTCGTTTTCCGGACGGTATAATTTATCTCCTGGTTTTATATCAAATGCTTTGTACCATGCATCAGTATTAGATAGCGGGCCATTCACACGATATTGAGCAGGAGAGTGCGGATCTACATTAATTCGCATACGTGCAGCTTCATCACGCATTTTAATGCGCCAAACTTGTGCAAACGATAAGAAGAAACGTTGATCAGGCGTAAAACCATCGATCTTTTTGTTGTCTTTGCCCTCAGGTGTGTTTTTAAAAGCCTGGTAGGCAATAGCCACACCGCCGATATCTGCAAGGTTCTCCCCTAACGTAAGGTTACCATTCACATGCAGATTATCCAGTACAGTAAACTTGTCGTACTGCCCAGCTACTGCTTGTGTTTTTGCTTTAAATTTAGCCGCGTCTTCTGGTGTCCACCACACTTTCAGGTTTCCATCTTTATCATACTGGCTACCCTGATCGTCAAAACCATGAGTCATTTCATGCCCGATAACTGCACCAATAGCACCATAGTTGATTGCATCATCTGCATCTTCATCAAAAAATGGGAACTGTAATATCCCTGCAGGGAACACGATCTCATTAAAACTAGGATTATAATAAGCGTTTACAGTAGGCGGGGTCATTCCCCATTCCTCTTTATCAACCGGTTTACCTACCTTTTCAACCATCTCTTTATAGTTGTGTTTAGCGATAGCTTCCAGATTTTTATAATATGCATCTTTAGAGATTTCTACATCGTCATACTTTTTCCATTTATCAGGATAGCCGATTTTTTTGGTAAAGGCTGCAAGTTTAGCTAAAGCTTTTTCTTTGGTAGCATTGCTCATCCAATCCAGCTTTTCAATTCTAGATTTATACACAGCTTGCAAATTATCTACGAGGTCTTTCATCCGCTTTTTAGCTTCAGGAGTAAAATATTTCTCTACATAAACTTGTCCAAGAAGCTCGCCAACGCCATTGTCTACTGTAGAAAGCATAGTTTTCCATCTGTCTTTTGGTACTTTCTGGCCGTTTAATACTTTACCGTAGAAATCAAAATTTGCATCTCTAAAGCTTTTGCTTAACGAAGTTGAAGCACCGTTTAGTGCTTCAAATGCCAATTTTGTTTTCCAGATTTCAATAGGCTGAGTTTTTAATAAGGTGTTTAAGGCTTTGTAATATTTAGGCTGACCGACTAAAATGGTGTCGGTGTTTATCTCCATGCGTTTAAAGATATCCTTCAGATCAATATCTGGTAATTGTTTCTGAATATCCGCGAAGGCAAACTTATTGTAGTTTTTAACCGGGTCGCGCAGTTCAACAGGAGTAGAGTGCGATTTCGCAATGGCGGTTTCAAGTTGTAAAATGTTAGTTGCGTTTTTAGCTGCGGTAGCCTGATCTGTTCCCGATAGGGTAAACAATTTCGTGATGTAGGTGATATAGGCAGCACGTATTTTTTTCGTTGCCTCGTCCGTATTAAAATAGTAATCCCGATTAGGTAATCCTAAACCAGCCTGACCAAATTGTGCCATGTTTTTAGAGCTGTTCCTGTCATCCGGAGCAACGTAAAAGCCGAATAAAAATCCGTCGCCGTCTTTAAATCCATCAGCAGCGAGACTAAGCAACTGCTTGTGATCTTTAACCGCGTTGATTTTTGCTAATAGTGGTTTCACAGGTTCATAGCCTAATTTTTCTATGGCAAGGGTATCCATTCCACTTTGATACAAATCGCCAATTTTCTGCTCATTGCTTCCTTTGTCGTGCTCTTTTTTAATGATTTCATCTAAAATACTGTGCAGGTTCTTTTGATTATCATCATACAAAGTAAAAAAAGAACCCCATCCTGTTTCAGAAGCAGGGATTTCTGTCTTCTTTATCCATGCACCACTTGCATATTTAAAAAAGTCGTCTCCCGGGCGGACTGTAGTATCCATGCCCGACTTATCGAAAAATACTGTTCTTGCGCCGGGTTCCGAGGATTTCCCATCGCCTTGTTTACAAGCAGTACCGAGCATTGCCGGCATTGCTATCCATATCAGATTTTTGAATTTCATTGTTAAATTAAGTTATTTTGATAAAGCTAATATGAACATAGCTGTAACAAAATACAAAATTATGGTGCTATTTTCAAACAAATTAACAAAGTGTAGTTATTGATTAGTCGAAGGAAATACCAATATAACTCTTAAACCTGATCTTGCTACCATCGCAAACATAGCTAAATGGAGAAAACAAATAGCATAAGAATCGGCACTTTACATTAGCAATCAGTTTACACTTCCTGATTTTGCTGTAAGCAAACTTTCAATCTTTATTTCCAGATCGCCCCTGCCTGTATCGTTTTTTCCATAACCAGACCATTTAGAAACAATCATGCCCTGTGGATCGATCAGTACAAAAGTAGGATAGCCTTCAATCCCATATTTCATAACTGTTTCTCCAAAATTTGCTTTTCCATCCCATAAACTAGGCCATGGGGGAGTGTCTCTTTTAACTCCTTTCAGCCAGATTTCCTTATTGCCATCGCATGAAAAGGTAATTAGTGATAATTGATCTTTGTATTTATGAGCAATCATCTTTAGCTCATCAATAGACTCCATACAAGGGCCGCAATAGGTAGTAGAGAAATCAACTAAAACATACTTTCCTTTTTGCTCATGCAGACGACGTTGTTTCCCGTTAGTATCAAAAGCTGTAAAGTCGACACTTTGATCACCTTTATCCAAAATCTTTCCAACCTTCAAGTATGTAGCTATTCTTTTTCCAAAACGACTTCGCTGATACGAAGGATTCACTGCATTAAACATTTGTTGTAGAGAATCTTTTGAAAGATCCTTTTTTAAATAGAAAAGCGCATCTAATCCTTCGTAAGTATTCAAGTGGGTGTTAACAAAAGATTTCCTGATCGCAAGATCGCTACTATCTATTTTAGCGATTGCTTTCCATATCCTTTTTACCTCTAAACTATCACCCTTTTTTGCGAAATACTCATTAAGTAATTCATTTCTCTCTTTAGAACCACTTTTTGTTAAGCTAGTTAATTCGCTATGCACATCCTGGATTTCAGATCCTGTAATTGATAAATCAAAAGGGAAATCATTCGCATCACCCTTTACACTAATCTTCTCATTTCCGATCAGTAAGGTAAAATAATAATACTTTTCTCCAGCATTTGCATAGATCCATAGGTTTTGCGGATTGTTAAATAATTTCCCCTTCAACACGAACTGACCATTCTGTATAGTAGCACTGTCAATATCCGTATCTGTATCAGAATCATTTACAAAGAATTTAGTTCCATTAGGAAAACCGGTCACGTTTGCCTGGATAGTGTATCCCTGAGCAAAAGAGAACTTTGTAAGACTGAATAGTAGGAGCGTAATGAGGATTTTATTCATTTTTGAGTGCTTAATTTCTGTCGTGAGCTATTACCGAAAGTTAATAATATATATTTTAATTATTACAGAATTATTGATCAATTCGATAGTCTGACTAATTATAGACCAGTAGCGGCTTTTAAACTTTCTCTATTTAAACTTTCCATTCGTGTAATCGCTTTTGGATTGATCTTTCCTAATTTGTCAATCGTCACATAAGCAGGATACCCGCTATTAGCATTCAGCATGTTTTTTAGTTGCGTAACTATTTTTTCATTCATAAAAAAATGTGTACCTGGAATTTGCAGATCAGCAATTTTATTTTTCCACTTATCTACATCAGACCCACTTGCAGTACAGAGGTAAATATATTCTATAGCTAAATCCTTATTATTCAAGTGCAACTTTTTACCCATTGGCAAATCTGAAAGGCATGGACCACACCAGGTTGCCCAAAAATCCATGATGAATGCTTTGTTGGGGAATTTTTGCTTAAGAGTCAGCATGAAATCGTCAATATTTTTTATTTCTTCAATTTTATATAGCTCTGCATCAAATGGCATTTTAATAAGCGGTGTTCCTATCAAAGCTTTTTCTATCCTAGTAGAGGAGGCAAACAACTTATCGATTCTTTTTTGGTTAATATTTGCCTTGGTCAGCTCGTCACTCGCTATTTTTTTACCCCATTGCGATTGGATGCTATTAATAATCTGGGAATATGATTTTGAATAAACGTCTTTCTCCATGCCTAATAGCATCAGTTTCAAAATGTCTGCTTTCTGCTGGGAGTAGGTACTATCTAAAAGGAGCAAATTACGATCAAGGGTAGTTTGCTTTGTACTAAAGCGCGTGTAAGTATTCAGGTATTTGTAAAACAACGCCCCATCATTACTAGTGAAATAGGGTTGATGATTTTTGACTTCGTTGAATAGTGGATTTGGCATCTTATCGCCCCAATAAGCAACGCAAAGGTTCCCATATACATCAGATAAGGTTTCATTGGTAACCGCCCATCTGTAATTTTGAAACTTGTTTGTAAATTCAGTATCTAATCTGGTCAATTCTTTCCGGATAGAATCGACCTTGGTGATAAACGTTTCGGGCTTGTATTCTTTTCTGGAGCGGCAGATGTTCCTAAGTGTCTCATAAAGCGCTTGTTTTTCAGTTTTTTTAAATAATAAATTTTTATTCAATACAGTGTTCAGCTCTCCATCTACACCAGAATAGATTACTCCTTCATCAATCATATAGGCACCATCCTTTGGCAGTTTACTCACATCAATCGAAACGGTTAGTCCGCTATTCACATAAACCCCAGCATATAAGTAATCACCTACGCTTAACCATACCTGCTGATAAGGCAAGTTTTGTTCGAGCATGATCTTCGCTGTACCAGCTTTATTGATTGCTACAAAATAGTCAGCTTGAAAAGCAGCACCCAATTGGACAAGCGTATAGGTGATGTCTACCTTTTTTACACTGTCTGGAAGATTCTTCAGCTCAATTGTTAATGTGGCAGGTTTACGGTCCATTAACAGTGCATCCATCTTATTATCCTCAATACTGGGAGGAACATTTTGTGCACTTAGTTGTAGGCTAAAAATTAGCAGGAAAAAAATTAGAGTGGGTTTCATATCGGGTTGGATTTATTTTTTTATGGTGTTCAATGCCTTAAGTACATTCTCTTTTTTACCTCTGGACAGCGGTATACGTGTATCATCGTTAAGCAGCAGATAGCCAGAATCTTCTTTGATTAAGCTTTTTATAAATTTTTTATTTACTAAATGAGATTGGTGGCACCGAATAAAATCATAGCTGGCCAACAGCTCTTCATACTCAAAAATGGGCTTAGAAACCAGTATACTTTTTCCGTCTGTAAGGAAAAATTCAGTGTATGCGTTAGACGACTCGCAGCGAATAATATCCCCAGTGGGTACAAATCTGATTTCTTTTGTAGACGCTAAAGCTAATTTATGGTCCTTCTTAACATCTTTATGTCGAATAAGGTCCATCAAGTTTTCGAGCTGCAAGTTCTCCTTCTTTTTGTTTAGCTTTTCTTTTACCTTATTGATTGCAATTTTTAGTTCTTCCGGGTTAACCGGCTTTAACAGGTAGTCTATAGCTGATAATTTTACTGCTTGAATTCCATATTGATCATAGGCCGTTACAAAAATAACTTCGAACTGGTAATGTGGTAAAGCTTTCAGCAGGTCGAAACCATTTTTATTGGGCATCTGTATATCTAAAAAAAGCAGATCAGGATCAGTAGCTAATATTGTTTTAATTCCTTCATCCGCACTGCTGGCCATCCCAACAATAGTTATACTCAGTTCAAGCTTTTTGATAACACCTATAATATGCGCTATATTATTTTTCTCATCATCAATTATTACTGCTCTAATCATAATAGCCAGTTTTTAAAATGTATGATTACTTGTGTCTGGTTGTCTACATATGCCATTGAAAGTTCAATTTGCTGGTCGATTAATGTCTGGTTTAATAATTTTATTCGTTCTCTGGTCAGTTTTAATCCGAAGCCGTCTGACTGATCTTCTTCTTTAAACCCGCTGCCATTATCTTTTACAATAACTATCATATCATCAGCTGCTTGGCTGAAAGTAACATTTAGCCATCCCTTTTCTTGCAAAGCGGATATGCCATGCTTTACCGCATTTTCTACTAATGGCTGTAAAAATAAACTGGGGATTTCCACCGCATGGGTATCAATCAACGCGCTCTTTTCTATTTGATAATTGAATCCAAAACGGAGTTTTTCGAGCGCTAAATAATTTTCCAGGATCTTCATTTCAGTAGAAATGCTCACATATTCTTTATTGCTTGCCTTTAAAGAATCTCTCATCAAATTGCTAAATTCCAATAAGTATTTAGAGGCATTTTCAGGATCATTCTTCGTAATCAGCCCCTGTATTGAACTAAGAGCATTAAACACAAAATGCGGGTTAAATTGTGAGCGGATAGATTTTAGTTCCGTTTGTACAATTTGTTTGGAGATACGTTGTGTCTTTAGGTTTTCAGATTGCTTTCTGGAGCGCCAAAGCAAGATGATAAATCCTACTGCAGAAAAAACAAGAAATGTTAGACCTATTTTTGCCCAGAGTGTTTGATACCAGGCAGCGTGGATAACAAAAGCATAGCTAGTGATTTCCTCTGGCTGTGTGGAATAACGAATTTTCAGATTGTACTTGCCCGGATAGAGATTTTTCAACCAAACTAAATTGAAATCAAAATCATTTGCTTTCCAACCAGTACTATCACTACCGTTTATTAAGTTATACTGAGTGATACTTTTAGAACCAATGATATCTTCTAAATAGAAGATCAGATTATTTTCGTTGTATTTGAAGTCATACTTCATTTTTAATAATATTGTATCCTTGCTCCAATTCCCATTATAGCTGTTACCCAGTATTTGGTTACCCCATTGCCGATGGAAAACGGTCAGGAAATTTGGGAGTTCTGAAAATGTAAACACACCGGCAACTTTAGGCTTCCATTTTAACCAATACGCGGATAGTGAAGCTTCGATACTGTCAGGAACTGCTTTTCGCCTGACCTCAAAAGTCAAGGCTTTACCATAACTAGTCTTAAAATGCCCCAAATAAGCGGTTACCTCATCATCTTTTGCAGGGTCGGAAATGCGGGTCATTAAATAGGCGCTGGGAAAAAGTTTAGGCTGAACCCAAGGTACCACTACCTTTGTTTTATTTTCTATTACGCGAAATTCATATTCATGGGCATTCTGTGGGTTAATGCCATTTACAGTTATAATTACTCCCGAAGAATCCACTATGGGGATTGCATATCGACCTGCATAGCTGTTTATTGAGACTTCATAGGAACCAGATTTACGATTGAGGTAGTCTTTTATTTGCGGGGCTGTCTTTTCAACCTGATCATAATTAACATGCAGTTTATTAGTATAAAAAGCTGTAATTAATAGACCATTTTTCTTTTTTTTGTAATAGGTACTTGTTAAGTATTTTCTAATGGAGTCTCCATGGCTATCATATTTAATAATGGGATGAATGCTGTTTAAATTTATTTTCAGTTTTTGGGCGCGACAAAAAATGGAACACAAAAGGAAAATCAGGAGTAGTTTGCTTCGTAGCATTTGTTTTTTCTAAGAATTATAATAGCTAAGTAAAGACATTTAATGGTCCGTAATACATGCAAGTTTGAATCTTGCAGCGCTTACTTTGAATTTGGTAATAAACGATCAGCCTATTTTTTGATTAGCAGGGACCAATATCAATTGCCTGTATACCATTTTATCAATTGCAGCTAAAAATCGTTTCGAAACGCTATATTCTTTTCAGATGGATTTATCATTGAAGAACGGGAAGTAATTGATGTGGACTGTACACTAATTCTAATCCCCTTCTTCCAATTTGAAAACTTGCTCCACGGAAATTTCGAAGACAGCAGCAATCTTCAAAGTGTCTTTTTGGCTTGACTAAATGTAATATACTTTATTCATTATGTCAATTATACATTACATATATTCAGTTTTTGAATATTTAAAGTCACTGTACGTCCTAACTGGAAATTGGACATGCAGGATTTAATATCCCTATCTGATCCTAATCATTGATAATCCACCATACAGTTCCACCGTAAGACTAGACAAATTACGGTTCTTTAGAATTTTAATAAACACAGACAAATGATATGGACTTTAAATAGGATCATGTCTTTGTTGATTATAGGCTGATTATACGTATTTTACCCTAAAATAGGAATAAAATATACACTTACAGTATGAGTTGTTGCATACATTTATTATTTTTTTTTCTTGTTTCTTATTGCGCAGAAGCAGTTATGAATTAACAATATGTTATAATTGATGATAAAATAAAATCTTATGAAATTTCTCTATTTATGTTCTTTACTTTGCTGTTCACTGAGTTCATTATCTTCATTTGCAAAGGTTCCATTATTAAAATACACAGTCAATGGGAGATAAGTTCTCTTAAAGATGGAGATAAGGTACCAGGTCGAGGATAAACAAATAACTGATTCTACACTAGTAAAAGCATACAAATTTAAATTTCAGGGGACGCTCGACAATCCCGTTTTTGCAGCCGTGTATTTGAACCTAAATCCTTATGTAAAGCGTAACCAGCCTGCTAAACCATTAGACTACAAACGGTTTTATCTGGAACCTTCGATTATTCATATTAAGGACAGTGATTCCTTAAAGCATTCGAAGATAAGCGGTTCAAAAACAGACTTGTTAAATAATCAACTGCAGGGTAGGCTGAAAGAGAACAACGAACTGTTTGATGCCCTCCGCAAAGAATTTGAAGCACTGCCGCAAGAAAAGCAAAAAGATACGGTTGTATTCCAAAGCTTTGTTAAGCGGGAACAGCAATTAATGGATGATTCGTTTGAAACTCATCTGGCTTTTGCCAATGAACATCCCAATGATTATATCAGTGTTATTAGCCTTTCTTATATTGCTCCCCATCCCAATATTTCTGCCCGAGCGGCTAAAGCCTATGCCCGTCTGTCAACCCTATTAAAACAGACCCCGTTAGGCGAGGGTATTGTTGTTCAGTTGTCTGCAATTGAAAATACAGGTATAGGCAAGCTAGCTCCAGAATTTGAACAGTCTACTGTAGAAGGTACCAATGTTAAACTTTCAGATTTTCGTAATAAATATGTTCTGATAGATTTTTGGGCGAGCTGGTGCGGGCCATGTAGGGATGAAAATCCGAATGTGGTAAAAGCGTATAATCTCTATAAGAATAAAGACTTTACAGTAATCGGTGTGTCATTGGATGGGCCCGGAAGCGGCAGGCTTGGATAAAAGCGATCAAAGATGACGGACTGGCTTGGACACAAGTTTCTGATTTGAAGGGCTGGGAAAATGAGGCTGCAAAAATATATGGTGTTCGTAGTATTCCAGTAAATTTTCTAGTGGGTCCGGATGGAAAGATTATAGGTAATAACCTACGTGGGGACGCTTTAATAACGGAACTGAAAAAGTTACTGACAAAATAGTTAAGGTATTATATCTACAAAAAATACTTTAGTTACCTAATTTTTGAAAACGTACAGATCGTACAATATCTTCTTCCTTCAGTAAATGCGGAGTAAATCCGGCAAAAGACTTGAAATCCCTGATTAGGTGCATCTGATCAAAATATCCGCATTTGTAAGCAATCTCATTCCATGTGGTTTTAGGTGATATCTCCTTATACTTGTATGCATGTGTAAAGCGGACCATTCTAGCATATAACTTAGGTGTTAACCCAATTCGCTCCAGAGATTTTCTTTCCAGCTGACGTAAACTTAGATTTGATTGGGCAGCTATATAATTAACGGGTAAATTACCACTGGAAAGCACTTGCAACTCCATGGCTTTATCGAAAGGCTGGGCAGTTTTTAAAGTTTTTAATTTACTTAATAGATAGTCCTGTACGATGTCGACTTTACTTTTATTTTCTTTTGCTTCGCCTAGTTTTTCCAGCAAATTGTTGATCTCCGTGCCCAATATAAGTGAAGCATCAAAATCACAGTCCACTATTTCTTTTAACGGTATACCTAACAGCCTATACATCCCACATGGCTTTAGACCAACAACGATAACATGATGTTTATTCCCAAGGTCGAGTGTCACGGGGGTTAACTGTGGCCCAATAATTATCGATCTTGCACGCGTTTCGAAATCGCCATTCTGCTTTTTCACTTTTACCTGATCATCCAGATAAAAACATAAGAAACGGGTATGTGTAGGCACATAATTATAAATATTTGACAGATGTACATCCGTTATAAAGTCGGCATGAAAAATATGGATGTTTTCTACATACTCACTAAGCAGTAAATGAGGAGGGAAAGTGGCGATAAACATAGGCCTGTTTTATATTAAAAGATAAAAAAAATTGACTCAAATCTCTGTTTACACTAAAATTTTCTGCTCATAGCTTACGTGCTAAAAAAGAATTTTGCTACGTCGTGTTTGTACTATCTCGTTCAAATTTAATGATTTAAATTTAATTATTATCCACACCCAAGGGAGGCAGGCAGCAATTTGCCGCCTGCCTCCGCAGTTGCCAGAAAAGATTAATCATTTCTAGATGAAAGCAATGGTATGATTGGATTAAATATTAGGTACAGATATAATTGATACGCATGAACGAGCGCAAAAAAGATCAGGATCCTGCTAATAGTTTCCTAAGCACAGATAGGGGGAAAACAAAATCAAATGCAATTGAAATACCCGCGATCAATTTGCCCAAAGGCGGTGGTGCAATTAAAGGGATTGATGAGAAGTTTACTGTAAACGCTGTAAATGGGACAGCATCTTTCTCCATTCCACTTCCTTTTTCGGCTGCCAGAGGCGCCAGTCCAACATTAAACCTTTCCTATAACTCGGGTGGGGGTAATGGTATTTTCGGATTAGGCTGGGGCTTAAATTTAGCCGCTATCAAAAGAAAGACTGATAATGGTCTTCCCCGTTATCTGGATGGAGAAGACACGGATACTTTTCTTTTTTCAGAGGCTGAAGACCTTGTACCAGAATATAGGAAAGAACGGAATGGCAGCTTTTCCGTTGATGGTGAGGGTAATTATATAATTAAGGAAAATGTTTCAAAAGATGGTTTGTTCATTATTCGTTTTTATAAACCCAGAATAGAGGGACTTTTTGCCTGCGTGGAAAGGTGGGTCAGCAAAGGCACTGCTGAAATTAAGTGGCGGATCATTACTAAAGAAAATGTAACTACATTATTCGGTTGGAGCGATGCATCAAGAATTGCAGACCCCAATGATGCACGCAAAATATATCAGTGGCTGCCAGAATTTGTATTTGATGATCATGGTAATTGTTCACAGTATGTGTACAAGAAAGAGGATGAAAAAGGTTTTGATATTACCCTTTTACATCATAAGAACAGGATTAAGGAAGGTCGCCTTCAATATGCTAATCTTTACCTGGAGAAAGTTTTATATGGAAATAAAACTCCTTACAAAGAATTTGGTGCGCCTTTTTTGGATGAGTCTGCTTATGTATTCGCTACCGTATTTGATTATGGAGAATATGAACAGCTAGCTCCGTTTGCAAAAGTTAAAGACTGGGATTTTAGAATAGATGCATTTTCTGATTACAAAGCAGGTTTTGAGATTAGAACAACAAGGTTATGTAAGCGGGTATTTTTGGTCCATCATTTCAAGGAAGAAGGATATGAGGGCTGGGTTAAATCGACCAACTTTGAGTACGACACAGCCAGTCAGCTGGATTTTACATTTCTAAAAGCCATTACTGATTATGGTTATATTAAAACATCTGATCAATCTTACTCCCAAAAACAACTGCCGGCAATTGAATTTGACTATCAGAAACATGACTGGAATAAGGAGGTTAAATCAGTATCTCAGGATAACTTAGTACATGCCCCGGCGGGATTGGACGAGCAGCAATATCAATTTACGGATCTGTATAATGAAGGCCTATCAGGAATCTTAACGGAGCAGGCAGAAGGATGGTACTACAAACAAAATCTTGGCGATGGGCATTTTGCACATGCAAAATTAATTACTCCAAAACCGTCCTTCTCAGGATTGGGTGGCATGCTGCAATTGGCCGATCTTGATAGCGATGGTAGCAAACAGCTGGTAAACTACGATAATGAGCCGATGGGATTCTTTGAACTGGATGAAAACCAGGATTGGCTGGCCTTTCAATCTTTTAAGGAATTACCAAATGTGAATTTTAATGATCCATTTCTAAAGATGCTCGATCTGAATGGGGATGGAAAGCCAGAGATGTTAATTGCCGAAGACCATTTATTTACCTGGTATAATTCTGAAGGAAGAAAAGGATTTTCTGCAGCACAAAAATCCTCCAAATCAGCTGGCGAAGAAGAGGGACCGCATATTATTTTCTCAGATAAAAAACAGACCATTTTCCTCGCTGATATGTCTGGAAGTGGGATGACAGATATTGTCAGAATACGAAACGGAGAAGTTTGCTACTGGCCCAACCTCGGTTACGGCCGGTTTGGCGCCAAAATAGGTATGGATAATGCGCCTGTATTTGATTCCCCTGATACCTTCCACGCCTCTTATTTAAGATTGGCGGATATTGACGGTTCTGGAACTACAGATCTAATCTATCTTGGTAAAAATAAATTTACCTGCTGGATGAATTTGAATGGAAATAGCTTTTGCAGATCACCGTTCGAAATAGACAGCTTTCCTGCAATAAACAACTTATCTAAAGTAACCGTTGCGGACCTGCTGGGCAATGGTGTAGCCTGCATAGTTTGGTCGGGCAAAACTAGCGAAGACAATAACACATCTGTTAAATATGTAGATCTGATGAATAGTAAGAAACCATACTTGATGATTTCTTACAAAAACAATTTAGGTAAAAAAGTATCACTGGAATATTCACCATCTACGAAGTTTTACCTGGAGGATAAAAAAGCTGGCCGGCCCTGGATAACTAAACTGCATTTTCCGGTGCATTGTATTGCGCAAACAATAACAGCAGATCAAGTTTCTGGTTGCCGTTTTGTAAGTTCTTATATCTATCATCATGGCTACTATGACCATGCTGAACGAGAGTTCAGAGGATTCGGGATGGTGGAGCAAATCGATACGGAAGATTTTGACCATTGGGTAAAAGGAGAGGCTGCCAATATTGTTATTAGAGAATTACATCAGGAACCTGTTGTAACCAAAAACTGGTATCATACGGGCGCTTATATTAGGGGCGAAGAAATCCTTTCCCATTTCGCGGACGAGTACTGGTTTAAGGAGATGGAAAGGCAAGGTTTTCAGGTCGCTCATTTCGAAGAAAACCTGCCAGATGTGAGGCTGATTATGGCTGCCGGATTGGAAGATGTGTCAATTGATCAATTGACTGCGCAAGAGTGGCAAGAGGCAATCAGGGCTTGCAAAGGGATGAGCTTGCGTTCGGAGTCTTTTGCCCGAGATGCTGAAAAAGAAAAGCTTACAAATGAAGATCAAAAGCAGGCTGCTCGGAAAACTGAACTTACCCCTTATGCTGTAGCGACACATAACTGCGTTATTGAATTGCTGCAACCGAAAGGCAAAAATAAACATGCCGTTTTTGTGGTTAAAGAAAGCGAAGCCATTACTTATAATTATGAAAGGATTGCCGAAGATCCACGTGTTGCACACACCTTGAATATTAAGTTGGATGAATATGGAAACGTGCTGGAATGTGCTTCGGTCGTATATCCAAGACGGGTGATCGATAGTAGTCTTCCACTAGAAACACGACAAGAGCAAAGTCGCACTATTATTATCTATACGCAAAATCGCTATACTAATGATGTAATTAATGATAGCGAAGTGAGCTTGCCATATGAAACCAAAAATTACCGCTTGCGCTTGCCTTGTGAATCAAAGACTTTTGAATTGAATGAAATTGCTAAAGTGGCTTCTTTTTATTCCATAGCCGATTTTGATGATGTGCTCACTCATGCAAAGGAAGTAGCTTATCATGATCTGAAAACTGCAGCGGTTCCTGGTCAAGCCCAACAAAGGTTAATTGAGCACACCCGAACTAATTATTATGATAACAACTTGAAAGATCCTTTGCCGTTGGGAAATTTACATTTTTTGGCAATACCGTATCAAAGTTACCAGTTAGCTTATACACCCGAATTGTTATCTGATATTTATGTGGCTAATGTGATGGACGACTTGCTTATAGCAGGCAGATTCACCCATAGCGAAAATGATTTTAATTGGTGGGTCAGTTCTGGCACGACACTGTTTTTAAGTGATGGAGAAAATATATTAGATGTACAAGACCGCTTTTTTGCTCCCATTGCTTTTATAGATCCTTATTATGCCATAACAAAAGTAAAATACGGGCCGCACTATCTTTTTATCAAGGAGACTGAAGATAACGTGGGAAATACAACAGCAGTAGTACAGTTCAATTACCGAACGCTTTCTCCCGAAAAGATGAAAGATATCAATCGAAATCTTTCACAAGTGATAACGGATGAACTGGGGTTGGTAAAAGCTACAGCAGTTTGTGGAAAGGGAAATGAAGCGGATGATCTTTTTGGGTTAAATGAATCCTCGGATACAGAGGAGATAACTCTTATTCATAATTTTTTTAATGTTCCTGCTACGACAGAGGGTATCTGCGAATCACAAACATTGATAAATCTTGGGAAGCAGCTACTGCAACATGCTTCCGTACGGTTTATATATGATTTTGAATCTTTTAAAAATTACGGAAAACCCGTCGTAGTGGCTTCCATCGCTAGAGAAGTGCACTTTCAAAAAAATATCGATTCTCCTGTGCAGCTCAGTTTTGAATATTCAAATGGGCTTGGGCAAATAGTAATGAAAAAACTGCAGGCAGAGCCTGGCATTGCAAAAAAAGTGGTTGTCGACGGACAAGGTGCACGCACGATTGCAGAAATAGATACATCTGCAAAAAGTCCTGAATTATGGAGATGGATAGGAAATGGAAGGTCCATACTCAACAATAAAGGGAATATTGTAAAGCAATATGAGCCTTATTTTTCAGTTAACCCCTGGTATGAGGATGACAAAGATCTTGTAGAAACAGGTGTAACGACGACAATGTACTATGATGCAGTAGGTCGGATGATTAAAACCGAAATGCCGGACAGTACTTATAGTAAGGTCGAATTTAATTCCTGGAAGCAAGTGGTGTTCGATGCGAACGATACAGTACTCCAATCTTCGTGGTATACTAATCGAACTAATCGCCTGATAGATGTAGAACTTTTAGCTGAAGGCAAAGATCCTGGTAAGGAAAAGATAGCGGCCGACAATGCGGCCAAACATGCGAATACTCCTAATATATTACACTTTGATACTTTAGGCAGACCTATTTTATCAATTGATCATTATATAAATAGTAGCAATGGAACAGAAGAATTTTATCCCACAAAGATCAATCTAGACGCAGAAAGTAATTTACGGAACGTAACCGATGCCAGGAATAATGTGGTAATGCAGTATAAGTATGACATGCTTGGCAATCTGGTATATCAGAACAGTATGGATGCAGGAAAGCGATGGTTATTACACAATATCCTTGGCAAGCCGCTTCGTTCCTGGGATGAAAGGGATCATGAATTCCAATATTTTTATGACGCGGCCAATAGACCAACTTACAGTAAGGTGATAGGGGGTGACGGGTTAACTGCCTTGGATCATATTTATGATAGGGTAATTTATGGCGAAGACCTTTTAACGGGAATAAGAACAGCCAACAACCGCTTCAATGAAGTGGAATTGCAAAACAGAAATATCTTAGGAAAGGTTATCCAGCACTATGATACTGGAGGCTTGGTAGAAACGCCAGTTTACGACTTTAAAGGTCAGCCCTTAGCAACCACTAGAAAATTATTCAAAGAATATAAGGAGGTCGCCAATTGGACAGACGATAATCTTTACAATGATCTGGAACCAGGCGATGGCTTCAAATTTTCTACCACCACAGATGCACTAGGAAGAATTACAGAGCAAATTACGCCTGACAACAGTAGTATTATTCCTGCTTACAACAACACCGGACTTTTAACTGCAGAAAAGGTGTTGCACCCCGCAGAAGCAGAATCTTCGATATATATTAAAGACATCGATTATAATGAGAAAGGACAACGTAATAAAATTATTTATGGCAATAATGTAATTACAAGATTCTACTATGACAAGGAAACTTTCCGGCTTCAAAGATTAGAAAGCAAACGGCAAAATGGAAGTCCCTTACAGGATTGGCATTACACATATGACCCTGTTGGAAATATCACCCATATAGAGGACAAAAATATACCGGTTGCATTTTTTGATAATCAAAAAATAACTGGCGTTTCTACTTTTATTTATGATTCATTGTATAGGCTGACAGCAGCTACAGGCAGAGAAAATGACGCTGCATTAAAATATGGCGATTGTGACAACTGGAATGATAAACCTTTTATGCAAGACTTATCTCCAGGAGATCCTATGGCAAGCAGAAATTATACCCAATCCTATGATTATGATGCAGTGGGAAATATATTGAAAATGAAACATCTGGATGGAAAAGCAAATTGGACAAGAGAATATGAATATGAAACAGCTAATAACCGGCTGAAGCGCACATTTATTGGAGACAATGCAAATCCTGCCAGCTATACAAAGTACAGGTACCATGCAAAGCATGGGTATTTAGAAGAGTTACCCCATCTCGAACATATTAGCTGGAACTTTAAGGAAGAAGTAATCCTAACCTCCCGGCAGCACTGCACCACAGATAAAATTCCTGTGATTACATACTATCAATACGATGGCAGCGGTCAGCGTATTCGAAAGATAACAGAAAATCAGGCTTCCGCAGGCAATGTGCCCACCAAAAAAGAAGAACGGATTTATGTGTCGGGTTTTGAATTGTATAAAAAGCATAGCAATAGTAATGCAGGTCTGGAGCGAACTAGCTTAAGCCTGATGGATGAGGGGCATAGGTTTATTATGATAGAGACCCGTAATAACGTAGATGACGGCACGGAAAAAAAGTTGGTGCGCTATCAATTACATAATCATCTGGGTTCTGCTGCTTTAGAGTTAGATGGTTCTCCCGGTGCAATGGTGATATCTTATGAAGAATACCACCCGTTTGGTACAACAGCCTTCCAGGCTGCAAGGAAAGATGTTATCACTGCCGCTAAACGTTACCGATATATTGGTATGGAAAGGGATGAAGAAACCGGATTCTCCTACCATAGTGCAAGGTATTATTTGCCTTGGCTGGGAAGGTGGTTAAGTAGCGATCCGATTGGTTTAGGCGGAGGAATTAATTTTTACAGGTACGCCAATAATAACCCTATAGTATCAGTAGATATAAATGGTAAAAGTGATAGCTCAGTGGTAAACTCTGGAGATGCTGCTAATCCCAGGAACTATGCAAGTTTTGAAGCCTATCAAGCTAACCAGCCTATGATGATTTCTCCTGTAATGCTAAAAGAAAAATGGGATAACGCACACGCCCCTCAATTAATGTCAAGATGGCCGTATAGTAAGTCAGTTCCAGATCGGGAAGAACTTGGACATAGTGTCCAAAGGGAGCATCCTATACAAATCTCTTTACGCGCAGAACAAAGAGGGAGAACTAGTGCAGAACAAAGAAAAATTTCATCTTCGAGAGATGAGTTAACAATTTTAGTTGAGTCCGGTAAGGGTTATTTTCATACAGAATTAAGTAAACTTCAAGCTGATATAAGAAGACGTGCGCAGGCTGGCAAAATCACTAGTGAATCACAATTAATTGAAGAAACGAGAGATGCTTACAAGACGGCAGGACAAATCGCAGGAGTAGAGATCAATGAGTTTGAACTAGATTATGTGTTTCTATCAAACCTGGGTGTTCAGTCTGAAACGTATGAACAAACCAGGAATGAACTTTCGGAACATAGTGGCCCAACAACAATTACAAATGAAAGCATCGATGCCGCATTTAATGATAATACTCAGGAGGCTAGTATAGGGACACTCCTGGTCTTAGTTGTCGTGGGTGGCATTGCAATTAGCGGTATGGAATTAGCCGCGCTAGCAACGGAAGTTTTGGCCGAAACAGGCACCGTATCTGAAATTAACACAGGTGCAAGAATAGCTGAAGGTCTGGAAACAGGTGTAGGAACAGGTTTAAGAATAGCAGAACGAATAGAAGAAAGCACAATAATTGAAGAAGAGTTCTTGGAACCTGCAGAAGAATTGATTATTGAAGAGTCACTTAAGCGAATGAGAATTCAATAACATAATTATATCAATGTGTAAAGAAAATATAAAATGGCAAAATCCACCTCAACAATCAACACCCGGCTTAGCTTTTTTGAAAATGCGCTGGGTAAAAATGATAAGCTAAAAACTACATTTCAAAAACTCTACAAAGCTCATGAAGGCAATTGGGAGGAAATCCAGAAATCACTAACTCCAAAAAATGGGTTTGATGAAGAGGATGTAATTCGTAATATTCAATTTACGCAAGAGCTTGCTTCCTGGAGTATTGATAATCCTAAAGTGGTAGCGTTGTTTCAAAATGACAACAAAGTATGGTCGATGCGTGATATCGCTTTAAATTATGATGAAAAGGCGATAGGCAAATTGCTACAGGGGGAAAAAATTGACCTGCCAAAGGAGATGAAAGCAGATACCTACGCGAAAACATTAAATCGTGAATTATTTGCAATTGCGCCTTCAGCAGTACTTCAGCGGATGATGACTATAGATTCAGAAAGTCCGATTGTCGATAAAGTGGAAAGAAGCAGCGTTACCACATTTTTAAACAATCTTCCGCAATTTAATATTCGCAGTACTTCTATATATGAAGCGATCAAGCTGCCGGATGCTTTTAAAGGTATCGAAGAGCATAGAGATGTTGTAATCAATAACGTTAAAGCTTTACAACGTATAGTAGCAGTAACACCAGTAGTGGAAGCTATTCCCGTGTTAATGAAGGCAAACGTCCATACTGCCTTTAGTATTAGTGAAATGCCGAAAGCTCAATTTGTAAAAACTTTTTCATCACATTTTGGAGAAGAGGGAGAAAATATTGCAAAGCAAATCCATCAGAATGCAGTAAGTAGCCGGATACAAAACGAGCAGGCACTTATAGCCATCCGGGAAACGAGCAAAGGAACAGGTATAGCTTTTATAGATAAGAGCTTACAAACCTCACATCAAAAGGAAGAGGTAAGGGAACATCCTGAAGTTTCGGAAGAAGTAATAGTAACAACTACAGAACGTAAGCTGGCACAGAACAACTTGAGCTGGGATATGCTTTTTGCTGACGGGGATTTTTGTGAATGTGAAGAATGTACGTCTGTTTATAGTGCTGCCGCTTATTATGTAGACTTGCTGCAATATCTCCGCAATAATAATTTGGATGTTGATGCTGGTGGAGGTATTCGTATAAAAACAGATCCGAAAGATATTAGTGATACTGTTCTGGAAAAATTATTAGCCAGAAGACCGGACCTGGGTTGTTTGGAACTGACCTGCAAAAACACAAATACAGTTCTTCCCTATGTAGATTTGGTGAATGAGGTAATGGAGAATTTTGTGGTTTTCAATGAAACAAAACCTGTATTTAATGTAAAAGAGGAGACTACTGCCGAGTTATTGGCGCAGCCACAGCACATTAACTACGATGCCTATTTTAAGTTGCACAAGGAAGTTTATCCTTTTAGTTTGCCCTATCATCAGCCCATAGATGCCATTCGAGTGTATTTAAAACAATTAGGTACGAGCAGGGCAGAAATAATAGACACCTATAAATTACAAAGGTTAAAACCTGCTGATCCAGAGAGTGATACAGTATCGTCCGAAATGGACAAGCTTCATGCGGCTTATCTGCAACGTGCTTACGAAGCAGAATACTTAGGTATGACAGTCGAAGAATATGTAATTATTATTAAGGAAGATTTTCTTTCTAAAGATTTATGGGATAAACAAACACAAATAATCAGCACTGTAGATACTTATCAACAACATATTGGTTTAAAAAGTGTATTTGAGTATTATGGTTATAACAGCCTGGATGATCTGTTAGACGACGACGAAGATACAGCAAGGGGGCTGACCTTTGTGAAAAAACAATTTCTTGTCCGTACAGGTGTAAGTTATAAAGAGCTTGTTGATTTGCTGCAAACTGCATATATAAATCCTATGCTGCAACAAGGTAAGGCTAAAGTGATCATGGAAAGTTTGCATTTTAGCTATCGCTACTTACAAGGACTGGTAGACTATGAAGCTTTAACGCCCGAAGACAAGTTTAAAAACCTGATTCAATTTCTAATCAAGTTAGAGCCTTTTCTAGATAAAGAGCTGGCAAACATCGAGCCCAATCCGTGTACAGTTCCAACAGATGAGCATATCAGTGTAGACGATTTAAAGAATTGGGTTTACTATTATTTTGAAAAAGCCGGAAAAATAATTGTATTGGAAGACGGGTGTCACTGTGTTACTGGTAATTTTCAAACCGCAAAAAATGAATCAGCTGGTTCAAATTATGGTCCGCTGTTGTTTTTTGTAAAAGATTGTATAATCTATACGCTTGATACAAAATCACAAATAGAGAATAAAATAGGGGAAATTGATTGCCGTACAGGTTTGATAACGAGCTATGCAATGCGCGAAAAGATAGACTTTACGCTAGATGGCATGGAGCTAATCTATAACAATAAATTGATTGGGATCGTTAAGGGCAGAAAATTGATACGGCTAGATTTTACCGAGACTTGTGATATATCCAAAACACGGTTGATCCACTTAGATGGCAGTCCATTAACCGAAGCTGAATATGATCGGTTCCAAACCTTCATCAGGCTTTGGCATAAACTTGAGTGGACGATTATTGAAACCGATGCTGCAATTAGTGGTTTAAATGCATTAGACAATAGTATCCCTAATCAAACGCTCAGTCCTTACCTTTTAGGTGAATTGGTGTCCGTAAAAAAACTAATTGCCACAACTGGCCAGGACCTGATAAAGCTTCTTTCTTTATGGACAGACATCAGTACGTTCGGCGAAAAGTCGCTCTATAAGCAATTATTTTTGACACATAATCTGAAGGCTGTCGACGACGTTTTTGAGGGAGATTTGAATGGTGTCTATTTAAATAATGATGAAAAGATTACCGATCATTTGCCGGTGATTATGGCTGCTTTAAATTTTAATGCACAAGATATTGAAGCGGTCATGGCCAGAGAAAGTATACCAGATGTGCTTTCTATCAGTAATATATCCATGCTATACAGGTACCGTTTACTTGCGAAAATATTAGGTTTAAAAGTATCTGCTGTAGTTACTTGCTTAAGTGTTTTTGGTGATGTTTTTAAAAGTGCTACAGCTACCTTTGAATTTTTTGAACTATGGTTAAGCATAGAAAGCGCGGGCTTTGATTATAGACAAGTTAATTATATCATCCAAAATGTAGACGACCCGCTAAAACCACTGGCTCCCGATCAGCTATCCGTATTAAAGCTTGCCAAAACTATTTATGATGGCATCAATACGATCAATGAGGTACATCAGGATCTGCATAGCGATCCTGTGATCACAGATCCAGCATCACAGCTGATCAATCTACGGTTAAAGGCTACCCCAGAACTGCTTAAATCAAAAATTGCTATAATATATCCTCAACTGTTAGTAGACGCTATAATGGGTATTTTGGAAGGAACAACGGTTTATACCACGAATGCTCCGAAAGATTTAACTATTCTTGTACATGAAGAAAAAAGTCTGAGTAAAAAATTAAAGTATGACCGGCAGGCAGGTTCTATTCAGATCACAGGTGTCTTAACGGAAACAGAAATTATAGATTTTAACCTTTTAAACGATAATGTGTTATGGGCGGCTGCATTGATACGTATAGAAAAACAGCAAAGTAAACTGTTTAAGGAATTATTAGGCGGGGTATTTACCAGTGCAGCAAACATTCTTATGTCAGGTGATGTGAACCAAAAGATAGAGCCGCTGGATGATGGAACCTTTCCCGATGATCCGAATACTGCGCCCCAAAAAAGAGTCAGGTTCCTGCAGTTATTTTTACCGTATTTACGGGAGCGACTAACCAAAAACTTAATCACTGAAAAGTTGTCCAGCCTTACTGGAATAGATCAGGAAACGACCGAAGTATTGATCACGCAAATTTTAAAGACGGGTTCACCTTCAGAATTTTTATATGAAATATTTAAAGCTGTTCAGTCCAACATCTCACCTCTAGGAAACAACTGGCGAGGTTTTCTTATTCCGGCGGCTAACGATACATACACGTTCATTATTAAAAATTCAGACGTGATGCCTGTAGTTTCAATTAATGGTAAAGCACTCGTATTCATTCAGCAGGAGGATCCGACAAATGAATGGTGGGCAGAACAGGCTATTACTTTACAAGCTGGTCATATATATAATTTGCAGCTAAACAATCTGACTGGCAGTTTAGGTGATCTTTATTCGAAAACACCCACAACTTTACCGACAGTCCTCCCATCTTCGTTAATATTGCCAGAATTTGCCCTTAACAAGACTACCGATGCTTTTACAAAATTGAAAAAGACAGCCTTGTGGGTAAACGGTTTTGGTTTTAGTGCTTCGGAAATCACTTGGCTCTTTACCCATCCGGAAGATTTCCAGGAGTTTAACTTTGATGCTATTACTATCAGCCACTTTGTGCAGCTAGGTAGTTACGCCCGTTTAAAAGATTCGCTAGCTGAAACAAAGATCACCTTGCTGGATTTTTTAAAATGGACTAAAGACCCGGATGATCCAACTAAGCTAAGCGAAAAAATAGCAGGCCTTACAGATTGGAGTAAGGAACAAATTGATCAGCTGATTGCTGCATCTCACTTTAACTTGAATGAACCTGCGCAGTTCAGAAATGAGGAGAATCTGCTTAAGCTGCAGCAAGCGCTGGAAATAGCAGATAAGATAGGGATGAGCATTAACCTCATCTTTGACTGGGCTAGACCAGAAACTGATTTTAATAAAAGCCATTTGATTGCCGAAAATATAAGAATGGCTATCAGGGCGAAATATGCACAAGAGGATTGGGAACAGGTGGTAAAACCACTGAATGATCAGCTTCGGGGAAATCAGAAAGATGCGCTGATCACGTATCTAATTGTACAACCACAATTGATTAACTGGGGTGTTACTGATGCGGACGGACTTTTTGAATTTTTTCTCATCGATGTGCAAATGGAAGCATGCATGGAAACTTCAAGGATTAAGCAAGCGATTTCTTCTGTGCAATTATTTGTTCAGCGCTGTTTGCTTGGTCTCGAAAAACACTATGGTGTTGAAGCAAATGTGTTAGACAATGAGCGTTGGGAATGGATGCAGCGGTACAGGGTATGGGAGGCAAACCGGAAAGTATTTCTTTATCCCGAGAACTGGATAGAAAGTAATTTAAGAGATGATAAAAGTGCATTTTTTAAAGAGCTGGAAGGGGAGTTGCTGCAGAAAGATATTAATAAACACAATGTTACGGATGCGCTGAAGGCTTATCTTTACAAAGTTGACGAGGTAGCAAACCTGGAGGTAGTGGCTATTTATGTTGAAGGATATAATAAAAGCTCACACTGGTCAGAAAATAGCAAATTGCATGTATTTGCGCGTACGCCAAATTCACCGTATTTTTTCTATTACCGCTACCTGGCTTTAGATGAGATGAATTGGTATCCATGGGAAAAAATGCAGGTGGATATACCAAGTTACGATGCCGAAGATGCCAATCTCGAAATTACTGGGAACGGCTGTTATCTTGCTCCTGTTGTGTGGAATGAAAGGTTATTGATATTCTTTCCGCAATTCATGAAAAAGACGAAGCCCATGCCAATAAATCCATCTTTTCAGGAACTATCAAAAACTTCTCCGAGTGCTTTTAAACCTATAGAATATTGGGAGATAAAATTAGGCTGGAGTGAGTTCCGCAATGGGAAATGGACACAGAAACAGTTAAGCAATTTTTTGATAACTGATATTCCCGATGTAGATATGGCTGTGGCAGCGGCAATTGCCGAAGCAAAAAGCCAGGAGGCAAGTGGAATACTCAAAGATTTGCTGAAAAAATTAGTAGAAGCTAAAAAAGATTTAATTCAAAAAGAGGCAGATCTTGTTACAGCGAGCGCTGCTTACAATGCTGAACCAAGTGCACAAACCCTTCAAGCCGGATTTGACGCTGTTACGAGGCGAAATGATGCAGCTAACCTTCAAATCAGGCTTAATGTAGATGTATGCGAAGCTACAACGAATGCCGACCTCGCAGCAGCAAATGCGAATATGCACCAACGTGATCCGCTGCATGATATCTCCAAATACGAATTTGTACCCGTACTATCTGAAGAAATAAACAATCAATTGCTTGGTATCAGGATCTTTTACGACAATCAACAAGAACCTATAGGCGAATTTGAGTTTAATGGAACAAACCTTCGGGAGCCTACACAAGATTATACTGGTAACAATACCATTCTGGTAGACAATTTTCATTACAAAGGTCCTTTGATGAAGTCGCTCCAAGCAAACAACGAAGGAACGAGCCACACTTTCAGAAAAAACTCTAATGGTACAACTTATAACAATAAGCCATTTTCTCATCCAAAAACAGCTATACTGCTGGGTCGTATTAACCATCCATACCTTAAATATTTTTTTAGTTATAATCTGATTATTCCATTTAAAAATGAAGCCTTTGGTGCTTACCAAAATATTTACCATGAATTGAAGACTCCTTACTCATTGTACAATTGGGAACTATATTTTCATACGCCGTTGATGCTGGCAGATGCACTAAGCAAGGCGCAACAGTATGAGGAAGCTATGAATTGGTATCATTTTATCTTTAACCCTATGGCAAATGGAAATGATGATAAGCGGTTTTGGCAATTTTTGCCGTTTAAAGAGATTGATGCCGAGCACATTTTAGACAAGATATTTAATCAGCTTAATGCAAATACGTCTAATGCAGAAATTAGTGAATGGCGCAATCATCCTTTTATGCCACACCTGATTGCCAGGAGCCGTCCTGTAGCGTATATGAAATGGGTAGTTATGAAATATATAGATAACCTGATCGCTTGGGGAGACTATCTATTCAGGCAAGACACCATTGAAAGCATTAACCACGCTACTCAACTATACATACTTGCGTCGCACATTTTAGGCAAGCGGCCAGAGTTTATTCCTAAGCGGGGTAAAGTTAAGGCACAAACCTATTTATCTATGCTAGGTAAGTGGGATGCTTTCTCCAATGCCATTACAGAACTGGAACTTGCCGCTCCTTTTAGTAGTCAGGTAGACCGTGTATTGGTATTGTCTGGCGGAATGAATTCAGGAAAATTTGCTAATATTTTCGGATTTTCGTCAGCTTTGTACTTTTGCATTCCAAGCAATCCTAAATTATCTGGCTATTGGGATACGGTCGCAGATAGGCTTTACAAGATTCGACATTGCGAAAACATTGAAGGACTTTTCCGTAAGTTGCCATTATTTGAGCCGCCTATCGATCCTGCCTTACTAGTCAAAGCAGCGGCACAAGGGTTGAGCATTGCTGCTGTAATTAATGATTTAAATACCCCAATGCCGAACTATCGTTTTTATTATCTGTTGCAAAAATCTCTGGAATTATGTGGTGAACTAAAGTCGTTGGGAAACGCTATGCTTTCAGCAATAGAAAAAAAAGATAACGAATCTATTTCTTTAATTCGCAGCCGGCACGAAGGAGTGATGAACAACCTAATCATGGAGGTCAAAAAACAACAATTAGAAGAAGCACAGAAAGCGTTGGAAGCACTGACCGAAAATAGGAAAGCCCCGGAACTTCGGATGAAATATTACCTCCAGTTAATTGGTGAAGATATAAATAAAATACCTGGTCAGGCTAGCGACTTTACAGAATTGGCCAATGCTATCGAAGCACCTGTTGAAGAAAGCGGACTAAAGCTTAGCAAATATGAGAAGGATGATATGGACAAAGCAAGTGCGGCGCAAAAATTACAAAACAACATTGGCAAGGTAGAAGCATTAGGTAGTTTATTTCATGCTTTGCCAAACATCGGTGGCTGGGCTGCACCTTTTGGTACAGGTGCCAGTGTCACAATAGGTGGGTCTAACCTGGGCAGTGCTAGCCAGGGAACTGCCCGCTGGATGCAAACTGATGCTGCAGAACATTCTTATGCATCAGCGACTGCAAGTAAAAAAGGCGCTTTTCAGCGTGCCATGCAAGACAGGATTTTGCAAGTAAATAGTGCAGGAAGGGAAATCAAGCAGATTGACAAACAGCTGGTCTCTCAGGAGATCCGTATCCAATTGGCCAATTTGGAGATTGCCAATCAGCAAAAGCAAATAGACAATAATGCAGAAGTGGAGGAGTTCCTGAAAAATAAATATACAAACGAAGAATTGTATATATGGATGAAAGGCAGTCTGCATACGCTTTATCACCAGGTTTATAGCCTCACTTATGAGCTAGCAAAAAAAGCAGAAAAGGTTTATAATTTTGAACGCGGATTAACAAATTCCAGTTATATACAGGCAGGATATTGGGAGGCCGGAAGGGACGGTTTGCTTGCAGGAGAGCAGTTATACCTTAATTTAAAACAGTTAGAAGCAGCTTATCAGGAAAAAAGTGGTTATGATTACGAATTGACTAAACACGTGTCGCTCCGTCAAATTAATCCAATGGCGCTGCTGCAATTGCAAGAAACCGGAAAATGCGAATTTGAACTAGCTGAATTTTTATATGATATGGATTTTCCAGGGCATTATAGTCGCCGGATAAAATCAGCGGCCCTGTCTATTCCGTGCATTGTGGGGCCGTATACAGGTATAAATGCTACACTACGATTAATAAAAAATAAATTCAGAAATAGCGCTCTCGTCAAAGATGCAAACGACTACCAGGAGAAAACAGAAGAAACAGATGCACGCTTTAGCAGCTTTATTATTCCAATAAGCAGCATCTCTGCCAGTTCCGCACAAAATGATAATGGGATGTTTGAATTAAATTTCAAAGATGAACGTTATTTACCTTTTGAAGGGGCTGGAGCAATCAGCCAATGGCGTTTGGAGCTCCCAACATTCAGACAGTTTAATTACGGGACCATTTCTGATGTGGTGCTGCACTTGCGTTATGTTTCTTCAGAAGGAGGGGAGAGATTGCAAAAAGCAGCAGCAGGCACGGTCAGTAAACTGCTTAAAAATATAGAAAACCAGGGTAAGTCAGATGGATTTTTTGTGAGTGTAGATTTAAAGCACGACTTATCTACGGAATGGTACAGAGCCACACAGCTTAAAACTGCTGATCATATGCTCACCTTATCACTGGAAAAAATTAGAGAATATCTACCTTACTATACTAAAGTAAAACCAGATGGCAGCGCCAGAGAAATGAATAAAATCAATGCTGCAGATGTTACTCTTGTTATTGATACGGATGCAAATCTTCAAATAAGTATGGAACAAAATGACAATTCTTTTGATTTTTCGCCTGCTGGCAAGATTGGAAATAATAAGGTTTTTACGTGCCAGACAGAAGGGGCAAAGTTTGATGTATGGACGCTCAAAATCAATAATGCGGATAAAGAAATTAATAAAATCCACCTGCTTGCAAGATTTGTTCTGAAAGATTAGACCAGAAGTGTTGTACAAAATATTAGCTAAATTTTAATTACAACATTCCAAATAAAAAAGGACGATCGGTAGGGTCCTTTGGCTGGGCAATAGTCCTTTTAGTTATCGTTTTCCTCATTTGCGTTCTCCATTATTTATGTATAGTTTCGTGTTATTGTTTTATAAATAAAAATCTTGATATTTTCTTACGTTATAATTATAGGTGTTTTGCCCGCCTTGCGGGTTGGTACAATTAAAATAGACGAGCTTATTTCATTATTGCTATTTATTACCTGTAACCTGCTTCAAATAGCTTGACTCTAATTATAAATGCTGTCATACCATTCGTTAACTGATCTGCAATTAACTAGCCTTTTAAAAGAAGATGATGAGGCTGCTTTTGCAGAGATTTACTTACGGTATGCGGCTAACTTAACAGGTTTCGCCAGTTCCAAATTATTTAGTTTGGAAGATTCCCGGGATGTTATCCATGATGTTTTTGTGAAGTTATGGGAGGATAGGAAGCGATTACAGGTGGACCGGAATTTGGAAGCTTTTTTATTTACCTTGATCCGTCACCGCATAGTTGACAAAATCAGGAAAAATATCACTCGTGAAGAGTATGCTGTAATGGCGCTTGCCTTAAAGACCAGTTACCACTCAGATACCGAACAGCAGATAGCAGCCAAAGAACTGAAGAAGCATATTGATGGTGCTTTGCAACATCTATCACCGAAAGTAAAAGAAATTTATTGCTTGAGCCGCGAACAACATTTAAGTGTCGCAGAGATAGCTGACAAATTGCAGCTTTCGGAGCAAACCGTAAAAAACCAGTTAACTGTTGCGCTGAAGCATTTACGTGAATCGCTGACCAGGTTATCAGTTTCAGCATTGGTAATTTGGTATTTTTATTAACCTTAATTCGGTTGTAAAATATATTTCATTTTTTTATAGTACTCCACATAGGTTCAAACGGCTATTGTCAAAGTCCGATAAAATGAACCAAGATTATATTAAAGATTTACTGGATCGTTACCTGAAAGAGGAAACTTCTGCCGAAGAAAATCAGCTCGTTGAACGATGGTTTGAGCGGAGTTTAAATCCTGATCCTGTATGGCAGAAATTAGATCCTCTGCAAAAAGAACAGTGGCTTTCAACTGTATTTGCTGCTATAAAAGGTACTATAAACTCCAATAAACCTAATTTAATAGTGAAAAAGCCACGCAAATACTTATGGTATAAAATTGCTGGTGCGGCAGCAGCATTACTAATTTCTTTTAGCTTTTATTTTGGCTGGCAAACCATAAAGAATAAGGTTCTTATACCTGATTTAGCCACAGTCTCTGTTGGGGAACATCAAAAAAAGCAGCTCATCCTGGCAGATGGCAGTCAGGTTTGGCTAAATGCAAGTGCCGAATTAAGGTATCCAAAAAGCTTTTCTGGTAAAACAAGGGAGATATATTTAGTAGGTGAAGCTTATTTTGATATACAGCACGATGATAGCAAACCGTTTCTGATTCACACTGGTAAGATTACAACCACAGTTCTGGGAACAGCTTTCAATATTAAGGAAGATCAAAATAGCCATACTATCGAAGTTACCGTAACACGCGGTAAGGTGCGCGTTGCGGATAAGGGCAAAGTTTTAGGTATTCTTACCCCCAATAGACAGCTAAGTTTCAATTTACTAAGCAGAATATCTACTGAAAAAATGGTAGATGCCAAGGCGGTGATTGCCTGGCAAGATCCCGATATACTTTTTGATGATATTACTTTTGCAGACGCAGCGCTACAGCTTCAGGAATATTTCCATGTTAAGATTGCTTTCCGTAACGAAAGGTTAAAAAACTGCCGTTTTAGTGGCAAGGCTTTGAATGGGGATAACATAGAAAAGATATTAAAGGTGATCTGCGCTTTCAACAATGCCTCGTGGCAAACCAAACCTGACGGAACCATCATTATTGACGGTCCGGGTTGTAATTAATTAAGTTTTTAAAAAAAAGATGGATAAAGGGTAGGCTATATAAATGCTGAAATATGCTCCAGGTAGCAGGATCAGTTAAAGTAACCTGTAAGCCGACGGCAATCGGCCTACAGGTATCCCAGAATACTGGGGGTTTTAAATCATTGGATCATTAAAACATTTAAAATTATGAAAAATTCCGCAAAGAAGTGGAAGAGAGGGAGAGGTTATGCTTTTCTCACTGATATAATAGTATCTAACAAAAAATTTATTATCTGGCTGATGCGCATAAGTTTCATTGTAATGTTATTCCTGTTCATTTCATTTCAGCTACTGATGGCTAAAACAGTAGAGGGGCAGGATATGGCTAACGCGAGTGTAACTTTTAAGCTGGAAGATGAGGATTTATTATCCGGAATAAAAATGATAGAAGCACAAACTTCTTTTCGTTTTTATTACCGCAAAGCAGATATTAAGGATATCAGAGGGATCAATTTAGCGTTGAGTACAAGGACTGTAGAAAAGACATTGTATGAATTGCTCAGGAATACAAATTTTACTTTCCGACAGATCGACAATAATATTTTACTGGAAAAACGGCAGCAACAAAAAACTTATACGCTCAAAGGGAAAGTAATTGGTGCAGACGGCCAGGGGATTGCTTTCGCTACTATTCGAATGCTCCAGGAGCGTACCCAAAAATTTATTTCTACTGCAATGACGGGTATTGATGGAAGATTTATGGTGACAGTTTATGATCAGGGGGAGTATCTGCTAAAAGTGTCTTCAGTAGAAACAGATAGTGTAACGCAAAAGATTGCGGTGGCAAATGAAGTCGCTATCCAGTTGCCGGATATTGTGATTAATTCGTCAGCTAAACAATTAAGCGGTATTACGATCACGGGTAAAAGACCGCTGATCACACAGGAGGCTGATCGTATTGTGTATGATTTGCAGGCGGACCCGCAAAGTAGGGTAAGCAGTTTATTGGATATGATGCGTAAAGTGCCCTTTTTATCGGTTGATGGTGACGATAATGTTTTATTGAAGGGTAGTTCGGGTTACCGCGTTTTTATCAATGGCAAACCTTCGGCAATGCTGGAAAGGAATGCGAAAGATGTGCTGCGCAGTATTCCTGCTTCAACTATCAAGAGCATTGAGGTGATCACCACACCACCGTCCAAGTATGATGCAGAAGGACTGGCTGGCATTATTAATATTATCACAAATAAAGAGATCGCTAACGGTTACCACGGGTCGGTTAATATTAGTGAAAAAGGACCTGTAGGGGGGGCAGGTGCCGGTGTCGCTTTTACTATTAAAGAGGGGCGTGCGGGTTTGTCTGCGTTGGCAGGAATAAGCAGAAATAATAATCCCGAGACTATGGGAGAGTTAAGGCGGATGACAACTGGGACGAGTACGACGAGTTTAGTGCAGCGCAGTACTAGTTTAACGAATAGTCATACGGGGTACGGGGGACTAGAGTTGAGTTACGAATTGGATTCCCTTAATCTGATTTCTAGTCAGCTGAATTGGAGCAGTAGTCAATCGGATGGCTTAGGTACACAAAGTGCTGTGTTAAATGGTGCAAATTTACAACAATACCGCCTGTCTAATGATAGAGAAAGTAAGGGCGACGGACTGGATGCGGCGGTCAATTACCAATTGGGTTTTAAGGCAAATAAAGATCAGCTGCTAACGCTTTCGTATAGGTATATGAAAAGTAATAGTTCATTGTTTAACGTTATTGCTTTGTATGATCAGGTAAATAGCCTAAGTCCAGATTATCGCCAGTCTAATGCGGAAAGCCTGGAGGAGCAAACGGTGCAGGCAGACTATGTCCAGCCGGTAAAAAATCTGACAATTGAAGCAGGTATAAAAGGGATTTTCAGGACAAACAAGAGTGATTTCAAGTACCATATACTTAATTCCATCACAGGCGATTATGAAACTGACCAGTCCCGTTCCAATATCTTTAACAATAGCCAGGATGTGCTGTCCGCATACAATAGTTATAATTATCAGACTGACAATTGGCAGTTTAAAGCAGGAGTGAGGGCAGAAGAAACGATTATTAAAGGAGATTATAATTTGGGTAACAATCAGCTCAAACAGAAATACCTGAATGTAGTTCCTGCACTGGTCGCTAACAGAAAGTTCAAAAACCGCAGCAGCATAAGTTTGTCTTTTGCTAAAAGAATACAACGCCCCGCCATTTCGCAGTTAAATCCGTTCGTTGACCGTTCTAATCCTAACTTCGAGATCAGCGGTAATCCATACCTTCGACCTATTACATCTAATGCGTTTCAAGTCAGTTATTTAAAATCAACAAAAACCACTATCAGTGTTGTGCTGGGCTATCTTTATTTTAACCGTGTAATCAATGCATTTTCCTCTTATGATCCTGCAACACAGATCACCCGTACCCGGTACGAGAATTATGGCAAAGGACGTGTTTTTAGATCCAACATCTACATCAACTATCCTATTACTGACCAGTGGAATGTTAGTCTGAATAGTGACGTCAGGCATGTTACTTTCTATGGTGTTGTAGACAATGTTACCCTTAAAAACTCGGGTTTTGATGTTTATGCCTATGCTTCTAGCGGGTACAGTTTAAAAAACGGATGGCGCGCCAATGCTGATTTCACCTTTAGGAAGTCCGGCATATTGCTACCCTTGGGCCGTACCAACGGGTTTATCGCTTCATCATTTAGTGGGAACAAAGATCTTGTTGGTAACAAGCTCACACTTTCGGCAGCAGTAAATAACCCTTTTACAAAATACAGGTATGCTAATGAACAGTTAATTGGTCCGGATTTTCTTCAAACAACGCATAACCAATCTTATTACCGGCGGTTTACTGTCAGCCTTAACTATCGCTTTGGTAAGTTGAAAGAAGAAATCAAAAAAAATAAGCGGGGCATTAAAAATGATGATTTATCCAATTAATTTACTAGTTAGCCTTTTTTGGTTACCTCCTCAATAGAATCTAAATAGCCGCTACTTTATTTGAGCCGCTTGTAGATTTCATTTAATCAGCTCGTAGATAATGATCATTTCTCCACAGTGGTGATCAAATGGCCATCTACGAGCTGATTTTTCTATTGTACTACATTCCTTGGGTCGACACTAGTCTTCATCAGGTAATCTTGCGGTGGTTCTAACCCTAATAAATTCTTTACAAAGTAGTCCCATCTCCTGCGCGTCATATAATTGGAGTAAGTTCCAAAACCATGTGCACTATTTGGAAAAACAACCAGATCAAAACTTTTATTGGCTTTGATTAGCTCTTCTACAACGAGCATCGTATTGTATGGTGGTACGTTATTATCCATCATACCATGTGCAAGCATTAATTTACCTTTCAGGTTTTTAGCATAATTCTGATTGGCCTGTGCTTCATAATTTGATTTGCCATCTGCCTGATTAGTCAATAAACCAATATAACGTTCGCCCCAATCGTCCTCGTAGTTGCGGTTATCATGGTTTCCAGATTCTGAAATCCCAACCTTAAAAAAGTCCGGATATCGGAACATTGCTGCTGCAGTTGCAAATCCGCCACCAGAATGGCCCCAAATGCCCACACGTTCCAAGTCAATATAAGCATAACGTTTAGCCAGCTCCTGCATTCCTGCAATTTGATCCGTCAGTGTATTATCTGCAATATTGCCATAGTTCATATCGTGGTAACTTTTAGATCGTAACGGGTTCGACGTCCCTTCAATTTCTACAACGATAAAACCAAGTTCTGCGAGTGACTGGTTGTCTCCCCTCGAAGAGCTAAACGACCAGCTGCCCACGCTGCCACCCTGGGGACCAGGATAGATGCGGTTAATGATAGGGTATTTTTTATGTGGATCTAACGTTGTTGGCGTGTACATTATCCCATAAATGTCGGTTTTCCCATCATGTGCTTTCACCGAAAAGGGTGTTGGCGGATGCCAGCCTGAAGCAATAAGTCTGGAAACTTCGGTTTTTTCTAACTGTGCTACTACCTTGCCAGCTAAATTTTTAAGTACCGTAACTGGAGCTGTAACCCGTGTAGAATAACTATCAATGAAATAGTCCTTGGACGGTGATAAAGTAATCTGGTGATTTCCTTCTTCCGGAGATAGGAGCGTGAGGTGCTTTCCATCAAAACCAACCTTATAAAAATGAGCAAAATAAGGATTGCCCGGCTCACGGCCATCAGCCATAAAATACAGCACCCGGTTTTTCTCATCTACTTTAAGCAGTTTGGTTACTACCCAATCACCTTTAGTGATCTGATTTTTTACCTTCCCTGTGTTGGCATCATATAAATATAGGTGCCCCCAGTTATCCCTTTCAGAATACCAGATGATCTCATTTGACTGATGTAAATACCGCCAGTTAATTGCCCCTTGTCCCGATTCATACTGTGTAGCCACTGTTTCTTCAAAAACTTCCCGAACAGCACCTGTAGCCGCATCCGCAATACGGAACTTCTCCTGTTTATGGTCGCGGGAAGTAGAAACAAAAGCTAATTTTGACCCATCCTCATTCCAATCAACATCATCCAGTCCGTTGCCACCAGATGCAATGTGGTCCGATAACGTACCTCTATGCGGATCTGCTTCCACCTGCAGGTCGATCACTTTTGGCTGGTTTACATTGATGATCACCCTTTTGATTGTAATAATATCTTTATCACCTGGTAACGGATATTTCCATGCTTTTAAAGTCGGCTTACCAACATTTGTGGTAACCAGATACATATCGCTTACCTTACGCTGATCCTGCTTAAAAGTTGCTATTTTTTTTGAATCAGGAGACCAGCGAAGGATTGGCCGCTCGCTGCTAGTCCACCCTGCATTGTCGGTCGCATATCCATAATCTTTAACACCATCAGTTGTTAACTGTGTTTCCTGGTTAGTTTTTGCATCACGTACCCACAAATTATCAGATTTGATAAATGCGGTCAGTTGCCCATTTGGAGAAACTGCTTCCATTGGTCGTTGAAAACGCTGTGCTCCCACAGGTGTCTTTACATCCACTGCCTCATCCGGGATACAAGTATATTTTTGCAGGTCATATTTCCAGCCCTTGCCAGCTGCAGCGAAAGAAATGGACTTAGCATCCGCACTGAAACTAAAAGTTTGAAACGGAAGCGTTGCTGCATCAGTCTTAATTCCAGTCGCAGTAGAAATTGCAGCGGCCAGTTTTTGGTGATCAAACGCTGGGGAACGGGTTCCTTTTTGCGGGTTTACCAAAATAAACTCACTGCCCTGCGGAGTTAAAATACGATACCAGAACTGGTCGCCCTTCATCCAATTGGGCGAAACCACGGCACGGTCTACCAACTGGTCGGTATGGTAAGCCATAAAGCGCTCTGCATGTTCGTAATCTTTTGTGCTTAAGGAGTTACCTTGCTGTGCTAATGCAGGCAAAGCTGATGCGATTGACATAGCTGTTAATAAAAATTTGTTCATATTGATCTGCTGATTTCCAAACATAATTAATTAAGCTGTTAACCAGAAATCACACGGATTATAGCCGTTAAGAGTAAAAACAATAATACATTCCTATTGTTCTTTTACGAGATGACCTATCTGTTTAAGCTATGACAATTAACCTGCAAATTACCTGGCTATTTTTACTCGCAATACCGATTGCCTGTGTGGCGTGGACGGTAACACACGAAGAGGTATTTAGGGAACCCAGAGAATATTGCGTTAAAAGGAGTCAGCGTGGCCTTACCTTAGCAGAACGGAAGTTCTTTTATCTTTTTACCTGTGAGTACTGCTTTAGCCATTATGTAACTATTGCTTTTTTGCTCCTCACAGATTACAAACTGCTCATGACAGATTGGAGGGGCTACCTGATTGCGGGCTTTGCCCTGGTATGGATTTCAAATGTTTATATGAGTATCTTTGGATTTATACGCCAGGGTATCGTTAAAGAAAAAGAAGAAATCAAAACACTACGTGAAGAAGCTGAAAATCAGGCAGAAAATAGGTAATACTGACATCCTGCATACAATTTACACCGTTTATTATAACAGATTAATAATAATTAACAATAATTTTGATCATCAACTAAAATCTTGATGGCAGCAACCAACGATCTTTTTTATTTCAGTTTACCTGCAAATCAAATTCCGCTTAGCAAACTTCTTGTAAAAGACGATCTTTTTCATGAGGTACCGGCAGACTGGCATGTTATAATCACCGATATTATAAATTCTACTATTGCTGTTGCTAATGGTTTGCACGAGACGGTGAATTTGATTGCTACGGGTAGTATTGTAACGGTACTGAATATTGCCTACAAAGCCAACCTCACCATTCCGTTTTTTTTCGGTGGCGATGGTGCAACGTTTCTCGTTCCGCCGTCTATAATAACGCGCGTGATGAGGGGGCTGGAACTGTTTCAAGCCAATACGTTAGACAACTTTAACCTCGAACTTCGGGCAGGAACTGTGCCCGTACAACAAGTGTATGCGAATGGAGAGGAGCTAAGGATCAGCAAGTTTAAAAGTTCTGCCATACTGTCGATTCCTGTTATATTAGGAGATGGGTTAAGCTTTGCAGAAAAAATTATTAAAGGCGAGGATTATCTGGCTTCGGCCAGTCCATTACTGGATTTAGAATTAGATCTTAGCGGGATGCAATGCCGCTGGGATAAGATTGGGCCACCACAGGGGCATGTCGAAGTGGTTACATTGCTTGTTGTAGCCGGTGCTAAAGCCAAACAGGCACAAGTTTTCAGTAAAGTAATTTCACTGCTTGATAAAATCTATGGTACGCCAGAAAACAGGCAGCCCATATCTGTTTCCAGATTAAAACTAAAGACTACCTTTTCGAGGATCGAAATGGAAATGCGTGCAAGGATGGAGCACTTCCAGGTATTTAAATTAATTTATACCTGGTTTACTTATTTATTAGGTTACCTCTACTTTTGCACACAAAAAGGAAAGGACTACCTAGCGCGGCTAGTTAACCTCTCAGATACACTCGTAATAGACGGGCGGATCAATACGGTAATTTCCGGGACAGAAAAGCAGAGATTGCAGCTGGAAGAATCGCTGAACAGGCTAGAAAAAGCAGGTGAGATCAAGTTTGGGCTATACGTGAGCGAAGAATCCGTAATGTCTTGTTACGTTCGCGACCTTCAAGACGACCATATTCATTTTGTAGATGGCGCTGAAGGCGGATATACAAATGCAGCCGGAATGTTGAAGCTTAAATTGAAGAAAACGGAAATCGACCTCACGTTTAATAAAAAGCTTAACTAACTTTTATTACACCTTCATTCTTTAATATCAATTCATAATGTTCAACCAGGGGAAAAGGCTTATAATAATGATGCAATAAACGCTTCCATTCCTTATAAGCTACAGATTCCCGGAAACCAACGGTATGGTCTTCCAATTTTCCCCATTCTACAGAAAGCAAGTATTTGCCATTTTCCTCCATGCACCGGTGTAAACTGTGACGGATGTAACCCGTAATTGAACTGATATATTGACCTGCCACCGCAAAATCCCTTTCAAATTCTTTTTCCTGTCCCTCTTTTACGTAAAGTATTGCCGATTCTAATAGCATATGATAAACGAAAATAGCCCATTAACTTAGTATATATGCTAATGGGCTATGGTATATATAATTAAACCTTATTGTTTTTGAGGAAGCGTTAATCCCGAAATTCCGGTAACCACTTCTTCTTCTTCATCTTTACCATGTTTTTTCTTTTTCTTCTTTTTATCGCCACCACGTAATTGCTCTTCCTGGAACTCGTCATATTGGGTTTGTTGCTCGCCCTTTAAGATATTCCTGATGTTTTTACTAGTCTGGTTTTGCATTTTGTAAAACTTGGCAATATCATCTTCCTGAAATGTTCCTGCCTGCTGTTTCCTGGAAATAGCTACTTGCTCTTTAAACATATCCAGCGTATAATTATAAATTATACTTCTTTGCGTCGGATTTAGCTTTACCTTTTTTTCTAAAGCTTCTATATTTTTATCCGTCATTTCAACAGCAGTAGGCGGTACTTTTTGCGCATGGGCAAATAGACTTATTCCTGCTACCATCATCAGAATTAACACATATTTTTTCATTTGTAGTTATTATTAAAGTTTTTCAAGGCCTCCTGAGACATTACGCCTGCAATTTATGAAATTATCTTCAATACTCTATTAAACAATATGTCTACTTCATTATCTATCCGAGGTTACCGGACAATTATTTGCCGCCCAATCTTCTTTGTTCTGCATCCAGCCCGGTCTCCCTGTTCCTTGCAGATTTAACTGTCATTTTTCCGAAGCGGTAAGTAAATGTTAAACGGGCACTGGTAGTTGTACCGTATTGTTCCAGGTTATAGATATTGCCCGGCAGCGTGCTTACTATCCTCGGCTTTTGCGAATGGAATACATCACTAACACCCAGTTTTAAATTACCCATCTTATTAGGGAAATTATAACGCAGGCCCGCATCTGCATTGAACATACTTTTTATTTTAAATGCACCTTCAATCTGGGGTGTACTATACATCAGTCCGGCATCTGCGCTGATCAGCCCGGTAATCGTAAAATTATTCTGCAGATACAAGTTGGCACTAAATTGTTTCGAATTTAGATCTGCACCGTTTAAGTCTGGTGCTTTGATTCGTTTATAATAACCTAGCAAATTATTATTCATGCCCCACCATTTGGTAAGCGTTACTGGGAAATTAACCGTTACAGAACTCACATCGGTAGAAGCCAGGTTTAAAACTGTCTGATACATAGATTTCCGTTCTTCATTTTGGAGCAGCACCTGCGTAATTACGTCAGTGGTGCGGCTATAATTTAAAGAAACACTATATTTTTGTTTAAGCAAATAGCTCAATTCCAAACTGTTTGCGTATTCTGGTTTAAGGTTTGGATTACCTTGATTATAAGTATATTGATCCAGGAAGAAAACAAAAGGGTTTAGGTTTTGATAATTAGGACGGTTGATCTTTCTGGAATAGGAGAAATTAAGGATATTGTCGGCATCATAAGTATGACTAACCATCAGTGAAGGAAACAAATTGGTGTATTTTCTTTCCGTTTTCTGATTAGTAGTAATAGAATTTCCAGTTGAGCTGGTATGTTCTGCACGTAAACCTGCTTGTAAAGCTGTCTTGCCCAGCGTAACACTTAACGTAGTATACGCAGCGCTAACTTCTTCCTCATATTGAAACCTGTTGCTTTGTGTTTCATCAAGCACCCAGTTTTCTGCTATATTGTTTTCAAAAGTATAGTTATTATCACTTTTTACACTTGCGAACTTCACACCTGCATCAATCTTGATCTTTTTATTAAGCGGTAGGGTATAATCTGCCTTAATTGCCTTGATATTGATATCTGAAGGAGAAAAGTTCCTGTATATTTGCCCATTTTTAAAGAAGCTACCATTAGGAAGGAAGAACCGGTTAATATAACTTGCATCATTCGTTCCATCAAAAGTAGAGTAATCTGCATCCACACTCAACTCTTGTCCGGCAGTATCTAATATTCCCTTGTAATTGATATTGTAACTGTAATTTTTACGGGTTCCGGTATTGGTACTAGGGGTTCTCAATATAGAATCTGCCACCTCAAATGATCTGCCGATAACACTTTCGCTAAAACCATCTTCATTTCGGTCATTCAAATTTCCTTTGACCAAAAATCCCAAAGTGTGGTTAGGAGAAAGAAAAAAATCAGACCCGATCTTAAAATTATGTGATTTGTTATTTGAGTTTTCTGTGCTATTTTGATTAAAATATTGCTGATCGCTAGCACCTGGTGTAACACGGTTGATCTCTAACTTTTCTTCATACTTTCTTGTATTGTAACCATAAGAACCAAACACATTAAAACCCTTTTTGCGATAATTCATATTGATGGAATTGTTAGTTAGGACATATTTATTGAACCCGCCTCCTAAAGCCACATTTCCATTAAAACCTTCAGTTTTGCTTTTCTTTGTCTTGATATTAATAATTCCGCCAGTACTGTTTGCTTCGTACCTGGAACCGGGATTATTGATAATCTCAATACTCTCTATCTCGCTGCTCTGCATAGATTTCATAAGGTTGACCACTTCAGCTCCGCTTAAATAAGTCTGTTTTCCATCGATAGTAACCAGCACATTGCTTTTTCCCGCAAGAGAGATATTCTCATTATGGTCTACTGTTACCCCAGGGGCTTTTCTTAAAACTTCCAGCGCAGTTAGTCCGGCTGCAGATGGAGTAGCATCAATATTAAATATCAACTTGTCCGCCCTGCGTTCTAAAACAGGTTTAGCCGCTGTAATGCTTACTTCATTCAGTTGATTTGAGTTTTCTTTTAAAGTGATTGCAGGAACCTGAAAACCTAACGGTCCTTTTAATTGAAACGGTGCTGTTTTTACCTTGTTGTAACCTATTGATGTAGATACGATATAATAATTCCCGGGAGTTGCAGAGAAACTAAACTTGCCATCGTCATCGGTCATCGCCGAAGCTACCCAAGTAGAATCTTTAGTAGCATACAATAATATTGTTGCCGATGGAAGTGTCTGCTTTACATCCTTCACCATACCATTTATTTTAACAGTTTCCTGTGCAGATAAGTGGAGCGGGAGGAAGTAAAGAAATAAAAGAGATAAAGCTGATAAATAGGTTTTCATTTTTGTAATTCTTTTGAAATAAGATGCCCAATGAAGCAAAAGGTTACACTAAAAATGAAATTTGATAGTATATAAATGGTTTTAGCTAGTCTTTTGACCTTGATGTGAAAACTGGAACCCTTTATCTAACTGTTAGTTATCATTCATGAGGTAATTGTTTAGGTTAGAATTTTATCTGATGTTTAAACCATTTGAAATTTTTAATAATCGGCTATTTTGCGTTAATTTATTAACTGTCAATTGAGATAAGCACGATTATTTAGCAGCATACGCGTCTGTGTTTGCAGACTTTTCACAGTTGCTGCATTTACGTTGATCAGGTAAAACCTGTGTGCCCCCTTAATCCCTAACCACCGCCATACGAGCTGATCGGTGGTTTGCGTTTTTCCATTATCAAACCACCACGCTGCATAAATTTTGTCTTTCCCTTTTTCCAGTATCGCAGTGTATAATTCAATATTATCCCATCTTTCTTTTTTGATACTTTTAAATACGTAACCACTACCTGTCCAGCAAATCTTAGGATCATGTTCTGGTGCATAGAAGGCTGTTGGTTTAATATAAATCAGCGCCTGTTTACTTTCAAATTTCAAAATGCCATTCTCCAATGTTTGCCTTTTAAAGCCTTGAAGATTTATTTCTGTAGGCGCAACAATAAACGTATCTGCTTGTACAATGTGGGCAGCAATAAAACAGAGCAGGATTATAAAAGAGCAATGCAGCCATGGATATCTCGTCTTGTAGCCTGGCGCGGCAGTTTCCACTATTGCTGGATCGTCCTTTGTATGACAGAAATACCTTAATAGTGGTTTTATCCCAGTTATTAATGGAAGGATTACATAGCTCGTTAAGCATACAATGCCAACGAGATCGTGCAACAACGTGCCAGGCATAATCTTGAAAGTAACTAATACAAGTATCCTGAAAAAATTGGACACTATATTTAAACCCATGGTCAACAAGAATATACCGATCAGCGGAAAAAAATGAAACTGACAATTTAACTTCCTTTGATGGTGCATCAGCAGAAACAAACAAATAATCAGCGATAAAATCAGCATATGCAGTCCCGCGCAAGCAGGGTCCACCGAAAACACGGCATCAGTCATTTCGATCCGATTCCCAGCTGCCTTAGCCATCATGCCAGAACTATTTAACAATGCAGCAATATTTTCGGAAAGCCACATCCGCAATGGAAAATCTACCAGACTGGTCATATACGTAAAAACCGGCGAAATGAGCACTATCAGAAACAAAAAGGCCTCGTTTAACTTTCCTAAGCTGTTTTCTATAAACAACAGCATCGTAAATAATAATGCCAGGAAAAATGTTGTCCTTACTGGCAAAACCAGTGCTACCGTCACTGTCAGCAAAGCGGGTAACAGGTATCTTAAAGAGAATTGCCCCTTTTTTACGTTGCAGATAAACGGCGCAAGCAATAATCCTGCACATGCATTGCCCGTCCAATGTAAATATCCTGGAACAAGCCATAGAACAATTAAAATGTAGGTTAATCCTATGAAAGCTGACAAATAGCTGGGGATAGATTTTTTGCTGGTGATTGTTAACATTTTATATTTTTTGACGAACCGGTTTTTTACCGGATAGTGTATAGAAAATTACTGTTGCACCTAATAGGATCAGCATCCATTCGTGCGGTTCAGGTACAGCACCCGAAGATTTAAGAGAAGCATTTTTTAAACTGTTCTTGTTTTCCTCAATACCAAAACGGTTGTAGTCATTTTGCGTTTCCAATACAATCAAGCTTGATACCGGCGAAACAATATAAGCCTGAGCAGCTTCCGCAATGATATCGGACTTTACATAATCTTCTTTAAAATAACCAGCACCAACCTTTTTCATAATATCATTATAAGCGAATAAACGAAGCAAATGATCAGGCGCGCTTTGTACCTGCTTCCCTGTCACTTTTCGAATAGTGAGTCCCGCATTAGCTATAACTACCGTATTTTCATCTTCCTGGTCTTTAGGAAATTCATTTTTCTGTAGTAATTGCTGCAGACGGCTAATATTGCCCTGGTTATAATTTAATATCCGAAACTCTTTTAGCGCTTTTAAGTAGGGGGTAAGCTGATAACCAATATTATAAAACCTGATATGACTTGCACTTTTACAATATTCCGTCAGCTCTTCTGCAAACTCGCTTCCCTCTAGTTCATTTAAATTAGGAGAGCTGTTACTACTTTTAGAAATGACCAGTGATTTGCCACGCTCTTTAATCTTATTGATTGGCAACAAGCTAAAGTTATGTTTATTCATTTGATGAAAAACCTTGCTAAGATTAAGCTCAGTAAGTTTAATTGGCTGGCCCGCTATAGCATAAACCCGCTTGTTCCTGATTGCAGGCCATAGCTGCATGAGCTCTGCTTCAGACCAGGAATTATTGATATCTAGATATATATAATCTGGACTAAAGAATTCGTTTTGTTCTTTGTAATCGATTGCCTGATAAGTAGTTCCATTAAAAGTAAAAACAGACGAGGCTAAAGCCGGGGCCTTGCAAGAAATTTTCCAATCCGGCTGATAAGTTCTGTTCGCCTGGTAAACACCCGCATTAATCTCTTCAAATGCTTGCGGAAGCTGGAGTTTAATCGGATTCCCTGTTGAGGATACTTGCATTGTTTCTAAAGCAGCTATAGCAGAGGGGCCATCAAAAGTAGCATTCTCATAAACTAAATTATCACCTTGTTTACTTAAGGGACTAGTAATGCCAATCTTGAATTTGCGGTTTTCATCTACAGGACAAGGAAATATACGCACACTGATGGTATTGCCCTCTTGCCAGTGGACTACCGAGGGATCGCGGACTTCTATACCAACTACAGTATGGTAGGCGGAATCTGCTTTACCTTTGGTCGTTAATCTTGACATTTCTTCTTTACCATTTATCCATAGAGAAAGCGAGGAGATCACTGATCCTTGAGAAAGATGGAACGTATAAATAGCCTCCTGATTAGTCCATTGCGAATTACTCGTATTTCTAATGGTTAGCGTTTTTTCAGTATATGCCATCCGGTATTCCGGAAAAAGTTTAACATTGCTGATCACGCTGATCGTCTCTAAATGGTCGCCACTCCATAACCGCTCTTGCGCCTGATGCCGCGCATTGTACATTGATTTAAGAATTTGTATTCTTTCCTTTTCATCCAGATTGGGTTTACTGAATAATAAAGTTGCGATTACTACGAGCGGATCATGTTTTTGTGGTTCATTAAAACTTCTGGAAGGCATACCACCCCAAAAAATGTTATCACCTGTAGCTTCGTGGTATACCAATCCGGCCTTTAGGATACGTTCTGATAAAAACGATTTATCTATTTGCTGACTTACCGTAACCCATACAGGCAGCTTGCTTTCATTTAAGGCATGCTGGTTTATAATTCCATTGATTGTATTATTTGTCGTATTCCATTTGATCAGGAAAAAAGCGCATACCACTACTGGTACTAAAAAGCCAGCAGCAGCTACATAACGCAGTCTTTTATCTTGTTTGCCTCCTCTGTTGATTAATATAACAGTAACAATAGAAAGGAAAAGGGGTATATAAGTATGCAGAGAAATACCAATAGCAAGAATACCTAAGATACTGATCGCGTATAATGGCACCAGATAAATAGCATAGTAGGAAAATAGGAGTAAAGCCGATCCGAGCAGAAAATAGGTTGCCACATTAAATGCAGGTGGCAGCGAAGCAAACCTGGTAGCTAACAATACTACTATTACTGATAGTATAATCCAGATTGTTAACCAATCTACTGAACTATCAAATATAATCATATCCCTGTTCAGTGCAAATGCACTAATAAACCATAGAACGAGCAGAAATAAAGTATGGCGAATTTTGCCAGCAGAGAAATGCCACCTGTAACGCGAATAAGTTGTAAACATCAGAATCAATAAGTATCCAACGGATAGTGAATAGTTTGCAAAAAAAGCTGTGATTTCATTGCGACGCCCAAATTGTCCACTCAAAGACAGGCAGGTGGCAGAAATAACAATAAGCGCAGATCCTACGCTATCAAGTGGATCTTTAAACAGAATGGAGAGGAATTTTTTCATACGTTGTTTTTTAAAGTACTTTGTTTTGCAAAGTAGTTGGGTCTAAAAGTGGTTTGAATGAGTTTTATTATTATGGTTTTCGCCGTTTAATTGGGTTAGTTGGTGTACTTAAGAATTATCGTGTAAAGTACTTTGTTATTCAAAGTAAGTATAAATAATTTACTATTGCAAATAATTAAAATTTATTTTTCTTTTAAGAAACCTTTATAATTGGTAGATCCTTGCCTCGTGTATATCTTGCTTGTCATGAGCATACTATTAGCACTGCAAGAATATTTAGTATAGTACTGAATACGCTTCTATTTACGTAGCAATCGTTCAGCTAGCTGCATGCTGTCCTTTGTACGCTTCAAGCAGCGCTTCATATTTAGGCATGACCTAAGAGTTATTTGCCGGAATAGATGAAGGGTTTTTTATACTAATAAATACAATACTATAAAAACAGGTACTAAATTTGTAAAGTCAATTATTGGTTTAAAATGCCATAATTTCGGCTATCTTTTGAACTGATAAAAAACGGATGCAAAATATTATACAGGAGCAAAAAAAGGAAGATAATGCAACAAGGCTTTTGCCTTGGGTTACTGCGGTCGCCATGTTCATACAATCATTAGATGGTACTATATTAAATACCTCATTGCCGTCGATAGCGCGTGATATGCAATACTCATCAACCGAAATGCATTCTGTGATCGTTACTTACGCACTGACGCTTGCTTTATTTATACCCTTATCGGGGTGGCTTTCCGATAAATTTGGTACAAGAACCATGTTTATCATTGCTGTTGCCTTATTTGTAACCGGATCATTATGCTGTGCACTTTCTGTAGATCTGTTAACATTTAATCTTTCCAGGGTACTTCAGGCTATTGGAGCATCGATGATGGTACCTATTGCCAGGCTGGCTATCTTATATCAGTATCCGCGGAGCGAACTTTTAAAAACGATGAACTTTATCACGGTTTTTGGTCTGCTGGGGATGGTAGTTGGCCCTAGTCTCGGCGGTTTTCTATCTGATAATTTCTCGTGGCACTGGATCTTTTTAGTCAACGTCCCGATTGGCCTTATTGGCATTTCCATGGCTTACCGTATCATGCCTAACTTTAAGCATGCAGTAGGGCGCTTTGATTTTAGGGGGCTGGCCTACTTCAGCCTTGCCCTAATCCTGTTCACAATGGTCTTGGAGCTAGTGAGTACCGGGCTCACACACTGGATGGCAATTTTGGGGGGACTGTTTCTTGCCGGTTTATTATCTGTATTTTATTATCTTCATTATAAAAAGACGAAATCGCCGATCATTGATCTGAGGTTGCTCAACATCAACACGCTAAAGATCGGACTCTCGGGAAGCTTGATTACAAGGTTGGGTATAGGCGGGCTACCATTGTTACTGCCCCTGATGCTGCAGACTGGTTTTGGCTATTCAGCGTCTGTATCTGGCTTATTGTTATTACCTTCTGCATTGGCTAACGTTGCTATTAAGCCATTTGTAATACGTATTATAAAAGCTTTGGGCTATAGAACGGTATTAATCAGTAATACTATTATGTTAGGTGTGGTTTTAATAGTACTAGGTTTTGTCGAAAGTGAAACACCGATTGGTTATTACATCCTGCTAATGGTTTTTTATGGTATTTTTACTTCTATCCAAATGTCTGCAATGAATACGGTAACACTTTCAGACCTGGACGAGGATTCGGCCAGTGGAGGCAATACTATGCTCGTTATCATGCAGCAATTGTCTGTAAGTTTCGGGGTTTCAATATCCAGCCTTGTGCTCTCGGTATTTAGCTCTGATGCATTTGCAATGAATCTGACACAAGCTTTTCATTATACTTTTATTACACTAGCCATCATTACCATACTATCAAGTATAACTTTTTCAAGATTAAGCAAAACTGCCGGAAGCGGTTATGTATAATTTCATCGGTCAATCAAAACAATTATTCACCTTTAAAGCGTGACAAATGTCACGCGCTAATTGTGTTAAATCACTTCGTTTCGAAGGGCGGTTAGTGACCAAATTTGTATCAATCATTCAGCTATTAGCTGTTACCTATTGATATTAAATTTGAGAACCATGAAGACACAAGAAAGTAAATCTAATCCAATTTTCTACCAGGATGCTACCACCCTTGCAGAGATGATCCGAACAAAAGAGATTTCACCTGTAGAAGTTATTAAAGCACATCTTGACCGTATTGAAGCTGTAGATCCGAAGATCAACGCAATTGTTACCCTTGCCGATGGTGCAATAGTGGCTGCAAGAAACGCAGAGCAGGCAGTAATGCGGGGGGATAATTTAGGCCCGCTACATGGTGTGCCTTTCACTATTAAAGATTCTATTGATACAGCAGGTGTGCTCACGCAACGCGGATCGCCAATATTTAAGGGCCGCGTTCCTGCTTTCGATGCAACTAGTGTTGCCAGAATGAAAAGTGCCGGGGGCATTTTACTGGCTAAAACCAATCTCCCAGAATTCTCTTATTGGATAGAAAGTAATAATTTACTTAGCGGTAGGTCTAACAATCCCTGGGACCTTAGCAAGACACCTGGTGGTTCTAGTGGTGGAGAATCAGCCGCTATCGCAGCAGGTATGTCTCCAATTGGCCTCGGTACCGATCTAGCTATTTCGGTTCGCGGACCAGCTGCGCAAACTGGTATTGTTTCTTTAAAACCAACTCATGGAAGGATCCCAATGACTGGCGTATGGCCTCGTGTTCCGCGTCGTTTCTGGCATGTTGGTCCAATGGCACGCAGTATTCGCGATCTGGAATTGGCTTTTTCTCAACTAGCAGGAGCAGATGGCTTAGATGGATTTTCTTCCAGTACTGTTCCTTTTGATGCTGGCATAGGTAACTTTTCTTCCGGTCCATTACGCGTTGGTTGGATGGTAGGCCCTGGATTAGGCCCCGTAGATCCGGAAGTTGCAGCAACTGTTAGGGCAGCTGCAGGCGCTTTACAAAACATGGGCATTGTGGTGGAACCTGTAGGAATCCCCGCTCTGGAAAAAGACTTTGCACTTGGTGTGTACAATCGTCTGCATGTAATGGAAATGAAGTCTGCATTTAAAGAGGCTACAGCAGGCCGAAACGACGATGAGATCTATTTTATGGCAAAAACTATGTTGGCTATACCAGATACTTCAATGGCCGACTATATCGATGCCGAGCAGGCAGCAGAACGGATCCGGGATGGCTATGCGCAATATTTCCAGCAATATGATGCGCTGATCACTCAAGTATTACCCGTCCCTGCACACAAACACGGCGTTACAGAGTTTGTTATCGAGGGTCAGAAAGTAGACGCTACCTATCAGCAGGCGGCAACTGTGCCGTTAAATATTACCGGATTACCAGGAGTTTCCATGAGATTTGGTACCAGTAAAGAGGGGATGCCCATTAATGTGCAAATTGTTGGCAGCTGGCAAGCAGAATCTACTATCCTGCATATTGCGTCATTATTAGAAAGTGTAAGCCCGGCAGCGGGATTGTTGCCAAGCTTATAAAGATTATTATAATAGTAGCCCTTTGGTTTATACCGAAGGGCTTTTAACTGGCCTTATCACATCTCTTCTAACACGGCTCAATGTTTCCCTCGAAATCCCAAGATAGGAGGCTACCATATGAAGCGGGACTTTATTAAATACTTTTGGATAGGTTTTATGAAATTCCAGGTATCTTTCTTCAGCAGGACTGCTAATCAGGGAATATATACGTTGCTGACTCGTTTCAAATGCTCTTGTAACCAGCTGCTCGTAAAATATCTTAAACGCCGGTATAGTTGCCAGTAATTCTTCCCAAGTAAATTTAGTCCATATGATCACTGTACTTTGTGCCAATGCCTCAATGTTGTAATTAGACGGGTTTCCACTATTATAGCTTTCCTGATCAGTCATCCACCAATTCTCGATACCAAAACGCACGGTGTGATCGGCGCCATTTCTGTCATAACGGAAAAGACGAAAACAACCACTTGCTACAAAATACATATTTTTACACACCTCACCGTCATGCAAAATCGACTGCCATTTTTTTAAATGTTTAATTGTACACGCTTTAGAAATAGTGGCAAGGTCCTGCTCGGAGATGTCAGCTGATTCACGTAAATATTTTTCAAAAACTTCAACCATAGACGATCATAATAACTGCTGTATCAAAACACTAACCGCTTAAAGGTAAACATCAAATTGATATTCTGCGAACGCATCCTATCAGGTGAATCCATTTTATCACTTTAAAAGTCAGACAAAATTAGGAAAATGGAGAAATTTACAACTCTCTACCATTAAGTTTTTATGATATAAGGCACACTCTCCGAAATTAGGTTAGATAGCGATCTCCTTCTCGTTCTAGACAAAAACACTATTTCAATATAATCAATTAGTACTCGCTTTAGTAAGATCAGCATAGGTGTAAGGGGAAATGATCTAACAGCTAAATTCGAGCTTATATCCTTTGCCGCGTATAACCACAATCTTTATATTCGGATCGAGCTCCAGTTTTTTTCTAAGTTTTGATATGAACATATCCAAACTGCGCCCAACAATTACACCTTCGTCTTCCCAAATCTCTTTTTGCAGCCGGCTTCTCTCTATAGTCTCGTTAGGAGATAATGCAAAAATGGAGAGTACACGGGTTTCAGTTCCGGTTAAGTTTATCGTTTTTTTATTTAATATAAGCGTACGGTTCTTTGCATCAAAAATGAATGATCCGACAGTGAGCATGCCTGCATGCTGATCATCTTCAGACAAAATCCTTCTGGTCTTAACAGATCTCAAATAAATAAAACCAACAAATGCTAATAGTGGCAGGCCGCCCAAAAGATATCCATTTTTTGCTGTAGTTATGCCCATCGGCTTAAATCTAACATTGATCATGTAACATGCTTTAGGTTGCTCTCTGCCTATGCATGCCACTATATCGTCTTTTTTATTTTTGGATATCGCATAGCCATAAGCTACACTGGAGTTACCGCAGTTCAGAACATTGACAACATAATCATTGGCAAGCGGATCCTCTGCCAACAACCGCCGCGTGGTATTCACCAGCGAGTCTGGTAGAAAAACAAGATCTTTCTCAAACCTGATCTGGTACTCATTTTCTCCGATTTTTTGAACCGGCAGCAGCCTCGATGTACTATCCCCCGATTGTAAGAGTAATTCATGTCCGATCCTGCGGAGCAAAACTTCCCTTCTTGCAATGGCAAATCCGTCACTATCATTCATACTGAAAGCTGCGCAGATTGCAGAAATAAAAAAAAGAAGTATTAATCCAAAAAAGTACTTGCCTTTCCCGGAAAGGAGGTTTTGGCTATCAACCATAGTGTCAATTTGTTTATTTACAAAGTTTACAATTTTATTTACAATCCAAATTCCCCGCGCTGAAAGATATCAAAGTAATTTCACCGAAACAATTTTGGCAGGACCTGAAACGGTAATAATAGCCTTGCAGCTTCTTAAGTATAAAAATAAGACATTTTGCATTGATCGCTATAGAACTATCCGGCTATAACTAGTACTAGAATAAATTATGACGGAAAGACCATCACAGACTTTAAAAGTAAAAAGATCACATATCATGTGTATCACAGATTTATTAACATTTGTCACCTATTATTAATTCATATAAGTATGCACAAAAAACTATCAATCAATTTCTTAATTTTAATTATTGCTTCTTCCTTCTTCGGTTGCAGCGCACCTGTCAAAGAGCAAAATAAAAACAATGAACCGGCGGGCTCCGTATCATGGGGCCATGTCGGAAATGAAAAGTATTTTAAAATAGATACGAAGGAAAGTCTTCTAACCTGGAAAGGCTCCATGGTAATTGGTCCTAACAGTCACGAAGGGTACATCTTTATATCAAAAGGAGAAGTCCTGATAGAAAATGGTCAATTGATGAGTGGTACAGTTATAGTCGACATGAATACAATTGAAGACAAAACCCATGGAAGAGATAATAAACTTGTTAATCACTTAAAAGATCCTGATTTTTTTGATGTTAAAAAATATCCAACTTCTACAATTGAAATTACCAGGGTTACATCATTAAAAGATGGTAATAAAGCAGTTACAGGAAAACTGACCATCAAAGGTATCACACATGTTGTTACATTTCCTATCAAAGTAGAAGTGAAGAACGGAATTTTCAAAGCGAATGGCAAGCTGGTCATTGATCGGACAAAATGGGATGTCCGTTATAAATCAGGAAAGTTCTACGACCTTTTAGCTAATCAAACTATGTCTGATTCTATTGAATTCGATATAAAAATCTTGGCTAAAAATAAATAACTAAAATAGCTATAGTCAAGGATGATAGTTCTTTCCTTGACTATAGCTATTTATAATCAAGGAAAGATGTTGCAATGAAAATATAGATTATTGTTGTCTTGAAAATGAAAATCATTTATTTGATAATGTTGCTAATAATTTATCAAGGTTATCGATGGTCATTTTAAAGCCTGGCTCAAAGCCCATTTCAAGCATTTTTTCAAAACGTGCAAGTGATTCATTTACTATAGTGATGTTTACTTTGGTGATGCCGTTTTGCTCACTGAAATTATAATCCCATGCAGAACCGGGCAATTCCGGATTTTCCTCAGCATCTGCAAAAGAATTATACATCTGAAAATTAGTTTTTGGGGTAATGGAAGTATATTTCTGAATCGACCAGCGCTCCATTCCTTCAGGACTTACCATTGCATAAAATCTCCTGCCACCAACTTCGAAGTTCATATGTTTCGTTTTCGACGACCATGGTTTGGGCGCTACCCATTGATCCAGGAGTTCTTTTGTTGTAAATGCATCCCATACCAACGGTAGTTCGGCATCAAATTCTCTAGTAATATATACCGTTTTTTCAGGTTTATTAACGGTAAATTCGAATAATAGGTTAGTTTCCATAATGTTTTATTGTTTAGATTGTTTTTTTATGTTTAATAATAATTCATCCAGTTGATTAAACTTAGTTTCCCAAATTGCCCTAAATTGTTCCAGCCAATTGTCTATCTCTTTCATTTTGTCTACTTCAAGAGAATAATAAATTTCTCTGCCTTGATGTTCCTGTTTGATCAGTTCGCATTCCGTAAGTATTCGCAAATGTTTCGAAACTGCCTGTCGTGTCGTATTAAAATTATCGGCAATGGCGTTAGGTGTCATAGCTTGTAACGCAATTAGAGCTATGATGGCTCTTCGTGTAGGGTCGGCTATTGCTTGAAAAATATCTCTTCTCATAAATTAAATATGAAACTATTCGGTTGCTAATATAAATGCAACTATTCGGTTTCACAAATTTATTTTCATTTTTTATATCATGGCTGAAATGCCTTAGTCAGAACTTTTCAAGGTTCAATAATTATTTGAAGGGAGTAGTTTAGAAGAAAAATTATAGAATCAGGATAAGATTAAAAGTTTCATTTTTCGCTTTCGTCTAATATCCTTAATTTCGGTCATCATGAAAATATAGGTTAATGATCTTTAGTTTTAACGCAACGCGAGAGTTTGATTTTATGACCTGCTTTGCACGGCATATTGGGGCTGAAGTACATAATGGTCTGTTAGTCATTCCTGGTCATTTAGGGAATGGATACATTCGCAAACTGTCCTTTGGCAACGAATTCAAGATTACCATGCATCATTATGTGCTAAGGGAAGATCTGGTCATCAAACGCAATATATCCGGCCTGGGTAACGAACTGATAACCATCTTTTTTTACAACAATGAGCAAGCGCTAGGCATATCGTTTGATCAAAATGCAGATATTCAGTTTTCGGAACGTGATGATTCCGCTATTCAGGTAACCTCCAATGACTTAAACTCAACTATACGTTTCCCGGCGGGTCACAATATACGTTACGCGGTAATCGCCATAAAGCCAACCTACCTAAAAACACTATTGGCCCTAAGTAAGCTGAATTCTACGCTAGAAACAATAACCAGCCCAGGCAATACATTTCTATATTTTGAGAATATGACTGTCGAAGCCAAACTACTGCTCAAAAACTTAAGCGCAGTAGATATGAACGATGGGTTAAGTCAATTCTATATGCAGATAAAGGTACAGGAGCTGCTTTACCTGCTTTTTCAAAAGTTGTCTAAACGCGAAAGCTTACCACATCAAAACATAAACAGCGCAGACGCGGCCAGGCTGCTCCATATCCGCAACGAAATTATCAGTGACCTGAGCGCACCGCCGGTTTTGCCAGAACTGGCACGAATTGCAGCTATGAGCGAAACCAAACTCAAACATCTCTTTAAACAGGCCTTTGGTGATACTATCTACAATTACTTCCAGCGTGCCAGGATGGAGGAGGCTGCCTTTTTGTTAAAACAAGGTAAGCGGTCTGTTGCAGAAGTTGGCTATGAAATGGGCTTTACCAACTTAAGCCATTTTAGCAGGCTGTTTGAAAAACATTACGGCTTTACACCTAAACGTTATTCTTCCCAAGCTTAACTTCTTCCGTCGTATCGGACTGATTTTTTGCCTGATGAGGCTATTATCAGCTTACTATTTGATGCAATTTTGCTTTATAAACTTAAAAGATAAGCAAAATGAAAAAGTTATTCACGCCCTATAGTAAAGCAGCACTTGAGTTGAAGAATCACGTTGTGATGGCACCTATGACCCGAAGCCGAGCTATCGGCAATATTCCGAACGACTTAATGGCTACCTATTATAAACAGCGTTCAGGTGCCGGATTAATTATCACGGAAGGTACTTCACCAAGCCCGGAAGGTTTAGGTTATCCGCGTATCCCCGGCATTTTCACCAATGCCCAGATAGAAGGATGGAAACTGGTCACTACTGCGGTTCATCAAGGAGGCGCTAAAATATTCCTGCAATTAATGCATACCGGCAGATTAGCGCATATTTCTAACCTGCCGGAAGGCGCTCACGTTGTAGGTATATCAGCTATTAAAGCAGCAGGCGAAATTTATACAGATACCGGCATGTTCGAATACTCTGCTCCGGCAGCTTTGGATAAACAAGGCATAGACCGAATAATAAATGAGCATGTTAAGGCTGCTGAAAATGCTATAGCCGCAGGCTTTGACGGCATTGAGTTACATGGTGCGCATGGCTATTTGCTGGAGCAATCTTTAAATCCTCACATAAACAACCGTTCGGATAACTATGGAGGCTCAATAGAGAAGCGCAGCTTTCTGATACTGGAGATCGTACAAAAAATAGTTGCGTCAATAGGAGCAGATAAGGTTGGTTTGCGCATTTCACCTTTTTTAACATCCAATGATATGCCTGCCTATGCAGAGGATGAAGTACATGAAACCTATGTCTATCTGGCTGAAGAAATGAACCGTCTGGGGCTTGTTTACCTGCATATTTCTAACAATCCGGGTATTCCTCAAAAAACACATCAGGACATTCGTGCAGCTTTCGATAACACCATTATTTATTGCAACGGGTTTACAGCAGAAACTGCTGAAGCACAATTGCTGGATGGATCAGCTGATCTGGTTGCTTTTGGCAGAAGCTTTCTGGCTAATCCCGATTTTATGAAAAGGATAGAAAAAAACGTCCCCCTGAACGAGCCGGATTACAATACCCTTTATAGCCCCGGCAAACAAGGCTACACCGACTATCCCGTACTCGACTGATTTTTACCATTTAAAAGCATAAAGATATGAAAATTACAACCACAGGCTCATTAGGAAATGTAGCTAAACCATTAGTAAAAAAGCTGATCGCAGCCGGACATGAAGTAACCGTGATTAGCACAAATGATGATCGAAAAAGTGAAATTGAGACTTTGGGTGCGAAGGCACTTATCGGGTCTATAAGTGATGAAGCCTTTCTGAGCGAGGCTTTTAGCGGTGCAGATGCGGTGTACACTATGATGCCACCATCAATGGGGGCTGGTAATATGATACAGAACATTGCTGGTGCAGGACAAGCTTATGCGAACGCCATCAAGGCGGCAGGCATAACGCGTGTGGTGATGCTTAGCAGTGTTGGCGCTGACGCTGCAGAAGGTACCGGTCCGGTACAAGGTGTTCATCGTGTTGAAAAAATACTACGGGGGTTAGACGGCGTAAATGTTACCGTTTTGAGGTCAGGCTTTTTCTATATTAACTTTTTAAGAGACATCCCATTGATAAAAAGCAAGGGTATCTTCGGTAATAATTATAACGGCGATAACAAGCTTGCCCTTACACATCCTGAAGATCTTTCGACAGCGCTTGCAGAAGAATTGCAAGCTAAAGGAAATGGCTTTGAAGTGAAATACATTGTAAGTGATGTTTCTACTGGGAACCAGATTGCGGAGTTATTGGGTCAGGCCATTGAAAAACCGAAACTGGTCTGGACAAATATCCCAGATGAACAATTAACGCAAGGCATGCTTGCCGGCGGATCACCGGCAGAACTAGTCGGCCTGATTGTAGAAATGGGGCAGGGCGTAAGGAAAGGTATTATTACCAAAGACTTTTTTGCAAGCGGTGCAAAAGTAACTGGCAAGATCAAGCTGGCAAAGTTTGCTGAAGAATTTAAAGACGCCTATCTGCATAACTAAACGTCAATTATATGGGAAATATTAACTGAGTGTTTTATATACGTCCTTAAAACCCGGGTTTCTCCGTTCACTGATGGAATCTACACTGTAGGTAATCATGATTGAAAGAAACCCGGTTAGTTTTATATAAGACAAGTTTATCTTTTTGGTTCTATTCTGCAATGTTCTTTTATCGAATGGAAGGTGGATTTTTATTTAGAAAACTTGGTCAATATCTGCAATGCCTTTTCTGTGTCATGATGATCTATAAAAATATGATCATGATAAAATGCGGCAACCACATTACAGCTTATTCCCTCATCAGAAAGTGCTTTAGAGAAAGCGGCAGTTAAGCTAACTGCATTTAAGGAAGAACATCATCATCTACTTCAGTTGAATTAGTAATTGTAAAAAAACATATTCACCAATATTGATCTTTGGCTTCATTGTTTTTAATAATGCTTAAACCCTTTTCTCCTTTCATATGACAATAATAGCATTATTTTGTGGCATTACTTAAACAAGTGATCCCTATGCACCTCTCCCCAAGCCTTTAGACTATCCATTATCGGTACGATGGTTTCCGTGTGTAAAGTCCATTTATATCTTATCGTTATAGGATAAGTATTTGAAATTTCCCTGACAAGCAGCCCGTTTTCTTCCAGAACTTTAAGTTCTTTTGATAAAATTCTTGGGGAGATAGTTTCAAGAGCCTTCTGTATCGCTGTAAAACTTTCATTGCCGTATTTTATGACAACTAAAATCTGTATTCTCCACTTTGGTCCTAAAACTTCAATCGAATCCCTTAATGGATATAAATTATATATGCATCCTTTGTAACTAAGCTTACATTCTTTTTCTTCCATGTGGTGCTATCCTATAGGTAAGTACTATTTTTTTGATAGTAAATGTACACTATGTTTGTCGCTCATTAATCTTTTAACATGAAAAATATTGGAATTATTGGAGCCGGGCAGATTGGATCTGCCTTGGCTAGAAAATTTAGTGCATTAGGTCATACGGTGAAGATTGCAAATTCACGTGGCCCGCATACTTTGACGGAGCTTGCAATGGAGCTCGACGTACAGGCCGTTACGATCTATGAAGCTGTTGAAGATGTGGATATCGTTATTATCTCCATACCGCAAAAGAGGATAGAAGATTTACCAGTTACGCTATTTGCAAATAGCCCGGCGCAATTGATCATTGTAGATACTGGAAACTATTACCCTGGCAGAGATGGAAGGATTGAAGACCTGGAAGCAGGAGTTGTTGAAACCCAGTGGGTTTCCAATCACGTGCAACGCCCAGTATTAAAGGCATTTAATAACATTGGAGTAAACGCCTTGTCGGATAGCGGAAAAGTTTCAGGTGATTTAGACCGTATTGCTCTTCCGGTTGCCGGAGATAGTGATAAAGACAAAGCAGAGCTGATAGATCTTATTGATCAATTGGGCTTTGATGGGATTGATGGCGGTGCATTAGCAGAATCATGGAGACAGCAGCCTGGAAGTGCGGTATATTGCACAGATCACAATAAATTGGAGCTCAATAGATTACTTCAAACCGCGGACAAATCCAGACTGGCAGAAATGCGGGAAATAGGGCTTGAAATGGTTATGCAGGCAAAAGAGCCTATGAAAGAATCATGCTCCATATTAAGAAGCTTATATCCAGATTAAAGGTAGTATAAATCTTACGGTACCTTATGACGATATTGACCTGGGTGAATTTTATTGATAAAGGCTATGCTTAGGTTTGCAGTGTCAAAATTAATTAACTTATAAATCAAAAGAAATGAAAATTTTATTAACTACAATGGTAGCAAGTTTGTTTGCGATAGCCACTTTAGCCCAAAATACCAAAAAAGCTACAATAGTACTGGTTCATGGTGCATGGTCAGATGTCCAGGCATGGAAAGCAGTAACACCGATATTAAAAGCAAAGGGGTTTAATGTTATAGCAGTAAACCTTCCCGGACACGGTAATGATGCAACACCCTTTCCTTCAATAACCCTGCAATTGTATGTAGATGTGGTTAAAAAAGAAATTGGTACGACCGGTAATGTAATACTTGTAGGGCATAGTATGGCCGGCATTGTTATTAGTCAGGTTGCCGAAGATTTGCCTGGTCAAATTAAGAAATTAGTTTATCTGGCTGCATATTTACCTGCGAATGGCCAAAGTCTGCTAGACCTTGCCAAGACGGATGCAGGAAGCCATGTTGGCAAATTTCTGCAAATTGATCAGGCAACTGCCTCCGCTGGGATCGCTAAAGAAGGTGCTGTAGACATATTTGTGGCAGATGCCAATAAAAGTATTCAAGCGCAGTTTGCAAACGGTTTAAAGCCTGATCCATTGGCACCATTCGCTACGCCTGTTAAACTAACAGATGCACGTTTCGGTTCAGTTCAGAAGGTGTATATCTACACCAGAAATGACCATGCTATAAGTTACCCTAAACAACAAGATATGGCTAAAATCGGTCAGGTTAAAGTAGTGCACACATTAACCAGTAGCCATACGCCCTTTATCTCCATGCCACAAGAAGTCGCAGCTATTTTGATTAAAGAAGCCAAATAAAGTTACAATTTAGATTACAAAATTAAATGCCATGGTAGAATTAGAGTTATTGAAAAATGCATTGTTGAATACAGTAAATATGGATGCTGATGCATTTAATTTATCGGTGCCATATTGGAAATTAAAAGCCTATAAAAAGGGAGAATTTTACAATGAGTACCATAATGTCTGCAAACATCTTGGCTTCATCATACAAGGCGTTTTTCGTATCTACCGTGCTGATGAAGATACTAGTGCTGAAAAGAACATGCTGTTCTTTTCAGCCGGAAAATTTGTGGCATCTTATACAAGCTTTTTAAGTCAGGAGCCGTGCAATTACTATACGGCTTCGGTAGACTCATCACTAATTCTCTATATCCATATTGATCATTTGAACAAGCTTTACCGCGAATCGCATCAATGGGAACGATTTGGCCGTTTCATTGCCGAAACTGCATTTCATCAGCTAATGGCAAATACAGAAGGCTTTTTGTTCAAATCTGCTGAAGAGCGTTATCAGGACATGATTAAACAGCATCCAGAAATTTTCAGCACAGTACCACTTTATCATCTTGCCTCTTATCTGGGCATTAAAGCATCTTCCCTAAGCCGTATCAGAAAACGACTGGTTCGCAGGTAAAGTTTTGTAAAGCAATTCCATTATTAGTCTCTTAAATCCGCTCGTTTCATCTGCGAAACGGGATGGGATAACTATGCATTTTTTAATTATAATTAAACATATATTTTGATGAACAAAATAACAAATCGTCCACTCGGAACAAACGAAAAAGTGTACTGGGTATTGGATCAAAAAACTACCACACAATTTGCTGTTGTTGCTGAAATAGATGGTAATTTAATTGATAGCGCGTGGCGACAAGCGCTGGATACTGTACAAAAAAGACATCCCAATCTTTCGGTTCAGATCTCGGGAAATGAATATTCGACAGTGCATTTTAATCATGTCGAAGATTGTAAAATTCCTTTGGAGATTATTTATAGCCAAAGCGGTGAAAGCTGGAATAGTGTATTAGAAGAAGAGCTGTCCAAGCCTTTGGATATTACAATTGCACCTTTGGCCAGAGCCGTATTAATTCAGCAACCTGGCAAATCCGTGTTCTTGTTTATTTCCAATCATTCTATTGGCGACGGAATGTCGTCAGCGCTCCTCATCCGGGATATTTTAACTGTACTATCTGGAAGAGCGATAGAAAACCTGCTGCCCGTATCAGCTCTCGATGAACTTGCAGGCGTATCCTTACAGGAAGTAGAAAACGAAAAACCAAACGGGTTTCAACAGGTTAAAAATAGCTTGATACCAAGAATAAATGTAAATATTGAACGTCTTCAGCTTTCCAGCACCCTGACCAAAAAATTAATTGAGCATTGTAAAATTGAAAAAACCACGGTGCATAGTGCTTTAAGTGCAGTTACGGTACTCGCCTTAAAAGCAACTAATGATGCTTCCCTGCAGGAAAAACCTATACGCATCTTACATCCGCTTTCTGCCCGTAACACATTGGCTATTGGAGAAGACTTTGGCCTTTTAGCAAATATGGTTATCCTACCTTATCAGCCATCACCTCAACAGACGTTTTGGAACTTGGCCAGAGAGGTTAGACAAGGGATTGTTTCTACACAGACCCCCGATTGGATAAAAGCAGACATTACTGCAACGCAAGGGCTTTTTTGCAGTGGGATGGATATCGATGCGGTTGAAGATACTTTGCGTCAGGGAACGGTACACGAAGTAATGTTAACTAACCTCGGACTGCTCAATTTTAAGTCTGATTTTGAAAATTTACAATTAAAGTCGCTGTGGGGACCGATGGTGCTTACGGCACATCCATTGGCGCAAACTATTGGCGTGGCCACCTTTAACGGTGAACTAACCCTCAGCTTAACTGGTTTGGTGCCATCTAAATCTCTTTTAGAGGCAATAGTTACAATCATTGAAAAGGTGTGCAGTACGCAGCAGGACCTGCAGACTGGTGATTTTTATTAGGAATCAATTATTTAAAAATAACAATTATGAATACGAGTTCTTCATCAAACGATGTAACAACTAAATGGACCGTTGATCCTGTCCATAGCGATTTATCTTTTAAAGCTAGACACTTGATGATAAGTATAGTAACTGGTCGCATAAAATCATTCGATCTGGAAGTGCATACTTCAGGTAATGATTTTGGCGAGGTTACTGACCTTCAATTAATAGCTGATATGACATCGCTGACAACGAATCATGATCCTAGAGACGAGCACTTGAAATCGCAAGATTTTTTTGATGTAGTTAACCATCCATATCTAAAATTTCAAAGTATCCTTCTTGATAAACAAGGTATGAGGCCTCCATCTTTATTGTCGGCCTATCGCAGAGATTTTAAGTTGCATGGGATGCTTAATATTAAAGGGATTTCGAAGTTTGTCATTTTAGATGGGGAATTTGGAGGGATCTCGACAGCTCCTGGCAAAGAAAAGCGGGCAGGTTTTACAATCAGAGGTAAGATAAGCAGAAAGGAATTTGGTCTGATATGGTCAGGGGTATCGGACTCGGGGAAATTGATCTTAGCAGATGAGGTGGACATTGTAGGGAACATTCAATTAATTAAGGTATTATGAAGAAAATAATTGAAGTAAAATCAAAAAAAGAACTGGCTTCATTCATTGATTTTCCACATGACCTGTATAAAAGTGATCCATTTTATGTACCTGAACTTTTTATTGCACAAAGAGACCTATTAACCACTCACCCGTTTCATAATCATTCTTCACTTCAGTGTTTTTTACTTTTTGATGGAGATAAAATCACTGGCAGGATCACTGCAATAATAAACAATAGCCACAATCAGTTCAATGGAACCGCTGATGGTTTTTTTGGCTTCTTTGATGTAATCAATGACTTTGAAAGCGCAAAGCTATTAATCAGCGCAGCCGAGAAATGGTTAATAGAAAAAAATCTTCAAAATATCATCGGACCTGTCAATTTCTCTACTAATGAAGCTTGCGGTTTACTTATTAAAGGATTCAACTATCCTCCAGTAGTAATGATGCCTTACAACGCCCCATATTATGTAGATCTACTGGAAAGAAACGGATTCAAAAAAAAAGTAGACCTGATTGCCTGGAGATTTGAAGGGGATGCTTATGATGATCGGTCTGTGAGGTTACTTAATAGACTGGAAGAGCGTTTGAATAGAAGCCAAGTCACCATTCGAAAAATAAACATGAAGAATTTCAAAGAGGAGGCGGATAAACTCCGGGAGGTTTATAATGGTGCCTGGGACAAAAACATGGGGTTTGTGCCTTTGAATGAAGAAGAATATAATTATCAGGCCAAAGACTTGAAAATGATACTTGATCCTGACTTCTGCTATTTGGCAGAGCAGAATGGTAAAATCGTTGGTTTTGGCGCAGCTATTCCAGATATCAACCAGATTCAGGCACGTATCCCTAGAGGAAGATTATTTCCAGTCGGGATCTTTAAGCTATTATTTGGCTTGAAAAAGGTAAATGGCATTAGAATATTGCTGCTGGGAGTGGTTGAAGGCTACAGAAAGCTTGGAATTGAAGCTTGTATTTATGGAAATATCATCAGAACTTATAAGCGCAAAGGCCTTAAATATGCCGAAGCTTCATGGACACTTGAACATAACCATCTTGTTAATAATGCAATCAAGGCTATTCATGGCGATCCATACAAAACTTACAGGATATATGAGAAACAGCTTTAACTTCTCCATCAAATAGGCCCTAAACCAAAGCAATTTACAGATAACACTCATCCCTTGTCTTTATTAAAAAATCAAATGAAGATGCTGCTGATCTATTTCGGGACATTAAATGCCAGTAATTAGAAAGCACTTCATTTTTGGAAAAAAAACATGTTAGAACTATTAAAAACCAAGAATTATTCAGAGAAATACATCGAAGTTGGGGAAGGTGCCAGGTTGCACATTACCGATAGAGGAACAGGCCAGCCGGTAGTACTTATCCCGGGCTTACCAATGAGCGATGAAATGTTTAAATTTACATATGATGCTTTGGTGGAGAATGGATATCGGGCTATTGGAATCACCTTACGAGGCTTTGGTAAATCAGATAGTGCCTCCCATTATAATATAAACCTTCATGCTAAAGACCTCCATATTGTTTTACTTGCCCTGGAGCTTGAAAACGTGGTCTTGGCTGGTTATTCATATGGCGGATCGATAGCGGCATACTTTGTGGCGCGATATCAGCCAAAAAGTGTAATACAACTAATTCTGATTAGTGCCAATGTACCAGCTTATGTACAAAGAGATAACTATCCATATGGCTTAAAGAAAGAAGCCCTAGACCAGATCATCGCGTTTAGTAGAACAAACCTAAGAGAAATGTTGAATGTTTATGGTCCACTTTTTCAATTACAAGAGTCATTTATGCCGTTGTCGATTGGGAACTGGATTAATGGAATTAATTTGCAAGCTACTCAGGAAGCGGTAACTCAGGGATTGATTATTTTGAGAGAATTGGACCTTCGCCCCCTGCTTTCACAGATTGAAATTCCTACAACAATATTTCATGACAAGAATGATAAAACAGTTCCTTTCGATCTTGCGGAGCAAGCTTTATTAGGCATAAAAAATGCTACACTGGTCACCTTTAATCAGGGTGGCCATTGGTTTGTATTTACAGAAACAGAGAAATTTAATAAGGAATTATTAAAGGCCATTGCCAAATAGCTATCACATTTCATTTATTTAATAGGTAACTATTTCTCTTCCCCGTACTAATCTTAAAACTTATAAATCTGATGTTTAAAAATTATATTGTTACTTGTTTACTATCTGCTGTTTGCTCCTTGTCTTATGGACAGCAGGATGATAGTGCAAAACGTGAAAACTACTTAGTGAATTTCCCTATTATCGACATGCATTTTCATTCTGACTGGTGGGGTGTACCTGAAGTAGAAGAAACATTATCAGGCTTTAAATCCCAAAAGGATCGAAAAACCTATGTGACCGAAAGCTTTAAATACTTGGAAAAGTATAATATTGTAAAGGCGGTTACCGATGGAGCATATACACTAGCGTATCAAAAAATGGCTCCTGGTAAAATTATTCCTGCACACAGCTCTTATGGTTCTACTATAGATTCTCTTCGAAAATGGTTTGAAAACGGAAAGTATAAGGTGATGGGTGAGTTTGAGCCGCAATATTCAGGCATCTCTCCGGGTGACACATCATTAGATCCTTATTATGCACTGGCGGAAGAGCTAGATATTCCTTTAGGGATACATGTTGGATTAGGTCCCCCAGGGGCTCCCTATATCAAAGGGATGGAAAAGTATAGAATGAGCCTAAGCAATCCTTTGCTATTAGAAGACGTATTAGTAAAGCATCCAAAAATGAGAATTTATATTATGCATGGAGGATGGCCATATTTAGATGAAATGGTTGGATTGCTTTATGCACATCCGCAGGTGTATATAGACATTTCAGTTATCAACTGGGTATTGCCAAGAAAGGAATTTCATCAATATCTCCGTCGCATTGTAGAAGCCGGATTTGGAGAGCGGATCATGTATGGATCCGATGAAATGCAATGGCCGCAGTCCATACAGGTCTCTGTAGAAAACATTCTATCGGCCCATTTTTTAACAAGGCAACAAAAGGAAGATATTTTGTATAATAATGCCGCACGCTTTCTTCGCTTAAGTAACGAAGAAATAAAAAAAGATAAAAGTGCTATAGAAGATACGCAACGATCTAACACTAAATAGTAAAACCCAACCGTCACCATAATATCTATATTTTCGCAAAGCTAAGATTTTACAGGTTCCGAAATCGTCCTGCAATGTAATCTTAATAATAATGAAGAATCTACGTTTAAAATTTAGTGGCATAATGATTACGGTCATTATGCTTTTTGCGTTATTTGCACAGCACAATTCATATACTTTGAATGGAAATGTTGGGCAATTGCGAAGTGCATCTAATGTAGTGCTACGTAGTTTATTTTTAACGCTTTCTCTCCGGCGGATCCTTAATGAAACTCTTTTCAAGCTTTTTTATGATCCTGACTGATAAGTAATGATAAGAAAAAAAAGGACAGCACGTAGGCAGATTAAAAAGGGTAATATTGAGAATAATTCTTGCAATAGCTATAATTGCCCTTAATAATATCGCCCATGCGCAAAGTATCTGTGAATGTAGCAACGCTCTGGATCGGTTAATTAAAAAAATTGAGAACGAATACCCCGGATTTGAAGAAAAGACCAAGGACACAATAACATATGATAGCTTCAATCAAAAACTTAGGGACGAAGCCACTCACACGGATAAGTCAAAATGTTTTGATCTTTTGAAAAAGTATACCTCTTTCTTCAGAGATGGCCATATCTGGATATACCCAGCAACCTCAATCAATACCAAAGTTGCAGGAAGTACGGATTTGGTTAATATAGATATTGAAAAATTTAGGACAGGACTAAAAACTGCTAATGATCCGTTAGCTGCGGTTTGGAAAAACAATTTTGAATGGACGGGGGGGCCAGTCTATGAAATTGGAATTACCAAAAATAGCGATGGCATACAGGTAGGTTTTGTAATCAGCTCTACATCAAATTTTTGGAAGCCCAACGAAACAAAATTTAAATTATATCCTGACGGTAAGTACGAATTCTACACTTTTGATAAGAAATTAAAAAATGGGAGTTATCAGATTTACAACAACAGCATCATATACTTTAAGGAGGCAAGAGCTGTCTTTATAAAACAATCGCCTCAATCAAACTTAACGCAGGAACAGGTAAGGAGAAAAGTAGGCAATTTTTAAGGATTTGGCTTGAAAAAACTCAACAGCAAAACCACATTAATCACACTTCCATCTTTTGATTATCCTTTTGTTGATATCATCAAAGACTTGATAGCGAGCAATCGCAAGCAAATAGGAGGTAGTCAAAACCTGATCATCGATATCAGGGGGAATTCTGGAGGAACTGACAACGCCTATGAAATGCTGTTTCCCTATATTATCACCAATCCAATCAGGAATATGGGGGTAGAGTATCTAGCAACACAGACTTTGGTAAATGGTCTTGAAGGTTATATCAAAACAGTGCATAACAATAAAGATAAGCAGGGAGAAATAGATACGGTTAGGCAGTGGATCGGACTTTACGAAAAAAACATGGGGAAATTCGTAAACCTTAAGGACAACACTTATTCCACGCAACGGATAGTTAAGTATAAGAGAAGTCCGGGCAATGTGATTATTTTAACCGATAAAAGAGTGGGAAGCTCTGCAGAGAGTTTCGTTATGAAGGCAAAACAAAGTAAAAAAGTCAAAATATTAGGCACTGTCACCTCAGGAGGACTGGACTATGCCGCAGCCCGTATGTTCGATTTTGGCTGCCCAGAATATTTGTTGCAATTGCCTACCTATCGTTCGTTAAGGCTCCCGGATTATCCGATTGATAACATCGGCATGCAACCGGATATTTACTTGGATAGGAGCATCAAAGATTGGGTAAAATTTGCTATAGATTATTTAGAAAAATGAAGCAGGATATAGTCAATTAAATGCCTGCCGAAATTCAAGAGGAGACAAACTGGTTTTCTTCTTAAATAGTGTACTGAACGATTGTGCGTGTTCAAAGCCTAATGTATACGCGATTTCGCTGACCGATAAATTTGTAGTCGATAATTTTTCCTTCGCCTTTTCTATCAGCCTTTGATGTATATGCTGTTGTGTATTTTGCCCCGTATGCATACGCAGTAGATCACTGAGGTAATTTGGAGACAGGTTCATGAGTTCAGCGATGCGTTGTACCGTCAATAGTTCCGTTTGCGTTCTCGTACTATTGTCAAAATATCCATCGACAAGGCGATCAAATTTGGCAAGCAGTTGATGATTGTGGTTTTTCCGGGTGATAAACTGCCGCTCGTAAAATCGTTTAGAATAATTGAGCAACAACTCAATTTGCGATAGGATAATTTCCTGAGTATATTTATCAATATGCAGGCATTCCTTATCGATCTTGTTCAATATTGCAATAAGATCATCCTCTTCTTCAGCAGAAAGATGCAGTGCCTCATTTACTGCGTAAGAAAAGAAGTTATAACCGTTGATGTTGCTTGCCAGGGGATGGGCCAGCATAAAGTCGGGATGAAAAATAAGCAGGTAGCCTGATCCGCATTCTACGGTTTTCAGATCCAGGTATTGAACTTGATTAGGTGCAGTAAAGCTCAGAACACCTTTATTGTAATCATAATGTTGCTGCCCATACCGTATTTTACCCTTGGCTTCCCTTTTTAGGGCAACGCAATAAAACCTATTCACAAAACCTTTCCATACATCATCTTCGAGGAATATACTATCGGCGAGGTTAATCACACTTACCAATGGATGGCGTGGCTCGGGCAAAGAGAGTAACCGGTGAAATTCTGAGACTGATCTAATGGCATTCATAAATACTAATTTAAACATTTTATTGTGTAGAACAGCGGTTGCATTCTTAAAATGCAACCGTGAAAATACGCTAATCGATCAGCCCCATACTAAACTCATCGTATGCATTACCGGTATCAGTACCTAATGGTACAATACTTTCGAGTTTCGACAGATCAGCTTCGTTTAATTCAATTTCGGCGGCACCTATGTTTTGCTCTACATATTTTCTTCGTTTGGTACCAGGGATAGGTAAGATGCCCTTATTTATAATCCAGGCCAGTGCCAACTGTGATGCGGTTATTTTTTTCTCTTCGGCCATTGCCTCAATTGCTTTAACCAACTCAATATTCTTGTAAAAATGAGCTTCCTGAAAACGTGGAATTGCACGGCGAAAATCATTATCCGGCAAGTCATCTATGGATCGGATCTGTCCGGATAAAAAGCCACGTCCTAATGGGGAGTAAGCAACAAAACCTATTCCAAGTTCAGTCAAAGTATACAGTATGCCACGTTCTTCTGTTGTACGCTCAAATAAAGAATATTCACTTTGTACTGCCGTAATAGGATGAACCGCGTGAGCTCTTTTTATAGTTTCTGAAGATACTTCAGATAGGCCGAGATAACCCACTTTTCCTTCCTTCACCAGCTCGCTCATCGCCTCAATGGTTTCTTCGATGGGCGTGTTTTTATCAAGCCGGTGCATATAGTACAAATCAATATACTCGGTATTAAGATTTTTAAGAGAACGTTCTACTGCTTTTTTTACATATTCTTTTTTGCCATTAATTGCCCAGGTGACTTTGTTGTTATCATCTATTTCCCAGCCGAATTTTGTCGCGATAATATATTTATTCCTATTACCATTCATTGCTTTAGCAATCAACTGTTCATTTTTGAAAGGTCCATACAAATCTGCAGTATCTAAAAAATTTCCGCCTAATTCGAGCGATCGGTGAATGGTGGCAATAGCTTCTTGCTCATCCGCCTCTCCATACATATTTCCTTCTTCAAAACCTGTCATTCCCATACAGCCCAAACCTATTATTGGTACAGTCAAACCTTCGCTTCCTAAATTTATTTTCTTCATTACCATAATAACTATTAATTTTAATAAGTCAAAGTTCGCTAAGGACACTTTAATAGCTGTATGCAAAGCCCTGAAGGTTGTATGCAAATCAAGGATTTGTTAAATATGGATTTTTATCAATAGGGCTAAATTGACAAAACTGATACTTTTTCATTCGACTTAGGTTGGTATTCAAATCCTTTGCATTACTCTAACACATCTATTTCAGTTTTTATTCCTTCTCTATATAAAAATATGCTTGATGATCGCGAGTGGGTAACTCTAACTACTTTGACATTGATAATGGTATTGATGATTGGCCTGATTTAGCCTGTTTATTTCAATTTTCTCCTCATTTGTTAAGCTTTAGTGCAAATCTATAGCAGGACCTGATATTATTTTTATTTTCCAATTTCTTTTTCAATTTTCAAAAACATTTGTTTTCCATTTTCATTCTCAGGATTTAACTCAATCGATTTTTGATACATTTTTACCGCATCTTCTTTTTTATCACACTGATGCAAAGCTTCACCATAGCTATCAAAAACATTCCAACTTTCAGGGAAAATTAAAGTCGCTGAATTGAAAATCCACAAAGCATTTTCACATTTTTGAAGCCGAAGAAATTGATAACCTAATCTGTTAAAATCTCGTTCCGAAGCATCATAAGTATTCGGATTTTTCAAATATTCCTGAATTAGTTCACTCGCTTTTTCCTTATTTCCATTGTCAATCAAACTTCCGTAAATTCTCGAAAGATTTTGAACTGGAATTTTGTGAGGTTTATTATTAATTAAATTTAAAACAGCATTAGAAATTGGAAAAACAGGACTATTCCCCAAATTGGAAAGCAAAATAACACCTTGATTTTTTTATGAATCTATATTTAAAAACTTTCTGTAACTGGGCACCAGTTGTGTCGGTTTGAAATGACTTATTATTTTTGCGG
>Ga0247730_1000119_pt1 | contig 77796 bp, 60 predicted proteins | sample UWRJL073202C2_FD_180959 | JGI IMG/M metagenome (GOLD analysis project Ga0247730, IMG submission 180959) | Plant litter microbial communities from Arlington Agricultural Research Station in Wisconsin, United States - UWRJ-L073-202C-2 | ecosystem: Environmental > Terrestrial > Plant litter >...
GCCGCTACATCCGCTATTACAATTACAAACGCCTGAAAACAAAGCTAAACGGACTCAGTCCAGTGGAATACCGCCTCCGAGCCGCAGCCACCTGATCCAGGTGTCCAGCTTTTGGGGGTCACACCACTTGCGCGCGACATCTTTCCGCGAACACATACATGCCCTCCCGGTGCCACCGGTATATGTTGTTCATGGCGAGAAGATGTCGCGCGCAGGGCGCGCTCCTACCCTTATGTCGGTACGGTTATGGCGGTACGGTTATTGCAGTACTTTTACGCACGTACGTTCGTGGTCGATGTCCGCATGCTATGGCCTCTGCGCTTCCACGCACATCTCGCGAAGCCACGCGATGAACGAGGTGCGCGCCTCGTCCTGCTGCGACGTCCGGTGCCAGCACAGGTGGTACGCATACGAAGGCTTCGCCTCGATCGCGAAAAGCTTGATCAGCTTCCCGGCCTGCAGGTGCCGACGCGCGAGGCTCCGACGCGCCAGCGCCACGCCATGCCCGTTGAGTGCCGCCTCCATCAACATGCCCAGGTCCATCATCCGGTGACCGTCCGTCGGCTCGCTGGTGTCGCCCTGCCCGGTTTCCTTGTGCGCCGCGCGCATCCACGGCTCCCACGGCTCCAGCGGACACCGCAGCAGGATCGCGCGGCGGATCATGTCCGCCGGTGAATCGAAGCGGATCCGGGCCAGATAAGCAGGGCTGGCCACGGGGAACACGTTTTCGTCGGTCAGGCGCTCGCTGTCCACGCCTTCGAACCGGCCATCGCCGAACCGCACTTCCACGTCCCAGCCGGGCGCGGTGATGTCGAGGTACGGGATGGAAGGCATCAGTTCGAGTTCGATGTCGGGATACAGCTGGCTGAAGGCATGCAGGTGCGGCACGAGCAGGTCGCGCCCGAAGGTAGGCGGGGTCGCCACGCGCAGGCGCCGACGCGACGAGGAGTCGCGCCGGTGATACGCCGAGCGCGTCAGGAGGCCGAGGGCCACGTTGACCTGTTCGAGGTATTCGCGGCCGATGGCGGTGGGCTCGACGCCACGGCCCGTGCGCGAGAGCATCTTCACGCCCAGCAACACTTCGAGCCCGGCCACGCGCTTGGCCACCGCGCTCGGGGTAATCGCCAGCTCGTGGCTTGCCCGCTCGAAGGAACCCAGTCGCGCCGCAGCCTCCAGCGCGCGCAGGTGCGCCGTGGACGGCAGCCGGACGCTCTGCTCCAGCGAATGCAGCCGATGATCCAGCCCATCATGCGACGGGCGTCCGTGGAAATTCATGGTGTCGTGCCCCCTTTCAGGGCGTCCACCTTAGCAGCGCTGACCGCCGGGCAGGTAATGCAGCCCGTGCACGCACGCACCCCGTGCACGAACGCGCCCTGTACACGCACGCACCCTGTACACGCACGCATCGTTGTAGGAGCGCGCCCTGCGCGCGACAGCTCCTCGCGAAACGCTGTCGCGCGCGGGGCGCGCTCCTACAAAAAAAGCCCTGCTCCGGGGAGCAGGGCTTTCAGGCTTTCACGACTCAGCGATGCCCGATCAGATCGCGTAATACATCTGGAACTCGAGCGGATGCGTGCTGGCGCGGTAACGCGTCACTTCCTGCATCTTCAGCGCGATGTAGCCATCGATGAAGTCATCGGTGAACACGCCGCCGGCCTTCAGGAACTCGCGATCCTTGTCGAGCGCGTCGAGCGCTTCGTCGAGGCTGGCGCAGACCTGCGGGATGTTCTTCTCTTCTTCCGGCGGCAGGTCGTAGAGATCCTTGTCGGCCGGTGCACCCGGGTCGATCTTGTTCAGGATGCCGTCCAGGCCAGCCATCATCAGCACGGTGAAGGTGAGGTAGCCCGACTGCATGGGATCCGGGAAACGGATCTCGATGCGACGGCCCTTCGGGCTCGACACGTACGGGATGCGGCACGAAGCCGAACGGTTGCGCGCCGAGTAGGCGAGCATGACCGGCGCTTCGTAACCCGGCACCAGGCGCTTGTAGCTGTTGGTGGTGGAGTTCGCGAACGCGTTGATGGCACGGGCGTGCTTGAAGATGCCGCCGATGTACCACAGCGCCGTCTGCGAGAGGCCACCGTAGAGGTCGCCTGCGAAGAGGTTCTCGCCGTTCTTCGACAGCGACTGGTGCACGTGCATGCCCGAGCCGTTGTCGCCGACGATGGGCTTCGGCATGAAGGTCACCGTCTTGCCCTGCTGGTGGGCGACGTTCTTGATGACGTACTTCATCGTCATCAGCTCGTCGGCCTTCTTCACCAGCGTGTTGAAGCGCGTGCCGATTTCGCACTGGCCCGCGTTCGCCACTTCGTGGTGATGCACTTCGACGACCTGGCCGAGCGACTCGAGCACCTTGCACATGTCGGCGCGCAGGTCACCCAGGCTGTCGACGGGAGCGACGGGGAAGTAACCACCCTTCACGCCCGGACGGTGGCCCGTGTTCGTGCCGTCGTACTTGTAACGCGACGACCAGGCGGCTTCTTCCGAACCGATCTCGTAGAAGACGCGGCCCATGTCGTTCTGCCAGCGCACGGAATCGAAGATGAAGAACTCGGGCTCCGGGCCGAAGAACGCCGTGTCGGCGATGCCGGTGGACTTCAGGTAAGCCTCGCCGCGCTTGGCGATCGAGCGCGGATCGCGGCCGTACGGCTGCATGGTGCTGGGCTCGAGCACGTCGCAATGCAGGATGAGCTGCTTGTGGGCGCTGAACGGGTCGATATGCGCCGTGTCCGGATCCGGCATGAGGACCATGTCGGACTCGTTGATGCCCTTCCAGCCGGCGATCGACGAACCGTCGAACATCTTGCCGTCTTCGAACGTGCTCTCGTCGATGGCGTGGGCGGGGAACGTGACGTGATGGTGCTTGCCGAGCATGTCGGCGAAGCGGAAATCGACGAAGTCGATCTCTTCGTCCTGGAGCAGGTTCAGCACGGCGGAAACGGCGGACATACAAACCTCGGAATGGGTGTGGGCGGAGCCAGCGCTGCCGCCATCGAGGGGCTGCTGGATTCAAGCTTGCGCATCATAGAACGGGTCTGCGGCGGATGTGTACTTGCACCAACATGGTGCTAAAGGCCGCGCTCGCGACGGGCGCAGCCGCGTCTTCCTGCGCGTTTCGCCCCGTCACGAACTTCGATTACCCTCGGGTGATCCCTTGAAGCGGTACGGGACGTCGTGGCGTCGAGGTTTCGGCAGGCGGGACGTGTCGCTTTATTTATTTTCCCCTGATCTGCTCCGGTTTCCCATGACGAACAAGAAAGACAACGACACGCCTGACGTCGCGCGACGCCGCCTGCTTGGCGGCATGGCTACCACCGGCGCGGTGCTTGCCCTCGGCGGCGTGCAGGAGGCCGCAGCGGCCGGCCGGAAGACGGATGGCCCGGCCCCGACCGGCGCGGCACTCGATGCCCTGCTCGCAAAGCACATCGGCCACGTGGTCGTGATCTACGCCGAGAACCGCAGCTTCAACAACCTTTTTGCCGATTTCCCCGGCCTGCAGAACCCTCTGAGCGAGGTGTCGCCGGAGCGTTACCTCCAGCGTGACCGTGACGGCACCCCGCTGAAGACCCTGCCGCCGATCTGGGGTGGCATGGTGCCCCACGAGCAGGTGGTGGACCACAAGACCTACAAGATCGGCGAGAGGGATATCTCCGGCCTGCCCAATGCCCCGTGGGCCCTGCACACCGGCGATGGCACCACGCCCCTGCCGCACGGCGTGGTCACGCGCGACCTGGTGCATGCGTTCTACAACAACCAGCTGCAGATCAACGGTGGCAGGAACGACGGCTTCGTGGCCTGGGGCGACACCGGCGCCATGACCATGGGCTACTACGGCAGCACGGGCGTCCACCTGCGCCTGTGGAACATCGCGTCGCAGTACACCCTGTGCGACAACTTCTTCATGGGCGCCTTCGGTGGTTCGTTCCTCAACCACCAGTACCTCATTGCCGCGCAGCCGCCTTTCTATCCGGACGCCGACAAGAGCCCGGCGCAGTTCAACATCGCGGTGACCCAGAGCGGCGATCCGCTCGACCACCGGTTGAAGATGTCGGACGAGTCGCCCGCGAGCGCCATGCAGGGCAAGCCGAAGTTCGCGCACCACAACTCGATCACACCCGACTTCTGGGCCGTGAACACGATGGGCCCGCCGTATTCGCCCGGCTTCAACGTCGACCGAAAGAACCCGTTGCTCGCCGATGCCAGCAGCCCGAATACCGTGCCGCCGCAGGTGCACAAGCACATCGGCGACATGCTGTCGGCGAAGAACGTCGACTGGGCATGGTATGGCGGCGGCTTCCAGATGGCGCTCGACGGCAAGGGCGATGGCGACGAAGCCATGTTCCCGCAGTCGCCGAACTTCCAGCCCCATCACCAGCCGCTGAATTACTTCGTGACGCTCGCCCCCGGCACCGAGGCACGCAAGCAGCATCTTCGCGACGGCGGCATCGGCGAGACGAGCGCGACCAATCGCTTCATCGCGGATATCGACGCCGGCAAGCTGCCGACGGTGGCGTTCTACAAGCCGCAGGGCGACCTCAACATGCACGCGGGCTCGTCGGACATCGAAGCAGGCGACCGGCATATCGCCACGATCATCCATCACCTGCAGAAGGGCCCGCAGTGGAAGGACATGCTCATCGTCATGACGTTCGACGAGAACGGTGGCTGGTGGGACAACGTCGCGCCGCCGAAGGGTGATCGCTGGGGCCCGGGCACGCGCATTCCGGCGCTGGTGATTTCGCCCTATGCGAAGCGCGGGCATGTCGAGCACACGATCTACGACACGGGTTCGATCGCGCGCTTCATGACGCGTCGTTTCGGCCTGGAGAAGTTGCCGGGCCTGAAGATGCGCGAAGACGCGATGATCGCCGCAGGTGGCCCGGCACCGGGCGATCTCACGGAGACACTCGACTTTTCAAAGGCGCACGCATAACGCCCGTGCGTGAAGCCCGCGCACGAAGGCCCACGCACGAAAGCCGCACACGCCACCGTGGGAGCGCGCCCTGCGCGCGACATCTTTTGAAGCCAGGCGTCACACCATCCACGTGAATGTGGTGACCGGGGCGAGTAGATGTCGCGCGCAGGGCGCGCTCCCACGATAGGCGGCGCTCCCACGACAGGCGGCGTTCCGCCGCGCGGAGCTAGTGTCCCGGGGTGCCGCCTGATGCAAACGGCGGCTTCGCGAACCAGATCACCAGCATGGCCAGGCCGAACATCAGGCCGAATACCCAGAACACGTCGTTGACGGCGAGCGTCGCGGCCTGCATGTCCACGATGCGATTGAGCGCGGCGTTCGACGATGCGTCCGACAGGCCGGCCGCCTGGAACTTCGTCAGGTAATCGGTCGTGGCGCGACTGCCCTGCTGCACGTTCTCCGCCAGCACCGAATGGTGGTACGTGGTGCGGTGCGAATACATGGTCGTACTCACGGCGGTCGCGATACTGCCCGCGAGCGTGCGGAAGAAGTTCGACAGGCCCGACGCACTCGCCACTTCCGAATCGGGCATGCCCGAAAGAATGATCTGGTTCACCGGCACGAAGAATAACGCGATACCCGCACCCATCAGGAAGCGTGGCAGCGCCAGCTCGCCATAGGCGGCCGTGGTGTTGAGCGTCGACATCCAGAACGAGCAGGCCGCGAAGACGGCGAAGCCGATCGTATTGAGCAGGCGCAGGTCGAACTTGCTCTGGAAGGCGCCCACCAGCGGCGACAGCACGATCGCGAGCAGACCGATGGGCGCGACGACGAAGCCGGCCCAGGTGGCGGTATACCCCATGACCTCCTGCACCCACATGGGCATGACGACCGTCCCGCCGAAGAAGGCGAACATGCCCAGCGACAGGCACGACACGCCGACGAGGAAGTTGCGCCGGCCCAGCAGGCGCAGTTCCACCACCGGGTTCTTGTGCATCAGTTCCCATGCCACCAGGAACGTAAGGCTGATGAGCGAGACGATGGCCAGCACCGTGATCGTGTTGGAGGTGAACCAGTCATCGTCATTGCCGTTGTCGAGCATGAACTGCAGGCACCCGACGCCGACCGCCAGCAGGAACAGGCCGATCGCGTCGACCGGCACCTGCACCGTCTTCGACTCGCGGTCACGCAACAGCGCGTACGTGATCACCACGGAGAAGATGCCTACCGGGATATTGATGAAGAAGATCCACGACCAGTGGTAGTTATCGGTGATCCAGCCGCCGAGGATGGGGCCGAAGACCGGTGCCACCACCACGGTCATCGCCCATAGCGCCAGTGCGATAGGTCGCCGCGCGACGGGGTAGTTGTTGAGCAGCAGCGTCTGCGACAGCGGCACCATGGGGCCCGACACGGCGCCCTGCAGCAGGCGGAAGACGATCAGCATCGGCATGCTGGTCGAGAACCCGCACAGCGCCGAGAAGACGACGAACAGCGAGACCGAGAACATGAAGGTGCGCACTTCGCCGAAGCGCTTCGCGATCCAGCCAGTCAGTGGCTGCATCACGGCGCTCGCCATGGAATAGGCACTGATCGCCATGGTGCCTTCGTTGCTGCTCACGCCGACGTTACCGGCAATGGTGCGCACCGACACGTTCACGATGGAGATGTCGAGCACCTCCATGAACGTGGCCAGCGCCACGCCCGCGGTGAGCAACACGAGCGCGCCACCCTTGAGGGGTGGCAGCGCCGGGGCCTTCGCCTTCGCGTCCGCCATGGCTCAGCCGCCGCGCTTCGCCGGCACCGGCTTCGGCACGGAATCCACGGTGTTCTGGCGGATGATCTCCATGGCGCGCTGGTCGGCTTCGCCCATCTCCTGCTCGTAGACGTTGGTCGTGGCGAGCGGCTTGTCGCGTACCTTGTCGGACAACACGCGGCCGTCGCGGTCATGCGTATCGACCTTGACGTCGGTCGAGAGGCCGATGCGCAGCGGGTGCTTCGCGAGCTCGTTCGCGTCGATGGCCACGCGCACGGGCAGGCGCTGGACCACCTTGATCCAGTTGCCGGTGGCGTTCTCGGCAGGAAGCAGCGAGAACGCGCTGCCCGTACCCGCGTTCAGGCCGATGACCTTGCCGTGGTATTCGATGTCCGAATACATGTCGGTGGTCAGCGTGACCGGCTGGCCGATGCGGATGTTCTCGAGCTGGGTTTCCTTGAAGTTGGCGTCGACCCACAGATCCTGCAACGGCACGACGGTCAGCAGGTCCTGGCCTGCCTGGATGCGCTGGCCCACCTGTACCTGTCGACGCGCGGCGTAGCCTTCGATCGGCGACACGATGGCATTGCGACCGTTGTTCACCCACGCGTTGCGGAACTGCGAGCGTGCCTGGATCACCGCCGGGTAGTTCTCCACGGTGGTGCCGTCGACCTGTGCGTGTGCGGCGGCGGCTTCGCGTTCGGCGGCAGCCAATGCAGCGGCAGCCTGCTGCATCTGGCGCTTGCCGTTGTCCACTTCTTCCGCGGACACGGCGCGACGCTCGAGCAGCGGGTGGCGGCGGTTGTAATCGTCGCGTGCCTGCTCGTACTGCGCGCGGCGCTGCGGAATGGCGGCGTCGGCCTGGTTGGCCTGCTGCGTCTTCGCCTGTGCCTCACGAACCGCCTGGGCCAGCTGGCCTTCGGCATTCATCAGGGCGACGTTGGCGTCGACGGGGTCGAGCTTGATGAGCACCTGGCCCTGGTGCACGCGCTCGGTTTCTTCCACGCCCACTTCCACGACCGTACCGGCCACGCGGGACGAGATCGTCACCATGTCGCCCTTCACGTAGGCATCGTCGGTGGTCTCGCGCTTCGACAGCACGAAGATGTCATAGAGCAGCCAGGCGAGGCCGGCGAGGATGAAAACCGCGGCGATGACGGAAAGGATGATGACCTTCTTGCGCTTCGCCTTCGGGTCTTCCTCCTTCTTGTCCTTGCCATCCTTGTCCTTGCCATCCTTGTCCTTGCCATCCTTGTCCTTGCCGTCCTTGCCCTTGCCGTCCTTGTCCGTGTCCTTCTCGTCTTTCCCGCCGCCGTCCTTGCTGTCGTCGTCGCCGTGCCTGTCCTTGTCCCTGTCTTCGTCGCCTGCGCCATCGCCACCGTGCTCGCCGCGCGGCGTCTCGTCCCCGTACTTGTGCAGGTACTTGTAGCGATACTTGAAGGGAAGCGGCGCGATGCCGTTTTCGCCTTCGTCGCGGGGTTCGTCGTGTTCGGTGGTCATCGCGGGGAATCCTTGCCGGCGGCGGTGGCCGGAAGTGCGGGCAGGTCGTCGGCGTGGTAGCCGCCGCCCAGGGCGTGGATAAGGGAAAGGTTGGCAGCCAGCTGGCGGCTGGTGAGCTGCAGCTGCGAGTCGCGCTGCTGGTCGAGCTGCATGTCGGCGCGGAGCCAGTCGCGGTCGTCGATCAGGCCCTTGGAACGACGGTCGCCGGCCTTGGTCTTCTGCGCGGCGGTGGCGTCGTACTGGCGGTCGACCTGCACCTGCTGGTCCTGCAGCATCTGCAGCGTGGCGACGCCCTGCGCGATCTCGCCGGCGGCCTGCACCACGGCGCCGTCGTACTGCGCGACGGCCGTGTCGAGCTGGGCCTGTGCCCCCTCGAACTGGGCGCGCAGGCGCCCGCCACTGAAGATGGGCAGCTGGACGGAGGCGCCGAGGTTGCCCAGGCCCAGATCCGTGCGCGTGCCGGAGCCCAGGTCGGGATAGGTGCGCAGGAACGCGCCGAGGGCCATCAGGCTCACGTCGGGGTAATAGGCCTTGCGTGCCTGGTCGATGTTTCGCGACGACGCCTCGATCTGCCAGCGCGCGGCGGCGATGTCGGGGCGGCGGGCGATCAGGCCGAGCCGCGCATCGGGCGGCAACGACGTGTCCGGGGTGGGCAACGGGACCGGCGCCAGTTCACCCAGCTCTTTCGGGGAGACGCCGGCCAGCGCCGCGATCTGCACGGCATCGAGGGCCGCGGCTCCCTGCAGCTGGGCCACGCTGCCGCGCTGCTGCGCGAGCTGGGCGTCGGCCTGGTCCAGCGAGGTCGGGTCTTCCAGGCCGGCGTGCACGCGCAGGTCGACCAGCTCGCGGTACTTCGAAGCCAGCTCGACGGCATGACGGGCCACGACGAGGCGTGCCTGCTGGGCCTGCCAGTCGAAGTAGGTGTTCACCACGTTGTACTGAAGCGACGTGGCGGCGGATGCCCGCTCGGCTTTCGCGGCCTGCGCCTGCCCGACGGCTGCCGACACGGCATCCTTCTGCTTGCCCCAGATATCGAGGTCCCACGTCGCCAGTGCACCGGCGAAGCCGCTGTTGCTCGTGCTGCTGCCCGGGTCGAGCTGGAAGCCCTGCGCGGAACCGGCGGTCCCGGCCACCTGGCCTTTCAGGTTGACGTCGTTATAGCCGTGGCCGCCACCGAGTAGCGCACGCACCTGGGGATTGAGGTCGGCCCGTGCCGTGTCCACCTGGCGCATCGCAGCCCGGTAGCGGGCTTCCGCCTGCTCGAGGTCCGGCGACCCGCGCAGTGCCAGTTCGACGACGTGGTCGAGCTGCGGGTCGTTATAGCGCTTCCACCACTCCGGCTGCGGCCAGCCCGCCTTGCCCGTGGGGAGGCCGGCCAGCGGTGCTTCGTCGCGGGGCGTGAACGACGGCGGCCGCACGGCAGGCGCGCAGGCCGCGACGAGAAGCGCTGTCGCGAGGACGGCAATGCGGGTGCCGCCGTATCGGCGGCGGGCCCGGCTGTTCGAAGGCGCCATGGCGTATCCGTGATGAAAGATCTTGCGGACGGCGAAACATTTCGCCGCGTAGCGACGCCGAAAAATATCAGTGAAGGGCGTGCGCACGGCGTGACGGCAGGTGTCGATCAGCGGCTAAGCTATAGCGTCATGCCCCAAGGAACGCCCTCCCCGTGAACGACCTGCTCAGCGCCATCCTCCTCGGCATCGTCGAGGGCATCACCGAGTTCCTTCCGGTTTCCAGCACGGGCCACCTGCTCATCGCCGAACGCTGGCTGGGTGCACGCTCCGACCTGTTCAACGTCGCGATCCAGGCCGGCGCGATCCTCGCCGTGACATTCATCTACTGGCGCACGCTGTGGAGCATGGTGCAGAACTGGCGTCGCCCTGAAACGCGCGACTACGTCCTGAAGCTCGCCGTGGCCTTCGGGATCACCGCCGTCCTCGGCCTGATCGTGACCAAGATGGGCTTCAAGCTGCCCGAGACCGTGACCCCCATCGCATGGGCCCTGGTCATCGGCGGCATCTGGATGCTCGTCGCTGAGCAGGCGGCCGCGCGCAAGCCGGAGCAGGCACACATCACGTGGAAGGTCGCGATCCTGGTCGGCCTGGCACAGATGGTGGCGGGTATCTTCCCCGGCACCTCGCGCTCGGCGGCCACGATCTTCACGGCCATGCTGGCCGGAACGAGCAACCGGGCCGCCGCCACGGAGTTCGCGTTCCTCGTGGGCATCCCGACCATGTACGCCGCGACGGGATACGAGCTGCTGAAGACCTTCAGCCACGGCGGCGTGGCCGCCGCCCACGAAGACTGGACAGGCCTGGCCGTGGCCTTCGTCGTATCCACCGTCGTCGCCTTCGTGTCGGTGAAGTGGCTGCTGGGGTATATCCGGTCGAACCGGTTCACGCCGTTTGCGATCTACCGCATCGTCGTGGGCGCCGCGCTACTGATCCTGCTGCCCTCCGGCGGCTGATCACTCGCGCTGCCGGTCAGGCCACGGCGGAGATCCTGGCCGGGCCGGCCGCGCGCATCCGTTCCAGCTCGGCCTGCTGCTGCTCGAGGATCTGGCACTTCGGCGTGCTGGTGCGCTGGAACAGCTCGCTGGTCCACTCGATGAACGCCTGGACACGCGCCGACAGGTGGCGCTTCTGCGGATACACGATCCACAGGTTCGAGCCGGTGGAAATGGTGTCGGTCATGATGATCTCGAGCAGGCCCTTCTCCAGCGCCGACGAGGCCAGGCAATGCGGGGCCTGGATGATGCCAAGACCGGCGATCGCCGCCTGGATCACCGACTCGCCGTCGTTGATCAGCATGTGCGCATCGACATCCACGCCCACGCGGCCATTCGGCGAGTCGAACTGCCACTGGTAGGGCTTGCCGGTGCTGGGCAGCACGAAGTTCACCGTGCGGTGGGCCTTCAGGTCTTCGATGGTGGTCGGCGACCCATGTTTCGCGAGGTACCCGGGCGAGGCGCAGAGCACATGGCTGAAGTAGCCGATCTTGCGCGCGATGAGGCTGGAATCCTCCAGCTCGCCCATGCGGATCGCGCAGTCGAACCCCTCTTCATTCAGATCGAAGGGGAAATCGCACATGGTCATTTCGAGCCGGATGTCGGGATAGCGCGCCTCGAAATCCGCCAGGTTCGGGATGAGAGCGGCACGACCGACCGCTGACGACGCCGCCACCCGCAGCTTGCCGGCAGGTTTGGTTTTCGCGTAGCCAAGAGCCTCCGTCGCCTCGGTGAGATCGGAGAGGATTTCCTTGCAACGTGCATAGAACGCGGAACCATCGTCGGTCAAACGCAGCGAACGCGTCGAACGGAAAAACAGCCTCGCGCCCAAGCTTTCCTCCAGTCGGGAAATCGCGCGGCTGACCCCTGATGGGGTCATTTCCAGGTGCTGGGCAGCCGACGAGAAGCTCTTGGCTTCGACCACGCGAACGAAAACGCTGATAGCGGAAAAGTCTTCCATCGTCGACTCCGGCTCGATTGATTCGTGACTGGCCGTCACAGGCGAGGTGATTGTAGACCCATTTTTCGCTTGACAGGCAAGACCTAGATTGCACGCCATGGGACGGACCCGGTCTGCTTCGCTGCTCCGTGAAGCCACACCGCACGCCTCCACGATTGCTTTCCCGTCTCGTCATCCAGCTTCCAGGGCCACCATGAAAAAGAAACTACTGTTCGGTTCGACCGCCTTGGCGGTAGCCGTTGCGTCTGCACTCTGGCTGGGTGCGGGCGCATCCACGCACGCCGCCGAGCCCGCTGCGGCACTCCCGACCCCGGAAGTCACGGTGGCCCGGGTGCTGCTGCGCCCCGTCTCCGACACCAACGCCTTCACCGGCCGGATCCAGTCGGTGGACATGATCCAGATCAAGCCGCGCGTCAGCGGCTATATCGATGCCGTGCACTTCACCGAGGGTGCGCAGGTGAAGAAGGGCGATCTGCTCTTCACGATCGATCCGCGGCCCTACCGCGCCGAGAGCGATCGCCTCGCCGCCAATCTCGCGCAGGCGCGTGCCGAAGCGAAGAACGCCGACGCCAACGCGGCACGTGGCGTGAAACTCGTCGACCAGCACGCGGTCTCGCGTGAAGAAGCCGACCGGCTCGACACCGCCGCGGCCAGTGCCAGGGCGCAGGTCGCCTCGGTACAGGCGGCGCTGGATAACGCCCGCCTCAACCTGTCGTTCACCGAAGTCCGCGCGCCGATCGACGGCAAGGTCAGCAATGCACAGATCACGCCCGGCAACCTCGTGACGCCCACCGACACGCTCACCAGCGTGGTCACCGTGGATCCGATGTACGTGTACTTCGATGTCGACGAGCAGACCTTCCTCAAGCTGGATCGCCTGCGCCGCCAGAATGGCCATGCGCCCGACGTCGACATGGGCCTCGCGGACGAGAGCGGCTACCCGCACACGGGCAAGATCGACTTCGTCGACAACCAGGTGCGCGCCGGTGCCGGGACGATCCGCCTGCGTGCCGTGTTCCCGAACGCCGATGGTGCCTTCACCGCCGGCCTGTTCGCCCGCGTGGAACTGCGTAGCGGCACCGCGCAGCCACGCGCGCTGATCGACGACAAGGCCGTGGGCACCGATCTCGGCAACAAGTTCGTCTACGTGATCGGCAAGGACGGGAAGGTCGAGTATCGCCGCGTGGCGACGGGCGCGCTCGTCGACGGCCTGCGCGTCGTGGATACCGGCCTCAATGCCGACGACGTGATCGTGGTCAACGGCCTGCAGCGCGTGCGCCCCGGCGTCGAAGTGAATGCGAAGCGCGTCGACATGGCGTCGCTGGTTCCTGCAACGGGGCATAACATCGCTGCCGCCCCGCCTGCGGGCGCGGTCGCCGTGGCGCAGACCCAGGACTGATCCGCCATGAAACTCGCCCAATACTTCGTCGACCGCCCGATCCTGGCGGGCGTGCTGTCCGTGCTGTTCCTGATCGCGGGCGGCATCTCCGTATTCAAGCTGCCGATCAGTGAATACCCCGAGGTCGTGCCGCCGACCGTCGTGGTGAAGGCCACCTACCCCGGCGCGAACCCGAAGGTCATCGCCGAAACCGTCGCCACGCCGCTCGAGGAACAGATCAACGGCGTGGAAGGCATGCTCTACACCTCGTCGCAGGCCACCAGCGATGGCGCCATGACGCTGACCGTCACGTTCGCCCTCGGCACCGATCTCGACAACGCGCAGGTGCAGACCCAGAACCGCGTGGCGCAGGCATTGCCCCGCCTGCCGGAGGAAGTGCAGCGCCTCGGCGTCACCACCACCAAGAGCTCGCCCGACCTCACGATGGTCGTGCATCTCACCTCGCCCGATCACCGCTACGACATGCTTTACCTGTCGAACTACGCGCGTACGCACATCAAGGACCAGCTCACCCGCCTCGATGGCATCGGCGACGTGCAGCTGTTCGGTGCGGGCGAATACAGCATGCGCATCTGGATGAACCCGGAAAAGCTCGCCATCCGCAACCTGACCACGGGCGACGTGATCAAGGCGATCCGCGAGCAGAACATCGAAGTGGCCGCCGGCTCGCTCAACGCGCCCCCGGGCCCGAACTCCAGCGCCTTCCAGGTCAACATCAATACGCGTGGACGCCTGGTCACCGAGGACGACTTCCTCGACATCATCGTGCGCAGCGATGCCACGGGATCGGTCACGCACGTGCGTGACGTGGCGCGGGTGGAACTGGGTTCGAGCAGCTATGCCTTGCGCAGCCTGCTCAACAACCGCGAGGCGGTGGCCATTCCCATCTTCCAGCGGCCCGGCTCCAACGCCATCGCGATCTCGGACGAAGTACGCCATGAAATGGCGGAGCTGAAGAAGGATTTCCCGCAGGGCGTGGATTACTCCATCGTCTACGATCCGACCGTGTTCGTGCGCGGCTCCATCGACGCCGTGGTGCACACGCTGTTCGAAGCGATCGTGCTCGTGGTGCTGGTCGTGATCCTGTTCCTGCAGACCTGGCGCGCCTCCATCATCCCGCTGGTCGCCGTCCCCGTCTCGCTGATCGGCACGTTCGCCGTCATGTACATGGTCGGCTTCTCGCTCAACGCGCTCTCGCTGTTCGGCCTGGTGCTCGCCATCGGTATCGTCGTGGACGATGCCATCGTGGTGGTGGAAAACGTCGAGCGCCACATCGAGCATGGGCTCGATCCGAAAATGGCGACCCGCCAGGCCATGACCGAAGTGACCGGGCCCATCGTGGCCACGGCGCTGGTGCTCTGCGCCGTGTTCGTGCCCGCTGCGTTCATCAGCGGCCTGACCGGCCAGTTCTATCGCCAGTTCGCACTGACCATCGCGATTTCCACGGTGATCTCGGCCTTCAATTCGCTCACGCTGAGCCCGGCGCTTTCCGCGATCCTGCTGAAGGGCCGCGACGAGCCGAAGGACAGGCTGACGATCGGCATGGAGCGTTACCTCGGCTGGCTGTTCCGCCCGTTCAACCGCGGCTTCGAACGCAGCGCCGACGGTTACGTGGGTGGCGTGAAGAAGATCCTTCGCTTCTCGGGCATCGCACTGGTGCTGTACGCGGGGCTGGTCGGGCTCGCCTTCCTTGGCTTCGCGAAGGTGCCCTCTGGGTTCGTGCCGACGCAGGACAAGCAGTACCTCGTGTCGTTCGCGCAGCTGCCGGATGCCGCGTCGCTCGACCGGACCGAAGGCGTCATCCGGCGCATGGGTGACATCGCGCTCGCCCAGCCGGGCGTGGAGAACGCGATCCAGTTCCCGGGCCTCTCGATCAACGGCTTCACCAACAGCACCAACTCGGGCATCGTCTTCGTGGCGCTGAAGCCGTTCGAGGAGCGCACGTCGCACGACGAGTCGGCCGAAGCCATTGCCGCTGCGCTCAACGCGAAGTTCGCTTCGATCCAGGATGCCTACATCGCGATCTTCCCGCCGCCGCCGGTCAATGGCCTGGGCACCATCGGTGGTTTCCGCATGCAGATCGAAGACCGCGGCGACCTTGGCTTCGAGGAACTCTACAAGCAGACGCAGGGCATCATCGCGGCAAGCCAGAAGACCCCGGAGCTCGCGCACCTGTTCACCAGTTACCAGGTGAGCGTGCCGCAGTTCGATGCCGACATCGATCGTGAGAAGGCGAAGTCGGAAGGCATCGACCTCGGCGATGTCTTCCAGACGCTGCAGGCCTTCCTGGGCTCGCTCTACGTCAACGACTTCAACCGCTTCGGTCGCACCTACCAGGTGAACGTTTCGGCCGAGCCGTCGTTCCGCCACGAGCCGTCCGACATCGTGGGCCTGAAGACGCGCAACGCAGCTGGCGACCTCGTACCGCTCGGCTCGTTCCTCACGGTACGGCAGACCAACGGCCCGGACCGCGTGCAGCATTACAACGGTTACCCCACGGCCGAAATCAACGGCAGCCCGGCCCCGGGCTACAGCACGGGCCAGGCGCAGGACGCGATGGAGAAGCTGGTGAAGGCCGGCCTGCCCAACGGCATGAGCTTCGAGTGGACGGAGCTCACGTACCAGCAGATCCTCGCCGGCAACACGGCGGTGCTGGTGTTCCCCCTGTCGGTGCTGCTGGTCTTCCTCGTGCTTGCATCCCTGTACGAAAGCCTGAGCCTGCCACTGGCCGTGATCCTCATCGTGCCGATGGTGCTGCTCTCCGCGATCTTCGGCGTGTACATCACCGGTGGCGACAACAACATCTTTACCCAGATCGGCCTGATCGTGCTCGTGGGCCTGGCGTGCAAGAACGCGATCCTGATCGTGGAGTTTGCACGCGAGGCGGAGATCGAGGGCATGAACCGCGTGGATGCGGTGCTCGAGGCCGCCCGGCTGCGACTGCGTCCGATCCTCATGACGTCGTTCGCTTTCATCATGGGCGTCGTGCCGCTGGTGACCTCGCACGGTGCCGGTGCAGAGATGCGCCACGCCATGGGTGTCGCAGTGTTCTCCGGCATGCTCGGCGTGACCTTCTTCGGGCTGATCTTCACCCCGCTGTTCTACGTACTGATCCGCGGCTGGAACGAACGCACGGAGGCACGCCGGAAGGCACGCCGCGAACGCGCCCTTCTGGCCCATGCGGCACGGGAATCATGATCATGAAAACCTTGTTTCGTAGTACCGCGCTGTTTACGGCGCTCGTGCTGGCCGGTTGCGCAAGCGTCGGTCCCGATTACCACGCACCGGAGCAGGCCCCCGTGACCTTGCAGGGCGTGGACGCCGGCCACCAGAACGATGCCGGCTTCGAGGCCCAGTGGTGGAAGCAGTTCGGGGACCCGACGCTCGACACGCTGATAGCGAGCGCAGCGAAGGGCTCGCCGGACCTGCGTATCGCCATGGCACGGCTCAGCCAGGCGCGTGCGGCGCTGGGCTCCGCGCAGTCGCAGCAGATCCCTGACATCGACACCGCCGTGTCGTACCAGCGCAGCAAGGCGCAGCAACCGGGCTTCACCGACCAGCGCACCACCGTCACGCAGTACCAGGCGGGTTTCGACGCGTCGTGGGAGCTAGATCTGTTCGGCGGCATCCGCCGGTCGGTCGAAGCGGCCCGTGCAGAGTCCGGTGCCGGGGAAGCGTCGCTGCAGGATGCACAGGTCACGCTCTTCGCCGAGGTGGCGCGCAATTACTTCGACCTGCGCGGTACGCAGCTGCGTATCGACGTGGCCAGGCGCGACATCACGAACCAGCAGGATTCGCTGAAGGTCATCAACGCCCGCGTGGAAGTGGGCACGGGCGCCGAGCAGGATCTCGCCAGCGCGAAGGCACGACTGGCCGCCGTGGAAGCCCAGTTGCCCGTACTCGAGACACAGGCGCAGGCGGACCAGTTCCGTCTTGCCGTCCTGCTCGGCGCGCGGCCGGGCGAGCTCGGCATCGATCTCTCGCCCGCTTCGTTCAAGCCCATCGACGTCAGCCTGTCCATCGGCGGCGCCGACGACGTGTTGCAGCGTCGGCCGGATATCCGCGTCGCGGAGCGCGAACTCGCCGCCGCGAACGCGCGTATCGGCGTGGCGAAGGCCGAGTACTTCCCGCATGTCTCGCTGGGCGGCTTCATCGGTTTCCTCGCCGGCCGCAGCAACGACTTCGGCGGCGCGGGATCGCGCGCGTGGTCGGTGGCACCGAGCATCTCATGGTCGGGCCTCAACGTGCAGCGCGTGCGCTCGGGCGTGAAAGGCGCGGAAGCGCGTGCCGATGAAGCGCGCGCCCTCTACGACCGCACGGTGCTCACGGCACTGGAAGACGTCGACAACTCGCTGGTCGGCTTCAACCAGCAGCGTATCCGCGTGGAAAAACTGGTGGTGCAGGCGACGGAGAGCCGGCGTGCCGCACAGCTGGCGAAACTCCGTTACGACGCCGGCCGTACGGATTACCTGGAACTGCTCGATGCGGAGCGCACGCAGCTTTCCGCCGAGGACCAGCTCGCCGAGGCGGAAGCCGCCGTGAACACGCGTGCGGTGCAGCTGTACAAGGCACTCGGCGGCGGCTGGCAGGCCTGCGGTGATGCATCGTGTAGCGGGGTTGCGAAAGCGCCATGAGCGACGGGAAGGTTCATCGCCTGCCGGTGCAGCCGAAACGGTCCAGCACCACCGCCGTCGCCCCGCCGCCCAGCCAGCGCGTGGCGCTGGTGAGCGGCGCGAACCGCGGCATCGGGCTGGAGGTCGCGAAGCAGCTGGCAGCGCTGGGCATGACGGTATTCATCGGCTCGCGCGAACTGGCGAAGGGCGAGAAGGCGGCACGTGCGCTTCGCGAGATGGGCGGCGACGCGTATGCCGTGCGGCTCGACGTCACGCAGGCGGCCGATATCGACCACGGCGTTGCCATGGTGGACGGCCGCTGTGGTCGGCTCGATATCCTGATCAACAATGCGGGCGGCCATTTCGACCAGCGATCGCGTGCCTCCGATGGCGACCTTGCATCCATTCGCAACGCGCTGGATACCAACCTGCTGGGTGCCTGGCGCCTGTCCGCCGCCGTGCTGCCGCTGATGCGACGACACGGTTACGGACGTATCGTCAACGTGTCGAGCGAGTGCGCCGTCCGCAACATGTGCGGCGAGAATGCGCCCGCGTATCGTGTCTCGAAGGCAGCGCTGAACGCCTATACGCAGATCGTCGCGCGCGAGGTCGCCGGTAGCGGCATCCTGGTCAACGCCGTGTGCCCGGGCTGGACAGCCACGGAAATGGGCGGAAGCGGCGGCAGGCCGGCGGCGGAAAGTGCCGAAGGCATCGTCTGGGCGGCCTTGCTTCCCGAAGGGAATGCGGCGTCGGGTGATTTTTACCGGGATCACAAGAAGATCGCATGGTGATGCCCGCAAGTACGACACCCGCATCGCGGGCTTCGTAGGAGCGCGCCCCGCGCGCGACAGCTCCTCGCGACCCCCTCCGGATTCACGCGCCGGATGGGTAGTCCCGGCCACAAAAGATGTCGCGCGCGGGGCGCGCTCCCACACTGGGGCGGACCGACGCGGTCAGCGGTCAGCCGGTCAGCCGATCAGCGCGAGATGATGTGCGCGAACCATTCCCAGCCGCGCAGCTTCGCGGTGATGAGCTTCACGCAGGTCAGCATCGGCACGGCAAGCAGTGCACCCGGGATACCCCACAGCCAGCCCCAGATCAGGAGCCACAGCAAAATCGCCACGGGGCTCAGCCGCGAGCGACGCCCCTGCAACATCGGGGTGAGCATGTTGCCCTCCACCGCCGTGATCCCCGCGAACGTCGCGGCCGGCAGGAGTGCGGGGCCGATTTCCTGGAAGTGCAGCACGCCGACCACGGCAAGCACCGACGTGGTGGCGATCGCGCCGACGTACGGAATGAAGTTCGCCACCGCGGCCACGGTGCCCCAGAGCAACGGGTCGGGCACGCCGTAGAGGTAAAGCATGCCGGCGGTGACCAGGCCCAGCGTGACATTGATCGCCGCGGTGAGCAGGAGGTAACTCGACACTTCCACCTGGATGCTGCGCACGATGCTCACCGTATGCCGCTTATAGGCAAACGTGGGCGATATCTCGACGGCGCGTCGTAAGATCTCGTCGCCATAGACCAGGAAGAAAAACACGAGCAGCGCGACGGTGAGTACGCTGGCCAGCACCTTCGGCGCGCCGGCGACGATGTCCCATGCGGTGAAGGCGAAATTGTTATTCGCCTGGGGTGTGTTGCGCGCGACGGACCCGCCGACGAGCGTCTGCGTGGCGCGGCTGGCCGCCTCGATCTGCTGCGTCATCGGCTTGATCTTGGGCGCGAACGTGCGCATGGCGGTCGGCGCTTCGTGGAACCAGTTGAGCGCCGGCGTGGCTAGGGTCGTGATGGCGGAGAACAGCCCCAGCCCGAGCAGCAGCATCACCGTGACGGCGGCGAGCCACCGCGGAATCCGCACCCTGGCTGCCGCGACCACGATGGGGTTGAGTGCAAGACCGAGAAAGGCGGCGAGGACGAGTGGCACCAGCAACGACTTGCCGATCACCACGGTGTAAACCATGGCCAGCAGGATGATGCCCGTCAGGGAGATGCGGATGGCGCGGAGGTGGCGCGTGATGCGCCGCGTGCTGTGGCTGGCCGAGGCCTTGCGACGGGCAGGAGCGACGGGTAGCGTGGAGACGGCATTGCCCGGTGCTGCCGCCGAATGTAACGGACCGGGCAGCGGGCTGGGGAAGTCGGTCATGACGCGTCAGCGGGCTCGCTATCTTCCATGCCGCCGGCGAGATCGCCGAGGAAACCGCCCGCGACCGAAGAGACCAGCCGACCCACGATGTCGGCGGTGCCGCCGGCGACGAGGCCGCTGACACCCGGCACGGCGAGCGGGTTGAGCTTGACGTTGCTGAGAAGAAAACCGCCACCGGCGGCTATGCCGAGCACGGTCAGGGGATTCTCGTAGCCCCGGGCAATGAGCGCCGCAGCGGGCTCGACCGTTTCCTTCCGTGCAATGACGACACGGGCGCGGGCCTCGGTGACTTTCGCGATGCTGCTGAAGATACCCATGCCCTACCTCGTCACTTCTTTGCTGTCGGCCTTGCCCTGCGCAGCGGCCTCTTTCGCCAGCGTGGCGAACTCGGCGCGCGTGGCGGGAAGCGTAAGCCAGTGCATGCCGCGGCGGAAGATGAGGATGGCGACGACGAGCAGCACCGCCTGCAATCCGGCGAGGGCGGTCAGCGCCCAGGCCCAGGATCCGAACCATTGCGCCAGGCCCCAGCCAGCGAGGGCGAGGAGGGTAAGGCCGAGCGCCACGGCGAACACGATCGCGGCCAGCCCCATGAACAACATCATGACGATGCCGCTCCGAGCCAGCCCGATCTCCGCCATCGCGAGCGCGAGCTGGGCACTGAACAGATGTTTCAGCCCGGCGCCAAGCCGTTTCACATCGTCGATCCAGCCTGGCATCTCGAACTTCGCGGCGGCCGGTGCGGCATCGCCGGGCACCGGGCCTTCGCCGTCACTGCGCCCCGAGGGACCGTCTTCGAACATACGTCACGCCCCCTCGGGAATCGGATCAGCTACGCAGGATGCGACCGGCAAGCCAGCCAGCGGCAAGTGCCAGGGCAACGGACTGCACCGGCTTCTCACGCACATAGTCACGCGCGGTGTCGAGCCAGTCGTTGGCGGTATCCACGGCGTCGCCGTAAGCTTCCTTACCCTTGAGCTTCGCTTCCTCTGCCTTTTCGGCAGCGCGCGTCGCACCGTAGGCGGCCTTGTCGGTAGCCGTGTGGAGGCCACTTTCTACCTTGTCGGCAGCACGGTCGACGGCGTCACGGGTGCGATCGACGGCATCGGAGGTCGCAGCCTTGACTCGCTCGGCGCGGGCATCGATGCGCTCGGCGGCCGAAACGGTGTTCGCGGCGGCAGTCGCGGCATTGGCGACCTGGTCGGCGGGATTGTTCATGGCGGGATTCTCCGGCAGCGGGTTAATCAAAATAAGACAGGAAGGGTGACGCCTGAGTCACGGGACTAGACGCTGCGACCCCGGAAAAACGAGATGATGGCGAGGATAAGGAAGATCACGAACAGGATCTTCGCGATACCGGCCGCGGTACCTGCAATACCGCCGAAGCCGAAGACGGCGGCGATGATCGCGATGACGAGGAAAACGAGGGCGTAGTGCAGCATGGTGTTGGCTCCTGCGGTGAGTGCGCGGCCCCATTTAGGCCTGCACCCTGCGCAAACCGCGTGAAGCCCCTGCCCGCTGCTCAAAGAACGTTCAGGCTCGGAGCTCCGCCCCGGGCGCGCCGCGCATGGATGGCTTCCCGGCGGGGCGGGCCCGCGTCAACGGGCGATGGCGTCGAAACGGGCCGCGATGTAGTCGTCGGTGAAGCTGGTCATGCTGAAATCACGGATGAAACCGCAGTGACCGCCATAGTCGGCGATGTCGAGCTCGATGTTGGGCGGCAGGCGAAGCTGGTCGAAGGCCGCCACCGGAATGACCGGATCGTCGCGGGAGGTGATGATGGTCGCCGGCACGTGTAGCGCCATGAGGCGATCGCCCGCCACCGAATAGCCGTCCAGATACGCCTCGAGCGAACCGAAGTCCGTGTGGCGCACGACCAGCGACGCGGTGAGGTCGCGCATGTTCTGCTTCAGCTCTTCGAGCTCGAAGTAGGTCTGCTGCGGGAACGCCTGCTGCTTCTGGCGCAACGAACGGCGCCACTTCCGCATGAAATAGGCGTTATAGAACCACGGGGCCTCGCTTTCGAGCGAGAACAGCCCCTCGGCGGGGTCGATGATGGGGCACACCGCCAGCACGTAATCGAGCTTCGCTTCCTGCGTGGGCGCCAGCATGGCGGCACGCAGCGCAAAATTGCCGCCGAGCGAGAAGCCGACGACGCCCACGGCCTTCGACGGGAACATGCGGGTGATCTCGCGCAGGGCGATCACGACCTCGTCGATGCGACACGAGTGGAAGAGCGACTCGTTGAGCCCGTGGCTGTCCCCGTGGTCGCGGAAATTGAGCCGGAAGATGTCCCACCCGTCTTCGAGCAGGCGGCTTCCCGTCTGCAGAACGTAGGTGGAGTCGACGCTGCCTTCCCAGCCATGGAACAGGATCGCGAGGCCGCGCGATTCGCGACCCGTCCGCTGCGCGGTGTAGCGCCCGCTGAGGCGGTCGCCCTGCCCCACGTCGATCAGGACCTCCTGCGCGCCTTCCTGCACCTTGTGCGCCTGCCTGGGCAGCAGCTGGCGACGAATGCCGCTGGACGAGAGCATGGTCTGGATGTGGCCGCTGCGTAGCGGCCATGGTGGCTTGAAGTCGGAGCCCTTCGGCAGAGTCATGCAGCGGTGTCGGTGTCCAGGGCCAGCGCGATCCGCTCGCGCGAAGCCTCCGCCATGCGGCGGCGACCATCGGCCGATACGGCGACCGGCTCCAGGAAATGCACTTCGACATCAAGCGGCGGTTCACCGAGCAGGCGCACGAAATTGCCCATGAAGCTTTCATCGTCGCGAAAACCTGCGTCGATGACACGACGTCCCTGGCGCGCGAAACGCAGCGCCACGGGCTGCACGGGGACCTCGGCGTCGAGGGCGGCCTGGAAGATACGTGCATGGAATACCCGGAGCACGCCGTTATGGCCCGTGCCGCCTTCGGGGAACACGGCCACCGAACGCCCTTCGCGCAGGCGCTCGACCATCAGGGCCATCACCGAGGCCAGCGAATGGTTGCTGCCGCGACGATGGAAGATGGTGCCGCCGCGGGCGGCCATCCAGCCGACCAGGGGCCAGCGGGCGATCTCGGCCTTGGCCACGAAGCACGCCGCGCGCTGGGAATGCAGCAGTTCGATATCGAGCCACGAGGTGTGGTTCGCCACGAAAAGCACGGGGTCGGGCAGTGGCTTGCCGAAACGCAGGCTGCGGAAACCGAAGATGCCCAGGAGCATGGTCGACCAGAGCCGGATGGTCCGGTGCGCGAGCGGTTCCCTGCCGTTCTTCATGACGCCACCCGCCCAGCTGAGGACGAAGACGCAGATGAGGATGCCGAACAGCACGTGCAGCAGCAACAGGGGTACCCGCCACATGTAGCGAAGCGGACGCATGCGGTCGCGCGGGGTTGGATTGACTGTCGTGGCTTCCATCGAAACACAAGATTAACGAGCCTCGGGCGCGGCGGCTAGAGGACGTTTCTTTATCGTTGTGCAGCGCGGGGTTGCGATGTCCTAGGCGGCTGCGTTGCCAAGGGGCAGGGCCGGTGAAGCCTTGACCGTGCGCAGCACGAAGCTCGTGTTGACGTCCGCCACCCCCGACGCATTGAGTAGCCGGTCGAGCAGGAAACGGGAGAACCCGTCGAGATCGGCCACGTACACCTGCAGGAGGTAATCCATGTCGCCGGTCAGGGCATAGCAGGCGACGACCTCGTCCCACGCGGCGACCAGGTCGGTGAACGTGTCGATGGCGACGGCCTCGTGCCGTGACAGCTGCACGCGCACGAATGCCTGCAGGCCAAGGCCGATCGTGCGCGGCTCGAGGCGCGCGCCGTAGCCGCCGATGACGCCGTCCGCCTCCAGCTTCTGCACCCGACGCAGGCACGCCGAAGGCGAAAGGCTGACCACGTTGGCGAGATCCGCGTTCGAGATACGGCCGTTCTGCTGCAGCTCGGCGAGGATGCGAAGGTCGGTGCGGTCGAGGCTTGATTGCATGATTATTGCGTCATTCACTCTTTACAAGAGCCATGATTGCACAACGGCGCGTCTTCCGTGCAACAAAGCAACCCTATTGCGCGGTTTCGTCGTTAATCTGGTCACCTGATATTTTCTCTCATGCCACCACCGAGGAGCCGCCATGGACACACCCCGTCGCGTCGAACACCAGCAGACCGATCGCGGATACGTGCCCGTGTACGCCACCGGCACCGTGGAGCAGCCGTGGGCTGCGTATTCGAAAACGGACCACGAGGTGTGGGACACCCTGTACAGGCGCCAGCGCGAGCTGCTTCCTTCGTATGCCTGCCAGGAATTCCTCGACGGGCTCGAGCGTTTCGGCATGGGCGACGGCGGCATCCCCCGTTTCGATGATCTGAACGAGGTACTCGGCGAGGCGACGGGGTGGCAGATCGTCGCAGTGGAAGGCCTTCTTCCGGACGAGGTGTTCTTCGACCACCTTGCCCACCGGCGCTTCCCGGTCAGCTGGTGGATCCGCAAACCGGACCAGCTCGACTACCTTACCGAGCCCGATCTTTTCCATGACCTCTTCGGCCATGTGCCCCTTCTGCTCAACCCCGTGTTCGCCGACTACATGCAGGCTTACGGCAAGGGCGGCATGAAGGCGCATGCGATCGGACCCGAGGCGCTGATGAACCTGACGCGCCTGTACTGGTACACCGTGGAATTCGGCCTGATCCGCACCGCACAAGGGCTGCGCATCTATGGTGCGGGTATCGTGAGCTCGAAGGGCGAGTCCATTTACGCGATCGATTCGGCCGCGCCGAACCGGGTGGGGTTCGACCTGCGCCGGGTCATGAACACCCGGTACAGGATCGACAGTTACCAGCAGACGTACTTCGTGATCGACGACTTCGGGCAGCTCTTCGATGCCACCGGGCCCGACTTCACGCCCATCTATGCGGAGCTGGCGAACGCGGTCCCGACGGGGGCAGCGACGGTCCTGGCGACCGACGATGTCTTCCAGGAAGGCACGCGGGAGGGCTTTGTCGGCGGCGACGACAACTGAATCTCAACGGCCGCCTAACGAATGAATGCTTACGATGCATTCAAGTTCATCCAACAGGTTGGGTCCGTCGTGGTTGTCTTCGATATTCCGTTCGAGTCCGTTGGTCCGGGTCTCTGGCTGCTCCAGAAGAACGAGTCTGAATATGGCGAGTTCTGCTCGCGCGACGACGCGCTGGAATGTGCCCTGACGGAGGCGCGACGCATCGAGGCCGCCAGCGTGGCATCGGACATCGTGTTGAACATCGAAGGAAACGATGGCGTCTGGCGCGCGTTTGACACGTCCATCCGCCCTTACGCGGGGCGCATGCAGGCGTGAGGTGAGCGCGTCGGTCCGGGTCAGGAAGAAGGTCGGCCGGGAGGCCGGCCTTTTTTGTGGCTGCGGCATGGCCGAGGAGCATGTATCCCGTAAGAGCGTATGTCTGTGGGAGCGCGCCCTGCGCGCGACGTCTTCTCGCGTTACCCATCGAATCCTTCGCGAAACGATGTCGCGCGCAGGGCGCGCTCCTGCACGTGCACATGCATCGGCACGTACACGGCGCCATTCCGGAATTCGGGCAAAATAAAACCCCGGTAGCCAGGGGAGGAGCTACCGGGGCACGTCGGGTCCAGGCTATCAGGGGAAATAGCGGGACCCGGGACAGACGGACCATGAATCCCGGACCGTCTGACAGCAGGTCGACTCTCGTCGATCGAATACTTAGATAGGGCCGGAGCCGTGAAGTTCCCGTACTACCGGGGGGTCGCGTTTGGCATCTGTTTATCTTCCGCGGCACCGGCATGGTCAGCCAGCCATGGGCCGACCTGCGCTACCCACAGCGCGTAGCCCTTCGGCGTCATATGTAGGCCGTCTTCGAGGAAGAGGTCGCGCCGCGGCTGACCCTGCGCGTCGACCATGGCCGGCACGACGTCGAGGAAGGCGACGTCCTTCTGGCCCATGGCCCAGCTCCGGATCAGCTGGTTCGCCCGGAGGATGCACGGAAGCAGGGCGAGGCGGGCGATACTGGGCTTGATCGAGATGAAGGCGACGGGGACATCCGGCTGCGCCTTGCGCACGGTGGCGACGAACGCCGCGAAGTCGTCGCGGACCTGCTCCGGCGTATCACCATTCTGCAGGTCGTTGTCGCCCGCGTACATGACGATGGCCACCGGGTGGTAAGGCGTCACGATGCGGTCGGCAAACGCCGTCGCGTCGTCGAGGTCGGAGCCGCCGAAGCCGCGGTTGATCACGCGATAGCGGGGAAAGTCTGTCGCCAGGCTCTTCCAGAAACGGATGGACGAGCTGCCGATGAAGAGCACGGCGTTCGTCGGCGGCGGATTGGTCCGGTCTGACGCCTGGAACGCACGGATGTCGGGTTCCCACTGGCTGTGGTCGGGCCCTCTGGCCTGCGTGGCGAAGGAAACTACGAGGAGGGTGAGGAGGATCGTGAGGCGTTTCATCCGCATGACCCTACCCGCTCAGCCTTGCCGGGGTAAACCCTTGCGCTCCACGGCCGTGACTTTCAGCACGGCCTCGATGCGCGTGCCGTTCCATCGATAGATGTAATGCTCGGCCTGCAGGCAGGGCGCGACGAGGTCGGGAAAAAACACGGCGACACATTCGCCGCCGACATGGCGCGCGCTGTCGTACACGATGCCATCGGAGCCCTCATGGCGCAGCGTCCGGGCAAGCTGCACGCTCGCCGCGTAGGAGTCGGGGTCGTGTTCCGCCGGCCAGCCACCACGGATATCGTGAAGCCGCCCGCTGATGGCGGTCTTGTAACAGCGAACCTGGACGTCGGTCGGCGGCTCCCGGGTCGCGGCCAGGAAGGCCTCACGGTGATACACCGTTTCCTCGATCGCCGTGGGAATGCTGTGGGCCGCGTAGAACACGCCCCAGTGCCCGTCCGAGAAACGGCTACCTTCCGGGGGTATGTGCGCAAATGCCGCCATGATCGGCGTGGTGCCGACACCGGATACCCGACGCGCAGGGGGAATCAGGCTGAGGGCACCGATCTCGTCGCGCAGGCGCGGGTTGGTCAGCGACTCGATGGCCATGACCGCATCGATGTCTTTCGGATCGGCGATGCGGTCGAACAGGCCCACCGGCGGGAAGCGACTTGGCACGATGCGGTAAGCGTGGGTCCAGCGGAGTCGCCGCTGCGGCGGCAAGGCGCTCATCCGTTCCAGCCGCGCTGGGCGTCCAGGTACTGGCGCACCACGTAAAGGTCGGCGACGTTACCCGACAGCATCCGATCCAGCGCCGAGCGGCCACCGAAAAGGGGCGCCGTGTTCGGCCGGCGCACCCAGGCGTCGGCCTGTGCGGGATCGGGGAAGAGGATCTGCAGGTCTTTCCATACGCCCAGCAGGTAGCTGATGCGCTCGATGGCATCGCGGGACAACGCCCCGTCCTGCTGTTTCTTCCATTTGAAGTAGGTGGACTCGGGCGGATCGCCGAGAAGGGTGCGTTGCTCGGCGACCTTGAGCTTCCAGCGTTCCGCCAGTGCGAAGAAGGCGCGGAGTGCCGGGCCGCCCAGGTCGGCGGCGGGAAGCGGTTCGGCGTGGATGGCTGGATGCATCTTGGCTTTACCTGTGTAGTTAGCTGCCACTTTACTCCGTACGTGTAGTCATAGCCAGACTGCCGTGATGTACGAACCCGCCTTAGCGTAGGAGCGCGCCCTGCGCGCGACATCTTTTCGCCCCGCCGTCCGGGCTCTCGCGAAACGCTGTCGCGCGGGGGGCGCGCTCCTCCTGGACGACGTCATGGCGACGGGCGCTCCATCCCGCCGTGGGCGTCACTTCCTCGAGGCGATCCAGGCGTCGACATGCCGCTCCAGCACGGGCAGTGGCACGGAGCCCAGCGACAGCACCGTGTCGTGGAAAGCGCGCAGGTCGAATTTCTCGCCCAGCGCTTTTTCCGCCCGCTCGCGCAGCTCGCGGATCTTCAGGTAGCCGAGTTCGTACGACAGCGCCTGCCCCGGCCAGCTGATGTAGCGATCGACCTCGTTGGCGATCTCCCGCTGGCTGAGCGCCGTGTTCACCGTCAGGAAGTCGATGGACTGCTGGCGGGTCCAGCCCAGGTGGTGGATGCCGGTGTCCACGACCAGCCGTGCCGCGCGCCACATCTGGTACGTCAGGTACCCGAAACGCTCGTAGGGCGTGTGGTAGATGCCCATCTCTTCGCCCAGGTATTCGGAATAGAGCGCCCAGCCCTCGCCATAGGCCGAGATGTAACCGCTCCGCCGGAACTCGGGCAGGCCCTGCTGCTCGTTCGAGAGGGCAAGCTGGAGCGCGTGGCCCGGCATCGATTCATGCAGCGTCAGCGCCGGCATGTTGAACAGCGGGCGGGAAGGCAGGTCGAACGTATTGACCATATAGACGTCCGCGCCGCCACGGCCCGACGTGTAATACGGCGCGATATCGGCGGGCACGGGTTCGATCGCGAACCGCTGGCGCGGCAGCAGGCCGAAGTATCTCCCCAGCTGGCCATCCACCTGCTTGGCGACCCATGCCGTACGCATGAGCAGCTCATCCGGCGTCTTCGCATAAAACTGCGGGTCGGTTCGCAGGAACCGGAGGAAGGACGGGAAATCGCCCTTGAAGCCCGTCTCCTTCATGGTCGCGACCATGGCCTCGTGGATGCGATCGACTTCGCGCAGGCCAATGGCGTGGATGGCATCCGGCGTCAGGTCGAGCGTGGTGTATTCGAGGATCTGCTGGCGATAGAACGCCTTGCCATCCGGCAGCGATTCGGCCGCCAGCGTCGGGCGGGCATGGGGGACGTAATCGTTGCGGAAGAACGCGAGCAGCTTGCCGTAGGCGGGCACCACCCCCTGCGCGATCACCTGCCGCGCTTCGACACGAAGCGCCTCGGCGTCAGCGGCGGGCATCGAGGCAGGCATGGCCTTGAACGGCTTGTAGAGCGCACTGTCTTCGGGGTTCTTCAGCCCGGCCACGGATGCGATGGACACGTCACGCCCGTCCAGTACCTCGCGTGGCACGGTGAAACCGCGCGCCAGGCCGAGCCGCATGTTCGCGATTTCCTGGTCCATGAAGGCCGGGATCTGGCGCAGGCGATCGATGTAGTGGCGATAGTCGTCGCGCGTGCGCAGGTCGTCGCCGTGGAGTACGTAGCCGATGTCGGACCAGAACGCGGAGTCGCTGTTGAAAGGCATCTGCCACGCGCCGAAACGCTGGGCCGCAGCGAGGTTGGCGATCTGCGCGCGATAGACCTCGTAGTCGACGCGTACCGTGCCGCTCAGGGTCTTCGGGTCGATGCGGTCGAGCTGTGCCAGCACATCGTTCCAGTAGGCCAGTCGCTTCGCCTGGCTCGCGGCATCCACCGTGTCCAGGCGGCCGTTGCCGGGCTGGGCCTCGCCCGAGGTCAGTATTCCTGCCTGCCCGTTACGCCATGCCCATTCCTTCGTGTACAGCGCGGTGAAGGCATCGTCCGACGGCGTGGCGGCGTGGGCGGCACCGGCGAAGAGGCCGGCGAAAGCGAAGGCTCGGATCCAGGGCGACATGCGGTTTCCGTGTGACAGGGGAAACGCCGATCATCGCATCGTTATTCGAGCCCTGCGAAGTGAACACGCCAGTCCACTGGCGCCGTTCACGGTTCACCCGGACAATGCACGCTTTCGCACCAGAGCCCTTCCCATGACGAAACCGATTTCGCTCATCCAGTTCCTGATCGAAGAAAAACGCGCCGGCCACATCACGTCCGAGCTGAGCCTGCTCATCGAAGTCGTGGCGCGTGCGTGCAAGCGCATCTCGGTGGCAACCGGCAAGGGCGCACTGGGCGGCGTGCTCGGCAACGCCGGCTCGGACAACGTGCAGGGCGAGGCACAGAAGAAGCTCGACGTGATCTCCAACGAGATCCTGCTCGAGGCGAATGCCTGGGGCGGACACCTGGCTGCCTGCGCCTCCGAAGAGATGGAAGACCCGCAGCCGATCCCCGATGCGTACCCGAAGGGCCACCACCTGCTGTTGTTCGATCCGCTCGACGGCTCGTCCAACATCGACGTGAACGTATCGGTCGGCACGATCTTCTCGGTGCTGCGCTGCCCGGATGGCGTCACCGAGCCCACCGTGCAGGACTTCCTGCAGCCCGGCACCGACCAGGTCGCCGCCGGCTACGTGGTGTACGGCCCATGCACCCTGCTCGTGCTGACGATCGGTCACGGCGTGCACGAGTTCACGCTCGATCGCGAGCATGGCAGCTTCGTGCTCAGTCGCCGCGGCATCACGATTCCGGAAGACACCAGCGAATTTGCCATCAACATGGCCAACCAGCGCCACTGGGAAGCCCCGATGCAGCGCTACATTGGCGAACTGCTGGCAGGCGAGACGGGCCCGCGCGGACGTGACTTCAACATGCGCTGGGTCGCCTCGATGGTGGCCGACGTGCATCGGATCATCACCCGCGGCGGCGTCTTCATCTACCCGCTGGACGCGAAGATCAAGGCCAGGGGCGCCACCGGCAAGCTACGCCTCATGTATGAAGCCAACCCCATGGCCTTCATCGTGGAGCAGGCGGGCGGCACGGCGACCACCGGTCGCGAGCGCATCATGGAACTGCAGCCCACCGCACTCCACCAGCGCGTACCCGTGTTCCTGGGCTCGAAGAACGAGATCGACCTTGCCACCCGTTACCACCTCGACGCCGACCACACCCGCGACTGAAACCACCATGACCCTGCGCCCCCGTTCCTGGCTTCCTCTGGCACTGGCCATGCTTCTCACCGGCTGTTTCGGGGGAACGAAGCCCGACCAGCGGCCTGATACCGCCGTGCCCGTGCTGGCTGCGAAGCCGCGTATCGGGCTGGCGCTCGGGGGCGGCGCGGCCAAGGGCTTCGCGCATATCGGCGTGATCAAGATGCTCGAGGCCAGCGGTATCCATGCCGACGTGGTCTCGGGCACCAGCGCCGGCAGCGTGGTCGGCGTGCTGTATGCGAGCGGCATGGATGCGTTCCGCCTGCAGGAGACGGCGTTCTCGCTCGACGAGGGCAAGATCCGCGACGTACGGTTCTTTTCCGGCGGCATGGTCCAGGGCCAGAAACTGCAGGATTACGTGAACGACCTGTTGCAGCAGCGGCCGATCGAGAAACTGCCGACGCCTTTTGCCGCCGTGGCGACCGAACTCGAGACGGGCGAACGCGCCATCTTCGTGCGCGGCAACGCAGGCCAGGCGGTACGCGCATCGAGCAGCATCCCCGGCGTGTTCGAGCCGGTGGACATCCACGGGAAGCACTTCGTGGACGGTGGTGTGGTCAGCCCCGTGCCGGTCGATGCCGCGCGCCAGCTCGGGGCGGATATCGTCATCGCCGTCGATATCTCGGCGCGCCCCGACGGTACCAACCCGGGAAGCATGGTGGGCATCGTGGGGCAGTCCATCACGATCATGGGGCGCCGGCTGGCCGAGCAGGAGCTTGCGCGAGCCGACGTGATCATCCGTCCGAAGGTGGGCCAGATCGGGCCCACCGACTTCGACCAGAAGAACGTGGCGATACTCGAGGGCGAGCGCGCAGCGCTCGCGGCCATCCCCGCCATCAAGGCGAAGATAGCCGCCAAAGCGGCCGCCATGGGCACGGCACCCGTACCCGCGCGGTGATCAGCCCGCGTCGATCAGCGCCAGCACCGACTGCCTGCCCAACGCGAGGATCTCGTCGGACAAGGGTGTCTGTGCCACGGCGCGCGACAGGCTGAGCGTTCCCACCATCGACGCGAAGACCACCATGGCCAGCGAGCGGCGACGCTTGCCGCGCACGGTGTCGGGAAGACTTTCCGTGATGAGCGCGATCATCTCGTCGTAGCCTTCCGTGAAGGCCGCACGCGTCGGCAACGGGCGGCGCGCCATTTCTCCCGAAAGGGCCGCCGCGACGCATCCGGAATCCGGGTGGTCGCGATGCTCCACCGACAGGTACGCATTGACCAGCGCGCGATGGCTGTCGGCACGCGATGACGCAACCCGGGCCGCAAGCCACTCGACCGCCGTGGCCGCGGCCGCCGACACGCTTTCGCGCACCAGGTCTTCCTTCGAGGCGAAGTGGTTGTAGAAACCGCCCTGCGTCAGGCCCACGTCATTCATGAGACTGACGACACCGACGGCATCGATGCCATCGGCACGAAACCGTTCCGATGCAGCCTCGACGATCTTCTGCCGGGTCTGCTCTTTGTGACCTTTCTCGTAACGCATGTTGTTGGATCCCCCAGGGGCTGCCCTCCCCATCGCGAACGATTGTAGCCTTTCCTTGCGCGTTGAAATGTCGCATGTCGGGCGCTGCGGCGTTTTGCGCCAGCCTTCGCCGTATTTTTCGTAATTTTCAGATTTATCTGATGGAGTGTCGCAGGGTCGATGACTAGTTTGGCGCGGGTGTGCACTCACGCGCACGTTCGTTGCCAAGGACACCACCATGACCCTGTTGAAGCCTCGCGCCCTGCGCATGTGGGTACTGCTTCTCGGCCTGCCCGCCACGCCCGCCGCCTTCGCACTCGACTACGATCCCACGCAGATCTATACCGAAAACTGCGTGGTCGCGTGGAAGAACGACGTATTTCGCGCGAAGTGGTATGTCGAGCCGGGCCACACGCCCGACGCTGTCGATGCTGCCGAGAACCCGTGGGATACACCCTGGGAACGCGTCGCGAAAGACACGCCCACGGGATGCCCCGGCACCGGCGGACCCGTCGATCCCACCCTGCCGGTGGATCCCCTGCCCGGCAAGCCGGGCCAGATACTGTTGAGCACGCTGCTCGCCGACGAAGAGCGGCTCGCAGGTAATCCGCTGATGCAGGCGGTGCGCGCCTCCATCCGTACGCTGGACAACGCGGCCGTCGAAGCCGTGGCACCCGGGCGTGCGCAGAACCCCGCTAATGTGCGTCGCGTGGAAGGCATCGTGGACAACGGGAAGTTCGAGCACCTGTTCCCGTTGCGCGCCCCCGAGTACACGTATCGCGGCCTCCTGCAGGCCTTCGCGAAGTTCCCTGCAGTCTGCGGCGATTACACGGACGGCCGTGATGCAGACGCCATCTGCCGCCGGACACTGGCGACCATGTTCGCGCACTTCGCACAGGAAACCGGTGCGCATGAATCGTGGCGTCCGGAAGAGGAATACCGGCAGGCCCTGCACTACGTGCGCGAGATGGGATGGCACGAGGGTGACCGCAACGGCTACAACGGCGAATGCGCGGGCAGCGGGTGGATCGCCGAAGCATGGCCGTGCGGCACGTACCCCGATGGCACGTTCAAGAGCTACTTCGGCCGCGGTGCGAAGCAGCTGTCGTACAACTACAACTACGGTCCGTTCTCGGAAGCCATGTACGGCGATGTCGGCGTGCTGCTGGAGGCACCGGAGCGCGTTGCGGACACCTGGCTCAACCTGGCCAGCGCCACGTTCTTCTTCTCCTACCCGCAGCCGCCCAAACCGTCGATGCTGCACGTGATCGATGGCACGTGGCAGCCGAATGCCGCGGACCTGGCCTCAGGCCTGGTACCCGGGTTCGGCGTGACCACGCAGATCATCAACGGTGGCGTGGAGTGCGGTGGCGCTGCGGAACACGCGCAGTCCGCCAACCGCATCACCTACTACCGCGCGTTCGCGGCATCGCTCGGCGTGCCGGTACCGGCGGATGAGGTGCTCGGCTGCAAGGGCATGAAGCAGTTCGGCGAAGGCGGTGCCGGTTCGTTACCCATCTACTGGGAAAACAACTGGACCGAGCAGGCCGGCTGCAAGCTCGTCGGCTACCAGACCGCGTTCTCGGCGCTGAAGGCCGGCGATTACGTGCAGTGCGTACGGAAGATGTTCCCCGACGTCGAGATCGTGGACGATACGCACGGCTGATGTAGAAAGGCATCGCGGGCAGGCCCGCTCCTGCACGAGCCCGCGGAACCGTCACGGCGCCGCGGCACGGCAGGAACGGGCCCTGCCCGCGATCACGGCCTCGACACCTCCGCGATAACGACACCTTCACCGCAACGTCTTCGCCTGCACGCCGTCGTTGGTCATGACCACGGGCAGGATCCTCCCGTCCCTGTCGAAGACCATCCTGTCGACCGACGTCACGCGATGGTTCCCGTCCGTATCACCCAGCGGGTGCCGGTGATAGACGATGTACCAGCTGTCGTCCTTCGCGACGTGGAACACGGAGTTGTGCCCGGCGCCGGTGGCCACTTCGGCGTTCTGTTTCAGCACCGTGCCCAGTCGCCTGAACGGGCCTGTCGGTGAATCGCCGATGGCGTAGGCCACCGAGTAATCCGGACCGGTCCAGCCGCCCTCGGACCACATGAAGTAGTAGTGCCCGTTGCGCTTGAACATCACCGGCCCTTCGACGTATTCGGGCGCGGGCGTGATCTCCTTGAACACCGTGCCATCCGCCATGGGCTCCACGCCGCTGAAGTCCGGTTTCAGTTTCACGATGTTGGCGTGCTTCCAGCCGCCGTAGATCATGTACCAGGTACCGTCGTCGTCATGGAACACGAACTGGTCGATCGGCTGGGCACCGTTATGGAAGGCGCCGATCAGCGGTTTGCCCAGCAGGTCCTTGTACGGGCCATCGGCCTTGTCCGCCACGGCCACGCCGATGCCGCCGATCTCCCGATCGCTCTGGATATCGTTGGCGCCGAAGAAGAAATAGAACTTGTGGTCTTTCTCGACGACCGCGGGCGCCCAAAGAGCCTTCTTCGCCCAGGGGATGTCCTTCATGGCCAGCACGTTCGCGTGCTTCGTCCAGTGGACGAGGTCCGGCGACGAGAACGCATCGAAGCTGGTCTGTTCGCTGTAGCGCAGCGATGAGGTCGGGTAGATCCAGTACCGGTCACCGAAGATCGCGGCTTCCGGGTCGGCGTACCAACCGGGGAACACCGGGTTGCCGGAGAAACCCGGCGGCGGTGCGGCATGCGCACCGGCAGCGAACAGGGCCGCCAGCATGGCGCCCCCAAGCATCTTGCGTAGCTTCATGCCCACCCCTGACCGTGACGAAAGCGAACCACCGATCCTAACCGATGGCAGGGACAGGGGCAGGTGCCGGGGCCATCAAGCCATCAGCAGGTCTTCGTGGAAACCGCCGATCGGCAGCGTCGGGTGGGCGATCTGGATCTCCAGGATCCACAGCCCCGGGATCGGCGTGGCGTCGAAGTTGCCCAGCGTTCCGGCCTTGTGGACGGCATGCGGGTAGTCACCGACGCGGTGACCCTTGGTGGCGTGGTTGAGGCGCCAGCCCATGGCCGTGGCCTCCGCATCGATGAAGTCGTAGAGGGCCACGCCGGTGACGCCCTCGCGCCACTTCGCGGCGCCGCGTGCGAACAGCTCGCGCGTCGCATCGGCGCAGGCTTGCATGGTCTCGTCGTGCCCGACCACGAACGTGTCGCCGACATCGCCTTCGTGCCCGTCGAACACCGGCCCGAGGTCGATGAAGTAGATGTCGTTCGCCGCAAGCACCGTGTCGGGTGCCGAACGCTGGCGGAAGGTCTTCAGCGTATTGGGCCCGAAGCGGATGATGCTGGGATGCCAGATGCGCTGCATCCCGGCGGCCTCCAGCCGTTCCTTCGCAAGCAGGGCGGCCTCCGGCTCGGTCATGCCAGGCGTAATGCCATCGGCGATCGCGCGTAGCGCGGACCAGGCGCGCTCGCGGGCGCCGAGCATCTGCTCGAGTGAAAAACGCTGGCCCACGTCCTGGGCAGTCACAGCAGGCATAGCAGGTCCTCGCTTGAACAGGCGTGCATTATCTGTCGTCAGCCGAGCCGAAGCACCCGCCCGGCCTGCTCGATGATGGCCCGCGCGATGTCCGTCGCCGGCCCCTCATGGGCCAGGCCACCCGCCTGACCGGACCACAACGGCTGGAAATCGCCTTCGCCACTGGCTTCGGTCGTGGCGCGCAGGGGCGCCATGGGCCCGCTGGCGAGGGGAAACGGCAGCACGTCGCCGGACATCGGGCCAAGCTCTCGCATGACCCGGTTCACGACGCCCCGTGCGGGCCGCCCCGTGAGCACGTTGGTGATGGCGGTGTTGTCATCGCGCGCGCGACGCACCGCGGCACGATGGGCCGCCGCGCTCGTCGCTTCGTCGGCGAGGAGGAAGGCCGTGCCCAGCTGCACCGCCGCCGCACCGAGGCACAGCGCCGCTGCCATGCCACGCCCGTCGCCGATACCGCCCGCTGCGATCACCGGCACGCTGAGCGCATCGACCATCTGGGGAACGAGGGCGAGCGTGCCGGGCTGCGTGGCCATGTCGTCGGTGAGGAACGAACTGCGATGGCCACCCGCTTCGTACCCCTGGGCGATGATCGCGTCGCACCCGCGCGCCGCCAGCCAGCGCCCTTCGGCGACCGTCGTCGCCGAGGCGAGGATGGTGGCACCCGTGGCCTTGACCCGATCCAGCAGTGCCGGCTCCGGCAGGCCGAAGTGGAAGCTCACGACCTCGGGCCGCAGGGCCTCCACGGCGTCGCACAGCGCCGCATCGAACGGCGCGCGTCCGGTCGCGGCCGGCAGTGCGCCGGAGTCGAGCGCGAACTCGTCGAAATAGGGCCGCAACCGCGCGAGCCAGCGATCCGTATCCCCGGCACGGGGCACGAGTGGCGTGTGGGCAAAGAAGTTCAGGTTCACGGGGCCGCGGGTGGCCGCGCGGAATGCCGCTACTTCGCTGGCCACCGCGTCGACGGAAAGCGAGGCACAGGGAATGGCGCCGAGGCCACCGGCGCGCGCGATGCCCACCGCGAGGGCCGACAGGCCGGAGCCCGCCATGGGCGCGAGCAACAGGGGGTGCTCGATGCCAAGAAGGTCGAGGACACGACGATCGGTCCAGCGGGACATGGTGCGGCCTCGCAGGTAAACGGGGGCATTATCATGCACCTCCCGGCGTTACGGACAGGTAGCCAGCGCGACGCCGGTGGCGGGCGCGCGGCATACTCGTGCTCCCTTCAGGCCCCGGAGCCCCGCCATGAGCCATGCCGACCTCTATGACATCGCCGTCAGGAACATCGACGGTGTTTCCACCACGCTCGCCGACTTTCGTGGTGACGTGCTGCTCGTGGACAAGGCGCTCGCCGCCTGATCGACGGTTACCGCTGGACGCGGTAACGCTCCAGCCAGTGCGCGTAGGGCGCGGGCAGCGTCCAGGACGGACGCTCCACGCCCAGCGCCTGTGCCGCCGCATAAGGCCAGTGGGGGTTGGACAGATGCGCCCGCCCGATCATGACCAGGTCCATGTCTTCGTCGGTCACGACGCGCTCGGCGACTTCCGGCGCGTCGATGTTCCACGAGGAGGCCACCGGCAGGCCCGTCTCGCGGCGCACGCGCTGTGCGACCGGGGCCAGGAACGCCGGGCCCCAGGGAATCGAGGCATCGGGCGTCGAGAAGCCCACGCTCACGTTGATCATGTCGAGGCCGCGCGCCTTGAAACCGTTGACCACCTCGATGGCCTCGGACAGTGTTTCTTCATCGCGGCCGTCGTATTCGATGACGCCGAAACGTGCGGTCAGCGGCAGGTTCTCCGGCCACACGGCACGCACGGCTTCCAGCGTTTCGTACAGGAATCGGCTGCGGCCGGCGAGATCACCACCGTAGCCGTCGGTGCGCCGGTTGGCATGCACGGAGAAGAAGCTCTGGGCCAGGTAGCCGTGGGCGAAATGCAGTTCGAGCCACTGGAAACCGGCATCGCGGGCGCGCTTGGCCGCAGAGACGAAGTCGGCCTTCACGCGCTCGATGTCCGCCAGCGTCATTTCACGGGGCACCTGCGGCAGGTTCGCGCCGAAGGCCACGGCCGAGGGCGAGATCGTTTCCCAGCCGCGCGGGTCGCCGGCGGGGATATGGTCGTCGCCTTCCCACGGACGCTGCGCGCTGGCCTTCCGACCGGCGTGCCCGATCTGGATGCCCGGGACGGCACCGCCGGCCCTGATCGATGCGGCGATCCGCGCCATGCCTTCGGCCTGCGTGTCGTTCCAGAGGCCCGTGCACCCGGGGGTGATGCGGCCTTCCGGCGACACGCCCGTGGCTTCGACGATCAGCAGGCCCGCGCCGCCACGGGCGATGGCGGGGTAATGCACCTGGTGCCAGTCGGTGGTCACGCCATCGACGGCGCTGTACTGGCACATGGGCGGCACCGCGATGCGGTTGCGGAGGGAAACGTCTTTCAGGCGGAACGGCGTGAACAGCGAGGACATGGAAGTTGCCAGAGCCAAAACGAACAGCGTAGACATGGTCAGCCATAATGAGAAGTATCCTCGCCTAATCGCTTTTATAAATTATCGTTATGGTCAACCCTTCCTGGCTCGACAGTTTCATGGCGGTCTCGGCACTCGGTAACTTCACGAGGGCAGGCGAGCGACTGGGCATCACGCAGGCGGCCGTCAGCCAGCACATACGCCAGCTGGAGCGGGAGTTCGGGCCGCTGCTCATACGCCGGCCCCGCTCCGTCGAGCTGACTCCCGCGGGTCACGCCCTGGTGGCCTACGGCGAGGACGTCGGACGCGCTCGGCTCGCGCTTGCCCAGCGTCTTGCCGATGCCGACGCGATGGGTGGCGAGGTCAGCCTGATCACACCGGGAAGCGTCGGGCTGATGCTCAACCCGAAGCTGCTCGACATGCAGCAGGCCTGCCCGGGGCTCGTCGTCCGGCACCGGTTCGCTCCCGACGCCGAGGTACTCGACGCCGTGCTCCACACGCGCTACGAGCTTGGCCTCGTGACGCGCCGGCCGGACGACGAACGGCTCGAAGCATCGTATTTCACGGAGGAAGCGCTGGAGCTCGTCGCGCCAGCCGGTGCCGTGCTGGAGTCGTGGGCTGACCTCGAGCGCCTCGGCTTCATCGACCATCCGGACGGGGCGGCCATGGCGACCCGGCTGCTGGCGCGTCGCTTTCCCGGTAATCCCGGCGTCGGCGCCCTGCCCGTTCGCGGCTTCGTGAACCAGATCGGCCTCATCCTCGAGCCGGTGGCGAGGGGCTTCGGCTTCACGGTGATGCCGCAGTACGCCCGCCAGGCATTCATCCCGGCCGACCGTATCGCCGTGACGCCGTGCGGTGCCGGCGTCGTCGACACGCTGTGGCTGATCCGACGCGCGGAATGGCCGCTCTCGAAGCGCGCCGCATGGCTGGCCGATGCCTTGATGCACGCCATCGCCGATCCGGCCAGGACACCGCCCTGACCTGGCCGCCCGGCGAGGCGCTGTCCGCGTCCGATGCGCCGCATGTCCGCGGACACGGTCATCGGGCTTCATAGGTATCGCGACGCACCGCGCAGCGCGGCCCCGTCGGCTGGCACGACCCGTGCAACATCGCGGACGGGAAACCAGGGAGTCATCATGCTCGGCTATTACGTGCGGCTTGCCGCGAAGAACCTTCGACAGCACATCGGGCTGAGCCTGCTCCTCGTGGGCGCCATCGGGCTGGGCATCGGTGCGAGCATGACCATGATCACCGTGCTGCACGTGATGTCGGGGGATCCGTTGCCATCGCGCAGCGCGCGCCTGTTCGTGCCCGCGCTCGACCCGACACCGCCGCCCACGGGCCACCCTGTGCATGGCCACCCCGAAGATGCCTTCACCTGGCCCGATGCGCGGGCGCTTCTCGCCGCAGCGCGAGCCACCCGCCAGGCGGCCATGGCGGGCGGAAGGGTCCTGGTGCGCAACGGCGCCTCCGAACGTACGGTCAAGGCTGCCTTCGAACAGGCGCGTTATGTCACGCCCGACTTCTTCCCCCTGTTCGCCGTGCCCATGCGCAGCGGGCGGGCGCTGGAAGCCGCCGACATGGATCGCCATGCACGTGTCGCCGTGATCGATGCCGTCCTCAGCCGGCGGCTGTTCGACACGGAGGATGGCGTGGGGCACCGTCTGCGCGTCGACGACACCGACTTCGATGTCGTGGGCATCGTGGATGGCTGGAATCCGGAGCCGAGGTTCTACGAGGGCATCGCCAGCCGTAACCTGTTCGGGGAGGCCGACAAGGTCTTCGTGCCGCTGAGCACGGCGATGGATCTCGACATGGACGAGAGCTTCATGAGCTGTTTCGGAGAGCAGTCGCCCGACCGCGTCGCGCGAAAAGACAGCCCTGACTGTTCATGGCTCCAGATGTGGGTCGAGCTGCCTGATGCAGCGGCCGTGCGAGCCTACGGGGATTTCCTCGCGGGCTACCAGCGCGACCAGCGCACGCACGGGCGCTTTCCCAGGAACATTCCCCCGCGGCTGTACAGCATGCCGGCATGGCTCGACCACGCGCACCTGGCACCGAACGACCTCTCGCTGCAGCTGTGGCTGGCCGTCTGTTTCCTTGGCGTGTGCCTGCTCAATATCGTCGCGTTGCTTACCGCCAAGTTCCTTCGTCGCAGCGGCGAGATCAGCGTGCGGCGTGCGCTCGGTGCACGCGAACGCGACATCTTCGCGCAGTACATCGTCGAAGCGCTCCTCATCGGTGTCGGCGGTGCCGTGCTCGGGCTGCTGGTCACGGAGTTCGGCCTGTGGAGCGTAAGGCAGCGACCCGACGACTACGCGAACCTCGCCCACCTCGATGCCGCCATGCTCGCCGCCACCGTGGCGCTCGCCATCGGCTCGGCCCTGCTTGCCGCCCTCCTGCCTGCGTGGCGGGCCTGCAAGGTCGCACCCGCGCTTCAGCTGAAGAGCCTCTGATGACCACCTTTCCGATCGCACCCATCCTTGCGAGCCTGCGCCGCCACCGGATGACCACGGCGCTGTTGATACTGCAGGTGTCCTTCACCTGCGCGATCGTCGCCAATATCGCCGCCATGACCACGAAGCGCGTGGACCAGATGCACCCGACCAGCGGGCTTCGCGAGGATGGCCTGCTGGTGATCGGCTCCACGTCGACGCGCAAGTCCGGTTTCCTGCAGCAGGCCAGGACAGATATCGAGGCCCTCAGGACGGTGCCCGGCGTGGCGTCCGCGACGGCCGTGGATGCGCTGCCAATGAACAACGACAGCTGGACGAACGGCGTGCGTACGGCATCGATGACCGACGATGAGGCCTCGAAGCACGAGGCATCCATGTTCACCGGCTTCCCGGGCGTCATCGAGACGCTGGGCCTCGACCTCGTGGCGGGTCGCGACTTCGTGGCCTCCGAATACACGCCGACGCGCATTGCCGAAGGCTACATCGGCACGAACCAGGCCTCCGCGGTCATCGTGAGCGAAGCGTTGGCGCGTGACCTGTGGCCCGGGGCGCAGGCGCTGGGGCAGGTGTTGTACGTCAGCACCCGGCCGCTCCGCGTCGTGGGCGTGGTCAGGCAGCTGCTCGCGCCTGTCCTGCAGGGGTCGCAGAAAGATGCAATGACCCTCCTGCTTCCGCTGATGCCCGACAACGGGAATCTCAGCTACGCGATCCGGGCACGTCCGGGGCAGGCGGAATCCGTGCTCGCGCTGGCGCGTGCGCGGCTCGAAGCGGTCGACAGCGAGCGCGTGATCCCCCATGCCCGCACCTACCGGGAGCTGCGGCAGGACTACTTCAGGCGCGATGTCACGATGATCGGCCTGCTGGTCGCCGCTGCCCTCGGGTTGTTGTTCGTCACCGCGCTGGGCATCGGCGGACTGGCTAGCTTCTGGGTGCAGCAGCGCTACCGGCAGATCGGCATCCGCCGCGCCATCGGTGCGACGCGCGCGCAGATACGCCTTCATTTCCAGCTGGAAAACGCACTCATCGTCGGCGCGGGCGTCGTCGTCGGGTCGTTGCTCGCCGTCGGCTTCAACGTCCTGCTGATGCACTTCTACGAGGTCGACGCGCTACCGCTGGGCTGGCTGCCGGCAACGGCGCTGGCGTTGTGGATGCTGGGGCAGCTGTCGGTTTACTCGGCGGCGTTCCGGGCATCGCACGTGCCGCCGGTGGTGGCGATCCGCTCCGCCTGACCATGCGCTCGCCCCCGGCGGACGGCGCCTCCGCGCATGCTTCACCGCGAAGCGTCGCCATCCGGGGCGGCGATGCCTTGCAGCAGTGCCGCGTGGAACGCATCGGGATCCTGCATCTGCGGTGCGTGCCCCGCGTCGGGAAACTCCACCAGTCGTGCGTGCGGCATGGCGGCCACGGCCTCATGCGCCAGCTTCGGGTAGTTACCGAGCGAGCCCCTGACGCTTTCGGGCGCCATGTCCTTGCCGATGGCCGTCGTGTCCCTGTCGCCCACGATGAGCAGCGTAGGCGTGGTCAGCCGCGACAACTCATAGACCACCGGCTGCGTCAGGATCATGTCGTACAGCAGCGCGGAGTTCCACGCCACGAGGTCGCGCTGCGGGCCGCGGTACATGCCTGCGAGCATCTGCACGGAGGGCTCGTAGGCATCACGCCACTGGCCCGCGAAATAGGTGCTCTTCTCGTAGCTGCGAATGCGGTCGGCGGATGTCGCGAGCTCACGTTCGTACCACTGGTCGACCGAGATCGGCGGCACGCCTTTGGCGCGCCAGTCCTCGAGTCCGATGGGATCCACCAGCACCAGCTGGCTGACGTCGCCGGGATACGTGAGTGCATAGCGGATGCCCAGCATGCCGCCCGTGGAGTGGCCGACGACGATCGGCCTGTCGACGTGGAGCGACTGCAGCAGGTCGTGGGTGTTGCGCGCCAGCTGCTGGAACGAGAACTGATAACTGGCGGGCTTGGTCGATTTGCAGAAACCGATCTGGTCGATCGCGACTACGCGGTAACCCGCCTTGCTCAGCACCCTGATGGTCGGTGCCCAGGTGGCCGCGCAGTAATTTTTTCCGTGGAGCAGCACGGCGGTCCGGCCATTGGCTGTCGCCGGGTCGGCGGGCACGTCCATATAGGCCATGCGCAGGGCCTGCCGCTGCGACCGGAAGCTGAAGTACGCCACTGGCCAGGGATAGGTGAAACCCTCGAGCTCGCCGCCATAGACCGGGGCATCGGGCGCCGCCGCGACGCCGCCGGCCGGCGTCGTACCGGGCACGGCGGCGGCCGTCATCGCACTTCCGGCCACCGCGGCCGCGAGGAACAGCTTCGTGCAGGTACGACGCCAAGCTTTCATGTCAGACGGTCACCGGTGTTTTGCATGACCTCCTTCATAGCCGATGCGCTGGCCAGGGCGCGTCAAACCGGTGAATCATCCAGCTGCCTGCCCATGAGCCTTTTCGTCACGCCTCGTCAGAAGCTCCAGCGGAAGCCGAGGTTCACCGCATCGCTGCGCGTGTGTGCGGCCACATCGGCGTTGTAGTAGACGAACGTGCTTGCCTTCGGCGTGATGTCGAAGCTCATGCCCACGCCTGCCTGCCAGTGGTTTTCCGTCGGGCGCGAGCCCTGCACGGTGAACTGGTCGGATGGCACGTCGGCGAACGCGTTGTTGACCGTCGTCGTGTTGTCCTTCGTGTTGTGCAGGTAACGGACGAGCACGATCGGATGCAGCTTCGTGCCTGCCACGCCCAGGTCGACATCGCCGATCAGGCGGAGGCCGGCCCCGTACTGCAGGCTGCTGGCACTGGCCTGGCCCACCTTGAGGTTCGCATCGCCCGCGTCACGTTCGGTGAAACCGTCGTACTTCACCTTCGAGTAGTACGCGCCGACGAAGGGTTCCAGATGCAGGTTCTTGCCGACCGGGAAGCGATAGCCCCCTTCCAGCGAGGCGTTCGTGGTCTTGCCGTCGTAGCGACCGTCGGCCTGCGGCGTGAATCCGCCCACTGCGATATGGCGTGTGCTGTTCACGTGCTGCCAGCCGTACGATGCGAGGCCTTCCGCCCACCACTGCTGGTCGTTGAAATACAGCGCATGCAGGCCGATGGCCGCCTGGCTGGCATCGGCGCGGTCGTCCCGGCGATCCACTTCCGTCCGCGAGTCGGCGAAGTTGGCGTGCACGCCCAGGCGCAGGTCGGGGGTGACCGGCGCGTCGGCGCCGATGACCACGCCGCGGATGCGGTAATCCGTCTTCGCGACGTCGACGCTGCGATCGAACGTGCTGCTGGAGGTATACGGCTCGGCCCACACGGCAGAACCCTGCTCACCCGTGTCGCGCTCCAGCTTCAGGCGGTAGAACACCGTGTCCTGGTACTGGCTCTGGCCGGAGAGTTCCGCGTTGGCGGCCGAAGCATATGTCTCGCCCGTCAGCGTATCGAACGCGGCGGTGACCTGCCCGCTGGTCAGGCCGCGGGTGTAGCCGAGCAGGGTCGGCAGCGGATTGGTTCCCGACACCGCGCCGGACACGGCAATGGGCTGCAGGACATCGGCAAGGCTGCCCTGGTTGGTGTTGAGCCCGGGGAACTGGTTGATGGGCGTACCGCCCGTACCGAGCCCGCTGCCCGCCTGGCTGTAGGTCAGGATCAGGTTATTCCCCACCTGGGCCACGCCCGTGTCGAGGAACGGCAGGTCACCGAGGCCACTGACGCCTGCGTAACTGCCCGTGATACCACCCGTGGTGCGGATCACCGTATAGCTCGTGACCGGTGCGTAGGAGGCATTGGTGCCGGTGGGAATGACGGCGAGCTGGCCACCGAGTGCGGCCGTGCCATTGACCGTGATGCTGTCGCTGGCACCCGAGCTGTCGGTGCGGATCTGCGTGGTGGAGCCGTTCCCGAGGACGAGGCCACCCGTGGTCAGCACCGAGCCCGGCGTGCCGGTACCCGCCGTGGGCCCGGTTGCGCCGCTCACGCCGCTGGGCGCGAGGATGCCGTCCACCGTGAGCGGCCCGGTGATCGTGCCGCCGCCGACGATGCTGCCGCCCGCACCGATGCTGACAGGGCCGCCGAGCGTGCCAAGCAGGACCAGGTTCCGACCGAAGATGGAACCCCCGGCGAAGGTCGCCGACGTGCCTGCGGCAACCGTGAGGGTGCCGTCACCGACCGTGAGGTTGTCGATGCCACTGAAGACGCCGTCGGGCAGCGTCCCCGTGCCATCACCCGAGATGTTGAGCGTGCTGCCCGGGCCCGTGCCGTTCACGGCGCCGGTGACCGTCGGCAGGGTCGTATAGCTCACGTCGAGGATGCTCCCTGCACCCAGGTTCACCGTGCCCGCGATGGGACCGATGGCGGTCACCACGTTATCGGCGCCGTTGAGGCTGGCGGTGGCACCTGCACCGACGGTCAGGCCGCCCGTGTACGGGTTGCTGGCATTGAGGATGCCGCCGTTGACGGTGAGGTCGCCGGTGAAGCCCGTGAGCGAGCCGCCGAGGTTGAGGGTGCCGGTGTCCTCCTTGTCGAGGCCGCCCGTCCCGGTGAGCGCACCGTTGAGGGTCAGGTCGTTCGGACCGGTGACCGTGACGCCGTTGTCGCCGACGCTGACGTTGTTGCCCAGCGTGGACGACGTGCCCGCCTGTAGCGTCGCACCGTCGATCTGCAGGTCGCCCGTGCCGAGCGCCGAGTCGCTGCCCACGGTGACCGTGCCGCCCGTCACCGTGGTGCCGCCGGAGTAGGTGTTGGCGCCGTTGAGCGTGAGCTCGGCAGGGCCGACCTTGACCAGGCTGCCGGTACCCGAGATACCGCCGTCGAGCACCAGTGACTGGCTGCCCAGATCGGTCAGCGCCGCGTTCAGCGTGACGTCGTTCGCCAGCGTGAGGGGAGCCGTCGCATTGACCGTGGCGTCGCCGGCCACGGTGAGGGCACCCGTACCCAGCGCCGCGTCGTTACCCAGCAGCAGACCGCCGCTGTTGAGCATGAGCCCGCCGCCGAAGGTGCTGGCGCCGCCGAGCGTCTGCACGCCCGTGCCGACCTTCACCACGCCACCCGTGCCGTCGATGGCGCCGTTGAACGTGGCGTCGCCCAGGCTGCCCAGTGTCAGCGTGCTGGCGCCGAGGGCCACCGTGCTGCCAGCCACGCCGTCGAGTGAGCCGATGGTCTGGTTACCACCGGCTGCGATGTCGAAGGTACCGGTGCCCGCGAGGTCCACCGCGCCATCGGCGGCGAGGCTTCCGCCCGCACCGACCGCCAGCGTGCCCTTGTTGATCACCGTGCCACCGCTATAGGTATCGGCGCCGGTGAGGGTGAGGGTTGCCGCGCCGCTCTTCGTCAGCCCGCCGACGCCCGCGATCGTGCCGCCCAGCGTCAGGTCGCTGCTGCCCGGCACCGTGAGGCCCGCGTTGAGCGTTACGTCGTTGGCCAGCGTCACCGGGGCGATGGCATCCAGTGTCGTGTCGCCATTGACGGTCAGGCCGCCCACGCCGAGCGCGCTGTCGTTGGCAACGGTGAGGCCGCCCTCGTTGAGGATCACGCCGCCGCTGAACGTATTGGGCCCGCCCAGTTCCTGCGTACCCGCGCCGTTCTTCACCAGCGTACCCGTGCCGGCGATCACGCCGTCGAATACGCCGTTGCCCACGCCGCCGAGCGTAAGCGCGTTCGCCCCCAGGGTCACGTTGCTGCCGGCCACGCCGTTGAGCACGCCGATGGACTGGTCGCCGCCGCCCGAGATGTCGAAGCCCGTCCCTGCGTTGGCAAGCGTGACGGCGCCCGTCGCGGCGAGGCTCCCGCCGGCGCCGATCGCGAGCGTGCCCGCATTGATGGTGGTGCCGCCGGTGTAGGTGCTGGTTCCGGTCAGCGTCTCGGTACCGACGCCTCCCTTGGTCACGCTACCCGTGCCTCCGATGGAACCGCTGAAGGTACCGTCCGTCGGCCCGCCCAGCTCGAGCACGTTCGCACCGATATTCACCGTGCCGTCGCCGACCAGCGTGCCGAACACCTGCGTGCCGTTGCCTGCGGACAGGTCGAACGTGGCATCGGATGCCAGGTTCACCGTGCCCGCGCTGTTGAGGCTGGCGCCCGCGCCGAGCGCCAGCGTGCCGGCCGAGATCGTCGTGTCGCCGGCGTACGTATTCGTGCCGTTGAGGGTAAGGGTGGCGTTGCCTTCCTTCGTCAGGCCGCCCGTGCCGACGAGGTTCCCGTTGAAGGTGAGGTCGTTGCTGCCGAGCACGGTAAGGGTGTCGTTGAGCACGACGCTGTTCGCGAGCGTCACGCTCGTGCTGGCGTCGAGCGTGGACGCGCCACCGACGGTGAGCGTGCCCGTACCGAGCGCTGCATCGTTGCCGACGACCAGGCCGCCCGCATTCAGCGTGACGCCACCGGTGAAAGTGTTCGCGCCGTTGAGCGTCTGTACGCCAGCGCCGTCCTTGACGAGCCCGCCGCTGCCGCCGATCGTTCCGTCGAACGTCGTGTCGGCCGCGCCGCCGAGCGCCAGCGTGCGACCGCCGAGTGCCACCGTGCTTCCCGTGACGCCCGCCAGCGATCCGATGGCCTGGTCGGCGCCGGCACCCGAGATGTCGAATGTCGCCGTGCTGCCTGCCAGGTTCAGCGCGCCGGTGGAGGCCAGGCTGCCGCCGGCCCCGATGGCCAGCGTCCCGCTGTTGACCAGCGTGCCGCCGGTGTACGTGTTCGGGCCGGTGAGCGTCAGCGTCGATGCACCGTCCTTGATGATGCCGCCGGCTCCCGAGACGATGCCGCCCAGCGTGAGTGCATTGCTACCCCGCAGGTCGAGGTTCGCGTTCGCCGCGACGTCCACGTCGTTGCCAAGGGTGAAGGGCGCCGTCGTATCGAGCGAGGCATTGCCGCCGACCGTGAGCGTGTTCGTACCGAGCGAGGCCGCGTTGCCCAGCGACAGGCCACCCGCGTTGAGGGTCACGCCGCCGGTAAACACATTGGCGCCATTGAGAGCCTGCGTGCCGGCACCGTTCTTGACCAGCCCGCCCGTGCCCGAGATCACCCCGTTATAGACGCCATTGCCGACCCCGCCGAGAAGGAGCGAGTTGGCACCGAGCGTGACCTGGCTGTCGGCGATGCCGTCGAGCACGCCGATGGGCTGGTCGTTGTTCGCGCCGGAGATATCGAAGATCGTGCCCGCACCCGCGAGCGTCACCGCACCGGTCGCCGCCAGCGAACCACCGGCACCGATGGCCAGCGTGCCGGCGTTGATGGTGGTGCCGCCGGTGTACGTGTTGGTGCCGGTCAGCGTGTCCGTGCCGGTGCCTGTCTTGACGAGGCCGCCGGTGCCGGCGATGCCACCGGCGAAGGTCGCGTCGGTGTTGTCGCCGATGACGATGTTGGTCGCACCGAGATCGACCGTGCCGGTGCCGGTCAGCGTACCGACGGTCTGCGTGCCGTTCCCGGCGGACAGGTCGAACAGCGTGCCTGCACCGAGGTTCACGATACCCGTGCTGCTGAGGCTGGCATTCGCACCGAGCGCCAGGGTGCCTGCATTCAACTGCGTGCCACCGGTATACGTGTTGGCGCCGTTGAGCGTCAGCGTGGCCGCGCCGTCCTTGGTGAGGCTGCCCGACCCCGTGAGATCGCCGTTGAGCGTGAGCGCGTTGCTGCCCGGGACGGTGAGGCCGGTGTTGAGCAGGATATCGTTGCCGAGCGTCACCGGTGCATTGGCGTCGAGCGTGGCATTCGCCCCGTTCACGGTGAGCGGACCGACGCCGAGTGCACCGTTGTTGCCGACGACGAGGCCGCCACCCGCGAGCGTCACGCCACCACTGAACAGGTTGTCGCCCCCGAGCGCCTGGATGCCGGCGCCGGCTTTGACGACGCCGCCGTTACCGGAGATGACGCCGTCGAACACGGCGTTGCTGCCGTCGGTGCCAAGCGTGAGCGTGCTGCCGCCGAGTTCGATATTCGTGCCGGCGACGCCGGCTACGTTGCCCAGCGTCTGCGATGCCGCTGCGGAAAGATCGAGGCCGGCGCCCGCCGTCGTCAGCGTCACCGCCGAGCCTGCCGCGAGGCTACCGGCTGCGCCCAGTGCCAGGGTGCCGGCATTGACGGTGGTACCGCCGGTGTACGTGTTCGCGCCGCCAAGGGTCAGCGTCGCCGCGCCATCCTTCGTCAGGCTGCCCGCGCCGGAGATGGTGCCACCGACGGTGAGCGCGTTCGAGCCCAGCACGTCAAGCTTGGCAGCCGGCGCGAGGACCATGTTGTTGCCGACGTTCACGGCGGCGCTGCTGTCGAGCGTGGCATTGGCGTTGACGTTGAGGTTGCCCGTCCCCAGGGCGCCGCCATTACCCAGCAGAAGGCCGCCTGCATTGAGGTCGAGACCGCTAGTGAAGGTGTTTGCGCCATTCAGCGCGAGCGTGCCGGCGCCGTTCTTGGTCAGCGTGCCTGAGCCGGCGATGATGCCGCCGAGCGTGAGATCGTTGCTGCCGACCAGGTTGAGCGCACTGCCGGCATTGAGGTTGATGGCATTGCCGGCGAGGTTGATCGCTGCGCTGTTGTCGAGCGCCACCGCGCCACCGACGTTCAGCGCACCCGTGCCGAGTGCCGCGTCGTTCGTGAGCAGCAGGCTGCCGGCATTGGCAGTGAGTCCGCCACTGAAGCTGTTTGCGCCGCCGAGTGTCAGCTGCGATGCGCCGTTCTTGATGATGCCGCCCGTGCCCGTCACGGTACCGTTGAGCGCCGTGGCCTGGTTGCCCGCCAGGGTCAGGGTGCCCGGGGCAAGGTTGATCGTGTTGCCCAGGGCGAGCGGCACGCTGCCGTCGAGGGCGACCGCGCCGCCGATGTTCAGCGCGCCCGTACCCAGTGCATTCGCATTACCGAGGAACAGGCTCCCGCCGTTGGCCGTCAGCCCGCCGGTCCATGCCGTGTTTGCTCCATTCAAGGTGAGCAGCGCGGTGCCGTTCTTTGTCAGCGTACCGGCACCGGAGATCGTACCGCCCAGGGTCGCCGCCTGCAGTCCGGGCAGCGTGAGGGCGCCACCGCTGGCGAGATTGACGTTGTTCGTGACATTGAGCGGCGCGGTGCCGTCGAGCGTCGCGACGCCGCTCACGGTCAGGGCGCCGGTACCCAGCGCCCCTGCGTTGGCGAGCAGCAGGCCGCCCGCCGTGAGGTTCACGCCGCCGCTGAACGTGTTGGCTCCGCCGAGCGTCTGCGTGCCGGTGCCGGTTTTCACGATGCCGCCGGTTCCGGAAATCACACCGTTGTAAGCCAGGCTGTTCGCGTCGCCGAACGTAAGCGTGTTGGCGCCGAGCGTTACGTTCGTCCCCGCGATGCCTGCGAGCGAACCGATGACCTGGCTGCCACCGTTCGTGATATCGAAGCCCGCGCCTGCGTTGTTGAGCGTCACGGCACCATTCGCGGCGAGGCTGCCGCCTGCCCCGATCGCCACGGTACCTGCGTTGATGTTGACGCCACCGGTGAAGTTGCTTGCGCCAGTCAGGGTCAGGGTCGCGGCGCCCTGCTTCGTAAGCGCACCCGTGCCGGAAAGTGTGCCGCCGAAGGTCAGCGGCTGGCCACCCAGCACGGTGAGGCCCGCGCCCAGCGTCATGTTGTTGGCGAGTGCGATGCCCGCCGTCGTGGCATCGATCGCGGTGGCTGCCGCGACGTTCAGCGCACCCGTGCCGAGTGCGGCGTTATTCCCGACAAGCAGGGTGCCGCCGTTCGACGTGAGGCCACTGGTGAACGTGTTCGCACCGGTCAGCGTCAGCGCGGATGTACCGTTCTTGATCAGTGCGCCGTCACCGGATATCACGCCGCCGAGCGTTACGTTCTGCGTGCCAGGCAACGTCAGCGACGTACCACCCGCCAGTGCGATGTTATTGGCGATGGCGGCATTCGATGCCGCGAGCGTACCGGTGGTGTCGAGGGTGACGGCACCGCCCGTGGTCAGTGTGCCGGTGCCCAGTGCGAGCGGATCGCCGAGCAGCAGGCCGCCCGCGTTCAGTGCAGTGCCGCCGGTGAATGTATTCGCGCCGCTGAGCGTCTGTACGTTCGTCCCGGTCTTAACGATGCCGCCCGCGCCGGTGATGATGCCCGCAAAGGCGTCGGGAAGGTTCAGGCCGCCGAAGGTGAGCGTATGCGTGCCGAGTTCCACCGTACCGCCGGTACCCGCCAGCGAACCTACGGCCTGGTTTCCCGTCGCGCCACTGATATCCAGTATGCCGCCGGGCATCAGCATGATTTTCTGCAGGGGCGACAGCGATGCGTTCGCCCCCAACCCGACGGTACCACCGGCGACCATGAGCCCACCGGTGAGCGTGGCGTTCTGGCCGAGTGTCAGTACGCCGGTATTGGATTTGACGACATCGCCCGCGCCCGAGAGGACACCGTTGATGGTGAGCGCCTGGGTGCCGTTCAGCGCGAGCGTGGTGCCGGCTGCCACGTTGACGTTGTTGGCGAGCACCGAGGCAGCCGACGCGACAAGCGAGCTGTTGCCCGTGACATTGACGTTGCCTGCGCCCAGCGACGTATCGCCTTCGACCTGCAGCACGCCGCCGTTGAGGTTGGTGCCGCCTGTCCATGTGTTGCCGGTGGCAAGCGAAAGCGTACCGTTCCCTGTCTTCGTGAGAACGCCAGCGCCGCTGGTCACGCCACCCAGCCGGATATTGTTCGCGCCCTGCACGACGAGACCCGCCGGCTGGATGTTGAATGCCGTCGTCACACCGAGGTTATTGGTTCCCGCCTGGATCGTGCCGCCACTCGACGTGGCCGTGGGTCCGAGGTTCGCCGCATCGAACAGGATCGCGGTTCCGCCGTTGAGCGTGCTACCTGTGCTTGCCAGCTGCCCGTTGAGGTTCCACGTGCCGCTCTGCAGTGTCAGGTTCTCGAAGTTGATGTAGGTCGCCGTCGACGCCGTGCCCGTGCCGTTGCCCGCATCGCTCTTGAGCGTCAGCGTATCGATGCCGGTTCCGCCGTCGACCTTGCCTGCGGCCGCGAAATTCAGCAGGCCCACGCCCAGCAGGTCGCCGACCTGAACGCCGATGCCCGTGCCGTTGCTGGCGACGGTCGATGCCGTGTCGGCGGTGAACGAGTCGTTCCCCGTGCCCATGTAGACACTGCCGTTGATCGCATTGTTGTTGACCAGCGTATTCGTCTGTCCGCCGAACGCGATGCGGCCGTTGACCGTGCCCGAGTTCGTCATGTTGACGCTACCGGCGCCCGACGACGTGATCGCGGGTGCATCCAGCGGGCTGCCGAGCACGGCGGCGTCGATGATGCTGGCACCGCCGATGATGCCCGTGCTGGTGTTGTTGATGGTCGTCGTACCGCCCGCTCCGTTCCTCACGTCGAGCGCGACGCCGCCGGTGCTTGGCGTCAGCAGGTTGACCGACAGTACGCCCACCGTCCCGTAAAGGCTGCCGCTGTTGGTTATGACGTGGTTGCTTGCATTCGTGTTGCCAACGGTCGTACCCCTGGACAGGGCGGTGAGCAGTCCGAGCAACGACGGGTCGACGATGCCCGCGTTGTTCAGTGTCACGTTGTTTCCCGTGAGACTGAGCGGCTGGCCAAGCCCCAGCGCAGATGCAATCCTTCCGTCGGTCGTGACGTTGACCTTCAGGTTGTTCTGCGTGCTTCCGTAAGGGTTCCCGACCAACGTGGGGCCCGAGCAGGTCACGGTCGCACCGTCGACAGGGTTAGCCGGCGTGCAATTCGCCAGTGCCTGCTGGCTGATCATGCCGAGGAAGACGGCGCATCCGATGGCGAGTGGCGTGCGCTTGAAACGTCCCTGCCTGAAGCGGCCTGCTGCATTCTGGTTGCTGTGGTTCATGACCCGTCTTCCCCAACGAAGGTTGGGGTCTTCATGCCACAAGCGTCATACGGCTGGATCACGCATTCATGAGCCTTGCCTTATTTGCTCCTTGTTGCCGGATCGGTTGCGCATAAGTGGCAGCTACCGGCTTTCTTCATTCCGTTAACGCATCTTTTCCGATGCCGGTGGCCCGGGTCGTCGCCTCATGTTCGCGGAGGCTGCCGGGAGCCGCTGCGACAATGTGGCAGGTGAAAAAATTCCTGCGCGGGTCGTCGCGCTAATTTCCTTCTCATGCCGAAAACGCGTGATGCGGCATAATCCGCAGCACTTCTCTCCCGGGCCTCTGGAATACGCAATGACGAAGACTGTGCTGATCACGGGCGCGACATCGGGCATCGGTGCCGCTGCGGTCAAGCGTTTCATCGACGGCGGCTGGCACGTCGTCGCGACTGGTCGCCGTGCCGACCGGCTGGACGAACTCACGAAGACGTTCGGCAAGGACAGGCTGCATGTGGTGACACTCGACGTGCGCAGGGACGAGTCGATCGACGCCATGCTCGATGCGCTGCCGGCCGCGTTCACGGGCATCGACCTGCTCATCAACAATGCCGGCCTCGCACTCGGTACCGCGCCTGCCCAGAAGGCCGACCTGGACGAGTGGGACACCATGATCGACACGAACATCCGCGCGCTGGTCCACGTCACGCATCGGCTGCTGCCGCGACTCATCGAGCGGAAGGGCGGCATCATCAACATCTCGTCGGTGGCCGCGACCTACCCGTACTCGGGCGGCAACGTCTATGGCGGCACGAAGGCATTCGTTCGCCAGTTCAGTCTCGGGCTGCGCTCCGACCTGCAAGGCACGGGCGTGCGCGTGACGTCCATCGAGCCCGGCATGGTGGAGACGGAATTCACCCTGGTGCGCACGGGCGGCAACCAGGATGCCTCCGACAAGCTCTACGCAGGCAGCAACCCGATGACGGGCGAAGACATCGCCGACGTGTTGTTCTGGACGGCGAGCCAGCCGGCGCACCTGAACGTCAACTCGCTGGAGCTCATGCCGGTGAGCCAGTCGTTCGCGGGCTTCCAGGTCGCAAAGACCTCGTAACCCGCTCGATGACGCCCGGCGTTGCGCCGGGCGTCATGCGCAGCGTGGCGGGCCTCAGGGAGCGACGGCCTGCTTCTCCCGCAACACCTGGGCGAGTGCGCGCTGCAGGTCGGCCTGCCCGATCGGCTTGACCAGGTGGTGGTCGAAGCCCGCGCTCGCCGTCGCCGCCTTGTCGGTGGCCTGGCCCCAGCCGGTCTGCGCGATGATGGGCAGGTGCCTCAGGGCAGCGTCCTGGCGAAAGGCACGACAGACGGCATAGCCGTCCATCGTCGCCATGCCGATGTCGAGCAGCACCACGTCGGGCTGGAATTCATGGGCCGCCTCGAGCGCCATGCGGCCGTCCAGTATGAGCCGGTGCTCGTGGCCCATGCCACTCAGCAGCCAGCCGACGGTTTCGCCGACATCGTTGTTGTCGTCCACCACGAGGATGCGAAGCTTGCGGAGGGCGTCGTTCTCATCCGGCGGGCTTTCATCCGACGAGTCCGCTGCGCCGGCGAGAAGCGGCATGCGTACGGTGAACGTGCTGCCCTGCCCCTCGCCCCCGCTGACGACCCCGATGGTCCCGTCGTGCATTTCCACGAGTTGTTTCACGAGCGCGAGGCCGATGCCCAGACCGCCCTGTGAACGCGTGATGTGTTCGCCCACCTGGGTGAACAGGTCGAAGATGCTCGCCTGCATCGACGCGGGAATGCCCATGCCGTTGTCGCTGACCGACAGGGCGACCTGCTGGCCCTCCTTCACGGCCTCGAGCGTGATCTGCCCGCCGGGCGGGGTGTACTTCGCCGCGTTGTTGAGCAGGTTACCGACGATCTGGGTGAGGCGCGTCCTGTCGCCGCTGATCCACAGGGGCTGCGCCAGCGGCGTCACGGTCAGCCTGTGCTGGCTTGCATCCATGAAGGGCTGGCTCGCCTCCTGCGCGGCCTGGATCACCTCGGCGAGCGCGATGCGGTCACGCTGGAGCACGATCTTCCCCTGGCTGACGCGCGACACGTCGAGCAGGTCGTCGACGAGTCGCACCAGGTGAACGAGCTGCCTGTCCATGACTCCATGGATCTGCGCGGTGCGCTCGGGCGTGGGATCGCCCTTCAGTACGTCGAGACCCATGCGCAACGGCGTCATCGGATTGCGCAGTTCGTGCGCGAGGATGGCGAGGAACTGGTCCTTGTAACGGTCGGAGCGCTTGAGCGTCTCGGCATACGCTTCGAGTTCGTCACGCTGGGCGGCGATCTGCTGCTTCTGCCGATAGAGGTCGAGGAACACCTCCGCCTTGCTGCGGAGGATGTCCCATTCGATCGGCTTCTGGATGAAATCGACCGCACCGGCTTCGTAGCCGCGGAACTTGCGCTGGCTGTCCGTCGTGCTTGCGGTAAGGAAGATGATCGGTACATGGCGCGTGCGCTCGTTGCCGCGCATGAGCTCGGCGAGCTCGAAGCCATCCATGCCGGGCATCTGCACATCCAGCAGCCCCAGCGCCACGTCGTGGACCAGGAGCAGCTCCAGCGCTTCCTCGCCGGACCGGGCCTTCAGCAGTTCCAGGCCGTCGCGGCGCAGCAGCGCCTCGAGCGACACGAGGTTGTCCTCGAGGTCGTCGACAAGGAGGAAATAGACCGGACTCATGGCGTCACCCTTGGTGTTGCTCGAGGTTTTCATAGGTCGCGCTTCTGGTAGATCTTTTCTTCCTGGACAAAGTCCTGGAAGGCATCGGCCTGGCTGGAGAAACGAATGCTTTCCTTCGAACCGAGCCCGAGGAAGCCCTTGCGGATCAACGAATCGTTGAACAGTTTCAGTGTCCGGTCTTGCAATGCGTTGTCGAAATAGATGAGCACGTTACGGCAGGAGATCAGGTGCATCTCGCCGAATACCGCATCGGTGACGAGGCTATGGTCGGCGAACACCACGCGGTCGCGCAGCGTGCGGTCGAACGTGGCCTTGCCATAGGCTGCCGTGTAGTAGTCCGACAGCGACGACCGGCCACCCGACTGCTGGTGGTTCTCGGTGAAGCCCTTGATGCGGTCGACGTTGTAGACGCCCGCCGATGCGGCTTCGAGCGCGCCGGCGTTGATATCCGTCGCATAGAACAGGGTCTTCTGCTCCAGGCCTTCCTCACGGAAGAGAATGGCCAGCGAGTAGAACTCCTCGCCGCTGCTGCAGCCGGCCACCCACACCTTGAGCGAAGGATAGGTGCGCAGGTGCGGCACGACGTGTTCGCGTAGCGCGCGGAAATACGAAGGATCGCGGAACATCTCGCTCACCTGCACCGTGAGGTAGCTGATCACTTTCGGCCCCACCGCCGGGTCGTGCAGCAGGCCTTCGAGCATCGCGGAGTAGTTCCGGTAGCCCAGCTTCTCGCGCAGCTGCTTCAGTCGCCGCTTCACCGAGGCACGCGAGTAGCCCCGGAAATCGTAGTGGAACCGCTGGAACATCGCCTCGAGCAACAGCTCGATCTCGATGGTCTCGACGCGGTCGTCAAGGGTGATCGGCGGAATCACTGCGCCATCCACACGCGGACGAGGGAGAGCAGCTTGTCCACGTCGAGGGGCTTCGCCATGTAATCGCTGGCGCCGGCCTGCAGGCAGTTCTCCTGGTCGTCCGGCATGGCCTTGGCCGTCAGCATGATGATGGGCAGCTTCTTCCAGCGCGCGTCATCGCGGATCTCCCGCGTGGCCGTCAGGCCGTCCATGACCGGCATCATCACGTCCATCAGCACGAGGTCGATGGCTTCGCCGATCGCCGTGCCCGCCTTGTCCAGTGCCTCGATCGCCTCCTTGCCGTTGCGCGCGACCGTCAGCACGCAGCCGCGGGGCTCGAGGATGTTGATCAGCGCATAGACGTTGCGCACGTCGTCTTCGACGACGAGGATGCGCCGGCCCTCCAGCACGGCATCGCGGTGCTGGGCTTCCTGGATCATGCGCTGGTGTTCGGCGGGGAGATCCGTCACGACCTGGTGCAGGAACAGCGAGACCTCGTCGAGCAGGCGCTCGGGCGACTTGGCACCCTTGATGATGATCGAGCGCGAATACACGCGAAGGCGCGCTTCCTCGTCGGCGGTGAGATCCCGGCCCGTGTAGACGATGACGGGCGGGAACGCATAGATGCCTTCCTCGCTGAGCGTCTCGAGCAGCGTGAAGCCCGATGCGTCGGGCAGCGAGAGGTCGAGCACCATGCAGTCGAACGTCTGTTCCTTCAGGCGCTGCAGGCACTCCGCGGCGGTGCCCGCCGCCACCGTCTCGACGTCGGCGGAGGCGAGCAGCTGGCGGATCGCGTCACGCTGCACGTCGTCGTCTTCCACGACCAGCACGCGACGCACGTCCTGCGACAGCCGCTCGTCGAGCTTCGTCAGCACGTCGGCGAGCTGCGTACGCTTCACCGGCTTCAGCAGGTAGCCCACGGCGCCCATCGACAGCGCGGCGTGCGAGTGATCGGCGGCCGACACCACGTGGATCGGGATGTGGCGGGTCCGCGTGTCGCGCTTGAGGATGTCGAGCACGGACAGGCCCGACTGGTCCGGCAGTCCCACGTCCAGCACGATGGCCTGCGGGAGGTACTGCCGTGCCAGCGCCAGCGCTTCCTGCCCGCTGGTGGCGACCAGGCAGCTGAAATTCATTTCACGGGTGAGGTCGAGCAGGATCCCGGCGAAGCCCTCGTCGTCTTCCACGACGAGGATCACACGGCGATGGTCCGCCAGGTCGTCGCGGTCGTCCGGGATGCGGGCGGCGAGCGCCACCGCCTGCGCTGCCGTTTCGCTGCGTGCCGGCGCGGTGGCCACGCCGTGCGATGGGGGAAGGTGCTCCGGGCGTGGCGATCCCGTCATGGCGTGCGTTGCCGTTTCGGAGACGGCGCCTGGCGTGGCAGGCAGCGTCAGCGTGAACGTGCTGCCCTTGCCGACCTCGCTGTCGACGTCGATACGGCCGCCCAGCAGGCGAGCCAGCTCGAGCGAGATCGACAGCCCGAGGCCCGTGCCGCCGTACTTCCGGCTGATGGTGCCGTCGGCCTGCTGGAATGCATCGAAGATACGGGTCTGCTGTTCGTCGGAAATGCCGATACCCGTATCGCTTACCGCGAACACGATGTTGCCATGCGCATCGGGGGCCACCAGCAGCCTCACGCTGCCCTGCTCCGTGAACTTGAACGCGTTCGACAGCAGGTTCTTGATGATCTGTTCGAGTCGCTGCCGGTCGCTCTCGAACGCGGCAGGGCAGTCCGGCGACATGGCGACGTCGAAGAACACACCCTTCTGTTCGGCGATGGGCTGGAACAGCGGCGCCAGGCCCTTGATCATGCGATCGATGGGAAGCGTGTCGGGGTGGATCTCGATATGCCCGGCCTCGATCTTCGACAGGTCGAGGATATCGTTGATCAGCGTCAGCAGGTCGTTGCCCGACGAGTGGATCGTGCGCGCGAACTTGACCTGTTCCTCCGTGAGATTGCCTCGCGGGTTGTCGGCCAGCAGCTTCGACAGGATGAGTGCCGAGTTCAGCGGCGTACGCAGCTCGTGCGACATGTTGGCGAGGAAGTCGGACTTGTAGCGACTGGCGCGGAGCACTTCCTGCGCTTTCGACTCGATGGCCTGGTTCGCGCGGTACAGCTCGTCGCGCTGGGCTTCCAGTTCGTTCGCCTGTTCCTCGAGGTGCACGTTGGTCTGTTCGAGTTCGGCCTGCTGCTGCTCCAGCTCATGCTGGGACTGCTTGAGTACGCGGCTCTGTTCTTCCAGTTCTTCGTTGGAGACGCGAAGCTCCTCGCCCTGCAACTGCAGCGAGTCGGACTGCCGGCGCGTTTCTTCCAGCAGGCGGCTCAACTCGGCGCGGTACGTCGCGGAACGGAGCGCGACGCCGATCGCGGGCGCGGTCTGCTCGAGCAATGCGAGCGTGTCGTCGTCCAGGGCGCGGAAGAAACCCAGCTCGAGCACGCCGTTGACCTGGCCGTCGACGATGCTCGGTAGCATCACGAGGTGGCGGGGCTTGTCCTGGCCCAGCGCCGAGCCCACGGAGAGATAACCATCGGGCACGTCGTTGACGACCAGCATGCGCCGTTCCGCCGCCGCCTGGCCAGGCAGGCCTTCCGTCGGGAGGAACCGCTGCACGCCCTCGCTGCCGGGTGGCAGGCCATAGGCACCGATGCGCTCGTAGTAGCTGGTGCTGTTGACGAACAACGCGCCGGCCTGCGCATTGAGGTACCGCGCGAGGAAGGTAAGGATGTTCGCACCCAGTTCCTCCGTGGCCTGGTCGCCGGCCATGGCGGCGCCGAGTTCCAGCTGGCCGGCCTGCAGCCACGCCGAACGCTGGGTGCTGCGCGCCGCGTTCCGGATGAGCACGCCCACCACGAGGGTAAGCGCGATGCCGAGCAGGGCGCTGAGGATACCCGTGGTAAGGGCGCCGTTATAAGCGGTGCCCATTTCCGCCACCCGCCGGTCGCGCACCACGAGCTCGTCGGCCTGCATGGAACTGAGCTGGTTGCGGATCGCATCCATCGCCGCCTTGCCGCGGTCGCTGTTCACGACGGCAAGGGCGGGTTCGAGGCCCTGCGCGCGCCGCAGGTCGATCGTTTCCCTGAGCTCCGCGAGCTTGTCGTCGAGGCGCACCGCAAGTTCTTTCAGGCGCTGCTGCTGCGCCGCGTTGTCCTGCGTCGCCAGGCGGATGCTATCCAGGCGCCCGGGAATCGCGGCCTGTGCGGCGCGGTAAGGTTCCAGGTAACGATCGTTACCGGTGAGCAGGAAGCCGCGCTGGCCCGTCTCGGCATCCTGCGCGCTGGAGAGGATCTCGTTGAGCGACCTGACGGTCTGCTGCGACTGGATCACCTTCTGGTTGTTTTCCCGGATGGTCTTGATGTTCTCGTAGGCCATCACGCCGCTGATGACGAAGAACACGATGACCACGACCAGAGCGACGATGGTGCGTCGCTCTGATCCCCGCGAACGTAATACACCCGCTGCCTGAGCACTCATGGTTTGCGTGTCGGTCCACCCTGAAAGTCCGGAAATATACCATGGCGTACGGTGGTTCCCCGCGCTGCAAATGGCCGTCCGCGTTGCTTTTTCTGCCGCGGTTCATGGGTAAATTTCACTCGTCTTTCACGCGGCGTGTTTTTCCGGAGCCCTCCGCACCGAGGAATCCTGCGCACTCCGTTCACGGCCGTTGCGTTGTCCTCGTCGCATCACGAGGGGGCAAGCGATGCATGAGTTCACCGTCCTCCGGAGCATGCGCTCCGGCCTGCAACCCACCCTGGCTTCCGGGGCGGTGCCGTGCGTCGTGGCTATCCCCGTGCGTAACGAGGAGGGCCGGATCGAAGCATGCCTCGATGGCCTGGCAGCGGCGGCGGCGCGGGCCGAACCCCGCATGGCTATCCGGATCATTGCGCTGCTCAACGGTTGCGACGACGGTACGTGGAATGCCATCGCGCGCTGGGCACTTCATGCACGCATCTGCATCGACATGGTCGAAGTGGAGCTCGCGTCCCACATGGATCACGCCGGCGGCGCCCGGGCCGTCGCGCTTCGACATGCACTCGGCCTCGTCGCCGACGTCGAAGGCGCAGTCGTGCTGACCACGGATGCCGACACGCGCGTCTCCGCCGACTGGTTCGTTCGCGCCACCTCGGCCATCGAAGCGGGTTGCGACGTGCTCGCCGGTGACTTCGATATCGATGCGGCGTCGCGCGCGCAATGGCCTGTATCCCTCCAGCACCGGCACGCGCAGGAGCTGCGCTACTCCGCGCTTCTCGATGAGATCGACGCGGCGTGCGATCCGGTTGCGCATAACCCGGCGCCGACACATCGCCGGTGTTCCGGCGCGTCGCTGGCCTTTCGCGCGTCGTCGCTCGCGCGTCTTCCCTTCCTGCCGGCGCCGCATGCGGGCGAAGATCGCGCACTGGTCGCCGCATGCGTCGCCGCCGGACTCCGCGTGCGTCACGACCCGCAGTGGCGCGTCGTGACGTCCGGGCGTCTGGTGGGGCGCGCACAGGGCGGCATGGCGGATACGCTCTGCTGCCAGCATTCGCTTCCGGATCTCCCTTGCGACCCGCTGCTCGAACCCGTCGCCAGCCATGTCTTTCGCGCGACGCTACGCGCGCAGCTTCGTGCCCTGTTCGTCCCGGGCATGTCGGCGCTGACGCTGGCGCGCGTCGGAGGCCTGCGGATGCGGCGCGGCGCGTCCATGGCGTGTGCGCATTTCGGCGAGGCATGGCAGTCGATCGAGAATGACTTCCCCCCACTGGCGCGTATCCCCCTGATCCCTGCCCATCTTGCCGCCGAAGCGGAGCAGGCCGCCGCATGGCTTCACGCGCGCACTGCGATGGGCTGGGAAGCGGAGGTGGCGGCATGACGGTCCATGCGCTGCATCCCGATGCCGACGCTGTCCGTTCGCGACTGCTCCGCTCGCTCGACGACGCCTTGCCGGTCCTGCGGGAGCATGCCCGCGAGGATGACCGCAAGGCGGCGTTTCCCGCGGGAGCCTTTGACGTACTGAAGCAGTGCGGCCTGCTGACCGCCGTGCTGCCCGTCGACGAAGGCGGTGCAGGCCTCGGCGTGGATCGCTCCGCCGTGCCGGTGCTGCTGCAGGTGCTGCTGCGGCTGGGGGGCGCACACCTTTCCCTTGCACGTCTCTATGAGGGGCACGTCAATGCCTTCGCGCTGCTGTGGAACCACGGCTCCACGGCGCAACGGATCCGCCTCGCGAAATACGTGCGTGCCGGCGGCCTGTCGGGTGTCTGGAATGCACCGTCACCCGATGGCCCCCTGCGACTGGAAGCCGACAACGACGGCTTCCAGTTGCGCGGCTCCAAGATTTACGCCTCCGGTGCCGGCTCCATCGTTCGTCCGCTGCTCACGGCGACGAATGACGATGGCCAGCTGCTGATGGTGTGGTGCGACGTTTCGAAGGCGCGCGTGGATCTCTCGCGCTGGCAGGTGCAGGGCATGAAGGCCACGGCGACGGGAACGATCTTCCTCGATGGCATGGTGGTTTCGCGGGACGAACTGTTCGGCGGCGACCAGGCGTATCACCGCCAGCCCGTCTTCTCGGGCGGCGCGTGGCGCTTCATTGCCGCGCAGCTCGGCGCGGCAGGCGCCATGGTCGACCTTATGAAGGCCGCGCTGGTCGGCGCGAAGCGCAGTGACGATCCGCACCAGCGCGCACGTCTTGCCGACGCCACGATGGCGCTGGAGACGGGGCGCCTGTGGACGACGGCAGCAGCGGCACTGGCGGAAGATCCGTCGGCCGACGCTGGCGAGATCGTCAGCTACGTAGGCATGGCTCGCCTCGTGGTCGAGCAGGCGTGCCTTTCGATCATCACGCTCGCGCAGCGGTCCGTCGGCCTGCAGGCGCTGCATGAAGCCAGCCCGCTCGAACGCATGGCGCGCGACCTCGCCACGTACCTGCGGCAGCCCGTGCCCGATGCCATCCGCGACGCAGCGGCAGCGAGCGCCATCGCCCACGAAGGCAACGCACTCGACCGGTGGCTGCGGTGAGCTATCTGGTCGACCTGCGTAACCTTCCGGTCGTCAGCCCGGCTGAGCTCATCGCGGGCCGCCACCTCGTGGTCGTCGCGCCCCATCCCGACGACGAGAGCCTGGGCGTCGGCGGCCTGCTGGCGGCGGCCCAGCAGCTGGGCACCGGTGTCACCGTGGTGTTTCTCACCGACGGCGAAGCGTCCCACGTGCGCTCCCCGACGTTCCCGTCCGAACGCCTCGGCGCCACCCGGCGCACCGAGGCGCGGGCTGCCCTTTCGGCGCTGGGTATTCCCGCATCGAGCGCGCGCTTCCTCGGGCTGGGCGATAGCCGGCTGCCCTTCCTCGGCGTCGACGATGCGGAAGAGGCGATGAGACAGCTCAGGGAAGCCGTACCCACGGGTAGCGCACTGATCTGCGTCACCGCAGACACCGATGCCCATGGCGATCACAAGGCGGCCAGTGACCTCGTCCAGCGCGTCCTGTGGCCCGACACCGTCGAGGTCATGCACTTTCCCGTATGGACCTGGCGCGCCGCCGAAAGTGAACTGCCGGCCGTGCCTCCCCTGGGCTGCCGCATCGACGTCACGGAGTTCATCCCCGCGAAGCGGCGTGCCGTCGCGGCGCATCGCACGCAGCACGGACTCGTGGTCACCGATGCCGAGGAAGCCTTCGAGCTGGATCCTGCGTTCGTCGACCTGTTCTTCGGCCCGCTGGAGACGCTGACATGGCCGACGTGACGTTCGACCAGGGGTACTTCGACGCGATGTACAGGGCGAACCCCGATCCATGGGAGTTTCGCTCCAGCCAGTACGAACAGAGCAAATACGCGGCGACCCTGGCTGCCCTGCCCGGGCCGCGCTACGCGCATGCCCTCGAACTCGGATGCTCGATCGGCGAGCTCACCTGCCAGCTGGCGACACGCGTGGATCGACTCACGGCCGTCGACACGTCGGCCGTCGCACTCACGCTGGCCCGGACGGCCTGCCAGTCGTTCCCGCATGTGGAGTTCGTGCAGGCGCATCTGCCCGGCGGAAACTGGGCACGCCATGCGGATCTCGTGCTGCTGTCCGAGATCCTTTATTACCTCGACGAAGCTTCGGTGCGGCTCGTGGCACGCCAGTTACGCGACGCCGCGCCGGATGCCGACATGGTGCTCGTGCACTGGACCGGTGAAACGAATTACCCGATGACCGGCGACGATGCCACGGCCGCCTTCCTCGACGAGCTCTCGCCGACGCGCGTCGAGTCCTTCCGCGCGCCGGCCTATCGCCTGGATGTCATCCGCGGGTCGACACCGGCGTAGCATCCGTGGGAGCGCGCCCTGCGCGCGACATCTCCGTCCAGCCACCACCCAGCGCCCTGATCAGCTGGATGCTCGCCTCGAGCCGGCGCGTTCGCACCTGCTCGGCACGACGCTCGGCCGCCAGCGTCGCACTCTGCGACTCCACCACGTCGAGGAAGTTGACCGTGCCTTCCGCGTATCGACGCGTGGCGATGTCCTGCGATTCGTGCGCGGCATCGGCGGCTTGCTGCTCCTGCGTGGCCTCGTCGCCCAGGTGCTGCAGCAGTGCGAGGTTATCGCGTACCTGCTGGAATGCGGTCAGCACGGTGCGTCGGTAGTCGGCGGCCGACTCGTCGAAGTGAGCCTTCGCCTCGCGCTCCTTCGCGTGACGCAGGCCGCCGTCGAACACCGACAGCGCCGCGATCGGCCCCAGCGCCCAGAGCCGGTTCGCCGCGGTGAGCAACGAGGTACCACCCGCGTCCTGCCAGCCATAGTCCGCCCCGATCGTCAGCTGGGGAAAGAACGCGGCGCGCGCGACGCCGATGCGCTGGTTGGCGGCAAAGGCGCGGCGCTCGGCGGCAGCGATGTCCGGGCGACGCTGCAGCAGCGTCGACGGGATACCCGCCGGCGTCACCGGAACCGCGAGCGACTTCGCGGGTTCCGCGGACGCCGTCTTGCCGTCGAGATTGCCGGTCAGCCGGTCGATCGCATGGTCCAGCAACTCCCGCTGCGCCGCCACGTCGGACGACTGCGCGAGCGCGTCGGCCAGCTGCGCGCGAGCGCGGGACACGTCCAGCTGGGACGCGACGCCACCGTTGAAGCGGTTCGTCGTCAGCGTCATCGCCTGGCGATACGTTCCGAGGCTGTCGTCGAGGATATGCGCCTCGATCTCCACGCCACGGCGCTGCACGTAGACGTCGGCGAGCCGGGCCTGCAGGCTCAGGCGCGCATCGGCGAGATCCGCTGCGGCCGCCGTCACGTCCGCCTTGCCGGCCGAGACGTCGTTGCGCACTCGGCCCCAGAGATCGAGCTCGTAGCTTGCAGAGAAACCGACGGTCTTCGTGTCGTATTCGTCGACCTGACCCGCACCGCGCAAAGGCCGGTTGTCCGACTGGCGGTTGCGTTGCGGCGACGCGCCGAAATCCACGGTCGGCGATTCCTGCGAGGTGACCTCGCCGAGGAACGCGCGGGCACCGTCGTAGTGCGCGAGCGCCGCGGCGAGGTCCGGGCTGTTGTCCGACAGCTCCTGTTCGAGCTGGTCGAGCTCGTTGCTTCCGAACACACGCCACCACTCACCGCGCGGCTGTGCGTCGGCGGGAGCCGCCGACTTCCAGATGCCGGTACCGGCATCCGTATACGTCGAAGGCAGCGGCATGGCAGGCGTGCGGTAAGCGGGAGCCAGCGAGCAACCACCCAGGCCGGCGGCCAGCAGGATGCCGAACGCGACGCGATCAGGCCGTATGCGCACGTGCACCTCCCGCCACCTGGACCTGGTCACCTGCGGCGAGCGAGTCCGTGGGGTGGTCGATGACGCGGTCGCCGGCCTTCAGGCCCTGGTCGACCACCAGCGTGGTGCCCTGGTCGCTGGCGATGTGGATGCTATGCAGGGCGACGCGGTTACCGGCTTCGAGCACGGCGACCTGCGTGCCGTTGGCGCGGAACAGCATGGCTGTCGCGGGAATGGTCAGCAGCTGCCTGTTGGCCTTGAGGGGCAGCGTCACCTGTGCGTAATCGCCGGGCATCAGGTCCTTCCGCGCGTTGTCCACGGCGAACTGCACCAGCTGGCTACCCGAGTGCGTGTTCACGGCGCCGGAGCGCCCGGCGAGCGTGGCCTTGTAGGTCTGCTCGGGATGTTCCGGCACGGTGAGCATCACCTGCATGCCGGGCGTGACCGCATCACCCAGGTTCTGCGGCACGTCGACGTACAGGCGCATGTGCTGCGTGTCCGCGATGCGGAACAGCGGGCTGCCGCCGCCATCGGCGCTGATCAGGTCGCCCACGTCCACGTTGCGCGCCGTGACCGTGCCCGGGAACGGCGCGACCACCGTCTTGAAGCTTTCGAGCGCTCCGATGCGATCGAGCGCCGCCTGGGCCGCCTGCACGTCGGCATCGGCGGCTTCGGCTTCGCCGGTCTTCTCATCGGATTCCTGCTGCGAGACAGAGTGGCTGGCGAGCAGGTCGCTCCAGCGCTTCTTGCCGATGCCGGCGAGGTGCGCGCGAGCCTTTGCACGTGCGAGGTCCGCGCGGGCCTGCGATTCCTGCTGGTCGAGTTCGGGCGTATCGATCTGCGCCAGTACGTCGCCCGCCTTCACGGTCTGGCCGATGTCGACGTTCCAGCGTTTCACGTAGCCGCCGACGCGGGCATGGATCGGTGCATCCGTCCATGCCTGCAGCGCCCCGGGGAGCGTGGTGCTGCCCTGCTCGCCGACCACGGGGCTCAGCAGCGACACGGTCGGTACTTCCTGCGCGTCGGTCCATTTCACCAGCTGGTGGTAATCGCTCGCACGGACGGCGAGGCCGGCGGCGACCGCGGCCAGTGCCAGCACGGCACCGATCGCCAGCACCATTTTCAGGCGTTTCGGGGGAAGTGCAGGCGTGGCTTCAATGGGCGACATGGGAGGTATCTCCGGGGAGGGATTCGGTGGACGGACGCTTCTTCTCGTTCGCGTGGACGAGGCTGAAGACAGCGGGGACGAAGAGCAGCGTGGCGCAGGTCGCGAAAAGCAGGCCACCGATCACGGCGCGGCCGAGCGGGGAGTTCTGCTCGTGGGCCAGGGCCATGGGCAGCATGCCCATCACCATGGCCAGTGCGGTCATGCACACGGGGCGGAAGCGCGTGAAGCCGGCCTCCATCGCAGCCTTGAGGGCATCGCCATGCACGGCGAGGCGCTCCCGGCAGAAACTGACCACGAGGATGGAGTTCGCCGTGGCGACGCCCATGCACATGATCGCGCCGGTCAACGCAGGAACCGACAGCGTGGTGTGGGTGAGGAAGAGCATCCACACGATGCCGGCCAGTGCCGCAGGCAGGGCCGTGATGATCACGAACGGATCGAGCCACGACTGGAAGTTCACCACGATGAGCAGGTAGATCAGCACCACCGCACCCAGCAGGCCGAACAGCAGGCCGGAGAAGGCGGTGTGCATCGTGCCGGTCTGGCCGTGCAGGCTGATCAGCGTGCCGGCGGGGCGATGTGCCGCCGCCGTATCAAGGATCTTCTGGATGTCGGTGGACACGCCGTCGAGGTCACGGCCCTGGACCGACGCATAGATGTCGAGCGACGGGATGATGTTGTAGTGCGTCACCACCGAGTCGCTCGGCTCGCGGGTAAAGCGTGCGATGCCACCAAGGATCTGCTGGGCACCGGCTGTACTGGTGACGGGCAGCGTCGACAACGCGGCCATGGAGGCCATGCGGTACTGCGGTGTCTGCGCCACGATGGCGTACGACACGCCGTTCTTCGGGTTCAGCCAGAACGCGGGGGCCACCTGCGAGCTGCCGGCCAGCGAGGCCACCATGCTGTCGGTGACATCATGCTCGGTGATACCCAGGCGGTCGGCCTGCATGCGATCCACATGCACGCCCAGCTCGGGATACGTATTGCTCTGCTGCAGGCGCACGTCGGCGATACCCGGTATGGCCTTCATCTTGCGGATCAGGTCCATCGCATAGGCACGGTTGGCCTCGATGTTGCGGCCGGTGATCGCGACATCCAGCGGCGACGGTGCACCGAAGTTGAGGATCTGGCTGCTCATGTCCGACGGCAGGAACGCGAAGTCCGTACCCGGGAAACGACGCGGCAGCATCTCACGCAGGCGCTTCATGTACGCGTCGGTCGACCCATGGCCTTCCTTCAGCGGAATCTGGATATCGCCATCCTGCGGGCCGGTGGTGCCCGAGCTGTTGTAGACCAGGTTGATGGCGCTCAGCGGCAGGCCGATGTTGTCCACGATGGGGCCACGCTCCGAAGGCGGAATGACCTCGCGGATGGCGGCCTCGATATGGTCGAACTCGGCGGCGGTCTCTTCCACGCGGGTACCTACCGGGGCACGCACGTGCATCGACAGCGATTCCCCTTCCACGTCGGGGAAGAAGTCGCGGCCCAGCGTCGGTAGCAGCGCGAACGACACGATCACGACGGCCATGAATGAGACGAGGAACAGCTTCCGACGCGCGAGGGCAAGCGTCAGCAGGGCGATGTAACCATCGCGGATCGCGCTGAAGCGACGTTCGAACGCCCGCTGGAACGCACCGCAGGCGCGCAGGAAGGCGTTCTTGCGCGGACGCTCGCCGTCACCGTCATGGTGGTTGATGAACGGATCTTCCGGGTGGTGCCCTTCGCCCGTTTCCATCACGTGCGGCCTGAGCAGGTACATCGCCAGCGTCGGCACCAGGGTACGTGACAGGATGAACGACGAGACCATGGCGAAGATCACCGACATGGCCATCGGGCGGAACAGGAAGCCCGCGATGCCACCCAGCATGAACATGGGCACGAACACGATGCAGATGCAGAGCAGCGACACGAAGGCGGGCGTCACGATCTGCGCCGCGCCGTCCATGATCGCGTCATGCACGCTCTTGCCCTGCTCGAGATGCCAGTTGATGTTCTCGATGGTCACCGTCGCGTCATCGACGAGGATACCGACCGCGAGTGCAAGGCCGCCCAGTGTCATCACGTTGAGCGTCTGCCCGAACATGGCCAGCAGCGCGATCGCCGAGAGGATCGCCAGCGGAATCGACACCGCGATGATCACGGTGGAGCGCCAGCTGCCCAGGAAGACCAGGATCATGATCGAGGTCAGCAGCGCGGCGATGATGCCTTCGCGCGCCACCGAAGTGATCGCCGAGCGGACGAACGTCGACTGGTCGTTCATCAGGTCGATGTCGAGGCCCTTCGGGGCCGTCTCGCGGATCAGCGGCAGTGCGGCCTTCACGCCGGCCACCACGTCGAGCGTGGACGCAGCGCCGTTCTTCATCATGGGCATCAGCACGGCACGTTTGCCGTCGACCCGCGCGATATTGGTCTGCGGCGGCGAGCCGTCGCGTACATGCGCCACGTCGCCGATGGTGATGGTCGTGCCACCGACCGTCTTCACGGGGAGGTTGTTGAGCTGCGACACGACCTGGGGGCTGTCGTTGAGCTCGACGTGGTACTCGTAGGTCCCCATTTTCATCGTGCCGACGGGGATGATCTGGTTCTGCGCGGTGAGTGCGTTACCCACTTCCTGCGCGGACAGCCCCTTCGCGGCCAGCGCCTGCGGATCGAGGTCGAGCATGATCTCGCGCTGCTTGCCGCCGTACGGCGCCGGCATGGAGATGCCCGGTACCGAGACCAGCGACGGCTGGATGAAGTTCTGCGCCGTATCGCGGATCGCCGATTCGTCCAGCGTCTTGCTCGACAGCGCCATCTGCAGCACGGGCACGGTCGAGGCACTGTAATTCAGGATCAGTGGCGGGGTGATGCCGGGCGGCATCTGCTTCAGCACCGTCTGCGATACCGCCGTGACCTGCGCGGTCGCCGTGCGGATATCCACGCCGGGCTGGAAGAAGATCTTCACGACGCCCGCGCCCGCGAGCGACTGCGATTCGATGTGTTCGATGTCGTTGACGGTCGCGGTCAGCGACCGCTCGTAGTAATACACCACGCGCCCGGACATCTCGTTCGGCGGCAGGCCGGCGTAGTTCCAGACCACGCTGATCACAGGGATGCCGATGTTGGGGAAGATATCCGTCGGGGTCCTCATCGCGGCGAGCGGGCCGGCGATCAGGATCACCAGCGCGAGGACGATGAAGGTTAGCGGTCGCGCTAGCGCGATGCGGACGAGCTCAAGCATGGGATGTATCCGGGCGGCGGCGGCAATGCGCCGTCAGGAATCTTCAAACCGCTAGCTTTTCCCAACCTTTTGGGTTTCTCCGGATCAGGGCGTGGGCACGTGCACGCGCACGCCCAGGCCGGTCCCGAAACCCGAATCGCCCAACTCGATCCGTGCGTCGTGCAGCTGCACCGCACGACGCACGATGCTAAGCCCCACGCCGTATCCGTGCTCGCTGCTGCCGCCACGGCTGAAGCGTTCGAAGACATGCTCGCGGCGTTGTTCCGGTATGCCCGGGCCGTCGTCTGCGATCTCGATGAAGATTTCTTTAGGCAACGCGGCGATGGACACGTCCACGCGTCCACCATGCTGTACGTAACGCAGTGCGTTCTCGATCAGGTTGCGGAACATCGATGTCATGGCCACCTCGTGTCCCACGAGCACGATGGACGATTTGTCGCACTCGAAGCCGAGCGCGACGTCTTTCGCATCGATGAGCGGGGCGAGTTCCTCGATCACGCCGATGGCGATGGCGACGAGGTCGAGTGGCTGTCGCTCGTGCGACGCGGCGCCGGCTTCCAGGCGACTGAGCGCGAGGATGTGTTCCACCCGTCGACCGAGCCGGTTGAGGCTGTCCTGCGCGCTGCGCAGGCCCGCCGCGGCACGTTCGGGATCCGCCTGTTCGCGGGCGCTCTCGAGATGGATCACGGTGGCCGCGAGCGGCGTACGCAGCTCGTGCGCCACGTCGGCGTTGAAGGCGGCTTCGCGTTCCAGCGCGTCCTCGAGCCGTTCCAGCTGGCGATTCAGCGTGTCGACGAGCGGGCGCAGTTCGATCGGCAGGCCCTCCACGCGCACCTGCGTGCGACTGCCCGGTGTTCGTGCCGCGAGCAGCGCGGTGAGCGCGGCGATAGGCGACAGGCCGCGTCGTATCGACCAGCCCACCAGGGCAGCGAGCAGCGGCAGGAGGATGAGCACGGGCACGCCGTATTCGAGGAGGACCTGCTGGGTGACGTCCTTCCGGGTGTCGTAGCGCTCGCCGATGCGGAGCAGCCAGCCCTTGCTGTTACGCACAGTGTAGAGCCGCCAGCGCTGCCCGTCGAAGGTCTCGTCGCGAAACCCTTCCTCGCCCGCATCGGGATGCGGCAGGTTGAAGTTCGCGCTGATCATGACGAGGCGATGCTGCGGGTCGTAGGCCTGGAAGCCGACGTCCGGTTCGCTGCGCAGGCGATCCACCTGCACGACCGGTGCCGCGCACGTGGTGTCGGGCGGGCACGCGGCCGCCGTGTCCTGTTCGATCACGACACCGAGCACTTTCGCCGCCTGCGCGAGGTGGCCATCGGCCACGACATCCATCGCAGCGAGTGCCCGCTGGTTCACCAGCAGCACGAGGGGTATGAACGCTGCCGTCAGCGCCAGGATGGCCCATACGGTCACGCGCCGCAGCAGGCTCGGGCTGCTCACGCGATATCGCGCCTCAGCATGTAGCCGATGCCGCGGACGGTCTGGATCGTCTCCTGCCCCAGCTTCTTCCGCAGCCAGTGCACCTGCACCTCGATGGCGTTGGCTTCCACGGTGTTGTCCAGCCCATACATGGCGTTCTCGAGGGTATCGCGGCGTACGATCCGGCCCGCACGCTCCATCAGTGCCTTCAGCAGCGCGAACTCGCGCCGGCTGAGCGGAATGGTGTCGTCACCGAGGATGGCTTCCGAACTGGCGAGGTCGAGCTTCAGCGCCCCGACCTCGAGCCGGTTGTCCGCCATGCCCTTGGCGCGACGGGTCAGCGAGCGGATACGCGCCGCGAGCTCGTCTAGATGGAACGGCTTCACGAGGTAATCGTCGGCCCCGAGATCGAGGCCGCGGATGCGGGCGCCAAGGGAGTCGCGCGCCGTGAGCACGAGTACCGGTGTCTTGCTGCCTTCCCGGCGCGCCTGCTCGAGCACGTCCAGGCCGTCCCGGTCGGGCAGCCCAAGGTCGAGCAGGACGAGATCCGCCGTACCGCCACGCAGCGCCTCCAGCGCCGTCGCGCCGTCACGCAGCCACGTCACCGCATACGCCCGCCGGGTCAGCGCGTCATGGATCGCCTCGCCCAGGTGCGGATCGTCCTCGACGAGAATGATATGCATCGAACTATTCTGCGCCGGATTTCTTTCGAGAAGCTTTAGGGCGCCGGCGCCGGCGCCGATGACCGGCTCGGGACCGGCTCGTTGTGTGCCTGAGACCGGCTCGTTGTGTGCCCGGGACCGGCTCCTTGTATGCCCGGGACCGGCTCCTTGTGTGCCCGGGACCGGCTCCTTGTGTGCCCGGGACCGGCTCCTTGTGTGCCCGGGACCGGCTCCTTGTAGGAGCCGGCCCTGCCGGCGAAGGCACTCGCCTCACCCCACCACGCTTACCTCCCTCGACGGCCTGAAATACGCGCTGGGCGACAGGCCGAAATGCCTCCGGAACATCGCCGAGAACGCGCTCGGACTGTCATAGCCGAGCGCCAGCGCCACATCGATCACCGACACCCCGGATGCAAGCTGTTCCAGCCCTGCCAGCAACCGCGAGCGCTGCCGCCACTGCCCGAACGTCATGCCCAGCTCGCGCATGAAAAGCCGCTGGATCGTCTTCAGGTGCAAGCCGGTCTGCCCGGCCCAGTCAGCGAGTGTCGTCCTGTCGTCCAGGTGTCCGGCGATATGCGAGCAGATGGCCACGAGACGAGTGTCAACCGGACTCGGCAGGTGAAGCGGGAGGACGGCCACCGTCTTCAGCTCATCGACGATCAGACGCATCAGGCGGCCGTCGCGCGAATCTTGAGCATACGGATACGTGACCTCTTCTGCTGACTGCAGCAGTTGCCGGAGCAGCGCGCCGACCTCCACCGCCGTTGGCACGGAAGGCAGGCCCGGATCGACGGCATCCACTTCGATGGAGACATTACGTTGCTCGACGTCGCCGACGCAGCGCGATGAATGCGTGGTTCCCACGGGCATCCAGATGGCACGCGTCGGGGGAACGACCCAGCGCCCCAGGGGCGAGTGCACGACGAGCAGCCCCTGCTTCGCGTAAAGCAGCTGGTGATAGTCGTGCCGGTGCTCCGGGATGACCGTGCCGTCGGGGTAACGCTGCCGCTGGCATCGGATCGTGTCCTTTTCGCGATAGTTGATGGCCATATGCCGCGCGAAGCCGGGAAAAGGCCACCCTACCATCGCGGTTCCCCGGGCGTCGACAGCCCCGTTCCCGAGCCCCGTGATGATCCGAAACCCCAGACGGCCGAATGTACGACGAGGCATGGCCACCTTCCTGGTCGCCTTCTTCTGTTCCGGCCTCGCGATCGAGATGGCGTCCACTGCCGTGGCATGGCAGCTCTACGCCGCCACCGGCAAGGCGTCCGACCTTGGCCTGATCGGGCTCGCCCGATTTCTTCCGTCACTGGTGTTCGTGCTACCCGCGGGTCACATGGCGGACCGCCATGATCGGCGACTGCTGGTGATCGCCGCCGAGGCGCTTGCCTGCCTGGCATTCGTGGGGCTGTTGGTCTGCTCGGGCAGCGGCCCCTCGGGCAAGTTTTACGTGCTTGCGCTGGTCAATATCACCGGCATCGCGGCGGCGATCCGCAGCCCGTCGTTCCAGAGCATGGTGCCCGGGCTCGTGCCTGCGAGCGGCCTGGCCAGCGCCAGCGCCAGTACGGCGACGACCGGCGAGATCGCTTCGGTCGCAGGGCCGGTGCTGGGCGGCTTCCTGTACCTCGCCGGCCCGGCAACGGTCTATGCGACTGCCGCGATGTTGATGATCGGGTCAGGAATACTGGTTGGCTGCCTGGACTATCGGCAGGAGCTGGCACCCCGTACGCCGATCACGCGCAAGGACCTGTTCGCCGGCGTGCACTTCATCCGTACGCGCCCGGACATCTTCGGCGTGATATCGCTCGATCTGTTCGCGGTGTTGCTGGGAGGTGCAACGGCGTTGCTACCGATCTTCGCGAAGGACATACTGAACACGGGACCATGGGGCCTGGGCCTCCTGCGCATGGCTCCGTCGGTAGGTGCAGTGATCGTTGGCCTCGCGCTGGCTCGCTATCCTCTCAAGCGGCGCGTCGGCAGCCTGATGTTCGGAAGCGTGGCCGGGTTCGGGCTGGCGACGATCGGGTTCGCGCTTTCCACGCATCTCTGGGTTTCGTTTCTGGCACTCGTGCTACTCGGCGGTTTCGACATGGTCAGCATGGTGATTCGCAGTGCACTGGTGCAACTGGAAACACCCGACAGCATGCGCGGCAGGGTGGGTGCCATCAATTCCATCTTCGTGAGTACCTCGAATCAGCTCGGAGCGTTCGAGTCGGGGATGCTGGCGACGTTCGTCGGAGCCGTGCCTGCCGTGGCGCTGGGCGGCGTGGGGACGTTGCTGGTCACCGCGTTATGGATGCGCTGGTTTCCGGGATTGCGTCATCGGCAGTCGCTTGCGCCTTCGGGCGAACGTGAAACGCAGCGGAGTGCGCAACTCAGCGCCTGATGAAGCGGCGCAGGGTCTGGCCTTCGAACCTTCCGCTGCCGGCGATCCGTGACTCGCGTTCGCGGAAGCCGGACTTCAGCAGTACGCGCGCCGAAGCGAGGTTCGTCGCAAGACATACGCTGAGGAACGCCTGCATCTTCAGCACGGATGAGGCATGCGCCAGCGCGAGGCCGACGGCTTCCGTCGCCAGACCACGGCCCTGGAAGGGCACCGCGATCCAGTAGTCGATGTTCGCGAAACGTCGATCGGGACGGATGTCGTTAACACTGACTACCCCACAGAACGCTTCATCGAGCATGACGGCAAATACGCTGCATGTGCCCTCGGTCCGGCGTCGTTGTACATCGTGAAACCAGGCAGCCGCGCCGTCGGCCGGATAGGGTGACGGCACCATGCTCATCCGGCCGATGTCGGGATGGGAGGCGTGCTGCTGCACGGACGGAACGTGGCCTTCGTGTATCTCGATCAGGGTGATCATCAACCGGCGCCGAATTGCGTCAAATCCAGACGAACTTTTTTGGCGGGATACTAGGCGACCGCTTCGAACCGCACAGTGGCCCGCATCGGCTTCTGCATGATTTCCGAAGCAAGGCACTGGATGATCTGGACCATGGCATTCATCGTCGGGTTGCCAGACGCGCTCAACTGCTTGTGAAGCGTCTTGGCGTGTGTACCCGTGGCAGCCGCCAGCTCCTCGAACCCGACGGCGTTCGTCACTGTGCGCAGGATGGAACGCGCTTCTACCGCGTTACCCTCGATCATCAGTTCCACGGCTTCGCCTACCATTGCGATGGCAAACTCAGGTTCGCGGCGAAGGCGCGCGATCATGCCAGTCCGAAAGTCCCTCGTTAACTGCGTCATAGTTCTGATCCTAGGTATGCGATTGCTTGCGCCGCTTGTAGGCGCGCACCAACCGTCGAGCCGCTTCGATGTCCGTACTCTGACGGGCCTTTCCGTAGCTTCCACCCATCAGCACGATAAGCCGTTTACCATCCTGGTGAATGTAAATTCGGATCCCGGGTCCCCAGTGAAGCCTCCATTCGAAGAGCCCGCTTGCTAAGCACTTGAGTCCGCTTGTATGGCCGTTAGCTAGCCGCTCCAACGCGACATAGACCTTGCTGGCAGCAGTACCTGGAAGCTGGTCGACGAATGTCGTCCATGGGGAATGCCCCCACTCGTCTACATACTCTTCAATCAGGCACCGGTCGGGAACCGCTCTTCCGTCACCCGTACTCATAGTAACTCATTCGCTACTCAATAGGAGCGTTTAAGCTACTCGCATCGCGCAATTGCGATTAGTGGTCGCTGCCCTGCCATTTGCGTAGGCCCAGGCGGTGTAATGCACATGGCGTAGCGGTCGGCACATCGCTCAACGCCTGACTCCGTCTTTGTGCTTCCCCTGAGGCAACCCTGGAGGTAGGCAGACGGTGCGTATTACTGATCCGTCCGGCCTGTTCCACATACGCTGGCTTCAGGTAGCCGTCTGTCACTGATCCGGACGTCGTTGATGCGTCAGGAACAAGCCCAGCAACAGTGACAGCGGGAACAGCCCAAGCATGAACCCCAATGAGAGCGTGTGTGACGTCTCGCCGTAGCCTGACAGACCGCCCATGGAGAAGAAGCCGAACACCGTCGCCGACGTCAGAAGCACCATCACATATCGACGTGACGTACTCTCGGGAAAGAGGCTCCGGAGTGCCTTCGGCTGGAAACTCAGGAAGAACCACAGCACGGCAATGAAGAACGGCGTGCCGACGAACAGAAGCAACTGCATCGGCATCCATCCGAAGCCGAGCTGCACCGTGTGCATGTCGGCATGGGAGGTGAAGACACGCAGGGGCACATACGACAGCAGGTTGCCTACGCTCATGGTCACGAGCCAGTAGGCAAAGCAGCCCGCGGCTACCAGATCTCGCTTGCGCGCCATGGCGTAGGCCACCAGACCAAGCGCCAGGCTCATCACGAGGTTACCCAGCGCAGCGCCTGCAAGCGCGATGAGTCCGGCGTCGATCGCATGACCACTGGCGAACACGGGGGCATAGTCGACGTTCTCATCGACTTCCTGCTGCAGTATCAGATTCATCGGCGATGCGGTGCCCCAGTCGAGATCGAAGGGGTCGCGCTTCCAGCCGAGGCCGACGGCGCAGAACGTGTGGGCGAACTCATGGCTCAGATAGCCCATGGCGTGGGCTATGAGCCACAGGCCGATGTTCATGAGCAGGAAGATCGACCAGTGCTTTCTCATCGGGGCATCCACGGGCGACCGGTTGCGTCGGATTATGTCGGGCTTGCCATGCCCGTCGCCAGTCCTTTCCCGAGCTTCCGGCCTGCCAGACGGAAGATCAGAACAACTGCCCCTGCGGCGAAGCCACCCTCGGCGGCACGAACGCCGACGTATCCAGCACCGTATCCCACGCCTTCCCCATGCCCGCCTTTCGCGCCGCCACCTGCACCCGCTTGCGGATGATGTCCGCGAACACGCCCTGCCCGCGCATGCGCGTCGCGAAGTTCGCGTCGTAATCCTTGCCGCCGTTCATCTGCTGGATCAGGCTCATGACATGTGAAGCGCGATCGGGAAAGTGCAGTTCGAGCCACTCGCGGAACAGCTGCTTCAGCTCGTGCGGCAGCCGCACGCACGTGTAGCCCACGGAACGCGCGCCCGCCTGCCCGGCCTGCTCGATGATCGCTTCGAGATCCTTCTCGTTCAACGCGGGAATGATCGGTGCAACGAGCACGCCGACGGGTACGCCCGCACGCGCCAGCGTCTCCACGGCCTTCATGCGCCGATGTGGCGCACTCGCGCGCGGCTCGAGCTTCGACGCGAGCCTGTTATCCAGCGAGTTGATGGACACGAACACGTGCACGAGGTTGCGCTCGGCCATCGGCACCAGGATGTCGAGGTCCCGCTCCACCATCGCGTTCTTCGTCACCAGCGTGCATGGATGGTTGCACTCGTTCAGCAGCGCCAGCGCCGCGCGCGTCAGCCGCCATTTCTTTTCGATCGGCTGGTACGGATCGGTGTTGCTGCCGATGTTGATCGGCTTGCACTCGTAGTTCTTTCGCGCGAGTTCGTGCCGCAGGATCTCCGCCAGGTTGGTCTTTGCGAAGAGCTTGGTTTCGAAGTCCAGGCCGGGCGAGAGATTGAGGTACGCATGCGACGGGCGGGCGTAGCAGTAGATGCACCCGTGCTCGCAGCCCCGGTACGGGTTGGTCGCATAGTCGAAGCCGACATCCGGCGAGTCGTTCTTCGTGATGACGCTTCGCGCCAGCTCCTCGCTCACCTCGGTGGCAGGACGGGTGTCGTCGTCCTCGCGGTGCCAGCCATCGTCTTCGGCCTGGAAGCGCGTGGATTCGAAGCGGCCTTCCGGATTGGAGGCGGCGCCGCGGCCCCTGTGCGGGCGGATCATGGGGATGGGAGTGGACATTGTACAAATGTACGATGTTGCCGTCTCACTTTCCGCGATACGGCTCTCAGTCCGCGACGGGCTCCGCCTTCTTGCCGTCCGGCGCTTCGTAGCTCACGCCTTTCAACCCCTCGAGGCCACGGAGCGAATCCGCCAGCGCCGCCAGCTGGTCCGCACGCACCGGGCGGGTAAACAGCACGGTCACCACATCGTCGCCATCGGGCTCGCGCCGCAGGATGGTCTTGGCGAACGGCAGGTGGTGTTCCGCCATGGCCGTCTCGAACACGCTCAGCGCGGTCGTACCTGAAAGCCGCGCCGTGATGCGCGGGCGACGGTTGCGCCGCCCCGTGAAGCGACGCTCGAGCGGTTTGAGCAGGGCGAGGATGATCCAGATGATCGCCGTCGCCATGATCGCGGCGAGATACAGCCCGGCGCCGGCAGCGAGGCCGACCGACGCGACCGCCCACAGGCTGGCAGCCGTCGTGAGGCCGCGGACGATCTGGTCGCGTTCCACGAAAAGAATGGTGCCCGCTCCAAGGAAGCCTACGCCGCTGATGACCTGCGCCGCGATGCGCGACGGGTCGAGCACGACGTGATCCAGGTGAAGGACGTCATTGAAACCAAAGGTCGACACCACGATGGCCAGGGCTGCGCCGACTCCCACCAGCATGTGGGTACGCAGGCCGGCGGTCCATTCGAGGCGGCCGCGGTTGAATCCGATGACACCGCTCAGGACGGCGGCCGTGGCGAGGCGGAAGAAGAGGTCGAGGGCGTGGATCATTCTTCAAGCCTACCCGCCCGGCGATAAAGCGCTCGTGATAAGCCACGACACGCCACGCGGACCGGACACGACATGCCATGGCGGATCGGATACGACACGCCACGGCGGACCGGATACGACACGCCACGGCGGACCGGATACGACACGCCACGGCGGGCCGGACATGGCGCGTAGGAGCGCGCCCTGCGCGCGACATCTTCTCGCGAACACCCGCATGTGGTCGCGAACACATGTCGCGCGCAGGGCTGTAGTGGTCAAGTTTTCCTAGACACCCACGTAGGAGTTTGTTGCCGCCAGATGCTCCAGGAGTGCTGGCGGTATGTTCTTTCGTGACGAGTGCGGGCGCTTGTGGTTG
>Ga0247730_1000120_pt1 | contig 77635 bp, 71 predicted proteins | sample UWRJL073202C2_FD_180959 | JGI IMG/M metagenome (GOLD analysis project Ga0247730, IMG submission 180959) | Plant litter microbial communities from Arlington Agricultural Research Station in Wisconsin, United States - UWRJ-L073-202C-2 | ecosystem: Environmental > Terrestrial > Plant litter >...
TTATCTTCTTCAAGGTTCAAAACAATACCTTGCAGGCCATTTTCAAATTCAACGAGCTCACCTGATTGAACTTTAGTTAAACCATAAACACGGGCAATACCATCACCCACTTGTAATACGGTACCAACTTCTTCAAGTTCGGCTTCTGATTTAAAGCCCGACAATTGTTGTCTGATAATTGCCGATACTTCGTCTGGTCTTACCTCTACCATAATTTTATATTATTTCTTTTGTAATTCTGTAAATGATTATCGGATCTAAACCACACCGTGGGATAATTCCTTTTTTAGTTTATTTAAGCTACCAGAAATACTGGCATCAAATTGTCTGTCGCCAACTTTCAGAATAAAACCACCAATCAGCTTTTCGTTTACCTTTTCTTTAATGATGACCTCATTGGCACCGATCTCCCTCTTCACAACGGCAACAATCTCCTCCTTATTTGCTGCAGTCAGCGCAATTGCAGAAGTAACCTCAGCAGTTACAATTCCTTTAATTACATTGTATTGTCTGATGAACGCCTTTGTGGTATCAAATAAAATAGCAGAGCGGCCTTTACTGACAAGCAGTTTAAGGTATGCGTTGGTGAGAGCATGAACATTTTTACCGAAGATCCCCGCTAAGATTGAATACTTTTTATCCAAAGGAATAACCGGATTATGAAGAATAGCCTCAAGCTCACTGTTTTGGTCAATAACCTGCTCAATCAAAACCATATCATTTCTGATCTCTTCAAAAGCTTTTTGTTCTGTTGAAAGGTCAATTAATGATTTGGCGTATCTTGATGCTGCTTTGTTTTCTGACATGTTATATTTTATTAGAGTGGCAAGAATTAATTCAATTCAACATCTTTCAGCAGATCTGCAACTAAATCCTGTTGCTTAGCTTTATCAGTTAACTGACCACGCAATACACGTTCAGCAATCTCAATTGACAATGTTGAAACTTGATTTTTCAATTCAGCCAGAGCAGCTTTCTTTTGATTTTCGATTTCGATCCTCGCCTTTTCAATTAATTTAGCGCCTTCAGTATGCGCCTGATGTTTGGCCTCGTTAATGATAGAATCTTTTAACGTTTTTGCTTCCTTCAGGATCAGGTCTCTTTCAGCACGCGCTTCTTTCATTGTCTCTTCATTCTGCGCCGCCAAACGTATCATTTCCTGTTTTGCAAGTTCAGCCTGGTTCAAAGCCTCATCAATTGTATGCTCGCGTTCATTGATCGCTGCTAAAATTGGCTTCCAAGCAAATTTGGCTAAAACAAACATCAACAATAGAAATGCTATTGTCTGAAAAACAACTAAACCAATTTCCGGTAATAATAATTCCATCTAAGTATATATATGTAAATCTTTATTTCTTAAACAATAGATTGTACTTTGTAGCAACCCTACAAAGTACAATACCATTTTTAGTTACACTAATGCAACTACTACCGCGAAAAGAGCAACTGCTTCAACGAATGCAGCAGCGATCAACATCGCAGTTTGAATTTTAGAGGCTGCTTCCGGTTGACGGGCAATACCTTCCATAGCTGAACTACCGATTTTTCCGATACCCATACCAGCGCCGATAGCGGCTAATCCAGCACCAATTGCAGCAATACTTCCTGTAATCATGATTCTATATATTAATTGTTGTTAAAAATTCTAATTAATGGTGTTCTTCTATCGCCATTCCAATGAACAGTGCAGATAGTATGGTAAATATAAAAGCCTGTATAAATGCCACCAGCAGCTCAATTCCGTAAATGAACAGGGCAAAAGGAACAGATACAAATGAAACAAAAACAGAGTTGAACACGAAGATCAGCCCGATCAGCGCAAGTACCAGAATGTGTCCTGCCGTGATGTTTGCAAATAAACGTATGGCAAGAGCGATAGGCTTGGTAAATATACCGATGATCTCTACCGGTACGAGCACAATATATAACCACCATGGTACATCAGGTGTAAAGATGTGCTTCCAGTAATACTTATTGCCATTGAAGTTTACCAGCAGAAAAGTAATAGTTGCCAATACCACTGTAATAGAAATATTTCCTGTTAAATTGGCTCCTCCCGGAAGGAAAGGGATTAAACCCAGCATATTGTTAAACCAGATAAAGAAGAATACCGTAAGCAGATATGGCATAAAACGTTCGTATTTATGACCCAGGTTAGGCTTGGCAATGTCATCACGGACAAACATGATGATCGGCTCAAACCAGGACTGTAATCCTTTTGGAGATTTACCGCTTCTGACTTTATAACCGTTCGCTACTTTCAGGAATACTGCAAGAAGAAGTACAACCGAAAGTAATAGTGTACAAACATTTTTGGTGATTGAGAAATCTAAAGGACGTGCATTCTTCACTTTGCCCGCAGCATCATGTTCTGCATAAGCGCCGTGTTCATTTGCGCCTTCTGATGCGTAGTAGATTTTATCATGCACTGATACAAAACGCTGACCAGCCCTTTCAACTACTACTTTACCTTCATCATCCCCGTGAAAATCACTGGCATTAAATGTGGCTAATCCTGTTGGGGTAGATAGGATGACAGGCAGACCGATAGTATAGTCGCCGAATACATGCCAGCTATGCGAATCAGCTACGTGATGCAAAGCGAACTTACCCAGATTAAACTTTTTCTCTGCCTCTGGTTCGGCATGAGCGGCGGTTGTTGTCTTCAATGTGTCCTCCTGCGCATATAACAGGGGTGTTACAAAGAAAAACGCTAAAAAAAGCGTGAAAACAACAATTAACCTACTAACTTTAAAATCAAAAACGTGGCTACAATCCATTTACTGGCAGATTTTTACTATTTATTTTGGTGGCGCAAGTTACATAACAGGGAGTATATTTCAAAGAAGCTGAACAATAAATATAAAGAAAAAAAGTTGAGGGCAAATACGATCCCCTTTTCCGTACTATTGAGGCTGTAAATCAGCACGAAAGCCAGAGAAAATATCATTTTCAAAACAATCGAGCCCATTATGGCCATTACTCCGGCCTGAGGATCCATTTTAATCCCCAGAAAAGCGGTGATATAAGCGATGTACGTAAGCACCCCAAGGAAGCCGAACACCAGCCAGAATTTTTTAACAAGCAGTGGTGTACCGGGAAATAAAAACGGCAGGGCGTATGCAATTCCGGCAAGAATGAGCGTATAAATCAGGTAGTACAGGGTAAATTTGGCTAAACTCAAAACTTCTTTTTTTACAAAAGTATAAAAATTCACACAGGAATCCACCTCTTATTCTTTACTATTCAATTGTCTTACAACCTGGTAAAGTGAAACAAGGACGCCCACCAGTCCGAAAATCGCCATGAATATAAATTTCTCACTATGCCGGTAGCCATCTATTTTATATCCGGCAAACGCAAATAAACCTATGGTAGCCAGCATCTGGAAGCCCATCCCGGTATATTTTATAAAATTTGTTGTATTTTTTCCTTTCCGGTTATCACTCATACATTAACCAAACATAAAATTTAAATTAATTTACTTAGAAAATATTGGCGAATAAAATACTTTTGCCATATTCATATTCTGTTACATTTGTATTGACCAAACACTGTATTGAAATAATTTACCTATTGAAGACCCAGGGCTATCTCCGCATCAGATTAATATCTTCTTTTTTAGGGGCCTGTCTCTTAGCTGCCTGCGGTACGCCTAAAGATACTGCAATGAGCAGGGGAATGCAAAATTTAACGGCACGATATAATTATATCTATAATTCAAATCTCATTCTCGACAATTACGAGGAGCAGCTTTACGAAACCTATAAGGACAATTATAACGAAATCCTGCCTGTATTTACGGTTCCGGAGAAATTTAACTTCAGTACCACATCCAGTGCCCCGGTAAATGAAAAAGACCTGGATAAGATCATTACCAAGGCACAGGCAATCATTGCAGACAAAGCCTTCAGCAATTATATTGATGAATCCTATATCCTGATGGGCAGAGCACAGTATTACAAGACCAATTACTTTGTTTCTGAAGAATATTTCGACTATACCGCAAAAACATATGCAGACAATCCCAATGTGCGGCTGAATGCCCTGAACTGGAAAGCCAGGAGCCTGATGCAGCTGGATGATCTTAATGACGCTGCCCTGATCCTCGATACGGTCTACCTGAGCCTTCCTGAAATTAAAGCGCATCAGGATGGCCCCCTGGCAACCATCGCGCAGATGTATATTTACCAGCAGCGCTATACAGACGCGATATTGCTGTTAAATAATGCTATAAAAACTACCTCCCTCAAACGCAACCGCATCCGCTGGACGTACATCCTTGCCCAGCTCTATGAACAGCAAAAAGATTACCGGGAAGCCTTATCCCATTATCTTAAAGTTCAGAAAAGCAATGCAGGCTTTGAATTGTATTTCAATGCGAACCTGAACCGCATCAAACTGACAGGCCTGCTGAACGGGGAACACCTGAACAGGAAGAAACAACTGATGGCATTGCTCAGGGATGATAAAAACCTTGAATATACAGACCAGGTATATTACCAGATTGCCGAAAGTTATGCCGGGGACAGTGATTTTACCGGTGCAGAAAAATATTATAACCTCTCTATCCGCAACAGCAGCAAGAACAGTTACCAGAAAGGTTTGTCTTATCTCAGGCTGGCCGATTTAAATTTCAGGGAGTTCAGAAATTTCCTGAAAGCAAAATCATATTACGACAGTACGGTAACGACACTCCCTAAAAACTACCCCGGTTATGACCTGATCCTGAAAAAAAGCGAAAACCTGGAGTATATCAGTAAAAGGTACGAGATAATCGCCTATCAGGATACTTTACAGCTTCTTGCCAAATTACCCGAAGGAGAGCGGCTGGCAAGGATCAAACAGATCACACTCCCGGCAAAAACAGCAGTTGCTGATAACGGCAGCTTTAAAGAAGATCCCTTTGCCGGAGCCAATCAGGCCAGCCCGGGCAGTAATGCACAAGGCACGTTTTATTTTAGCAATACCGCAGCAATGAGCCGGGGGAGTGCAGACTTTACCACGAGATGGGGCAACAGGAAGCTGGAGGACGACTGGCGCCAGAGCCTCAAATCCTCCTCCCAGGCAACTGCCGAAAGCATAGCCAAAGTGGAAAATGCAGGCCAGCCATCTGCACAGCCGCAAGATTCTTCGGCGAATGCCGGCGACGCCCTTGTGAACAGGTATCTATCCGCCATTCCATTGAGCACGGCGCAACTGGCCACATCCAATCAGCAAATCATTGATGCCTATTATGAAATGGCTAATTTCTATCAGCAGGAGCTGGAAGACCAGGCAGAAGCGCTTAGAATTTACCAGATCATACTGACCCGTTTTCCGGAGAACAATCGTCTGGCATCAATTTATTACAGCCTATACCTCGGTTATAAAGATACCAATGCGGCCAGCGCAGATAAGTACAAAAAGCTGGTACTGGATCTTTTTCCATCCAGTGCTTATGCAAAAACAATCCTTGACCCTCAGTACTCGGTAAAACAATCAGAATTGGAGGCCAGGGTGCTCGACGTATACAACCAAATATTTGACCAGTATGAAAGAAAAGCCTTTCCGCAGGTAATTACCGCAGTCAACAGCACAATTGTGCAATATCCCGGTAACATAGTCAACCCACAGCTCAATTACCTGAGGGCAATTTCAATTGGCAGAACACAACCTATCGACAGTCTGGTTGCTGCCTTTACGGCAATTACCACGGCATATCCTGAGGACAGGCTTATCGTGCCGCTGGTAAAAGATCACCTGGCCTATATTGCTTCACACAAGGAAGAATTCAGTAAACGAAGGATCGCACTGCCCGATTTTGATGCCAATGAGCCGCGTTTTTTTGCTTCACAACCATTACCATCAGAGCAGCTTCCTGAAAAGACAGTTCCAAAACCGGATGTTCCGGCACCTGCAGAGGTTAAAGCTGCCGCGCCCGTTGCAATCGAAACTCCAAAAACTGATGTTCAAAAACCAGCAGCCCCTGTCGCCGAAGCCCAGATCTTCAGCACCGAAGTTTCAAAAGTATATTATTTTGTGATCGACGTGGAAGATGCCAGTCTGACCTTAAGTTCGTCGCGTTTCGGCATCGGCCAGTTCAACCGCGGAAACTACGCCGGGGTGGGCCTCAGACACCAATTAACAGAATTTGACAATGACCAACTGATATATGTTGGGAACTTTAGTAGTTTTGCAGAAGCAAAAAGTTACGCTGATGGAATAACTCCGCAATTGAAGCAGATCATGAAAGTGCCGGCCGGAATATATTCCAGCTTCATTATCAGTAGGGAAAACTTCGAAAAGCTTCAGAGTAAAGATCTTGTAACTAAATACTTAGATTTCTACAAAACAACTATTAAAAATGAATAAAAATATTTCAGCTGCAGAGATAAAGACATATAACCTTACCCTCTGGAAGTTATTGATCGGAGCACTTGTCATATTTTCTTTATTTATTGTTGCCATTGGATTCGGTTTATTCGGCACGCTACCCTCCTTCAGAGACATTGAACACCCCAAAAGCAACCAGGCAACTGAAATCCTGACGGAGGACAAAAGGGTGTTGGGCACCTATTTTGTACAAAACCGCTCCAATGTGAATTATTCCCAGATTTCACCAAACGTGATCAATGCCCTGATATCCACTGAAGATACCCGCTTTAAAGAACATTCGGGAATAGATTTCAAACGTACCTTCACCATTATTTTCTACAATATCATCGGTAAAAAACAGGGGGCAAGTACCATTACACAACAGCTGGCCTTAAACCTGTTCTCCGAAGAGGGGCGCCAGCGTAATTTCTTTAAGCGCCTGATGCAAAAATTCCAGGAGTGGATCGTGGCGGTAAAACTGGAACGCAATTATACCAAGGAAGAGATCATCACCATGTACCTGAACACGGTAGATTTTGGTAACCAGGCCTATGGGATCAAGTCGGCCTCAAGGGTATACTTCAATACTACTCCGGATCAGCTTACTGTTAGCCAGGCAGCTACGCTGGTAGGCCTGCAAAAAGGTATTACCCGTTATTCCCCTACCCGCAACCCAGAAAGATCACTCGCCCGCCGGAATACCGTGATGGCCAACATGGTGAAAGAAGATATGCTTACCCAGCAGGAGTTTGATGAGGAAAAAGAGAAACCTCTGGGGCTGCATTTCAGCGCGGCTACGGTAAACGACGGTATTGCCCCGTATTTCAGGGCTGTGCTAAAGAATGATATCAAAAGGATCTTCCAGGAACGCTCCATCTTAAAAGCAGACGGCACGCCTTATGACCTGGACAGGGACGGCCTGAGGATCATCACCACGATCAATTATGAGATGCAGGTCTATGCCGAAGCTGCGCAGAAAGATGCCATGAAGCTGCTGCAGGCACAGTTTCTTAAAAGCTGGAAAGGCAAAGACCCTTTTAAGGATAAGGAACTGCAGATTGAACAGGGCGTAAAGCGGTCTGACCGTTACAAGGCCCTGCAGCTTGAAGGAAAATCTGATGAAGACATCAAGGCTGATTTTAACACGCCAACCGAGATGAGCATATTTACCTGGAAGGGTGATATTGACACACTGATGAAACCGATCGATTCGGTCAAATATTATAAATTACTGCTCAGGAACGCTATGATGGCGATGGACCCTAAAACCGGTTATGTAAAAGCATGGGTTGGTGGTATTAACTATCAGCATTTTAAATACGACCAGGTAAAAATGGGTACCAGACAGGTAGGCTCCACAGCTAAACCTTTCACCTATTCGGTAGCTATCGAAAATGGGTATTCTCCGTGTTACCAGGTGCTGAACGAGCCCGTTACCATCGAGGTTCCCGGCAGTGCGCCCTGGACCCCCAAATCAGGAGGTACCTTACCGGGCTATCTGACCCTGCAAAAAGCACTGGCATACTCTCAAAATTTTGTGGCCGCCTATTTAATGAAACAAGTAGGCCCTACGGCCGTTGCTACCCTCGCAAAAAAGATGGGCATCACTTCCAATGTGCCGGCCTATCCTTCCATTGCACTCGGTACTTTTGATGCTTCGGTTTTTGATATGGTAGGCGCCTATAGCGTTTTTGCCAACAAGGGCGTATGGACGCAGCCAACATATATCCTGAGGATTGAAGACAAAAACGGGGTGGTCTTATTTTCACAAACCCCACAAAAACACCCGGCAATGAATGAAGAAGTAGCCTACGTCATGACACGTATGCTCATTGGAGTAGTTAAAACAGGTTTTGGTTATCCGCTGATCAGCAAATTTGGTATCACTACCCCTGTAGGCGGTAAAACAGGCACCACTCAAAACAACTCCGACGGATGGTTTGTTGGGATCACTCCGGATCTTGTTGCAGGTGTGTGGACAGGCTGTGAAGACCGTGCATTCCATTTTATCAATACGAACCAGGGTGAGGGTGCAAAAACCGCAATGCCTGTGTTTGGCGGCTTTTTTAAACGCGTATATGCAAACTCCAAATTAAAAGTAAGCAAGGGGGATTTTGAGATGCCGAAAAACGGGGTATCTATTACTTATGATTGTAATCAGTATCAGCAGCAGCAAACAGATACCACGGCACTGGACCAGAAGTTAGGGTTTTAGATGAGCAGTTTTGATTATAAAAAGGCATTGGCCGATATTCCTCATAAACCGGGTGTTTACCAGTATTGGGACCATGAGGATACACTGATCTATATTGGTAAGGCCAAAGATCTGAGGAACAGGGTAGGCTCCTATTTCAACCAGGACAACCAGATGAATGGTAAAACCAGGGTACTGGTTTCCAAGATACGGAAAATCACTTTTACGATTGTAGATACGGAAATTGATGCCTGGCTGCTGGAAAACAGCCTGATCAAGAAACATCAGCCAAGATACAATATCATGCTGAAGGATGATAAGACCTATCCCTGGATCATCATCAAGAAGGAGCCTTTCCCGCGTATTTACTGGACCAGGAAGATGGTTAAAGACGGATCAACTTATTTTGGCCCTTACGCCTCAGTGGGAATGATGCATACCATCCTGGACCTGATCAAAGAGACCTACCCCCTGCGCACCTGTAACCTGCCGCTTACTGAAGATAACATCAACAGCGGAAAATTCAAGGTATGCCTGGAATACCAGATCGGCAACTGTAAAGGCCCGTGTCAGGCTTATCAGTCGCACCCAGACTATGATCAGAATATAGAGGAAATTAAGGATATCTTAAACGGAAAGATCGGTAATGTGATCAGGGACGTGAAACAGATCATCAAAAATGCGGTGGCCGACCTGAACTTTGAATATGCCCATCAATACCAGAAGAAATTGCTGGTGCTCGAAAAATATCAGAGTAAGTCTACCGTTGTGAACAGCTCCATCACCAATGTTGATGTCGTGAGCATTGCCTCTGATGAAAGGTATGCTTTTGTCAACTACCTGAAGATCATGAACGGGAGTATCATCCAGACCCAGACGATAGAGATCAAAAAACGCCTGGATGAATCTGATGAGGAACTGCTGACCATTGCAATCACGGAATTCAGGACAAAATTCAACAGTACTTCAAAAGAAGTGATCGTTCCTTTTGACATTACCCTGTCGGATGAAAATTTAAAATTTACTGTTCCCAAGCTTGGGGAAAAGAAGAACCTGCTGGAACTTTCACATAAGAATGTACTGTTCTTCAGACGCGAAAAGCTCAATCAGTATGAAAAGCTGAACCCGGATCTGCGTTCTGAACGCATCCTGACACAAATGCAGAAAGACCTGATGCTGACGCAGCTGCCGGTTCATATAGAGTGTTTCGATAACTCCAACTTTCAGGGGGCGTACCCGGTTTCGGCAATTGTTGTTTTCAAAGATGCCAAACCGTCAAAAAAAGACTACAGGCACTTCAACGTTAAAACAGTTGAAGGGCCCAATGATTTTGCAACGATGGAAGAGGCTGTTTACAGACGGTATAAACGCATGCTGGAAGAAGGGGAGAGTTTGCCCCAGCTGATCATCATTGACGGCGGCAAAGGGCAGCTATCATCGGCAGTAAGCAGTCTGAAAAAGCTTGGGATCGATACAAAGGTCACCGTGATCGGTATTGCCAAACGTCTGGAAGAACTCTATTACCCGGGAGACAGCTACCCGCTGCACCTGGATAAAAAATCTGAAACATTAAAGGTCATTCAGCAGCTGCGCGACGAGGCCCACCGCTTTGGGATCACGTTTCACAGAAAGAAGAGAGATCAGGGTACGCTGAAAACAGAGCTCGAAGCCATTCCCGGAATAGGGAAAACTACTGCCGATAAACTGCTCCGCCAGTTTAAGTCGGTAAAGAAAATCAAAGAAGCCACCACTGCCCAACTGGAACAGGTCTTAAATAAAACCCAGGTTAAAACACTGCTAACTTTTTTCGGCGCCAAAGACCTCTAAAAAAAAAAGCCCCGGCACCATAGGTGCCGGGGCTTCGTATCATTTTCAGATCAGTACTCCCACAAACTCTGTTCGTAATCTGCCATACCTTTTTTTATACGTTCAGATTCATATAATTTCCTCGGATCTTTCGGGTCCGTCAGGTTCAGGCTTTCAATGATCGTTTTGTTTGCCGGGTTGGTCTCCTTCACGATGTTACTGGAGAACAGGCGCCTCACAAAAAAATCATCATAAGTAAGTACGGATGCATCATTACTCGGGTTTACAAGTTTTGATTTGCTCAATATCGGCCTTGCCTCATCATAATAGACCCAGAATACCGGCTGCCAGTGGTCTTCAACCAGTTTCATCGGCGCAATACCAACAATCCTTGGTTCAAAAACAGACCTTTTAACATCCAGGATCCAGTCTTCCTTAATCCTGTATTTCAGGAATTCATCAGATCTGAGTCTTTTTAGTACCGGCGCCCCTACTTTACCACTTGAATCAGGATCGCCTTCGGAGGTGCCTCTTGCACTTCTTAACGCTTCTTCAGTAGTTAAAGCGATTTTGAAGGAATCATTGTCTTCGAGTAATTTGCCCGAGGCCGTGTCTTTGGTAGAATAAACGGTTAGTTCTTCATTCGCAACCGCATCCATCAGGATATCGATCAGCTTGGAAGTTTCTGACTTCAACACCGAATTAATCGTGTCCCGAAGGTCAATTTCGCGCCATACCCGTTTTGAATAGAAAACATCTTCTTCTCTCACATCAGGATAAGGCACCATTACACTACTATCCACATCTTTTCTGGCATAAAAACCATCTTTGGGAGGTGTCTTTATCTTTGTTTTCTTTAGAACAGGCGTACCGCTCACAGGAGCGACAGGCGTCTGGGCAAAAGACGCTGTTCCAAATAACAGCAGGATAATAGTATACAGAGCTTTTTTCATTTGAATCTATTTAGCTATAAATGTTATTGCATCCAGGCTTTTTTGTCTGCCATCAGGACCTTCTACAACGATATCTTTAAAGATAACCGTTGCTCCAGGCTTAATGGAATTTAAGGCTCCTTTAATCTGTCCGCTAAACGAACCGCCGCTGTTTGGCATCGTAACCGCATCAGATCTCGGGTTGATAAATGTAGTATTGAACCTGATCACTTTATAAGTAATATCAAACACGAAATCATCCAGCTGGGTTTCTATCATGTTTGATCTGGCCAGCCATTCCATGTCTACATTACCACCAGATTTACCTTTAATAAAGGCCTTAGGCGTAGGCAGGGCCTTTACCCTGAATGCCTGCGAACCCAGGTTAAGTGTTTTGCCGGCATTATTTGCGGAAACAGTAATGTTCAGTGTTTTTCCAACCTGGTCACTTCCAACTTTCACCATAAATTTGCCGTTTGCACCACTGATTGATCCTCCCGGCATACTCGCTTTCACGCTTTCCAACGGGAAACCGGCAGCAGATACTGAAAAAGGATTCGGTATCCCCGCGTAGATCACATTCATCTTATCCGGTGAAACTGTAGCGGATGGTTTAGCCACCTGGTAGGTTTGTTCCGGCGTTTTGTATTCTTTTACCTGGCCATCGGTTTGTTTCACCCGAATCACTCCAAACCATTTGAAAACCCCTACGGAACCCGTACCGCCGGTATAGGTACCTTTGCCGTCTTTAATGGCAAGTTTGCTTCCGCCAACAGTAATTTCAGGGCTTGATTTAGAATCGCTGGCAGTCAGGAATACCTGGGCAGCATAAGGCTGGCCCTGGATCACATAGGAACTTGGTGCTACTGCAACAGCGGCAAACTGGTCCAGGTTAACCAGCGACTTATCCATATTACCGAATAATCTTTTTACGATCTCAGCTTCAGCATTTTTTGTATCGGCCTGGATTTTGGTCAGCACAGTATTTGCTGCCGTTAAAGGTGTGCCTTCACCAAAGTTGATGTCTTCCCACAGTTTTTTACCGGAAATGCTTTTATCTGCATCTTTTGCTTCCAGTGAAAAGGAAACACTTTTGCGGTCTTCAGGGTTGAGCAGGGCGATCAGTTTTTCCCTGGTCTCATTGATCTTTGCTTTTAACTTTTCGCCTTCTTTCTGATTGATCATGATCCCCTGTGCAATGTCCAGGTTACCTCTTTCAACCAGATCCCCGGTTTCTTCGCTCAGTCCGCCACCAGCGGTGTTGAACTGTTGTTTTAACTGCTGTACATAAGCATTCAGGTCATCAGCATATTTCTTTGCCTGGTTGGCTTTTTCCCAGATAGGCTGAGCCCTTGCCGGCTCTTCTTTCAGCTTCGTGTTCTGGAAAGCTGTAAAAAGCTGGTCAATACTGGTATTTACATTTGTCCTTGATGATTCAAGACTATCATTAATATTCTTAAATGCATTCAATATAGTATCAGATACGTTTAGCGCAAGCATAGCTAACAATACCAAATACATGATATTGATCATCTTCTGCCTCGCTGTTTCTTTTCCTCCGGCCATTATATTAGGTCTCTCTGGTTAAGTAAATAATTTAATTATCTGACACTAGGTACGCGGCTGGTTCATCGCCGTTAACATATTACCGTAAATAGCATTTAGTGAGGATAGATTTTTAGCCAGTTTACCAACCTCTTCCTTGAACTGTTTTGAATCTTCCATAGATTCATTAAAATTGTTCATAGTAAGGGACAGGTTCTGATAGAACTTATTCATCGATTTCAAATGCGCACTGGAATCCTGTAGTTCAAGCTCATATACAGCATTTAAAGAAGAAAGGTTCTTTGCCAGGTTTGTTACCTGTTCATGGTAAGCTTTAGAATCTGTACTGGTTTCACCCATTTCAACTAACTGGGCAGTAGCTTTACTGAAAGCGCCATTCAGGCTGTCAAAACTGGCTGAAGCCGTTTTAACCTTTCCGGCAAATTCACTGGTGGCAGCAGAAGCATCGGCAACGTTTGAAATTGCCGCTACCTTATCTCCGAACGTACGGAGACCATTACCCAGACTTTCAATTAGTTCAGGACCTATTTTTGCATCGCCAAGCATTTTATCCAATGCTGCAGTTGAGGAAAATCCTGTTGAAGGTGCTGCCGCTACAGGTCTTGCAGATACCGTAGGCAGTTCGCCTGTAAAATCATCACTAAGCTCAGGGTATACCCTGTCCCATGCCGGATCTGGTGCAGGCGGAAAAAATCCTGTTAAGAAGAATAGGAATGCCTCTACACCTAAACCTATACCAATCATATAATTACCCCATATTCCTCCAAGGTGAAGGATTTTAAATAATGCCCCGATAATTACAATACTTGCACCCCATGATATGGCTACGTGTAACCAGTCAAACTTCTTTTTTGCTGCCATGTGTTAGATAAGATAAATGTTGATGTTTTTTAGTTATGATGATGTTAATCAATTAGTTTTTAAAATTGATATCCGTACCGGCAAATGATGAAACGCACCTGAAGCCTATGTATGATCTAGCCTGGTCCTGGTACTCATAGGTACCGACAGAATTCTGAAGAAAGAAACCTATATCTTTCCATGAACCACCTCTGACTACCTTACGTTTGAGGTATTTGCTGTCAGTTCCTTTAGCTACATAGGTAAAGTTCGGGTTGAAATCAAGCAGCAGCGGCGAAGCTGAATTATTATAGGCGGTCACTGTCCATTCAGATACGTTACCTGCCATATTGTACAACCCGTAATCATTTGGAAAATAAGATCTGACATTTACCGTATATAAACCGCCGTCATCAGAATAATTTCCTCGTCCAACTTTAAAATTGGCCTGCATACACCCTTTTGTATTTCTCACATACGGGCCGCCCCACGGATATTTTGTTTTTGAATTACCCCCTCTTGCCGCATACTCAAATTCAGCATCTGTAGGCAGCCTGTATTCAGGGCGGGAACTGATCGGAAGCTTTCTTGACGCAGCAACCGGCTCGTAGAGGCGGGTGCGCCAGACACAGAAAGCATTAGCCTGTTCCCATGACACGCCAACTACAGGATAATTATCATAAGACGGATGATTGAAATAAGATTTTACCATCGGATCATTCTGAGAATATGAATAATCGACTTTCCAAACCATAGTGTCAGGATAAACACTCACTGATGGAAACTGGTTCGGATTATTGGGGTCGGGAGAATCTACATAACTTTCTATAAAATCCTTCCTTTTTTTCGTGGGGTCTTTTCTTCCCGCTTCTGCAAGATCAAGGTTAACAAAGCTGTACGCGTACCTGAACTTTCTTACGTCAAGTTCATTACGGCCGGGCAAAGCATCGTCCCCACTGTAATACATATCCTTCAGTTTGGCATTCAAACCTCCGCTTTTATTGCTCCATAATCCGGAGCCGTTCCCCACTTTTTGCCAGTTGATATTTTTTTGCGAAGAGAGGGTTGCACCTCCAGGTGTGGTTTTAGCGTTGATAAAATATGCCGCTGCTGCACCGGGGCCTAATGTGGTCAGTGCCACTGAATCCCTTACCCAGTTTACAAATTGCCGGTATTCTGCATTGGTAATCTCGGTTTCATCCATGTAAAATGCGCTGAAAGAAGTCATTTTACTCGGAGCACTCTGAGAATTGTTGATGTCTTCATCAGACATTCCTATCAGCGTTTTACCCTGGGGAATATATACCATCCCGCGCGGCATCTTTTTATTGTTGAATTTCCTGTTATATACGCCAACAAGTTCTCCTTGCCCACCTTTTCCGCAGCTGGAAACAAGTATTGCAATCATTATAAAACCTAGCGTGTAAATTTTCCTCATAAGCCGTTGAGCAATTTTACACAATTTTATCGAATATGATTGATATAAACAACTATTTAAACATAAAAATCTATCTTAAACGCAAAATAAGCAAGTCGTTATAGGAATGTTAACAACTTGCTTATCAGAATTATTAGAGGAAACGCAAATATTTTTCATTCCCCACAGTGGGGAAATGAAGCTACACTTGTTACTACTTGTTAGATTTTTTGATATAGTTCTCAATAGCCATGATCATCGAAGGGGATTCCGGAGATGGCGCAGCTATATCTACAATCAGATCCTTGTCCCTTACAGCCTTGTGTGTATTGACACCAAAAGCAGCAAGACGCGTATTGTTCTGCTGAAAATCGGGGAAGTTAATATACAGGGACTGAATACTCGAAGGACTGAAAAATGCGATCACGTCATACGTTACGTCAGCCAGATCTGAAAGATCACTTACCACGGTTTTAAACAAAACCGCAGGAGTCAGATCATACCCGTTCTTTAACAGAAAGTTCATTGTATCTTCGGTAGCGACATCAGAACATGGATACAGGAATTTCTCTCCCGAATGTTTCTTTAGCACCTCCGCGAGATCCGCAGCAGTCTGCTTGCCGAAAAAGATTTTCCGCTTACGGTACTGAATGTACTTTTGCAGATACAATGCAGTGGACTCCGAAATACAAAAATATTTCAGATCTGCCGGCACTTCGTACCGCATTTCCTCACAAATCCTGAAAAAATGATCTACCGCATTTCTGCTTGTAAATACTACCGCAGTATATTCACTCAGTGTAATCTTATCTTTTCTGAAATCCCGCGCAGGAATACCTTCCACGTGAATAAAGGACCTGAAATCAACTTTTAAGTTGTATTTCTTTGCCAAATCAAAATAAGGCGATTTTTCTGTTTCGGGTTTTGGCAAAGTTATCAGTATACTTTTTACTTTACGCAACCTATCTTCTGTCATTTCTTGCATTTTAACTAGTTACAGCTGTAATCCTATTGCCTTGATTAATATCAAAATAGGGCATATTTCGAGGGCACAAAAGTACATAAATAAATAGAATTTTGAAAACCGATAATGAGATAAAATATTTACACCGGCCCTGATAAATTGAAACGTGAATATAACGCCCAGTAAAATGAAAGAGATAACTATGTAATAGATACCGTATTTCAATGGCGACAGGGCAAAAGCAACCACCAGGGGGATGAAGATTAATGAGATATTAAAATAACTCAAATATAATATGGAAACGTACTCGTTCACCGCTTTCTGGATATTAAACACGTGTCCGAGTAAACGCAGCAGCACAATTTTCAGGGCATACAGAAAAACGATCAGCACAGAGACACTCACAAAAAAACGGAATCCCTGATGAACATAAGCCAGCTGGTAATACTGTGCAACCAGATAAAAAAACATTCCTATCGTAAAGCCAAATTGTATAAACAGAAATAAAAATGGCCAGGAACTAAACACATTATCCTCCTTATTCAGGTTGTTTAACCCCCTGTTACTGTAAAATGACTGCATGATATTTTGCAGTTGTTTGGAAAAAGAGATCCTCAATACAGCAAAAACCACGAGCAATAAACAGATAAAACCCAAAACCCAGGTCTTGCCCTTGGGGAGCGGATTGCCCGTTCTGAACTTATTCTCCTTTTTAAATTTTCCGTATTTTTTAAACCAGGCCTCCAGGTCCAGTTTCTCAAAAACATTTGCTTTGATAATGCTGTCTATCAATATATGACGGTTAATCAGGGAATCTGGCAAAATCCAGGTATGCGTCATGATAGAATCTGTGACAATTTTTTGCCTGGCCAGGAAAGCTGAATCCCTGGTCACACGCGGTCTGTAAAATTTTTGTGCCACTACAGAATCTCGGGCAGAAACCACACTCTGTGCCCGTCCAGAACCCAGCCCGCATACCAGGAAAAAAGTTACAAGAAGGTATTTATACATGGAGCTGATAGAAGTAACATGAATTGCTTGCCGCAAATTTAAGATATTATTGTTCACATTCCCTCTTCTAGATAAAAACGGGTTAATAAGCCCCGCAGTTCTGCATAGGAACAATGCCTTCTTTGCCGGTTTCCAGCGTCCTGTTTTTGCCTTTCCCTGTGATCGTCCACATGGAATCAAAATCGCTGTCACTCCACTTCAGCCCCTTTACTTTAACGCCCAGCGCCTTTGCCAGGGCTACAATATTCTCATGGTTCCAAACAAATAGCACTATGCCCTTTTTGTCCTCAAGATCTTTCGCTATTTTCTCCAGATCGCCACTGCCGAAACGGCTGTTGATGCTCAGGTTATACGTTACCGCAAAAGGCGTGATGGTCTGAAACATTCTGGAATGTGTAGTAGTGGCGCCGTTCCCTACAGAGGGTACATAAATATAATCCGGAACGCCTATTTTTTGATGAAGCACATTTACCAGTTTCAAAGACCTGTTAAGCCCTGCACAATTCAGATTTTCATATTTCTCCTGCTTTTCGCCATGCCGGATGATCACAATCTTAAGTTTAGACTGGGCAATTGCCGGTACCATTGAAGCCAGGAAGGCAAACAGAAAACATAGGGTTACAATGGTCCTCTTCATCTTACGAAAATACAATAAAAGACTATGGCATCAAGTATCTCTACCTTTTTGTGGCTACCTTTGCCAAAATATAATCATTTTATAAAAAATGGCAGGAATTTATATCCACGTCCCCTTCTGTAAACAAGCCTGTAATTATTGTGATTTCCACTTCAGCACTTCTCTTCAGTTTATTGATGAAATGACCGATGCGATCTGCAGGGAGATCGTCATGAAAAAAGACAGGATTACAGATCAGGTAGGCAGTATTTATTTTGGAGGCGGAACGCCCTCCCTTCTGCCCCAGCAGTCCTTTGAAAAAATATTCAATACCTTAACTACTCATTTCTCCATTGCCTCTGACGCTGAGATCACCGTTGAAACCAATCCGGACGATCTGGACGCAAAGAAAATTGCACAATTACGCCAGCTGCCCGTCAACCGTTTCAGCATTGGTGTACAATCATTTTTTAACGAAGACCTCGTCTGGATGAACAGGGCGCACAATGCCGTTGAGGCAGATACCTGTATAAGGCGCAGCCAGGATGCAGGGTTCGAAAATCTTAGCATTGACCTCATTTACGGTTATCCCCTGTTAACAGATGAGAAATGGCATAACAATATCAGCAAAGCAATCGATTTGCAGGTTCCGCACTTATCTGCCTATTCGCTCACTGTTGAACCAAAGACGGCACTGGCCGCCGCCATAAAAAAAGGCAGGCAGATACCCGTTAATGATGAGCAAAGTGCTGCTCAGTTCATTTCGCTGATAGAAAAGGCCGGCAATGCTGGTTTTGACCATTATGAGATCTCCAATTTCAGTTTACCAGGCCGTCATGCAGTGCACAATACAAATTACTGGCGTGGCGTTCCCTACCTGGGCATAGGCCCTTCAGCACATGGTTTTAACGGTAACATCAGGTACCTCAACATTGCGAATAACGCAAAATATATGACACAGATCGCCTCGGGGCAGCTGGCAGAAACAATTGAGGAACTGGATATTTACGATAGGTTCAATGAATATGTGATGACTTCCCTGCGCACCATGTGGGGAACCGATTTGCATAACATTGAAAACGACTTCGGCAGGGTCTTTCTGGCCCATACCCTGAAGAACAGCGAATCTTTTATACAAAGAGGCTGGCTGCAGCGTAAAGATGATACGCTGATCCTTACGCAGGACGGAAAACTTTTTGCCGACTATATCGCGTCGGAATTATTCCTGATCGACGAACATCCTGAGCAATAACATGGCTGAAGCTTCCAAAAACCAAGGGTAATTATTCAACGTATCTGTTCGCATAAAACCAAAAATATGAAAAAATTAATCTTGCCTTTATTTGTCGTAGTAGCTATGACATTCTCTTCTGCAGTCCATGCCCAGAAAAACCCGATGGTTGGAGGTGCAGAAATGTACCCTACAAAAGACATTGTAGACAATGCTGTAAATTCTAAAGACCATACTACACTGGTTGCCGCAGTTAAAGCCGCCGGACTGGTAAATACTTTAAAAAGCAAAGGCCCTTTTACGGTTTTTGCCCCAACGAATGAAGCATTCGATAAATTGCCTGCAGGAACAGTGGAAACGCTTGTAAAACCAGAAAATAAAGCAATGCTGACTAAAATTCTTACTTATCACGTTGTTGCCGGAAGAATGGACGCCAAAACAATTGCAAAAGCAATCAGGGCGGGCAACGGAAAAGCAGAACTGACTACAGTATCCGGCGGAAAGTTATGGGCTGCCATGCAAGGCGACAAACTGGTGTTAACAGATGAAAAAGGTGGAATGTCTACTGTAACGATTGCAAATGTGATGCAGAAAAATGGTGTTATCCATGTAGTAGATACCGTTTTAATGCCAAACTAACCAGCTAAAATCCCTTTATTCAATAAAAAAACACGGCAAAATGGCTGTGTTTTTTTATTGTCAGAATTTTTCATTTTTAAACGTACCGGTTGATTGCAATATCTATTTTTATATAATTTTACATGAATTAACATTATATTAACATGAAGTTTGACTTATCCCAGATTGATTGCGTTGATGATATTTCTAAAGAGGATTTTGAGAAAAATTATCTGAATGCACGCAGGCCGCTTGTCATTAAGAATATGGCAAAAACCTGGCCTGCGTACGAAAAATGGTCAATGGATTACATGAAGACTGTTGTTGGCGATAAGCTTGTTCCACTCTATGACAGCTCCAAGGCAGACCCCTCTAAACCCATCAATGCCTCGGCTGCAAAAATGAAGTTTGGAGACTATATAGACCTGATTAAAAGTAAACCTACAGATCTGCGCATTTTTCTTTTTGACCCGATTAAACAGGCGCCGAAATTACTGGAGGACTATATTGCCCCGAAAAATCTGATGGGCGGCTTTCTGGACAGCTACCCGAATATGTTCTTCGGAGGCAAAGGTTCCGTAACTTTTCTGCACTACGATATTGACATGGCCCATATCTTCCATACCCATTTCAATGGCAGGAAACACGTGATCCTGTTTGAAAATAAATGGAAGGAACGCCTGTATAGAATTCCTTATGCCACATACGCCCTGGAAGATTATGATGTGGAAAATCCGGATTTCAATAAATTCCCTGCTTTAAAGGGCGTCAGGGGTATCGAAGCTTATCTCGAACATGGCGACACCCTTTTTATGCCAACAGGTTACTGGCACTGGATGAAATACCTGGATGGGTCCTTCTCTATCAGCCTCAGGGCCTGGGACAAATCATGGGCAGTAAAAGCACAAAGTCTGTATAACCTGACCATACAGCGCAAATTCGACAACTTCATGAAAGGTAATTTCAGGGATAAATATATGGCATGGAAGGAACGCCTGGCTATCAAAAGGGCGAATAAAGCACTGGAAGGTCATCTTCCTCAATAATCGCCGTTGTCACTGCTTTTTATTTAAATAAGTAGAATTTAATTTACACTTTTGTTCTTTAACAAGACCTTTTTCTAATTATGAGCTTCATTCTTAAGCCAGTAGATACCGTTGAGAGCATCAGTCCTGCTGATTTTAAAAAAAATTATTTAGACCCAAGAAAGCCGCTTATAATTAAAGGTTTAACAAAAAACTGGCCTGCCAGGGAGAAGTGGACAACAGATTACCTTAAGGAAATAGCCGGTGAACTTGAAGTTCCGCTGTATGACAATGCCAAAGTAGATCCATCCAAACCAATAAACTCCGCAGCAGCCCATATGCGTTTTGGTGAATACCTTGACCTGATCAAATCTGAGCCTACGGAATTACGGATCTTCTTTTTTAATCTTTTCAAACACGTTCCCAGCCTGATCAATGATATTATCCTTCCGAAAGATCTGATGGGCGGTTTTATTGAAAGTATGCCGGCAATGTTCTTCGGCGGCTCCAATTCCGTTACATTTCTGCATTATGATATAGATCTTCCGCACCTTTTTCACACACATTTTGGAGGCAGAAAACATATTATCCTTTTCGACAATAAATGGAAAGAACGCCTTTATTGTATCCCCAATGCTACCTATGCATTGGAAGATTACGATGTGGCCAATCCCGATTTTAAAAAATTCCCCGCACTGGAAGGTGTAGAAGGATATGAGGTTTTCCTGGAGCATGGCGATACGCTGTTCATGCCAACCGGGATGTGGCACTGGATGAAATATCTTGACGGTTCTTTTTCATTAAGTTTAAGGGCCTGGGACGCTTCACCGGTAAGAAAAGCACAGAGCCTTTTTAACCTTGCGATTAAAGGAGGACTTGACAGTCTATTGAAAATGGCTTTAAAAGCACCATATGCAACTTTTAGGGAGAAACTGGCAGTTAAACGGGCAGACAGGGCACTTGCCAAAGGCTACCCAAAACCATAACACTCCGGCACCTGCTCAAAACCGATTATTCTCCGGTTGAAAGTTTTTCTTTAAACCTTTATGTGCTTTCATTGTAACGCTTGTACTGAACCTGAATTTGTTAAAGTATTTTTACAAGCAGGTAACATTAGTCCGCGCACAAACTTTTACCTTCGATATACCGTTAATATAAGATCATGAGAGGTTTCCATTTTTCTAATTTTCAACCTGATGACCTTCCCAAGGGTGGGTTTGATGAACTGCTGAAGCTGTTCACACAGTTATTGAATTATACAGCAGGTGATGCAGGCGAAACTCTTGCCTGGATGAATGAACTGGATAAACAGTACAAGTTTACCAATGGCGAATACGGTATGGGCGACTTCATCGACGAGCTGAAGGATAAAGGGTATATCAAAGAGAATTCCAGGGACGGCGAAATGGAGATCACTTCAAAAACAGAACAGACCATTCGTAAATCTGCACTGGAAGAAATCTTCGGTAAACTGAAGAAAGCCGGAAAGGGAAATCATAACAGTAATCTCTCCGGTATAGGTGAAGAGAAAAATGCAGACCGCCGGGAATATTCCTTCGGCGACAGCCTTGACCAGATTGACATGACGGCTTCCATTCAAAATGCCCAGATCAATCACGGAATTGGCAATTTCACCCTTACTGAGCGTGACCTGGAAGTGGAGGAGAAAGATTTCAAGACGCTGACTTCAACAGTGCTCATGATCGATATCTCTCACTCTATGATCCTTTACGGTGAAGACAGGATCACCCCAGCAAAAAAAGTAGCGATGGCCCTTGCTGAACTCATCAAGACCAGGTATCCGAAAGATACGCTTGATATTGTGGTTTTTGGCAACGATGCTTGGCCAATTACGGTTAAGGATCTTCCTTATCTGCAGGTTGGCCCCTACCATACCAACACATTTGCGGGCCTTGAGCTGGCGGCCGACTTACTCCGCCGTCGCAAGACACATAACAAACAGATCTTTATGATCACAGACGGCAAACCTACCTGCCTGAAAGAAAATGGGCGGTATTATAAAAACAGTATGGGGCTGGACAGGAAAGTGATCAATAAAACACTGAATATGGCGGCCCAATGCAAACGCCTGAATATCCCTATTACAACCTTCATGATTGCACAGGACCCTTATCTGCAGCAATTTGTGAGAGAATTCACCCAGATCAATGGCGGAAGGGCCTTTTACAGTTCTTTAACCGGATTGGGAGAGTATATTTTTGAAGACTACATTAAGAACAGAAGAAAAACAGTTCGTTAACCCGGACAGATCAATCATATGGATTATAAATCAATTAAAACTCTTGGCGAACTAAAAGCCTCAAACTACATTTCACTAACAGTAAAAGATGAATTGCGTAAGAATCTTATTCAGCAGCTGCAAAATAAAGATGCCGGCTTTGAAGGGATTTTAGGGTATGATGAAACTGTTATTCCAGAATTACAGACGGCTATCCTGTCCAGACATAATATCCTGCTGCTTGGTCTGAGAGGTCAGGCCAAAACACGTATTGCGAGACTTATGGTCAACCTTCTGGATGAGTATATCCCGTATGTGACCGGCAGCGAAATATTTGACGACCCCCTGAACCCAATTTCCTGGTTTGCACAGCGCGAAATAGAAACATACGGTGATGATACAGTTATCAGCTGGCAACACCGCTCAGATCGCTATACGGAGAAATTAGCTACACCTGACGTAACTGTTGCAGATCTGATCGGTGATGTAGACCCTATTAAGGCCGCCACACTGAAACTTACCTATAATGATGAACGTGTAATCCACTTTGGATTGATCCCGAGAGCCCACCGCAGTATCTTCGTAATCAACGAACTTCCGGATCTTCAGGCCCGTATCCAGGTAGCACTGTTTAACATGCTCCAGGAAAAAGACATACAGATCAGAGGATTTAAATTACGTTTACCGCTGGATGTACAGTTTGTGTTTACAGCTAACCCTGAAGATTATACAAACAGGGGCTCTATCGTTACTCCATTGAAAGACAGGATAGAGAGCCAGATTCTGACCCATTATCCGAAAACAATTGCCATCTCAAGAAAGATAACTTTCCAGGAGGCAAAAATTACCGAATCGCAAAAACTAAAGATCGAAGCCGATGGCTTAGTGAAAGACCTCGTAGAGCAAGTGGCCTTTGAGGCGCGCAAAAGTGAGTTTATAGACCAGAAATCTGGTGTATCCGCACGTTTAACTATCTCTGCTTACGAAAACCTTATCAGTTCGGCTGAAAGGAGAATGCTGATCAACAGGGAGGAGAATACCTTTGTCAGATTATCTGACCTGACCGGCATTATACCCGCTGTAACAGGAAAGATCGAACTGGTATACGAGGGAGAACTGGAAGGCCCGGCTAAAGTTGCCAATACACTCATAGGCAAAGCCATTAAAACTTTGTTCAGCCGCTATTTTCCTGATCCGGAAAAGGCAAAGAAAAGCAAAGCTGCAAATCCTTACCAGCTGATCAGTGACTGGTTTACGGATGGCAATACGCTTGACGTTGCAGATAACCTGACAGGAGCCCAATATAAGAAAGAACTGATGCAGGTAAAAGGCCTGAATGATCTGGTCAAAAAATTTCATCCTAAGCTGAGTGCAAATCAAACACTTCTTTTAATGGAATTTGTACTGCACGGATTAGCAGAATACTCCCAGTTGAGCAAAAAATATCTTGACGGGGGCTTTGGTTTTTCAGACATGTTTGATAGCTTATTCAACACCGAGATCGGAGAAGACGATGAGGATATAGACTTCAGATAGTTAAAAAATACAATTTACCTAAATTAACAGATGGGCCGATTACCCTTCCTTATTGCTGGATGCCTTTTAGTCCTGGCGTTCGATTATTATTTTGTTAAAGCAGCGCTCTCTGTATTTAAGAACTGGACTGAAAAGACAAGGCGCAGATTTAAGCAGGTATACTATGGGATAAGCATTTTGCTCATCATAGGCATATTTGCGGGTATATTTATCAATATATTCCTTTCCTTACGTGCTGTGATCATGGTTGCTTTTTTCCTGATCACAGCCAGTAAAATAGTCATGTTACTGTTTCTGCTGGCGGACGATCTGCGCAGGGGACTAATTTTCTTATTCAGGAAAGTAAAAGAAGAGCCGCAGGCCCCGTCAAATTCCGGCGAGCCGATCAGCCGTTCCGCATTTATCGTTAAAGCGGGGATTGTTGCTGCAGCGGTGCCTTTATCTTCACTTACCTGGGGCATTGTCTCAGGTGCATATGATTACCAGGTCAGACGTAAAACATTAATACTCCCAAATTTACCTGCAGCCTTTGACGGCATCACCCTTGGACAGATCTCAGATATCCATTCAGGCAGCTTCTATAACCCCAGAGCCGTTAGGGGAGGTGTGCAGATGCTGCTCGGCGAAAAACCAGATTTCATCTTTTTCACCGGAGATATTGTGAATGACATGGCATCCGAGATGCGCGATTACCAGGATATCTTCAGTAAAGTTAAGGCTCCGCTCGGTGTTTTTTCGTCCCTGGGAAACCATGATTATGGAGATTATCATTTTGGCAGGGAGCCCTCTGCGGCCAAGGCAAAAAATCTGAAGAGCGTGATTAAAACACATGAACTGATGGGTTGGGACCTGCTGCTGAATGAGAACAGGCGGTTAAAAGTTGATGGCGAAGAAATAGGAATATTAGGGATTGAGAACTGGGGTACGGGACGCTTTCCGAAATACGGAAGAATGGACCTCGCAGTAAAAAATACGGATGATCTGCCTGTGAAGTTACTGTTATCCCATGATCCCTCCCACTGGCGTGCCGAGGTACTGCCAAAATACCCGCAGATCGATGCGATGTTTAGCGGGCACACCCACGGTATGCAGTTTGGCGTCCGCACCGAAAAATATCAATGGAGCCCCATAGAATATATTTATAAAGAATGGGCCGGCCTGTACCAGGAACAGGAGCAGCAGCTTTATGTAAATGTCGGTTACGGTTTTCTCGGTTTCCCCGGAAGAGTAGGAATTCTTCCTGAGATCACTATTTTCACCCTGAAGAGAGGTGTAAGTATATAGCCCTTAACAGGCTATATACCATATGTCTTACCCGGAGGCCTATCCCGCATTGAAACGGTATCCTATTCCCCTTACCGTTTGCAATAGCTGCGGATTATCGGGGTTCAATTCAATTTTCTTTCTTAAACGTACAATGTGCATATCCAGTGTACGGGTATTCACATCAGAATTATACCCCCACACTACCAGCATCAGTTCATCCCTGTTAATGACCTTATTGGGGTTTCTCAGGAAATACAGCAGGATCCTGTTCTCCAGAATGGTCAGCTCAATTTTCCTTCCGTTGCGGTAAAGCGTATGGATATTCGGATGATGTTCCATATCGCCAAAACGATGGATTTCAGACCTGTCATTATTCAACAGGAATTTAACCTTGCTTTCCAGCATCGCAACCAGCACGTCCATATTAAATGGCTTTGCCACATAGTCTGAAACGCCAAAATTATATGCATCGATCTTATCTACATCCTGCGCCTTGGCGGTCATCATGATGATCAGGTTTTCAAAGCCCTTCTGACGTACTTCTTCGCATACAGCAGAACCCTGCTTGCCGGGAAGCATCCAGTCCAGCAATACGATATCAGGCTTTTCTTCAAGTATCGTTTTCACTGCAAGTTCGCCGTCGCCGTTTTCCAGCACCTCGTAACCTTCCGATTTTAACCGGTGCACTACCAAAAATCTTAAATTTTCATCGTCCTCTACTATTAGTATTTTAATTCCTTTAGACATATCTTTAATTGTTATAAGGCAGTACTATTTTAAATTCTGTTCCTTTATTTACTTTACTTTTTACCGTGATCTCACCCTTCATAAAATTCACCAGTTCCTTACAGAAGGCCAGCCCCAGTCCCACACTGCCATTCTGGTTATACTGGTTCTGTATGCGGTAAAACTTCTTAAATATATTATTAATTTCCGGTGTCGGAATACCAATCCCCTGGTCAATAAACCTAAATATTACCTTCCCTTTTACCAGTCTGGCAGATATATGCAGCCTCTTCAGTTCGGGCGGCGAATATTTGTAGGCATTCTCCACTAGATTATCAAAGAGGCTCCCCAATAATACAGGATCTGTAATAAAAGTAATGAAGCCCGAAACCTCATAAGTAACATTAAAGTCCGGGTGTTTCAGCTGGTGTGACTCTACAGTACTTTCTATAAAATCTTCAATATATATTTCGTCACGGTTCAGCTGGATCGCCTTGTTCTCGATCTGCGTGAATGCAAGCAATTTATTCATCAGTCCGTTCAGCTTATCGGCTTCTTCATCCAGAATTTTACCGTACAATTTAAGTTCACGTTCTGTAAGCGAATTTGCACTTTTGATGTTGTTTCCCGCAATCTTAATCACGCTCACCGGTGTTTTAAATTCGTGCGTGAGGTTATTCACAAAATCATACTGTAATTTAAACATCTTGTGGTTGATATTCAGATTTCTGTAAATCAGATACGCTACCAGTACCAGCAGACCATAAAACAGCAGTATCACCAGTGCAATAGGAAGAAAATAGCTGAGTATCTCCTGGTCTACAAAAGATTTTGCAGAAATAAAATACAGCTTATAATCAGAGAAAGGACCCGGCAGCGTAATCTCTGTTGCTACATAATCCGTCGATGTATTGAGCGGATCATAGGTCAGCGGTTCTATCCGTATATTCTGGTAAAGCTTCTTCCGCGTATTGATGATCCTGATCTTGTACGGGTCAAGAAAGAAAGAGAGCATATCCTGCTGGTAAACAGGCATAGGGTTAAGCTGCCTGTGCAGCATTTGCTTGTATACTTTAAGATCCTCTATCCGGGGGATGTTCAGGTAAGTGATCTTGTTCGACCGGATAATACTGAAATTCGTAAAAAGCTCATCCTGGCTGGGCACCTTACCGGTATCCAATGCTGCGATATAGGATATAAATTTTATGCCCAAAGCATTAAAATCGTCACCTATGGTAAAGTTTTTCGTGTTTTCCTTTGAAAAAAGCTTAACGGAATCCAATGGTACAAGGTCTCCGAACTGGTAGATGTTCTTTGGGCCGAAGGAAAAATGCTTACGCGCATTCAACCCGTCCTTTACATAGAAATTATTGATCTCAGAATCATAAAAGACAACCTTTGAAACAAAGGGATAATCATTCAGAACAGTATCAACAAATTTAGCGGTGGTAGCAGAATCGAGATAACCATTGTAATAGGATATTTCCGGTACCTTATTGGTAAAGAACTCATTATAAGGTTTTATACTTTCCTCCAGCACTTTTACTTTCTCTGACACAAACTCATTTTCAATGAATTTCTTACTGAAGTTATAGGCAAGGAAAAGCGACAGCACAAATAAGGCAGAGATCAGAACAATAAAGGTCAGGATCAATAGAAAATTTTTACGATAGCCACTGTATCTCTCTGATGCCATGTGTTCTTTTATCTATTTCTTTGACAGATTAGCGGATAAAAACTGCTCCAGACCAGCATATAACTTTTGCCTCACTTCTTCACCATGCGTAGAAGATTCATTATATTCCTTTTCCAGGTAAGTTACTTTTACATTCCGTTTTTGCAACTCCTTTACAAACTGTATCACCTCCGCCGAATTACTGACAACGTCTTTCGGACTTTGCGCAATAAATACTGGCACCTTAAACTTGTCTGCATGAAAAACCGGAGAGGCCTGCCGCATATAATCAACTTCTGTAACCGGGTTTCCTATAATCTCATAGTACATCTGCAGATTCGTCTTCAAAAATGGAGGAATGGCCTTTAAATAACTGAATAAATTAATCACACCTGAGTTAGATCCGCCGCAGGCAAACATTCCCGGACTCGAATATAAGCTATTCAATGCAATATACCCACCAAAACCTGTACCATAAATAGCTATTCTTCTGGGGTTGGCTATTTTTTCAGCGATCAGCCATTTTACGCCATCAGCGATGTCATCCCCGATCTTGCCGCCCCACTGTCCGAATCCTGCAGCCGTAAACGACTTGCCGTAACCCGCGGATCCGCGGTAGTTGATCTGAAAAACAGCATATCCCCTGTTCGCCAGGAACTGGACTTCCGCATTGTATCCCCAGGAATTTCTCATTCCAGGCCCGTTATGCGGCAAAACTATTACCGGCAGGTTTTCAGGAGCCTTGTTCAAAGGCAGGGTAAGGTAACCCTGAATCTTTAATCCGTCACGGGCAGCATAACTAACAGGCCTCATTTTGCACATTTCGACCTCTTTCACATAGGGATTGAAGTCGCTTAATTTTCTGATCTTACCTTTATCAGCAAAATAAAGGTAATAAGAGCCCGGATTTTTATCTGTGAAGGTTCGTACAATAAAAATACTCTCGTCCTTGTCCCTGCTTATTATTCTTGATTCTGTACCGGGAAGCAATTTATCCAGTTTTTTATACAGCTGCCTGGCCGTACTGTCCAGGTAATACTTCTCCTTTTTCCAGGTCTCACAGACCACAAAAGAGATCCTCTTTTTTGATTCGGAGTACTGGGCATCTATAACATTTAACGTATCATCTTTAAACAGGATCTTAAGTTCCTTCCCCGTTACACAGTCCAGCTCTACGAGCGCATTTTTATCCCTGTTCACATTGGAGATCGCATATACGATATTAGGCCTGTCGTCGGCGATGGCTATAGGCTTTAACGTTGTTTTAAAATTATTGGTGATGACAGATTTAAATACTTTACTCTCTGTATCCCTGTACAGGAGCGTTTCGTTTACACCATCGCTGGAAGTTGCCAGCCGCAGCTTTCCCCTTGAATCTGTGATCCAGTCTGTAATATTGCCGGGGTTTTTAGCCGCCATATCCATACGGCCGTCCCTTACATTCAACCGGTATACATCGAAAACAGTGGAATCTCTTTTATTGGAGGATACAAGCAGAAATTTATCATCAATCAGCTCGTCTTTCAATACGTGCATCCTGCTTTTTCCATTGTCGCTTAGCTTACGTTCCTCTCCCCCTTTTTTATTGATAATGAAAATATCTGAAAGCCGCTCCGCTCCCCCTTTCTCCTTATAATAAATGAGTTCATCGTTACTTACCCAGGAATAATAGTTGATATTCTTCTCATCGAACTGTGTGATCTGAAGCGATTTACCGGAAGTAAGGTCTTCCACATATAAATTCTGCCGCTTACCTTCCGTTTTGAGATAGGATAACACCTTGCCATCCGGAGATATTGCATAAAATCCCTTGTCCTGCGATTTAAAAAAATCGGCCACGGGAATTATCCTTCCCTGTTCTTTTTGCTTACAGGCGGCAAAAAGAACAAGAAAGACAAGCAATAAATATCTTTTGTTTAAGATCATAGCGTACAAAAATACATAACGCGGCCTGTCCATTGGATAATACAGTAATATTGTTACTTTAAGCAATATAACGAACCGGATTTCAAAATAGCGATATTTAGCGAACGCCGAAAATAATCGCAGGTAACATTTAAACTACGCACAATGCAATATCTTTATTAATTTAGTAAACCTAGCCGCTGCAAGCCATGAAGAAAAACTTTGTGTTACTGGTTTTACTCTTACTGCCCGCATTAGTATTGGCCCAGACCGGTAATGATGAAGATGCTGCTATGCAGTATTATCAGGAAGGCAACTATAAAAAAGCGGCAGAAGTCCTGGAAACTCTCTTTTCCAGGACAAAGGACGATGCTTATTTCAGCCTGTACTTTAATGCGCTCCTCAAATCAAAACAATATCAGGAAGCAGAGAAGGTAACTAAAAAATTAATCAGGCAAAACCCTGCCTCCCTGAAGTATGAAATTGCCCTTGGAAGAATCTACAAAGAGGAAGGGCAGCAGGAAAATTCAGCCAAGACATTTGATCATGTTGTGAATAACCTTCCTAAGGATGAGACCATCATACGGGAGATCGCAAATAATCTCTACCAGATAGAGGAATATGATGTTGCTATTAAGGTTTTCCAGCAGGGCCGGAAAACCCTGGGCAATGAACAGGCCTTCACCTATGAGCTTTTAAGCCTGTACCGCTATAAAAAAGACAAGGCCATGCTCGTCCAGGAATTTCTGAATGCGCTGGCCTCTTCGCCCCAGATGCTTCCCCAGGCACAGACCGTTCTCTCTTCCGTGTTCGAAGGAAATTCCGACTACCTCAACCTTCAGAATGCATTGTTCAAAAGAATTCAGAAAGAACCGGAAAATGAATCCTACACCAGGCTCCTGATCTGGCAATATCTGCAGCAGCAGGAATATGATATGGCATTGAGGCAACTGATTGCCCAGGATAAAAGAACAAAAGCAGATGGGGCAGCCCTGTTTGAAAATGCACAGGTATTTATTTCAAATAAAGCATATGATACCGCTATTAAGGCTTATGACTACCTGGTAACAAAAGGAAAAGAAAATCCATATTACCTTCCCTCAAGATTAGCTGCAGTAGATGCCAGGTACCAGTCACTTTTACTTGGCAAAAATGACGAGGCGGAAGTTATTGGACTGGCCGCACAATATCAGGCCATCCTGGATGAATATGGTAAAAACTCCAGAACCCTTTTTGCGCTGAGAAAGCTGGCCACCATTGAGGCCTATTATCTTCATCATCTGGAGAAGGCAGAGGAGGCCCTTGAAACAGCCATAAAGATACCCGGCATTTCAGCAGCAGAGATGGCAGAACTGAAACTGGAACTGGGCGATATCTATGTCCTCACCGGCCAGCCCTGGGAAGCAATCCTGGTTTATGGACAAGTGGCCAAAGATTACGAAAATCAGAATATAGGAAACGAGGCAAAATACCGCTCTGCAAGATTGTCTTTTTTTCAGGGTAACTTTAGCTATGCAAAGTCCCAGGCTGATGTTCTCAAAGCTTCCACCACACAACTTATCGCCAATGACGCACTGAATCTCAGCCTGCTTATTTCAGACCACCTTGAAACAGCTACTGATACACTTGCACTGAAACTTTATGCCTCAGCTGAGCTGATGCAGTTCAGGAACAATTCAAAGGCAGCGCTGGATAAACTGGACAGCATTTCTGTTCTCTATCCCCAAAACAGTCTTGCCGACGATATTCTCATGGCTAAATCCCGGATTTACATAAAAAGCGGGGATTTTAACCAATCGGCAACCCTGCTGAAAGAATTGATTGCCCACCCTCAGCAAAACATCTGGACTGACGATGCACTTTTTATCCTCGCAGGATTGTATGAGGAGCATTTGCACGAACCTGAACAGGCTAAAATATTATACCAGCGCTTAATCACGAATTTTCCGGGAAGTATGTTTACAGCTGAGGCGCGTAAACATTTCAGGAAACTTCGCGGGGATAATATTGAATCATAGTTTATATCTTTGTTTCATGTTATTATACAACGTGACCATCATCATAGAAGAAACTTCTGCGGAGGCATGGCTTAACTGGATGCAGGAAGAACATATCCCGGAGGTAATGGCCACCGGAATGTTTGTTTCCAACAGGCTGTTGCAAGTGGTAGACTCCCCTAATGAGGGCCTGACCTACTGCATTCAGTACGTAGCTCAATCTATGGAAGACTATGAAACCTATCAGCAACTGTTTGCACCCGCCCTGCAGGAAGATTTAAATACTAAGTTCAGGGATAAATTCGTTTCTTTCAGAACCCTTATGGAATATATAGACTAATTATATGAATTTTATACAGACTCCAATAGCCGATCTTTTCATCATCGAACCAAAAGTATGGAAAGATAACCGCGGCTACTTTTATGAAAGCTTTAGCGGAAGATCCTTCACCGAAGCCGGTATCCAGGCAAATTTTGTTCAGGATAATCAGTCTTTCTCACAAAAAGGAACATTACGCGGGCTGCATGCACAGAAAGATCCTTTTGCCCAGGGCAAGCTCGTAAGGGTAATCCAGGGCAGCGTACTTGACGTTGCTGTTGATGCGAGAAAAGCATCCCCTACTTACGGACAGCACTTCATCATTGAGCTCAGCGGCGACAACCATAAACAATTGTGGGTGCCACCAGGCTTTCTGCATGGCTTCTTAACGCTGGAAGACGACACTATTTTCACCTATAAAGTGACGAACTACTATGATAAAGAATCTGAAGTGGGTGTCATCTGGAATGATCCGGACCTGAATATCAACTGGATTGCAGATATCAGCAAGGAAGATCTGCTGTTATCAGATAAAGACCTGATCCTTCCTGCTTTTAAGGATTTTGCAAGCCCTTTTTAATGTGATTTCGAAAATGACGACCTTTCTCCAGTGGTAAAGGGATCATCTGATTTTAAATTCGTTTATACGGTATTCAGTCTGCATTGATTCGCTTCGCGAAAGAACGACAAGGACTGAATACCGTATAAACGAATTTTATTAGATTTTTCAGGGGGTGATCTAAACTGGCGTATCAATCATTTCTCCTTCTCAAATTACCCTGGCACCGGCATTTCAGGTTCTGTCTGACCCCCTGCTTAAAGCTCTACGCTAAGCGTTATTTTTCAGCGAGCCAGCAAATCTCCCTTGCCTACTGTTTAATCAAATTATATAATTCATCCAGTTTAGGCGACAGGACAATTTCGATCCTCCTGTTCTTACTGCGTCCCTCAGGAGTGGTATTGGCTTCCAATGGCTGGAATTCTCCTTTACCTGTTGCCGTCAACCTTATTCCAGGTACTTTTTCTGTCTCTGTCAGGAACCTTACCACCGAAGTGGAACGTAAAACACTCAGGTCCCAGTTGTCTTTAATCTGACCCAGGTTATTGATCTTCTGCGAATCGGTATGTCCTTCAACGGCAATAATGATCTCGGGTTGTTCTTTTAATACTTTTGCCAGTTGTGACAATGCCTGTTTGCCTTTCTCATCAATCACGATACTTCCTGAAGGGAACAACAGTTTATCCGTCAGTGATACATAAACCTTACCATTCTTCATTTCTACGGTTAAGCCGCTTTTTGTAAAGCCGAGCAGGGCCTCCTGCAATTTCTCTTTCAGCTTGTTCGAAGCTTCATCACGCTTGCGCAACACATCCTCCACTTCCTTCAGCCGTTGTTCCCGCTTTTTAAGGTCGTCAGAGAGTTTGCTGATCGCCGTTGAGCTGTTACTCTTTAACTTGGTATAATTGCCGCTCATCACATCGTATTTACCCTGAAGCTCATTTAAACGTCCATTCAGATCGGCCGTATCCCGTCTTAACTTCGCTACTGTTTTTTCCAGGTTTCCGCCAGACAGCTGCGCTTCCGACCAGCCATTGTTCAATGAATCCTGTCTGGCCAGTAAAGCCTTATATTTTTTTGGAGATAAGATAACGCAGGAGCTGAATGCGCTGCCCAGTAAAGCAATGGCTAAAAACAAAATGATTTTATTCATGATTAGTGTACTACGGCTCTTTTCAAAAACTGAACAAAGGGATAGACGCCCTCAAAGGCCTTTTTTAAATGGTTAACAATTGATGGTTTAAATAATTCTTCATCACTGACCGGAAAGGTTGCGATATAGCTCTTGAGCTTCAGCAGATCAATCTGAGGGTGCTGCGCATCGTAACCTTTGGGTGCTTTTTTTAAAGTATCTTCTTTACTCAGCGTAAACATAGACACAAAATTTTCCTCTTCGATGATCTCCAGGAATTCCGAAGTATTGTAGTCAATTTCCTCCCTGATGTTTTTAAGGTCCGGCGCTTCGGGCATCCAGTACCCGGCCGCAAAGTATGATTTCCCTGGCTGCAGATGCAGATAATATTCAGGGCCATGGCTATTTTTCACAGAGAAAGAGATACCGTAATTATTCTTATAGGGATTTTTGTTCTTACTGAACCTGATATCCCTGTAAATCCTCATCAGACATTTCTTCGCCTGGGTTTCTATCGGGAACTCAGGATCAACGGCAGACAATACCGGGATCAGTTCTTCCACAAAGCCGAGTACATCTGCCTTAGCTATTTCGTAACGGTCTTTATTCTGGGCAAACCACTCACGGTTATTGTTCTCTACTATTTCTGTTAAAAAAGCCAGTGTTTCTCGCTTAATCATGGTGTATCGTAATAGGCGTTATAACTAATTTTCGGGGAGAGCCAGTGTAACAGGATCACACGGGAATAGCGATAATTAAAGGGCGAAAGAATGAAGCTCATTCCAAAGATCACTCCCACATACAGCCATAAAGAATCAAAATCAAGATTGCCGCCTGAAAGAATATAGGTAGCAATACCCGTAGTAATCATTTGAATCACGTTCATGGCATAGCTGACATACATTGCGGCATAGAAATACCCGGGTTCAATTTCAAAACGCTGCCCGCAGTGGCCACAGGTTTCATTTGTATGCTGGATATCGAAGCCGTATAAACTGCCTGTAAAAATATCACCCCTGCGGCAATGGGGGCACTTTCCATGAACTATCGCGTACAATTTCGAGGTTTTCTCCATCGCCCCTGAAAGCTATGAAGATTTGGAAGTATTTGCAGTGCGGTACCTTTTATACCATAGTACACCCAGAGCGCCTATCATCAGATAGGGAATAGCCATAAGGTAAAGTACACCGGAGTTGATTCCCTTGGCCTGAGTATTGCCATTTTTAACTCCCTGTTCTGCATTTATGGTACACATTGCACATTGTGCAGAGGTTTCGCTTATTCCTGTACCAGCGAACACGGCAATAAAGAGAACGATTATCAAGAATGCCTTTTTCATTTGCTTATAATTATTTTAATGATGAAGATGTTTGCCTCAAACCCTGGCAGATACACCTTATCGTTGTGCTACAAATATACTGATTAAACGAATAACGCAAATGCTAATTGCATAAGCCTTATGTAAAAAGGTTATACTGCTGGCCTTAAAAGTTATAATACGGAACAATCATCAGGTAAACGATCACACCTGTAACCGCTACATATAACCATACAGGATAAGCCCATCTCACGATCTTTCGGTGGCGCTCGATCTGCATGCTGAACCCGCGCAGAAAACTGATCAGGATTAGCGGAAGAACCATTACGGCCAGCATAATATGCGTGATCAGGATAACGAAATAGACCATACGCGACATCCCCACCCGGGCCAGCTCAGCAGCAGAGAGAATTCCATTGTGATCAATATCCCCATACCGCGTATCTTTCTCATACAGGTGGAAAAGAATGTAGAAAACGAGAAACAAAGCCGACAGGATAAAGGTAATCACATTGGTGATCTTATGCGCCTGGATATTTTTACGTTTAATAAAGATCAGTGACAGGATCAGCAATACTGAACATAATGCATTGATACCCCCGATTATATGAGGCAGCATATAAATAAAAGAAGGTTTGGTTGCAGGTGGCGGTATAATTTTTAAGGTAACCACTACTACAAGGACTACAGCTGTCACTACCCAGATCAGGCGCAGGAAAAATTTGTCATTTAAATTCATTTGTGTCTTTTATATAGATGAAATCTCATCCGTTAATCTTAGCAGGAGGTTAATCACCATCTTTAGCTGTCCTCGCCCGTAACTCTTCAGCAACCAGAACCTTTACCTCATCATTGAGTTTGGAAAGTGCTTCCTGGTTTGTTGCATCATAATATCCCCTGATGCGGTGCTGGGGGTCAAGCAAAACAAAAAGGTTGCTATAGATGAACTTGCGCTCTCCTTTATCAAACTCCTGGTGGGCGTCAACAAACAGCCCTTTGTTGATCCAGTTGTAAACAGCAGTACTGTCACCGGTCAGCAGGTCCCATTTACCGGCTTTAGCACCTAGTTTGGCTGCATACGGTTTCAACTCTGCAGGGCGGTCTGTAGTAGGGTCTATACTCAGTCCTACCAGTCTGATCATCACGTTTGTCCCGTAACTCTGCAGATAAGCGCCCATTGCTTTATTTGCAAACTCAACGGCGTAATTATTTCCTTTGGTATAGAACAGGTTCAGAACAATGATCCTCCCCCTGTAGTGGTTCCAGCTTAAGGTATCTGCAAGCTGGTTTACAAATTTAAAGTCGGGCAGTTTATGGTATATCGTATCAGGGATCTTTTTCCCATGAAACGTATGAAAAGTTGATGCTACTGCCTTGGGGCCAAAAAATGGCAGAGGTTTATACCTGTTCTTACCCTGGTGAACAAGCTCATAATATAAAAATCCCGGTACCGCTAAAATGGCTACCAGGATTAATACTTTTTTTATTGGGGCAAGCTTCATGAATGAAGTGTCATATGTACGTGCAGGTAACCGCCTTCAATTAACATCAGGGTAATGAAGTAGATGATAAAAATGAATGCCAGTCCTAATGACAACTTCAAACCCGTTTTTTCAAACTTAAGGTGCATAAAGAAAGCCACTATGTAATATGCTTTCAATAACGTCAATAAAATATATGCAATGTTACCGGCCGTGCGTGGAACCAGTCCCTTTGGCAAAATAACCAGTGCTATGATAAATTCAACTACAGTTATTCCCAATAAAATAAAGAATACCTGCCAGATCTTTGATTTACTTAAGCCTGCATGCTCATCATGTGCATGCTCTTCTGTAGTGTGTATGTGTTGTTCAGACATAATATATTTATAAGGAAATTAAACTAAATAGAAGAAGGTAAATACGAATACCCATACTAAATCAACAAAGTGCCAGTAAAGACCTACTTTTTCAACCATCAGATAGTGTCCGCGTTTTTCAAAAGTACCATTGATGGTCATGCATAGAATGATGATATTGATGATAACCCCACTAAAAACGTGAAATCCGTGGAAACCCGTGATCGTAAAAAACAAGTTGGCAAACTGCTGTGCCGCAACGTTCGATACCGGACCTGTAAAGAATTCCTGTAATTTCTCAGCATCAGGGATAGATCCCCACCAGAAACCTTCATGGTGAAGGTGAGTCCATTCCAAAGCCTGACAGCCAAGGAACATAAATCCTCCGATGATCGTAGCGATCATCCATCCCACAACCTGACTTTTAGCACGCCTGTGGCCCGCCTCAACGGCTAATACCATGGTTACCGAACTCATGATCAGAATAAAGGTCATGATACCCACAAATACAAGCGGTGCACCAGAATCCTTAATACCAGGAATAGACTGGAATACCAGATCCGGATTGGGCCAGGTAGTTTTTGAAAAACGTTGCGCTCCGTAATAAACTAATAGCGAAGAGAAGGTAAACGCATCAGATAGCAAGAAAAACCACATCATTAGTTTTCCATATTCTATCGACCATGGTGAACGGCCGCCACTCCACGGAGTAGTCTTTACCTGATCTAATTGTGATAATGAATCCATTTTGAAAATTGTAATAGTTTGTTAAAAAGTCTAACTGTTCAAAAGTAAAAAAACATACAGATATATCCACAATATATCTATAAAATGCCAAAATATAGAAGCGATCTCGATACGATAAACCGCTTTTTGCGCCGGAACATTGGTAAATGCACCGAAAAGACTAATAGCTATAAAGCAAAGACCCGCAAAAATGTGCAGTAGGTGCATTCCTGATACAATATAGATCAGCGAAATCGCCGCATTGTTATTCACCAGTGTAGCCCCCGTCTGGTATAATTCAGACCATGCCCCTACCTGCAGGTATGCAAATACAACACCGAGAACCAGGGTAGCTGACAAGAAAATTTTCTGTGTCTGCACATTCTGGTTACGTACGGCCTTCGCTGCAAAAAAGAGACAGATACTGCTCAGTAACAGTACTGCTGTACTGTACATAAACACATCAGGGAGCACTAATCCATGTCCTTTACCCTTTGATGCCGCAAACACAATATAATAACTTGTAAATCCCCCGAACATGATTGTTGAGGAAACCACAAACAGCCAAAGTATAAACTTTTTGGCTTTCAATGAAGGTGGAACCTCTGGCTCCAGTTCTCCCTGGTTTAATGTATGTACCATATTAAAAACTCTATTTTCCTATAAAATCAAACAATAAAATCAACTGCACCAGCGGTATATAAAAGAACGAGCAGAACATCACTTTACGTGCACTGCCAATATCCTGTTTTACCAGTAGTTTCAAAGCCAGCCATGCAAACACAAGGCCTGCTATGATGGAAAATCCTGCGATATAATAACCGCCAAAATTGTAAATGGTTGGCAGTAAACTTACCGGAATCAATATCAGTGTACTCACAAAGACAAAGCCTGCACTGATCTTGTCCCTTTCCTTTGTTGGCAGCAACCTGAAACCTGCCTTTTTATAATCATCGTCGAGCACCCAGGCTATTGCCCAGAAATGAGGGAACTGCCATACAAACTGGACCAGGAACAATATTCCCGCAATTTCATAATCCACCGGAAGAAAGTGACGTGTATGCCCCAGTGCTGCCAGATAACCGATCAGCGGAGGCAATGCTCCCGGTATAGCACCTACAAATACTGCTATAGGTGATTTTCTTTTTAAAGGAGTATATACAAACGCATATAATAAAATGGAGAACACAGATAACAATCCGGTTTCCAGGTTCAGCTTGCCCAGTAACCAGGTGCCCAGCATTCCCATGATTAGTCCCATTACCAAACCCTGTCCGGTAGTCATCCTTCCGGCAGGCATGGGGCGGTCCATTGTGCGGGTCATTAATTTATCCAGGTCAACTTCAATGATCTCGTTAAAACAATTGGCAGCAGCAGTAACCAAAAAGCCACCGGCCACCAGGATACCCCAGTTCCCCCAATCAATACCGGGAACCTCTCCGCGTGCTACCTGCATCCTCGAACCAATTAAAAAAGTAATTGATGCAGAGAAAACAACCAGGAAAGTAAGCCTGAATTTGATGAGTTTAGATAGATCTGAGAAAAATAACTTCAATTCTTATGTATTTAATATTACTGATTATAAGTATTTGTTCTGTAAACCAACAGGTAAAGATAAAACTGGAGGGTAAACAAGACTGTTGAGAACACTAAATGTATAACCTGTGCAAAAGGCGGCAGCGCAAAGTTAGACAATAATAGGCCACTTGCAATCTGAATAAGTAAAACCAGCACTATTGAGTTTCCGAGTCTCAGTTCCGTTGCCTTCCCCCCAAACCTGTTCATCACGATCTGGTAAATGAACACATTTACCACCGCTACAAAGATCGCGAGGTCCCGGTGCCAGGAGAACACCTTTCCGGTTCCGTTCACCCAGGTCTGACGGTCCTGATAAAGTAACTTCCTTGACAGGGCATCAATGGCCTCCCTTACTTCTGTACCCAATGTGATCTGCATCACGCTAAGCACAATGGCCACAACAATCAGCACTTTCAGCCAGATGACCTTAGACATGATTACCGTATCCTGTTTGTATAGCGTATTGGTATAATAATACGTATAAACCAGGATCGCCAGGATCACGAGGGCAAGCAGCATATGAAGTGTAACTATCCAGGCCAGCAGGTTTGTAGATACCACGATAGAACCTAACCAGCCCTGAAATCCCACCACAAAGAGGTTAATTATACTCAATATGATGACCCTCTTCGCCTTTTTCCGGTACACAAAAGACATCACTGTCAGTGCCAGCAATAAGAATCCGGTTGCTGCTCCTGTAAGCCTGTTTATATATTCAGTATAGGTTTTGGCAACATTAAATGTCTCAGGTACGGTGATGGACTGATCGTGCCGGATACTGTCTGCTACGTCAGTCTTTCCCATCTTATCCAGCAGCCTGGCAAAACGTTCATTTTTCTTCAGCCTCCCGGCCACATATTTTTCCTTGTAATCCTTAGGCAGCTGATCAACAGATGTCGGAGGGATATACTGATCAAAACATTTAGGCCAATCCGGGCAACCCATACCAGAACCTGTGCTGCGTACTACGCCTCCTGCGAGGATGAGCACTAACGTCACGATAATCGTAATCAGGTTTAGCCGGATAAATCTATGTTCAGATTTAGGAACCATTAGTATGTTTATGTTAAAAAAAATGAGGTTACTGATCTAAGTATATACTCAGGGCAGGTAACCTCATTGTATATTTTAAAGAACGTTTTTAGTGAAAATGCACGTCAGCTTTTTCAGGAGCATTCTTTGCATCCCACTCTCTTTGGATACGCTCAGATTCAGCGTTACCTTCAAAATCGTGTGGCATATTTGACAGCATGGTCTCAGAATAAGGAACTGTTTGAGGGATAAAGTCTTCCTCAGCACCTGGTTTACTGTAATCATATGGCCAGCGGTGTACTGTAGGGATTTCTCCCGGCCAGTTTCCGTGAATATGTTCAACAGGTGTAGTCCATTCCAGTGTGTTGGATTCCCATGGGTTCTGTGTAGCTCTTTTACCGAAGAAGATCGAATAGAAGAAGTTGAACAGGAAGGCTACCTGAGCCAGTGCTGCTACGATAGCAGACCAGGTTACAAATATATTTACTGTTACCCATTTCTGCATGAACTCAAATTCAGTAAAGGCGTAATAACGTCTTGGCACACCATCTAATCCTAAGAAGTGCAGCGGGAAGAATACCAGGTAAGCACAAACGAAAGTAACCCAGAAGTGCAGGTATCCCAGTTTGGCGTTCATCATCCTTCCAAACATTTTAGGATACCAGTGATAAACACCCGCAAGCATACCAAAGATAGCAGCCGATCCCATTACAAGGTGGAAGTGGGCAACTACGAAATAAGTATCATGCAAGTTAATGTCCAGTGAAGCGTTACCCAGGAAAATACCGGTTAAACCACCTGAAATAAAGAATGAAACCATACCGATCGCACACAACATTGCAGGAGTGAACCTGATATTACCGCGCCACAGTGTAGCCAGGTAATTGAAAGTCTTAACAGCCGATGGAACCGCAATGATCAGTGTTGTAATCATAAACACCCCACCCAGCAGCGGGTTCATCCCTGTCACGAACATATGGTGACCCCATACGATAAATGACAATACAGTAATACCAATCAATGAATAAACCATCGCATGGTAACCGAAAATTGGTTTCCTTGAATTCACAGAGATCACCTCTGATGAGATACCCAAAGCAGGCATAATTACGATATAAACCTCAGGGTGACCCAGGAACCAGAACAAGTGTTCCCATAAGATTGGTGAACCACCTTCGTTTGGCAACACCTGACTGCCCATTACGATATCAGATAAATAGAAACTTGTTCCAAAGCTACGGTCAAAGATCAGCAATACCACACCTGCTACCAGAACAGGGAAAGATAATACACCCAGTATTGCAGTCAGGAAGAAAGCCCAGATTGTTAAAGGCATTTTCCACAGGTCCATACCTTTTGTACGCATATTTAATACAGTACTTACATAGTTGATACCACCCATCAGCTGTGACACGATGAACAATACCATACTTGCCAGCCATAATGTCATTCCCAATCCGGAGCCTGAGATCGCTTTTGGTAAAGCAGACAATGGAGGATAGATTGTCCAACCGGCACTTGCAGGCCCTGTCTGTATGAAGAATGAACTCATCATGATGATACAGGCAGTAAAGAAGAACCAGTAAGAAAGCATATTCATGAATGGCGAGGCCATATCCCGTACCCCGAGCTGAAGCGGGATCAGTAAGTTACTGAACGTACCGCTTAGTCCTGCAGTCAGTACAAAGAATACCATGATTGTACCATGTATCGTTACAAGGGCAAGATAAAAATCAGGTTTGATCCTTCCGCCTTCTGCCCATTTTCCCAGGAATGTTTCCAGGATAGGGAAACTTTTGTCCGGCCAGGCCAGTTGAATACGGAATAAGATAGACAATCCCATTGCAATAACAGCCATAACGATACCAGTTATTAAAAACTGTTTAGCGATCATCTTGTGATCCTGGCTAAATACGTACTTCGTTATAAAAGATTGTTCGTGGTGACCATGATCGTGATCGTCATGGTGCCCGTTGTTATGTGTATCGTGTAATGTTATAGTTGACATAATGCGCTATTCCAGTATAATTATTTTTTTAAAGCCGGTTTATTCATTGCTACAGCAGACGAGTCCTTTGCAGGTGCAGCTGTGCTATCAGCAGGTGCCGATGCTGGCGCTGCCGCTGGTTCAGGTACGATTGGCAAATTGAATTGTTTTCTCAAATCGTTATTAATAATCTTAGGTTGTTTCACAATCCAGGCATCATACTCAGCCTGAGAAACAACTCTAACTACCTTTTGCATATTATAGTGCCCAGATCCACAAATTTTTGAGCAATAAAAAAGGAATTTAAACGCCGGGTCATTTACTTTGGTCTGCATATCAGCAGTAGTGATGGTCGGTGTAAATTCAAAATATGAAGTCATGCCCGGAACAGTATTCAGCTGAACCCTGAAGTGCGGCATATAAAAACTATGTACAACATCCTTACTGGTCAGAATTAATCTTACCGGTTTGTTCACAGGAATAACCATTTCATCAGCACTCTGATCATCAAGGTTGTTCTTGTCTTTAAAATCCATTCCCAGACCATTGGTTCCGGTAATGAGTTTATAGTTTTTCAAACCAACTACGCCATCAGCGCCCGGATAACGGATCGTCCACAGGAATTGCTGGGAGGTGATCTCTATACTCAGTGGTTTATTGTTAGGATCTTCTACTTTATAAAAGATAGATCTCCATGTTAAAAATCCCATCAGTACCAATACTGTAAGAACCAGTGCCGGAACAATCGTCCAGATGCGCTCTAAAGCATTGTTGTGCGGGTAGTAATAAGCTTTTCTCTTTCCTGAATTTCTGTAGTAGAAAGAAAAGAGGAATAATGTGATATGCGTTCCGATGAATACAATGGTAGTCAGGATCAGCGTGATGTTAAACATCGAGTCAATCTTTTTACCATGCTCCGAAGCTGCATCAGGAAGGATCATATGTCCGTGAACAGTATATTCGAAATAAACACCAGCTAAACCAGCAATTAAGAAAAGGACGAATATAATACCGTTAACAGTGTTCCAGTTGATACTGTCAGGTTTATCCTGCGCTTCACGTGTCAGTTCGTATACCCTGATTGCTTTTCCTACTATTGCTATAAATAAGCAGAGCAGTAAAAATAACATGGCATAAAAAGCAACCGATTTATAGATCGGAAACATATCAATCGGTTTCGGGGCGGCTGTAGCGGCGCCGGCGGCTGCTTCCTGTGCAAATGCGCTGGTATTTGCAAACACAGTAACGAGTACTGCAAGGGCCGCCATTGTCTTATTGCTTATAAATTTTCTTAAACTCATTTTCTTAAAAGTAGTACGATGTACTTCTACTATACTATTAATTTATATACTCTCTAACCTAACCAATTACAAATGGTGATTCAAGCTCTCCTGTAGAAGAGGGTGATTTTTTGCAATTAGTGGTTTCTTACTTAATGCAGTCAGTACTGTAAAGGTAAACAAGCCTATAAAACCAATAGCTGTTCCTATTTCAATAATTCCGAACCCGTTAGTTCCGTCTTCAACCGTACCCGGCATGATCATCTGATAATAATCAACCCAGTGACCGCAAAGTACAATGATAGATACAACCAGCATGATGTTTTCTTTCCTCTTATTGTCACGGTCCATCAGTAACAGAACCGGCGCTAAGAAGTTCATTACAAGATTAAGGAAGAACCAGAACTTATAGAATTCAAATCGTTTGTAAAAATACACAGTTTCTTCCGGCATGTTAGCATAATAGATCAACATAAATTGAGCAAACCATACATAGGTCCAGAAAATAGAGAATCCGAAGATAAACTGTCCAAGGTTATGAAGGTGGCTGTTGTTAACCCATTGCATATAACCAGCTTTCCTCAGCAGGATGATGATCACAGCCATTGTTGCCAGGCTGCTCACCCACATTGCTGCGAAGTTATACCATCCGAACATTGTAGAGAACCAGTGTGCTTCCAGTGACATCACTGTATCAAAAGCAAATATTGGTGTAGTAAATCCGTAGATCACTAAAAATATACAGGAGTATTTAAAACTTTTAGTGTAAGAATTCAAACCGCCTTCCAGATCTTCATTGTTAGACAGCTTGGTCAGCAGCATAGAGAATATGCTGTAGATTCCAAGGAATATCACCTGGCGGCCCATAAAGAACGGAACGTTCAGGAAAGCAGATTTGCCATCGATAAGTTTATCATAGTTAGGACTGTTAGGGTCGGTTAAACCGTCTGCATGCCAGTGGTGATACAGGTTGTGTGTGTACAGACCCGCACCGATCACCGCGATCAGGATTACTACTGCGATAGGCAGTGTTTTTGCCATGGCCTGAGGTACACGCAGTATAGATGCCGACCATCCAGCCTGCGCGACAAACTGAACAGCTAAAAAGAATGTGCCCGACATACATACACAAGCAAAGTAGTATGCCATTAGTAACAGGTTGCCAAATGTCCGCTCATGAAGTTCATGATCAGAAAAACCGTAAGCTATACATGCGAGACCGATTAAGATACCGACTATACTTAAAGTTTTAGCCTTTCCTGTAAACTCAAACTGCTCAGTTAAATTATAATTGTGAGTTCCCATTTATATCTGCTTTTCTATTGTATTTGTTGTAATTGTTGAACATACATCACTACTTTCCATCGTTGATCAGGAGTAAGTTGTGAAGCATGCGAACCCATGTTATTTAAACCATACATGATGGTATGGTAGATCTTTCCTTCAGAAAGGTCCTTCATCAGTCCACCACGTGATGATGCTGCGTCACCATGATAAGCCGGAACACCAGTGAATTTTTCGATCTGAACCAGGTGCCCTTTACCATCACCCTGATCACCATGACATGGAGAGCAGAATACAGTGAAGTAATGTTTACCTGATAACAAATTCTGAGGAGATTTTGGCAATGGGTTTTTAAGGTTCAGACCAGCTGCTTCATATCCTTCTTTGGTATTTGCATATTCATACTTTACAAATCCTATCGGATCAGTATTCGGAGGAGGAGTCTGGTTGGTCAGTCCGTCGGCAAAATTCTTATTGGGCCTGTTCGGCTTATAAGCAATGTTGTCATACATGTTCCTTGCATACTCTAAACCTCTGCTCTCTTTATCCCTGCATGCTGACAGCGATGTAACAACCGTAAGAACAACAAATGAGGCCAGAACTATTTTATTCTTATTCATAGCTAATATACTTCCTTTCATTGTGCTTAACTTCTATAGCACCAGCGTCTTTTAATAATCCATCAATTTTACTGTGTTCAGCATTTTGTTGTGCGTCAACAGCGATAATAAATCTATCATCAGTAGCTCTTAAGTCCATCACTCTTGGTGCTCTTCCTGGGAAAAGGTGGGTTGATGCATAATAAGACAATACTAAACCAAATGCAGTAAACAAAATGGTAAGCTCAAACATGATCGGAATAAAATCCGGCAATGCAAAGGCAGGCTTACCACCAATATTATTTCTCCAGTCTACTACCGAGGTAAGATAGATCAGCGCAAACGCTGACACTGTACCGGTGATCCCGCAGAAAAATGCGAGGATATCCAGTCTGGATCTTTTAATTCCTAATTTGGCTTCGATGCCGTGGATGGGCATAGGCGTATAAACATCATAAATCTTAATGTTGTTCTCCTGTAACTTTTCAATGCCGTGCATCATTTCGTCAGGATCGCCAAAACTGCCTAAAATATATTTGATATTACTCATTGTTATATTTTTGCGTATTCTTCTTGTTTAACACTATCAAATTTCTCTAAAGATTCCACGTATTCTTTTACGTGAACTTTGTCCAGGTGACCATCTTTGATCTGGGCCATTTTGGCCTGCTCGCTCGATGATTTAAGCAATAACTTAACCTCGGCAATCGCAATCGAAGGCAGAACCCTTAAGAACAACAGGAATAAAGTAAAGAATACCCCGATTGAACCTACAAAGACACTCACGTCTACCCATGTAGGATAGAACATCGCCCAGCTTGACGGAAGGTAATCACGGTGAAGTGAAGTCACGATAATTACAAAACGCTCAAACCACATACCGATGTTTACCACGATAGACAGTATCCACGTTGCAGGAATGCTCAGACGGATCTTTTTAAACCAAAGCAGCTGTGGAGAAATTACGTTACAGGTCATCATCATCCAGTATGCCCACCAGTAAGGACCAGTTGAACGGTTAACGAATGCATAGGCCTCATATTCTGAACCTGAATACCAGGCGATGAAAAACTCAGTGATATAAGCCACACCCACAATTGATCCAGTTAAAATGATGATCTTATTCATCGATTCAATGTGGAACATGGTGATGTAGTTTTCCAGTCCCAATACCTTACGGGCAACCAGTAATAAGGTTAACACCATGGCGAAACCGGAGAAGATCGCACCCGCAACGAAGTACGGAGGGAAGATCGTAGTATGCCATCCCGGAATGACCGAGGTAGCAAAGTCCATTGATACAATCGTGTGTACAGAAAGTACAAGTGGTGTTGATATACCGGCAAGGATCAGAGACACTGTCTCAAAACGCTGCCATGTTTTCACATTACCACTCCATCCGAAAGAGAATACAGAATAGATTCTGCGGCGTAATCCTGTAGCACGGTCACGGATAGTAGCGATATCAGGAAGTAAACCAGTGTACCAGAATAACAGTGATACAGAGAAGTAAGTAGAGATCGCAAACATATCCCAAACCAGCGGTGAGTTAAAGTTAACCCATAGTGAACCGAACTGGTTTGGCAAAGGCAGAACCCAATACGCTAACCATGGTCTTCCCATGTGGGATACAACATAGGTTGCTGCACAGATTACGGCGAAAATTGTCATCGCCTCCGCTGACCTGTTGATGGAGTTCCTCCAGTTTTGACGGAAGAGCAAAAGTACAGCCGAGATCAGTGTTCCGGCGTGGCCAATACCTACCCACCATACGAAACCGGTGATATCCCAAGCCCATCCTACAGTTTTATTCAACCCCCAGGACCCGATACCGTTCCAGAAAGTATAACTTACAGCTACCAGCCATAAGGTAGCTCCGCAAAGAGCCATGATAAAACCTATCCACCAGGCCTTATTAGGCTTATTCTCAACCGGATCTAAAATATCGCTCGTAATCTGAGCATAAGTGATATCCTGTCCGGTGATCAGTGGTTCTCTTAATATTGATTCGTTATGTCCTGACATAATGTATTTTCTTTAATATCAGCTTACGCTTGTATTGTTGGTAATGAATCTGTGTTTCTAATTTTAGTCATGTAACCGATACCAGGTTGTGTGTTCACCTCTTCCAGTACATAGTAGATACGCTCACTACGTAGTGCTTTAGATACTTCCGATTCCGGATCATTAGCATCACCGAAGATGATTGCATTGGCTGAACAAGCTTGCTGGCATGCCATTTTGATATCTCCGTCTTTCAGCGGACGTTTCTCCAGTTTAGCGGATAGTTTACCTGCCTGAATACGTTGGATACACATTGAGCATTTCTCCATCACCCCTCTTGAACGGGCAGTAACATCAGGATTAAGCACCAGTTGTGTGAACTCATTGTTCAGGTAGTTATCAAAACGTGAATCGTTCCAGTAGTTGAACCAGTTGAAACGACGAACTTTGTACGGGCAGTTATTTGCGCAGTAACGTGTTCCAACACAACGGTTATAAGCCATCATGTTCAGACCGTCTGAAGAGTGCGTAGTAGCCAGTACCGGACAAACCGTTTCACACGGAGCGTGGTCACAGTGCTGACATAACATCGGCTGGTGAACAACAGTTACGTTGTCAAGGTTCTCCATATGGGCGATCTCTTTTTCTTCAGATACACTTTTGTCACCTTCTTCATAACTGTAGTAACGGTCAATACGGATCCAGTGCATCTCTCTGCGTCTGCGAACCTCATCACGTCCTACTACGGGAATATTGTTTTCTACGTTACAGGCAACGATACAAGAACCACAACCGGTACAGGCATTCAGATCGATTGCCATTACCCAGTTGTTTCCTGGTTTTTCGTATTTATCCCACAGATCGTAAGATTTATGTCCTTCTTCTTTCTTACCGGTTCCGGCAGCAGGGTTTTTCTTGTATTCTGTAAAGCTGGCTTCACGAATAATGTTTCTTCCTTCGAAAGAGTGGTGTGTTTGTGTTTGTGCCAGTTCGTAAGTACCGCCTGTTTTACTGATCGTTACTGTAGTGGCATACTGTAATGTGCCATTTACGAAGCTCAGGAACGGGTAAGCGTTTTTACCAACGTTATCACCTGCTTTACCCACTTTCGTACGGCCGTATCCTAACGCGATAGAAGCTGTACCCTGTGCTTGTCCCGGTTGTACCAGAACTGGTAAAATGATACTGTAACCATTACTTCCTTTTACTTCAACAAGGTCAAATTCGTTGATGCCGAGTTTCTCAGCAAATTTTGGCGCAAGGGCAACATAGTTATCCCAGGTTACTTTTGAAACAGGATCAGGCAATTCCTGCAGGAAAGCATTGTTTGCATGTTTACCATCACGCATTGCTACGTTTTCGTAAATTTCCAGTTCGATATCTTTAGACAGGGATTTGCTGGTATTCACTACTGAAGGAGCCACTGCGGCCAGTGAAAGGCTGAATGTATACGTTCCTGCCGGTTTTGCAGGGGCAGTGAATACTCCCGTCTGCAACAATTCATTCCAGGTTTTACCTAAACCAGGCAATATGTTTTTCTCCCAGTTGTTACGAACATACTGGTAGTAATCTTTAACGGGAGCGTTAGACCAGATCAGCAAACTCTGTTCTGCCTGACGTGAGTCAAACACAGGGTTAATAGTTGGCTGAACGATTGAATATGTTCCTTCATAGCTGCTTGCATCGCCCCATGCTTCCAGATAGTTCTGGTTGGTTGCGATCACATCACATAAAGTAGAAGTTTCATCTCTACGGTCAGAGAAAGACACTTTCAGCGGCACTTTGCTCAATCCTTCAGTAAAGGCCTTAGCGTTGGCCACATCGTAAGCCGGGTTGGTATCCAGGAAGAAAACAGCAGCAACTTCGCCTCTGTTCATCTCATTCTGGAACTCCGCAAACTCAGCATCATTACCGGAGTAACGTCTTGAAGGATTATCAAGATCGATTGTTGTACCATAACTGCCGATAGCAGAGTTGATGGCATTCACAAGGATCTGTGTAGAAACATCGTTTGATCCACAAACAACCAGTGCTTTTCCTTTTTGCTGTACTAATTCCTTAGCTACTAATTTTAATGCTTTATCAGCAGTAACATTATTTGGCAATCCGCCACCTGCAAGGTTAGCACCGGTGATGGCATTATATAAGGTAATTAACGCAGGGCCCTGTTCAGATAATTTAACCGGGATACGTGTATCTGCATTGGTACCTGTCATGCTCATTCCGGCTTCGAACTGGAAGTGACGTGACATTTTACCTTTTGCGAGTGTTTTATAATTTCTGTTTTCTATATACTGGGAAGTAAACTCTTCTCCACTGATCCATGTTCCCAGGAAGTCAGCACCAAAACTAACTACCAGGTCAGCTTTATGGAAGTTGTATTTAGGGATCACAGCTTTTCCAAAACTATTCTCGTTCGCTTTGATGATACCTGTATAAGATATAGCATCATACTGAACGTGTTTGGTAGTAGGGTAAGCAGCAATAAAATCGGCCACTACTGCCTGCGTTGAGGGGCTGTATACAGATGAAGAAACGATCCTGATTTTTTTGCCCGAAGCTTTTGCTTTCGCTAATTCTGCACTTACAAAAGCATCTACTTTAGACCATGTAGTTTCATCATTCTTTAAAACCGGGGTCTTAAGTTTTGAAACATCATACAGATCCAGTACTGAAGCCTGAGCTACTGCATCAGTACCGCAATTGAACTGGCCTGCATTAGGATTTGGTTCAATTTTGATCGGACGTCCTTCTCTGGTCTTCACTAATATACTCTGTCCGTTAAAACTGGATACATAGTAATTCGGGATGCCCGGGATCACTTCTTCTGGTTTAATCAGATAAGGTATCGATTTGTGTATCGGAGCAGGCTGACAAGCCGCAAGTGTAACCGCACCAAGACCAAAGCCAAGGGCTTTTAAGAAGTCACGGCGCGGGGTTACTGTACTTAACCCTGCTTCATTTAAAACATCTTCTATTGGAAGCGGCTCTGCGAATTCGTTTTTATTGATTTCAACAAAATCGGAGGTCTTGTTAAATTCCTCTAAGCCTTTCCAGTATTTTTTATTGCTTTCCATTTAAGCTATATTACTGTTTATCGAACGTTCTTTTTATTAAACTCTACTCTATTAATAGTGACATTTGCCACACTCTATTCCGCCTAAAGCTGCAGGTGTTAATTTCTCACCTTTTTTGATCTTCTCATGTGCAGCAATGATCTTCGTGTAGAAAGCATTGTCTTTTACTTCTAATTTGGTGTCTTTGTGACAGTTGATACACCATTTCATGGTCAGCGGAGAGTACTGATAGATCTCTGCCATTGTATTAACCGGTCCGTGACAGGCAAAACATACCGGCTCGTTAGGTTTCAGGCCTTTTTCTTTACGGATGGCTTCTTCAGCTACAACAACGTGCTGCGAGTGATTGAAATAAGCAAAATCAGGAAGGTTGTGCACCTGAACCCATTCAATTGGTTTTTCTTTCGACTTGTCATAAGTCATTTTATCCGCATCGTAACCCAGTGCATTGTAGATCTTCTGAATCTCAGGAGAGATATTACCATCATGGCTGTCCCTTGCCTGAACCTGCTTGTGACAGTTCATACAAACGTTAAGTGAAGGTATGGTTGCATTCCTGGATTCGAAAGCACCTGCGTGGCAGTACTGGCAATCGATCTGGTTCACACCGGCATGCAGTTCGTGAGAGAACTTGATCGGCTGTGTTGGCTGGTAACCAGTATTCACACCAGTATCCCACATTCCCATCCATCCCCATGATCCTAAACTGATCACTAAACACAGGATAAAGAAGAAAATGAATTTTTTGTTCTTGAACAACTGACCGATGCCGGCTGCCATAGAAACGTTCTCTTCCTCAACGATCACTACCCCTTGTTTCTGCAGGATCAGACGTTCCAGCATTTTAATTGCGCGGCCCAGGATCACCAATACGACGATGGAGATCAGGATCACGGCAACTACTCCTGCAAGAGAGAAGTTTGAAACTTCCTCGGAAGCACCTGCGCCAGCTCCGGCAGCATCACCTGCTTTTTTTGGCTCGCCTGCTTTAATGTAAGCAAGGATGTTTTTGATATCAACCGGAGTTAATGTCGGGAATGCGGTCATCTCCGCATTTGGGTTCCATTTAGACTCTTCAACTGCTTCCTTATCACCTGATGCGATAAATGCCGGAGCGTTGTTGATCCATTTCAATAAAAAGGCTTCGCTCTTCAGTGGGATGGCAGTCTGCAGTGCAGGACCAATCAGATCGCGGTCCAGAGCATGACATGAAGTACATTTTTCTTTAAAGAGCGTTCTTCCCGCTGCTGCGTCTTGTGCTTGTGTACCTGAAACGATTAAAACAGATAGAGCCGTGAACATAAATGCCGACTTCCAAACTCTTCTAATGATCAATGAGATATTCCTCATAATGAGTATTTTATGCTTTATTTTAAAAAACTTTAACAACCGCAATTGATGTTTAAACTTCTGTTCTCCGTCAAAGCGTCCACAAAAGTAAAATTTATTAATTTACCAATGACAAAGAAATGACAGTAAATACAATTTATAATCATTCTAAACATCGCGTTTTTTAGGCTTTAAACGAAGAAAATCAGCAATTTTCTAATTTTGCTGATTTTCCGATTCTCCATTTTTTTTATAAAAATTTGGAACTTATAATTACATTTTTAATATCCATGCAAAAATCAAAGGAGCAACGATTGTCGCGTCAGACTCCACTATAAATTTGGGTGTATTGATATCGAGTTTGCCCCAGGTGATCTTTTCATTCGGCACAGCTCCTGAGTATGAACCATATGAAGTGGTGGAATCAGAAATCTGGCAGAAATAACTCCAGAAAGGTATATTCTCCATTTCCATATCCTGGTATAACATCGGTACCACGCAGATAGGGAAGTCACCGGCAATACCTCCGCCGATCTGAAAGAAACCAATCCCTTTGCCACCGCTGTTTTTGATATACCAGTCCGCAAGGTACCCCATATATTCAATACCGCTTTTCATCGTCGTAGCTTTCAGCTCTGCTTTCATCACGTATGATGCAAAAATATTCCCCATAGTGGAATCTTCCCATCCCGGTACTACGATCGGCAGGTTTTTTTCCGCTGCTGCCAGCATCCAGGAATTTTTAGGATCGATTTCATAGTACTGCTCCAGATCCCCGCTCAGCAGCATCTTGTACATGTACTCATGCGGAAAATAACGTTCACCTGCGTCTTCCGCATCTTTCCATATTTTATAAACATGTTTCTGTAAACGCCTGAAAGCTTCCTCCTCAGGAATACAGGTATCGGTAACACGGTTATAGTGGTTTTCCAGCAGGTCCCACTCGTCCTGAGGGCTCAGGTCGCGGTAGTTCGGTACACGTTTATAATGTGAATGGGCAACAAGGTTCATAATATCTTCTTCCAGGTTCGCCCCTGTGCATGAAATTATGGCCACCTTATCCTGACGGATCATCTCAGCCAGGGAAATTCCCAGTTCCGCCGTACTCATCGCACCGGCAAGGGTGATCATCATTTTACCGCCTTCGTCCAGATGTGTTTCATAGCCTTTAGCTGCATCCATCATTGCCGCCGCATTGAAATGGAGGTAATGCCCTTCCATGAATTTAGATATTGGTCCTCTTGTTACGCTCATTTTATGTTTTTTTTATCAGCCGCAAAAATAGCAAATAATATTAAACGAGCCTGAATGTTTCGGCGCAGAACATAATTCTCTTTTAATTGTTTAATTTGGCGGATTCATACCTATACAAAGACAATTATTTACTGTGAAAAAAATATTTATCTGCAACTTCCTGATGCTCTCCGCACTTTCCGGATTCGGACAAATGAAACTGATTAAACGTATGTTGTCTGAAGACATGGATACTACCCGCAGAGCCAGTTTTATGCCGTTGCCGTTTCTTAAGTATTCGCAGGAAGTAGGTATGGAATTCGGACTTGGGGCATTGTATTCTACCTACCTGGATAAAAATGATCCGCTCAACCGAAGCTCAAACTTTGCTACCATTTTATCTGTATCTACAAAAAAACAATATAACGTTACCCTCAAAGGGGATGTGTGGACAAAAAACAATGATTATCACCTGATCGGCGATCTGCGTTTCCGCAGCACCCCATTTGATTTCTTCGGTATCGGAAATGAAACCCTCCACGACAATAAGGACAGGGTTGTCCAGCACCAGATCAGAACAGGCCTTGATGTGGAAAAGAATATTTTTCCTTTTGCCTATACCGGTGTATCTGTAGCCTTCGAAAGGAATACCTTCAGGGACGTGGAAACAGGCGGCATTCTCGATACAGATCCCCGCGTGCTGGATAAAACCGGTGGCAGCGTAGGTTATCTTGGTATTTCACAGACCTATGACACCAGAAATTCAAACAACTATCCCACCAGGGGTTTTTTTGGAAGGATCACCTACCAGTATGCTCCTGACATCTTTGGAAAGGATGATTTCAGTGGCAGCCAGATCAGAGTGGTGCTCAAAAACTTCTGGCCCCTTGCCAAAAAACTTGTATTGGGCGTAAACGCTATCTATTACACCATTCAAAGTAACAATACTCCATTTTACTTACTGCCCCAATTGGGAAATGAAGATATCATGCGGGGTTACTACGCGGGGAGATACAGAGACGAAAACCTCATCGCCGCACAAACTGAACTGCGCTACCGTTTCAGCAACCGGTTTGGAATCGTTGCATTTGCCGGTGGCGGACGTGTGTTTGCCAATGGCGATTTCTCCTTTAAGCAGTTCAAACCATCGGTTGGCGGGGGGATGAGGTATTTCTTCGACCCGGCCAAAGGTTTAAGTGTGAGGGCTGATTACGGTATCGGGGAAAAACGGCCTAATGAAGCCAGGCAATCAGGATTTTACCTGAGCCTTGCCGAAGCTTTTTAGCAGAGGCGCCGGCGTGCAGGAGAATTAAAACCTGATCTTGAAGTGTTCTTTAGCCTGCCCCTTTTTAAAGTACACCAGGCCTATCCAGAACAGGTCTATAGTAATGGTTACGTCCGGATGGCTCTTGATCTCTTCCCATGCTTCTTTCATGCCCTTGCTCCAGTAAATATCATCAAAGATCAGCAGGGAATTTTCATGCACCTTGGGCAGGCACCACCTGAAATAATTTAGAGTGGCATCCTTGCGGTGGTTGCCGTCAACATATACAAAATCCAGTTGGGCATGTTCATCAATCACTTTTGGCAGCAGTTCATCAAAATTACCTACCCTTAATTCTATATTTTCCAGCTCAAGGTCCTGGAAATTGCTATACGCTTTTTTTGCTGTTTCAGGACAGCCCTCAATCGTAACAATATCAGCTTCCGGGGCAGCTTTCGAAAGATAGGCTGTAGTGATCCCCAGACAGGTTCCCAGTTCAAGCAGGTTGGCAGGAGCGGCAGATTTTGCCAGGCGGTAGATCAGCTGTGCCAGCCTTGGGCTTTTCAGGGCATTTTTTGCGATCTCTTTTATCTTTTTTGTACGGTTCTTATTCAAATGAGAGCCCGCACCCAGATCGGTAACCGTAATGACCGTATCGTCATTTAAAAGTTTTTTTCTCTGCTCCTCAATACCATTGTATTCAATTTTAGAGTTAAAATCGTAAATTACCTCATCAACCAGTTGGTAAACAAACGGAGAGTGGGTACCATGCCTGCTTTTAGCTGTTAAACGGTGCTTCAGATAATCGCTGATGAATTGTAATACCATGCCGCAAAAATAGGCAACACAACATTGTAATTCGCATTTAATGGAAAATAGTACAGAAATAAGCGCATTGGTTAAATTACTGGATGATCCCGATCCGGAAGTTTTCTCGCATGTCCGCGAGCGCCTGCTTGAGCATGGCAATTCTGTGATCCATTTCCTGGAAACGGAATGGGAGAAATCGCTGGATACCCTATTGCAGGAAAGGATCGAAAATATCGTGCACCAGATCCAGTTCAACAGCGTGAAAGAAGACCTTAACCTCTGGTACCAGAGCGGGGCGTTCGACTTACTGCAGGGGGCCCTGGTCATCAACCGCTACCAGTATCCTGATCTTGACGAACAGAAGATCATTAACCAGATCGAAGAGATCAAAAGGGAAATCTGGACCGGCCTTCAGTATGAGATGAGCTCCGTAGAAAAGATCAAGCTGATCAATCATATCTTTTATAACATCAACGGCTTCAGCGGCAACACCAAGAACCATCACGACCCGCAGAACTCCTATATCAATCAGGTACTGGAAACCAAAAAAGGAAATCAGATCTCGCTGGCCATTATCTATTCTACTATTGCTCAAAAGCTGGATATTCCTGTTTATGGCGTAAACCTGCCACAGCATTTTATCCTCGGTTATATTGACGAAGGGAAAAGAGATGAAAATGAATTTGGCGTGCTGTTCTATATCAACGCTTTTAATAAAGGCGCCATTTTTGGTAAACATGATGTAGACCAGTTTTTACGCCAGCTCAATCTTCAGCCCCTTCCGGGTTTTTATGCCCCATGCAGCAATGTAGAGATTATCCGCAGGATCATCAGGAACCTCATTTCCTCCTATGAAAACCTGGGCTCGGCAGAGAAAGTTGAAGAGCTGAAAGAACTGCAGGAGATCCTGCTCAACAGCAACCTTTAATTGCTGCCTGAAAGTTTGTTTGCTGTCATCCAGTTTTGTAGCCTCACAAACCAGTCATCCGTTGTAGTTTTATTGTGCAGGCCAAACCCGTGCCCTCCAGCCTGATAAAAATGAGCCTCCACCGGAACTTTATTCTTCACCAATGCCTGTTCAAACAAAATGCTGTTTTCAACGGGAACCGCATTATCATCATTTGCATGAACGAGGAATGTTATGGGTGTTTGCGCGTTGACATGTTTTTCATTGGAAAAATATTCCTTCTGCTCCTGCGTGCCCTTCGCACTGATCAGATTATTTACCGATCCCATATGCGGGGAAGAGAGGAAACTGACCACAGGGTAAAGCAATATGGCAAAATCCGGACGCAGGCTCAGGTTCTCCTTGTTCTCTATTTTACTGTCCGCGTAATGAACGGCGAGTGAAGATGCCAGGTGGCCTCCGGCAGAAAAGCCCATGATGCCTACCTTAGCCGGGTTGATCTTCCAGCGGGCAGCATTTTTCCGCACCATATAAATTGCCTGCTCAGCATCCTGTAAAGGGCCGAAAGATTTGTCTGCCATTGTGGTATCATCAGGTAAACGGTATTTTAACACCACTGCGGCAACCCCATCTTCTGCAAATCTTTTTGCCACCTCATCCCCTTCATGGCCAATGGCCAGATGTGAATACCCGCCGCCCGGACAAATGATCACAGCTGTTCCGTTTGCCTTAGCGGGATTGGGCTGATATAAAGTAATGGTAGGATGAAATACCTTGGAAAGGCCTGTCACCTTACCGTCTTTAACTGTTTGTATTTCCTTGTAGGACGCCGGCGGGGTTTTGGCTCCCGGAATTTTCCCGGGGTACAAATCCATTACTTCCTGTGCTTTCAATGTTTGCAATCCAATCATACAAAGTCCTAAACTTAACAGCCAAAATTTCTTCATTAGAATTCCATTAAATATGCTTTTAAAAAGTCGTTCAGCTCCCCGTCCAGTACCGCCTGTGCATTGGAGGTCTCATAATTGGTCCTCAGGTCTTTTACCAGCTTATACGGGTGCAGTACATAGTTCCTGATCTGGGAACCCCATTCTATTTTCATTTTTGAGCCTTCAACGGCAGCAGATGCTTCCATCCTCTTGCGCATTTCGGCTTCATACAATTGCGATTTCAATAACCTCAATGCATTCTCCTTGTTCTGCAGCTGTGATCTTGATTCCTGGTTTTTAATCACAATTCCCGAAGGCTTGTGGTATAAACGCACAGCAGTTTCCACCTTATTTACATTCTGCCCGCCGGCACCGCCTGAACGGAAGGTCTCAAATTCAATATCCGCGTCCTTGATCTCAATTTCAATCGTATCGTCTACCAATGGATAAACATATACAGAAGCGAAAGAAGTATGGCGGCGTGCATTGGAATCAAAAGGAGAAATACGCACCAGCCTGTGTACGCCATTCTCTCCCTTCAGGTATCCGTAAGAAAAGTCTCCGGCAAATTGTAACGTAACAGATTTTACGCCCGTTACCTCACCTGCCTGGAAATCCTGTTCCGTCACTTTGTAACCGTTCTTCTCACCCCACATGATGTACATCCGCATCAGCATGGCTGCCCAGTCGCAGCTTTCCGTTCCTCCTGCACCGGCAGTGATCTGCATCACCGCGTTCAGCTGGTCTTCTTTGCTGCTAAGCATATTTTTCAACTCCAGGTCTTCGATCAGGTGCAGGCATTTTTCATACTGCTCCTCCATTTCTTCTTTTGTTGCATCTCCTGATTGCAGGAAATCAAACAATACCTGTGTATCTTCAAATTCGGCATTTACTTTCTGCCAGGCATCTGTCCATACCTTTTTAGCGTTCATTTCTGCCAAATGCTTTTCGGCCTTCTTGGGATCATCCCAAAAATCCGGTTGTAAGGTAAGCTCCTGTTCTATATAAATAGCTTCGAGTCGGGTATCGACGTCAAAGATGCCTCCTCAGCGACGCTACTCTGTCCCTTAAATCCTGTATTTGTTCTTTTGTCATACCCACAAATATATAATTATTTCTTCATCACCATGTAATCCAGTGCCAGATTGGATAATGCATTTACTCCCAGTACAAAGCCGCTTTCATCGATAAAGAAATCCGGTGTATGGTGAGAGGGCGCCTTTAAGGGGTCCTTTCCTTTTGTCATCCCGCCAAGAAAAATAAACAGGCCAGGTATTTTTTCCTGGTAAAAAGAAAAATCTTCCCCGCCTGTAACGGCCGGCTTCAGCCTGACGTGATCAGCACCGGCCGTGGCCTTCAGGCTGGGCAGCATTTTCGCGGTCAGGGCCGGATCATTAAACGTAACGGGGTAGTGGTAGCTGTAAGGGATCTGCACTTCGGCGGTTCCGCCTCCCGACTCCGCGGTTTTAGTCACTATAGTTTTTACCCTGTCAATGAACATGGCTTCATCTTCCTTGCTCAGGTTACGGATCGTACCCAGCATCTCCACCTTCTCAGGAATGATATTGGACCTGATACCTCCATTGATGGCGCCAATGGTAACCACTCCCGCATTTTCAGTCACATTCAGGTTCCTGCTTACGATGGTCTGCAGGTTATTGATGATCTGTGCCGAGATCACCACAGGATCAATACTGCTCCATGGATATGCCCCATGCGCCTGCCTGCCCATTACCGTGATCTTCATATCATTCACCGAGGCCATTGTGCCGCCGGGGCGGTACGTGATATCTCCCACAGGTGTCTGTGAATTGATATGGAGGCCAAAGATCACTTCCACTGCAGGGTTCTTCAGTACGCCTTCTTTTACCATCAGTTCAGCACCGCCTTCCTCGCCTGACTGTACGCCTTCCTCTGCAGGCTGAAAGATAAACTTTATGGTTCCGGGAATATCTTTTTTCATCGACGCGAGCACCTCTGCCACGCCCATCAGTATAGCCATATGCGTATCATGCCCGCAGGCATGCATTACGCCTGTTTCCTGTCCGTTGTAGGTAGTCCTCACTTTAGAGGCAAAAGGCAAATTCCCCCGTTCTGTCACCGGGAGCCCGTCCATATCTGCCCTTAGTGCAACTACAGGACCGGGTTTTCCCCCGTTAAGTATCCCCACCACACCCGTTTTAGCCACGCCACTGGTAACTATCATACCCAGCGACTGCAGGTGTTTGGTGATGATCTCCGAAGTCCGCACCTCATTGTTCCCAAGTTCCGGGTGTTCGTGAAAATCGCGGCGCCATGCAACGATCTTTTGTTCAATGCCGGCGGCTTTCTTAGCTACATCTGCCCTTAAGGCATTTTTTTGTGCAAAGGCACTTCCTGAGGTCAGGATCAACAGGAGAAAGTAAAATCTTTTCATGAGCGCGTTATTTTTATGTTAAATATAATCGAATCTGCCGAGATTTATTTTATCGGCAGAAATATTGTTACAAGCTTTATCAATAGAATTAAACCAGTACATTTAAAAAAAATACCACATTATGCTTCCAACCGTAAACTTTACAGAAACCGCAGCCTATAAGTACCTGGCTGATCACTTCATTGATATCAATGAGAAAAACTTAAAACAGCTCTTTACAGAAGACGATAAGCGTTTCGAGAAATTTTCAGTGATTTTTGAGGATATTCTTTTAGATTATTCTAAAAATAGAATTAACGACGAGACTTTCGCCTTACTGCTTCAGCTGGCAAGGGAATGTAAACTGGATGATGCTATCAAAGCAATGTTTAGCGGGGATAAGATCAACCAGACCGAAGACCGTGCAGTACTGCACATTGCGCTGCGTAACCAGGGTACCAAAGCAATCTATGCTGACGGTGTCAACGTAATGGATGAGGTAAATGCTGTTCTGGACAAAATGGAGAAATTCAGCGAACAGATCATATCAGGCTCATGGAAAGGGTATACGGGCAAGGCTATTACTGATGTAGTGAACATTGGTATCGGAGGCTCAGATCTTGGACCGGTAATGGTGACAGAGGCTTTAAAAGCCTACAAGAATCACCTGACCATGCATTTTGTATCCAATATTGATGGTACCCACATGGCAGAAGCCTTAAAAGTGGTAGATCCGGAAACAACACTGTTCATTATCGCTTCCAAAACTTTCACTACCCAGGAGACACTCACCAATGCAAATACTGCAAAAGACTGGTTCCTGGGCAAAGGCGGAAAACAGGAAGATGTGGCCAAACATTTTGCTGCGCTGTCTACCAATGCAAAAGACGTATCCGCTTTTGGTATCGATACCGAAAACATGTTTGGATTCTGGGACTGGGTTGGCGGACGGTACTCCCTGTGGAGTGCAATTGGTTTGCCTATAGCACTCAGCGTAGGTTTTGCCAACTTCAAACAATTACTGGAAGGTGCGCATGCGGCTGACGAACATTTTGAAAGCACGCCTTTTGAAAGCAATATCCCGGTCATCCTGGGCCTGCTGGGCGTATGGTATATTAATTTCTTCGATGCAGAAACACAGGCTATCCTCCCATATGATCAGTATATGCACCGCTTTGCCGCATATTTCCAGCAGGGAGATATGGAAAGTAATGGTAAACATGTGGACCGTAATGGTGAAGAAGTCACTTATGAAACAGGACCGATCATCTGGGGCGAACCGGGTACAAACGGCCAGCATGCTTTCTACCAGCTGATCCACCAGGGAACACGCCTGATCCCATGTGATTTTATCGCACCGGCACAAAGCCTTAACCCGATAGGTGAACACCACCAGATCTTATTGTCAAACTTCTTTGCACAGACCGAAGCGCTGATGAACGGTAAAACCGAAGAACAGGTAACTGCCGAATTGAAAAAAGACGGCAAAACTGACGAAGAGATCAAAAAACTGGCACCTTTCAAAGTTTTCGAAGGCAACAGGCCTACCAATTCAATTTTATTGAAGAAAGTAACACCGCGTAGCCTGGGAAGCCTGATTGCCTTATATGAGCACAAAATATTCGTTCAGGGAATTATCTGGAACATCTTCAGCTTTGATCAGTGGGGAGTAGAATTAGGAAAACAACTGGCCAAAAGTATTTTGCCCGAGCTGAAAGGCGATGAACCTGTTTCTTCTCATGATCCTTCCACAAACGGACTGATCAACCAATACAAAAACTGGAGATAATACACTTATTATAAGCGTTTTCATCCGCGTTTTTTGGTACATTTATAGATCAGATTAAACCTTTATCAAAGGATTTGATCTAATCACAACACAAATAAAACCTATGCAGATGAAAACGCTTAAAAATATCTTCCTTTTTGCTTTGCTCTTTTCTGCGGTTAAACTCAATGCGCAGACAGACAAAGAAACAACTGCCAGGGTTGTTGCCGCACAGAACTATGTATTTGTTGCTACTACAGCCTATCCGCTCAATGCAGCTGACATCAATAAGATCATGAACAGGCTGCCGGGTTATAACGGCGGTGGCAACATTAACCTTACCGGATCAAGTTATGACCTGTCAGTAACGAAAGACAGCCTGGTGGCCTACCTTCCTTATTACGGAAGGTCTTACACGCCCAAATATGGCAGCATTGATGAAAACGGCATCAAATTCAAATCCAAAGACTTCAATTATAAAAGCAGCGCCCGTAAAAAAGGCGGATGGAACATCACCATGACCCCAAAAGATATCAAGGATAACTACAGTCTGACCTTGCTGATCACAACTTCAGGTTATGGTACGCTAACCGTCAACAGCAACAATCAGCAATCCATTACCTTTAACGGTTACATCGCAGAAACCAAGCCCGGGAAGAAGGCCGGCTGATTTATTTTGAACCTGCAGGAAGCAGGTCAATCTGGAACAGTTTGGAAAACTTTTTGCCGGTGACAAATAAACGTTTCCCGGCGGCATCCCATGCAATACCGTTCAGCACGTCTGTATTGGGATATTTATCTTTAGCCGGCAATATACCGGCCAGATCAATATAACGCTCCACAGACCCGTTTTTAGGGTCAATCACGGCAATCTTATCCGTCTGGTAGATATTGGCATAAATCTTTCCGTCAATATACTCCAGTTCATTGAGCTGGTCTACCTGTCCGTTGTTGTCATATACATCGATATAACTTTCTTCCTTGTAATCCGTACCGTTGAGGAACCAGATCCGGTTGGTGCCGTCAGACTTCAGCAGCCGCTGCCCGTCATAGGTCAGCCCCCATCCTTCCCTGCTGTTCTGGTAAGGGAAAGTCCCCAGCTGTTTCAGCAATTTTGAATCATATACAAATCCCATATTCTCCTTCCAGGTCAGCATCAGGATCTTATCACCTACCAGCGTGGAACCTTCAGCAAAGTACTTTTTATCAATATCGATCCGCTGTAGTGCCTTGCCAGACTCGGGTGCTACCCATCTTAAAGTAGAAGTACCGTACTCTCCGGTACTTTCCAGGAATTTCCCGTTATGGTATTCCAGGCCCTGGGTGTAGGAGCTGGTATCATGAGGAAAAACATTCAGTACCTTATAGGTAAACTCAGCGGGTTTGATGGATGATTTCAGCACAATATTGATCGTAACCGTATCTTTTTTCTCCCCGTTATCCACCACGGCAGAGATCAGTCTGTAACCCAGCGAAAGGCCTGCTGTAGGTATTGCAAATGCATCCTTACCAGCTTTGGTCCCTACAGGCTTGCCGTCTACCAGGTAACTAATATTTGTCACTTTGCTTTCTGCCGGGAAATCAAGTTCTACTTTAACTTCTTCTCCCAGGCCATAGCTCTGTCCCTGTTCCGGGATCTTAAAACCGGGCATATCATTTCTGCTGCCTTCATTTTTGCAGGAAGTGACCAGGGTAATACCAACAAGCAGACAAGCCAGAGTGATCATTTTAGAATATTTAACAAGCGTATTACGTTGGCCAGAATGCATCTTCAATATGATTAATTTTATAAAGTTCTTTATTTTCAAAAACAATTGCAACAATGTCGAACCGGATCTCGCCCTGGTGGTTCTTCCTGTCGATATAAACTGCCGAAGCAAACTCCAGCTGTTTCTCTTTTTTCCAGTCCACAAATTCTTCGGGCTCCCCATGATCGACAGACCTGCGGGTTTTCACTTCCACAAAGATCAGCTTGCCCTCATAGAAGGCGATCAGATCAATTTCTGCCCTGCCATAAACCCAATTGACCTCCAGTATCCGGTACCCCAGTTTTTCCAGGTATCCCTTCGCCAGGAGTTCTCCGTATCTGCCAAGTTCATTGTGCTCTGCCATCCAGCTATTGCCCCTATTTCAGTATAACAGACCCCAAAAATTTCGAGATCTCTCTTTCCACATTCTTGATATAGGCATAACGCTGCATCAGTATTTCCTGGTTGACAGGATCGTTTTCTACCTTAATTTCCTGCAGCAGGCCCAGCAGGATGCGGTCTACCTTCCTTTTTTTCAGGTGGAACAGCCCGCCGAGAATGGTGGCTTTTAAGTTTACGGTTTCGTCCCTCACATAGATCTGGTGTTTATTGTACCAGTTCTCACTCAGTGCGTAGGGTGAAGTAGATAAAGTAATGGCCAGGTCTGCAATGACGCGGTTATCATTTTTGATGAATTGGTTTGCAACCGGCAAATGCCCGTTCTCAATCTCTTCTTTGTAATTCTCAATGATCAGTTTACAGGTTGCATCTTCAAAGGTCACGTCAGACAGGTTCTGCATGATGAAAGACCCGATATACATATTATCAATATTATCCCAGCTGACCAGTTCGTGCCCGAATGCCAGTAAAAGCCTTACTATTTCATGCTCCTGCAGCTGGTCATTATCCGGGCTGCTTTCCAGCTCCGGAAGGTCAGGCTGAAAATGATCATCAAACAGATTGTCCGGCGGCCCGTCCTGCGCAGCAGGATTTTGTGAATATTGCTGTTTCTGCGGGAACTGCTGGGAAGAGGTCTTTTTAAACCTGGCCGACTTCATCTTGTTGAGCTCCGTCAGCAGCATCCGTTCCTCTACCTGCAGCAGGCGGCTGCACTCCCGGATAAACACGGAAGCCTTGATATCATCAGGAATCTTTGCGATGCTTTCTACGATATCCCTGATAATGCCTGCACGTTTAATCGGGTCTGTACCCGCTTCTTTCAGCAGGATATCGGCCTTGTATAAGATGAAATCCTTGCGGTTATTCTCAATATAAAGCTTAAATGCTCCTGCACCAACTTTATGCATATATGAATCCGGGTCATGGCCATCAGGAAAGTTCACCACTTTCACGTTCAGTCCTTCTTCCAGGATCATGTCCAGTCCGCGCAGAGATGCTTTTATCCCGGCAGCATCCCCATCATATAAAATAGTTACATTCTGGGTGAAACGGCCGATCAGCCTTATCTGCTCTACGGTAAGCGAAGTACCGGAAGAGGCCACAACGTTTTCTATACCGGCCTGATGTACCGAAAGTACATCGGCATATCCTTCTACCAGGTAACAGTTATCAAACTCGCGGATGGCCTTTTTTGCCTGAAAGAGTCCGTAAAGGACGTTCGACTTATGATAGATATCACTTTCAGGAGAGTTGACGTATTTAGGGACATTCTTATCCGTTTTCAGCGTTCTTCCGCCGAAACCGATAACCCGGCCGGTAAAGTTATGGATTGGGAACATTACCCTTCCCCGGAACCTGTCGTACAACTTTCCTTTATCGTTGCGGATGGACAGGCCTGTACGTTCCAGGTATTCCTCCTTATGCCCGGCAGCCTTCGCGCTCAGGATCAGTGCATCCCATTGGTCAGGCGAATACCCCAGTTCAAATTTCCTGATGATATCTTCCCTGAAACCTCTTTCCTTAAAGTAACTCAGGCCAATTGCACGGCCCTGCTCTCCTGTCCAGAGTTCATTGGCAAAATAATTTGCAGCATAAAGCGAAACCACATACAAACTTTCGCGCGCGTTGTTCGCTTCTACATCCTGTGGGCTCTGCTCCTTTTCTTCAACCTCTATATTATACTTTTGTGCAAGGTATTTCAGGGCTTCCGGGTAGGAATATTTCTCGTGGTCCATAATGAAATGCACCGCATCTCCCCCTTTTCCGCAGCCGAAACACTTATAAATACCTTTGGTTACAGATACATGGAAAGACGGTGTCTTCTCATTGTGGAACGGGCAATTACCGATTAAGCTGGTACCCCGTTTTTTTAAAGACACAAAATCACCCACCACCTCCTCAATACGGGCGGTGTCCATGATCTTATTAATGGTATCCTGGTATATCATTAAGGTGTATTACTTCAATAGTGGCACGAACAGATCAGCCAAGGTCTGGTTACCCTGTGCATTCAGATGCACGCCGTCAGTAGTCAGGATTCCCTTCTCAAGGTTACCTGTATTGTTTGCCACATCATAAGCAGTGAATTTAGCTCTCAGGTCAACCAAAGGCAATTTATTTTTAAGGGCCAGCTGGCGGATAGCTTCGGAAAACTTATCCAGCTCTTCATCCATATCATTTTCCCCGGCTTTTTTCTCGCCTATCACAGCCGGTGTACATAAGATCACTTTGGCTTCGCCCGCCTGGATTTTATTGATCAGTGCCTGGTAGAATTTGACAAACTTATCCAGATCTGTTCCCGTGTGCGAGGTTTTCTTATGCCATACATCATTCACACCGATGTAGATCACTACAAGATCCGGCTTCCTGTTCAGGACATCATCTTCCAACCGAAGATAAAGGTCATATATTTTATTGCCGCCAATTCCTGCACCGATCACCTCATATGCTGATGGATCAAGGGATTTTTTGACAAGGTCAACATACCCGCCCGGGGCAACCCCCTGCTGGGTGATGGAATCGCCAAAGAAAATAATCTTTTTCGGTTTTAATTTCATAGCTAAGATAGAGACAGCAAAACAGCAGGCCATCAGGTACAAGATAGATTTTATAAGTTTCTTCATCGTTTTACCTTCTTTAATGTTAGTGTTTCAGACGATTGTCAAAGATAACCAATTCATCCCGTTTATGTATATTGAGACTGGTAATATTGACATAATGTTACCAGAACAATCCATATTCAAAAAAGATTATCATTAACAGATATTTGTTTTCGAAACGTGCGTCGCCTATCAGCCAGGTGATGTCCCAAGAAGATATTTTAGTACGCTCTTCGGTTCTTTTATCTTACAATACCCCCAAGAACTTCCTTTTTACCATCTATGTTTTCAGTATACGTTAATCCCAGGATGGTAGTGATCAGCGGGTAAACATTTACATTTTCAAATGCAGGTATTTTAAGGCCTTCTTTAAAGGCCGGCCCCCAGGCAAAAAAAGTAGCCTGCATATCTTTCACCTTCCGCGGATCGAAACCATGGTGCCCGATGCCCGGCGTTTTATCGGAGAAGACTTTTGGCCAGTTGGGTATCAGGAGAATATCCCCTATACGGTTCATCCTGTCATCTCTCGCCCCATAGTGAAGCCTGTCCGGCACTTCTGTCTTCAGGTATACCTTATAATCTTTGGCCGATTTACGGAGCGCAGCATACAGGGGCTGTACATCAGACTTATCCTTCGCATATAATTCCAGCGTGGTGCTGGAATAGATGATCTTAAACTTATCCCGGTCAATGATCTTCGGTGTAGGAATAGGGTTTTGAGTATCCACAGTGGTCATTCCGTGATCTGAAACAAAAATAAAACTGACCGGCAGCCCGGTAGCCTTAACAGCTTCTGTCAGCTGGTAAACAACGGAATCTACCATTTTCACCGCCGTTGCAGTTTCAGGTGCTTCGGGCCCGAAGTGATGACCGGAATGATCGGGTTCAGACAGGTAGAAGGTAATTAGATGCGGTCTTTTTTCTGCAGGCAGTTTCAGCCAGTCCAGCACGATCCGAATCCGCTCAGGCATCCTGATCTTCTCAGTGTACGTGTAATAATATGCTGGCCTCACACCTCTGATAGCAGCTTCAGAACCAACCCAGAACAGGCTGGCCGCAAGCATATGCTGCTGTTCGGCCAGTACCCACAGGGGAGTTCCGCCATACCAGCTTCCATCCCTTACCTGAACCTTATTGCTCATACTGTAGCTGTCATGTTTCTCCGCACTATAATAACTGTTACTGACTAATCCATGATGAGAAGGGTACATACCCGTAACCAGTGTATAATGATTAGGGAAAGTGACCGAGGGAAAAGAGGGAATCATGGCCGCGGCCCGTACGCCCTTACCACTCAGTTCCAGTAAATGTTCCGCATGGTATTTCTTTGCATAGTCATAACGGAACCCATCCGCCGAAATCAGGATCACATATGGTTTTTTCTGCTGTTCATCTGTGTTTTGATGACCGGGATCTGCATGAGATACCGTATCGCTTCCCAGCACCTGTGCGGAGAGTTTCAATACGCCGAATACGAATACCAGGCAAGTCAGCAATTTTTTCATTGTAAATGATTCAGGTGTATTGATAAAGATGCCACCAATCTAATGTTTTCAAATTACGCCTATATGATCAATTTATTATTTATTACATCCAATTAATTTTCAAACCGGCGTTTATATATTCATTTTTTAGAATGATGAGGGCTCACAAAATCATGAAATTGTCTTTCCGGGAAAGACGATTTTTAAATAATTGTCTTTCCCAGAAAGACGATTTCATGATAATTGTCTTTCCGGGAAAGACAATTATTGTATATTTGGTAAGTTATGAAAGACACACTAAAGGAAATTCTGGTTCAAAACCAGGAAAGAATAATTTCTAAAGAGCTGAAATTCAGAGCCACAGGAATTTCACTGGACCTAAACAAGATCCAGGCTATCATAGGCCCCAGACGCGTTGGAAAAACTTCAGCAATGTTAATGGCAATGGAAGAGTTAAAAACGAAACGGGGAATTTCAGAAAAGAACATTCTCTATTTCAATTTCGAGGACGAAAGAATTCAGTTAGAAACCAAGCAACTGGATTTAATCTTACAGGCATGGCAGGAGTTAAATCCCGGACTCGCTTTAGAAGATGTATGGTTCTTTTTCGATGAAGTACAAGCTGCACCGGGCTGGGAGCGGTTCTTAAACCGTATCAATGAAACTTATTCCAAGCGGATCTTTTTTACCGGCAGCAATAGCTCTGTATTACATACAGAAATTAAGTCTGTTTTACGGGGACGCAGCATTGCTATAGAATTATTACCGCTTACCTTTATAGAGTATTGTGATTTTAGCGGACTAAAACCTTCAGCATTCGGAGCCGCAAAAAATAAAACAATCGCATTATTTCACCGGTATCTTGTGCTGGGCGGTTATCCGGAAACTATTGATATTCCTGAATACATCCACACAGCTTATCTTCAGGAATACTACAATGCAATGCTGCTGCGGGATATTGTAGAATACAATCGGTTAACTAACTACTCCTACCTTCGTAGTTTATACAGGCTTGCAGCGTCTACTATTGGAAAAACCATCAGTAACCGCAGATTGTACAATCAATTAAAGTCACAACAATACAGTGTTGGACTCAACAGCGTTTATGAAGCAATGGATATGGCGGAACAAGCCTATTTATTTAAAAGGATTAGCCGTTTTGATTATTCAGACAGTAAAAGAGAGAAATCCGTTAAAAAGATCTACTGGCTGGATAACGGCTTATTAAACGCAAATACAGCACAATATACAGGAAACCGTGGTCTTTTACTTGAAAACCTGATTTTTAAAGAACTCTACCAGAGATTTGGAAGCATCTATACCAGCAACATCTACTACTATGCCGATGCCTCAGGTGAATGTGATTTCATTGTATATCCTGAAGGTGGAACGGCACTTCCCGTACAGGTAAGCTGGTCGCTGTTAGACGAAAGTACGCGAAACCGCGAGATCAAAGGATTATTAAAAGCATGTACCTATTGTAAAGTGAACGAAGCATGGATCATCACAGCGGAAGAAGAAGAGGAACTAACTGTAGACGGTGTACATATCAGTATAAAACCGGCATGGAAGTGGATGATTACCACCATTAATCGCGATTAATTTAACAATTTAGCTCAGGTAACAATTAATTCACATCTATCACATAGATTTACAGAAAGATAGACAGAACATGAAATTTCACCTCATCACGTTAATCAGCCTGTTCCTCCCTGCTGTTTTCTCAACCGCCCAATGCCAGGAACACAGCCCCCGCATCAACCCGAAATACTACCTGATTGCGCACCGTGGCGGAGTTGTAGACAGTGTAACTGCGGAAAATAGCACTTCCGCCTTAAGTAAAGCTGCGGAAAGAGGCTACCGGATGGTGGAGATAGATCTGCGTTTAACTAAGGACAGTGTGCTGATCACCCAGCATGACAACAATTTCAAGCGGCTTTTTGGCGTTGATGCCATCGTTTCTGAGATGACCTGGGAACAAATCAGTAAACTCAAAGGCCCTAAAGGGAACAGCGTACTGACGTTCGAAAGCGTGCTTCAGCAGTGTGAGGGAAAATTACAGGTGATGATCGACAATAAAATCAGCGGGAATGATACTGTATTGTTTAGCAGGGTAACCGCTCTGCTAAAGAAATATCATTTGAATGGTGGCGCAATGATGATCGGCACTGATGAATCGACAGCCTTTTTCACCGGGAAGGTAAAACTGAGCTGCACCCGCAAACAGCTGGAAGAAAACATGCTGAAACCGGGTTACAAGCCTTCGGACTACTACTTATTTTCGGATAAGATCTCCAAAGCCGACGCAACCTGGGCCGGGGAAAACCATATTCAGGCCGTGGGTGTCATCAATGCATGGGGGTTAAAGTCGGGCGAACCGATGAAGGCCGCCAAAAAAAACAAACAGGATCTTGAATCTGCCGGCATTACCTTCTTCCAGGTAGACTCTGAATATGAGCAATTTTTCCGCTAGTTATAATCCTTGTGCAGGATCAGAAAGCTTGCCCGTTCTTCCTTCTTGAAAGGAATGTTCCAGTTACCCTGGTAGGTGATCTTTGAAGGCAGTTTTTCCTCGCCAAAATACCCCATTTCGATGTTCATCTGTACATCAAAATCAAAAAGCATATTGCTGTACTTCATGTCTACGTAACGTCCGAGGATGGCGAAATCACGCTTATCGAAAATCGTAACCAGTTCCTTGATCATCAGCCCGTCCTTAGTCCAGTTGCTCAGTCCGTCCTTTACGCTTACCCTGAAACGGTATACAGGAATAGAATCCAGGTAAGTGCCGCTCTGGAAGCCATAATCATAATACTGCCGCATGTTTGCGGTAAAGATCTCGGTTTTGCTCCCAATAAAAGGAATGCCCTTTACGGGCCTTCCCGGGTTAAAGATCAGTGTTTTCAGCTTGTCCTTATAACTCGCATTGGACTCCCCTTTGGGGTTGCCTGAGGAGGCATCAGAAACAAAGTCAGTTTTGTAGGCATTCATAAAAATGTAATCAAACATCTCCACGGTATAGAGCTGGTACTTGCCGTTTTTTTTAAAGACCTTTCCGGTATCCTGTTTGACCAGGTATTCCATCTTTACGGGATTGACCGTATGCCGGATCTTCCTGTAGATCTTTCCGTTTACCTTGTTCTTTTTATCATAGGTATAGATTCTGTTCTCAGCGATGAAGCTGTGTTTCTTCATTCTCCTGAAAGCCGCATAAAAGGTGGTATCTGTAGTCACCGCCTGAATAAAGGTTTCCACACTTAGCTTCTGGGCTACAATATTCACATTGGAATCCAGCGTAATCGTCTTTATGGTATCCGGGTTAAAACGGGGGATCTGCTGTGCGGACAAATGAAATCCACAAACTATCAGAGCGACAGTTAAACTAATTCTGATGATCTTCATTAATTCCCCAGCTGTTTTAGCGCTATATAGGCCATCAGGCCTGTTGATATTTTCAGCGCATCTTCATCCACGTCAAAATTGGGATGGTGTACAGAATATTTTGTGTCCTTGGCCGCATTTCCGGTACCCAAACGGTAGAAACATGCGTCAGTAACCTGCGAATAATAAGCAAAATCTTCTGCTGCCATCCAGATATCCAGGTCAACCACATTTTCTGCTCCCAGGTAATCTTCTGCAAAAGCACGTGCGCTGGCTGTCACCTTTTCTTCATTGATCAGGAAGGGATATCCGTGCATGATCTTAAAGTCGCAGCTTCCGCCCATACTCTCTGCAATCCCTTCAGCCATCTTTTTCATGAGGCGTTTTGCTTCTTTGCGCCAGTCTTCATCGAGTGTTCTGAAGGTACCTTCCATTTTTACTTCATTTGGAATCACATTTGTTGCCCCATTGGCAATCACTTTTCCAAAAGAGAGTACCGATGGCAATCTCGGGTCTGCATTGCGGCTAACGATCTGCTGCAGTGCCACAAGGATATGTGCACTGATCAGTACCGGGTCTATATTTTGCTGCGGCTGCGCGCCGTGCCCGCCTTTACCATGTACAGTAACATATAATTCATCTGTAGAGGCCATATAAATTCCTGAACGGAAACCTACTTTTCCCGCATCGATCAGCGGCATCACATGCTGGCCGATGATCTGCTGTGGTTTCGGATTTTCCAGTACCCCTTCAGCGATCATCATGCTTGCACCTCCCGGCAGCAGTTCCTCGCCCGGCTGGAAGATCAGTTTAATGGTTCCGCCGAAGTCTGCTTTCAATGTATTTAAGATATAGGCAGCACCTAACAGGGATGAGGTGTGTACGTCATGTCCGCAGGCATGCATCACACCTGGGTTTTTCGAAATGTACGGTTTATCATTTGCTTCATTGATCGGCAGGGCATCCATATCTCCGCGCAGGGCGATCACCTTTTCTGAGGGCAGGTCGCCGGTAATTAATCCAACTACACCAGTATTGGCAAGCCCTTCAAAGGGAATGCCCCATTCTGTAAGTTTCGCTTTCACGAAAGCCGAAGTTTCGAATTCTTTAAAAGACAGTTCCGGATTGGCATGGAGGTGACGGCGGTACCCCACCACCTCTTCAAAAATGGTACCTGCTAAATGTTGAATCTGCTCTTTATTTATCATAGCTTTATTCTAAAGTTGGTGCATTAATCTTTTCTCTGAAGATGAAGAGGGTGGCAAATACCGGTCTCAGTTCGTTCATCATTCGCTGGGCTTCCAGGCGTGTCCTGAAATCGCCCACACGCAGATAGTAATTAGGCTCTTTATAAGTAATATACGTATTGACTTTGGGATATATTGCCTTGAAGCGGGACTGTTCGTTGAATACCTCTCTCCGGTCAGACCCATAAAAGATCTGCACACGGTATCCCATCATCGATACGATGGGGCCATCCCGGCGGGCAACGGCAGTTGCGGGTGCAGCAGGAGCAACTTTTTTACTGAGTTCGATCCTTCTGTTGATCAGGCTGTCAACCAGCGGATCTTTAATAACTGTCACCACGCCTCTTTTCTGCGCAGATAAGGCGATAGAAAAAAAACAAATAATCAACGTAAAGATTAACTTCATAAAGTTTTAAAAAAAAGAATGCCGACTTCTTTTTACAAAAATCGGCATTCTTTGTGTGTATTACAAATTACATTCCTGCACCGTGGCAGTTTTTGTATTTCTTACCGCTTCCACAGAAGCAGGGATCATTTCTTCCGATCGTCACTTCTTTACGCACCGGCTGCTGCGGGGCAGCTTCACGTGTATCGTCAAACTGTACTTCCGCACCTGTAGCCGAAGCAAATTCAGGTTTAGACAGTTTCAGCTTGCTTGCAGGTTTTGGTGCCTGTGGTGCTTTAAGGTCGTCGGCCTCCTGCTGTACAGGAATACCACCTTTATATAAGAAACTAACTACTTCTTTATTTACTGCATTCAGCATGTTCTTGAACAGGTTGAATGCTTCCATCTTGTAAATGATCAGCGGGTCTTTCTGCTCATAAACCGCGTTTTGTACAGACTGTTTTAACTCGTCCATTTCGCGCAAATGCTCTTTCCATGACTCATCGATTAAAGCCAGAACGATTGTTTTCTCGAAAGATTTTGTAACTTCTCTTCCATCGTTCAGCATGGCTTTCTTCAGGTCAACTGCTACCTGAACGCTTCTTATGCCATCCGTGAAAGGAACAACGATCTGCTCAACATGGTCGCCACGCTCTTCAAATACCTGTGTCAGCACCGGCATTGCCTGCCCGATGATGGCTTCAGACTTCCTTGTATAAAAAGCTACTGCTTCTTCAAACAGTTTATCTGTCAAAATATGTACACTTCTTGAGCTGAATTCCGCCTCAGTGATAGCAGTATCCAGGGAGAAGTTTTTGATCACTTCAAGTTTGAAGCCTTCATAGTTACCCTCTTCTTTATATTCACTCACTACATCTTCAGCCACGTCGAACACCATATTGTTCATGTCCACATCCAAACGCTCGCCAAACAGCGCATTCTTACGTTTTGAATAGATCACGGAACGCTGGGAGTTCATTACATCATCGTATTCCAGTAAACGCTTACGGATACCAAAGTTATTCTCCTCAACTTTTTTCTGTGCGCGCTCAATAGATTTTGTGATCATTGAATGCTGAATCACCTCGCCATCTTCAATACCCATTTTAACCATGATATTGGAGATACGCTCAGAACCGAATAAACGCATCAGGTTATCTTCCAGTGAAACGAAGAACTGTGACGAACCCGGATCACCCTGACGGCCTGCACGACCGCGCAGCTGCCTGTCAACACGGCGCGACTCATGACGCTCCGTACCTACGATGGCCAAACCGCCGGCTTCCTTCACACCTGCACCAAGCTTAATATCCGTACCACGGCCCGCCATATTCGTAGCGATGGTCACTGTTCCGGCCTGGCCGGCTTCAGCCACAATATCGGCTTCCTTCTGGTGCATCTTCGCATTCAGTACATTGTGTTTAATGCCTCTTAGTTTCAGCATGCGGCTTAACAGCTCAGAGATCTCTACCGATGTAGTACCCACCAGTACTGGGCGGCCTGCTTCAGTTAATTTTACGATCTCCTCAGCAACTGCATTATATTTTTCGCGGATGGTACGGTAAACGTAATCCTGCTCATCTTTTCTTGACATTACCCGGTTGGTAGGAATTTCTACCACATCCAGTTTATAGATTGACCAGAACTCACCAGATTCGGTCGTTGCCGTACCTGTCATACCACATAACTTATGGTACATACGGAAGAAATTCTGTAAAGTAACCGTAGCATAGGTTTGTGAGGCATCTTCAACTTTCACATTCTCTTTTGCCTCGATCGCCTGGTGTAAGCCATCCGAATAACGGCGGCCATCCATGATACGGCCTGTTTGCTCATCTACAATTTTGATCTTACCTTCATCTATGATGTATTCCACATCGATCTCAAATAAAGTATAAGCTTTCAGCAACTGGTTCACCGAATGTACGCGCTCTGCTTTGATCGAATAATCGCGCATGAGCTCGTCTTTTCTCGAGATCTTCTCTTCGCTGTCCATCGTTGATTTTTCGATATCAGCAATTTCAGTACCTACATCCGGCAACACGAAGAAATGTTCGTCTTCACCTGATTTAGTGATCAGCTCAATTCCTTTTTCCGTCAGTTCTACCTGGTTATTTTTCTCATCGATATAGAAATAAAGATGTGAATCTACCTTTGGCATATTCTTGGACTGATCGGCCATATAATGATTTTCAGTTTTCAGCAGGATCTGCTTATTGCTGCCTTCACTTAAAAACTTGATCAGTGCTTTATTTTTCGGTAAACCACGGTGTGCCCTTAACAGCGCTAAACCACCTTCACCTTCTTCAGTTCCGGTTTTACCGTCATTGATTAACTTTTTCGCTTCATTTAAAGCTTTGGTCACATACTCTTTCTGTGCGTTTACCAGGCGCTCTATCCTTGGTTTCAGTTCATGGAACTCATGCTGATCTCCGAAAGGAACAGGTCCTGAGATGATCAATGGTGTACGTGCATCATCAATCAGTACTGAATCGACCTCATCCACCATAGCAAAATGCAGCTTGCGCTGTACCAGCTGGCCTGGCTCCTGTGCCATGTTATCACGCAGGTAGTCAAAACCAAATTCGTTGTTTGTACCATAGGTGATATCAGCCAGGTAAGCATCCCTGCGCTGCTGCGAGTTGGGCTCATGTTTATCAATGCAGTCTACCCTTAAACCGTGGAATTCGAACAGAGGCCCGTTCCACTCCGAGTCACGCCGTGCAAGGTAATCATTCACCGTAACGATGTGCACACCCTGGCCTGCCAGCGCATTCAGGTAAGCCGGTAATGTACTTACCAGTGTTTTACCCTCACCCGTTGCCATCTCGGCGATCTTACCATTATGTAAAACGATACCGCCGATCAGCTGAACATCATAGTGTACCATATTCCAAACAACGGTACTTCCTGCAGCATCCCATGAATTGGCCCAGAAAGCCTTATCACCTTCAATCTTCACATTTGCCCTGCGCGAAGCATACTCTCTGTCATATGCCGAAGCAGTAACTTCCAGTCTTTCATTTTCAGCGAAACGCCTCGATGTTTCCTTCACTACAGCAAAAGCTTCAGGAAGGATTTCCATCAGTACAACTTCCAGTTCTTTATCCCTGTCTTTGATTAAAAGATCGATTTGCTCATAGATAGAGGTTTTCTCCGGTAAGGACAGCTCCTGACCTTCAGCATCTGCTTTCAGTCCGCCTATTTTACCATCGATTTCTGCTAAAGATTTAGCGATAACATCTTTAAAGTAGACGGTTTTATTACGCAATTCATCATTGCTTAAAGCCGAAAGCTTAGCATATTCCTCATTTATTTTGATGACAAGTGGTTGGATTGCCTTAATATCTCTATCCGATTTGCTTCCAAAAACTTTGGTTAAAAATCCTAACATTGTTTTTATCTGTGTTTATTTATTTAAAAATCATGATTTTACAACAACCAAGCCATAGCAGTTAACAGGTCACTTTGGCAGTTGCCGGGCCATAAAAATACAAATAATCTCGCATATTGCTCAGACAGTATTGCTTTATTTGGAAAGACAAGTACAAATTGTCATCCTGCTGTAAGGATTAAATTAAAAGATAAGTTATAAACCCGCAATCACTGAGCCTGCAGGCTAATCATTATTATTCATCAAAGGCCCCGTCTGACAACTGAAAACAATAAAATAATCAGATGAATTTTAGGCAAAGCGTTTATCTTTGCCCATATGAATATCTTATTATTAGGTTCCGGCGGCAGAGAAAGTGCTTTCGCCTGGAAGATGAGCCAGTCTGAACAATGCTCAAAACTATTTATCGCACCGGGAAACGGCGGAACGGGAGCGTACGGCAAAAATGTAAATCTGAACCCGAATGATTTTGAGGCCATCAGAAAATTTGTTCTGGCAGAAAACATTGAACTTGTAGTGGTAGGCCCCGAAGAACCTCTGGTAAATGGTATTCATGATTTTTTTGCTGCCGATGAGCAGCTTTTAAAAATTCCGGTGATCGGCCCTAAAAAAGAAGGCGCTATCCTGGAAGGCAGTAAAGACTTTTCAAAGGAATTTATGGCACGCCACGGTATCCCTACCCCGGCATCAAGATCCTTTACCAATGAAACACTGGCCCAGGGCCTGGCCTACCTGGAGCACCATAACCTGCCGGTGGTCCTGAAAGCCGACGGACTGGCTGCGGGCAAGGGCGTTGTGATCTGTGAAACCACTGCTGATGCACAGGATGAATTGAAACTGATGCTGGGCGGTAAATTCGGCAATGCCGGATCACTGGTGGTCATCGAAGAATACTTAACAGGAATTGAGCTGTCTGTATTTGTACTGACCGATGGGGACAATTATGTGATCCTGCCGGAGGCGAAAGATTACAAAAAGATAGGACAGGCAGACACCGGCTTAAATACGGGCGGGATGGGTTCAGTTTCACCTGTGCCCTTTGCCGATGAGAAATTCTTAAATGAAGTAGAGCAAATGATCATTATCCCTACCATTGAGGGATTGAAAAAAGACAATATAGACTATACCGGCTTTATCTTCTTTGGCCTGTTCAAAGTAGGTGATCAACCGATGATCATTGAGTATAACTGCCGCATGGGAGATCCGGAGACGGAAAGTGTACTGCCAAGGATTGAAAATGACCTGGTAGAGCTGTTCATGGCCACTGCACAGAAACGCCTGAAAGATGTGGCACTGAAAATCAGCCCTAAAAGCGCTGCTACTGTCATGATCGTTGCAGGCGGTTATCCGGGAGAGTATGAAAAAGGAAAAGCAATTACGGGTATTGATAATATGCGCAGGTCACTGGCCTTCCACGCAGGTACCATGCTGGAAGGCGGCGTGATCAAAAGCAATGGCGGGCGCGTACTGGCCGTGACAAGTTTACAGGATGATATGTTCGAAGCGCTGCAATCGGCTACTGCTGATGCCGCAAGGGTATATTTTGACGGAAAGTATTTCAGGGAAGACATCGGGTTTGACCTGATGTAATAGCAGGAACCTGAATATAAGGGCCCTGATCACTTAAGATTCAGGGCCTTTTGATCGTATATCTGCCCAGTACAAAACAAGACTTCGTCTATACTTCAGGCGTATTTGTGCCGTACCAT
>Ga0247730_1000121_pt1 | contig 77559 bp, 63 predicted proteins | sample UWRJL073202C2_FD_180959 | JGI IMG/M metagenome (GOLD analysis project Ga0247730, IMG submission 180959) | Plant litter microbial communities from Arlington Agricultural Research Station in Wisconsin, United States - UWRJ-L073-202C-2 | ecosystem: Environmental > Terrestrial > Plant litter >...
CTCGGCAAACCACTGGTTGCTTTGCCTGGAGCCGCTCATTTTTGGCATCTGGATCACAAAGCAACATCCTGTTCCGGCAGGCGCAAAACAGGGATACCAAATGCATTTTACCGGCCCGCCCGGGAACGATCAGCAAACGGCAAAGGGAGAGGCACTTGCCGGTCTCAGCCTGGATTTCTTTGATCAGTTCAACGAAAAGGATGGGTCACTGCTCCTGTTAAGGTGCAGAAAGAGCAGTGTATATCATATAAATACGATCAGAACCCGGCTGCTGTATTTAAAGTATTACAAAAAGCCGAAAGTATCTTTACCCGGTTTAAAGTCACTGGCCGCAGCCTATAGTTATCCAAGGAAAGTAAGGCTGGTCTCCTTCAGGCAGGGTGATTATTATAACATTTTCCCGATGGATCTTTTAGGAGGCATCAGCGGGGGCAACAAGTATGTGTTCGGGTTACGGCATACCAACACGGCACTTTCAAGGATCATCGGTACAAAGAAAATTGTGGTATCAGAAGTTTCCTTTGGGCACAAAGAAACGATCTACCGGCTCGGGTCGCATCACAGTGCCGCTCCACCCTCAGCAGACCAGTTGCCGTTTAAAGTAATCAGCACCAAAAACTTTGGCTTTTACATCCCCGAATGGGTAGACAGCTACAAGGAAATCAGGATAGATCAAACAATGGATCTGGGAAGCCACATGCTCTTGTGGGGAGAGGTGCAGGACGAATGTCAGCTCAAAGCATCTGCAGGAAATCTCTACCATATCCACTACCTGCTTTACCTCCATCATAAAAGAGCTGGTGGCGGATATCCTTTGGTATAACCCGAAACAGATCCCGCCATGCTGTGGCCTTTGATATAGCCGATAACTTAAAAGATATCAATATCGGCAAAAGTGAATTTCATCCTGTCTGTTGGCAGCCGGCGGTCATCAAGAATTTTAAATATAACAGGAAAGGAAGGAACCGCCCGGTAATGTGCGGCGAAAAAAGTATGGAGACCAGTCCCGGAGCTTGCATGACATTGTATCTGCCTTAAACCTAATCTGCGGGCAAGCGCGCTGAGCCTGTCCATCACCCGTGTAAGATCAGCTGCGGTATCAGAAACATCGCCTATCAGCAATCCCCCATTGATCTTCAGCCAGAGATCAGTGCCTTCAATACCAATTACAAATGTGTCTGTATATGTTTTATACTTCAGGTAATCCGCGTTCCGCAATACACTGTCATAACCTTCCTGCAAGACTGATCCTTTTATCCCCTGCTGCCGCACAAGATATCCATTGAGCACCTTCGCGGCATACCAGGCATAACATTTCTTTAAAAATGAGAATCCCGCAGCTATTCTTTCCAGCGGCAAAGTACGGACAGGAATGATAAAACATTCCATCGCCCCACTATGCTGCCAGCCAAGCTTGTGTAAAAAACCGGGCAGCGAATGCTGATTGGGGAAACCAAATAGGATGCCGATACCGGCACTGCGGCACAGTTCAAAGGTGAGTTCCGCCAGTTTTACAAAGAGCCCCTTATTGCGGTAGCCCGGATGGGTCATGGTATCAGAGGATTGTGCCGCAAGAATTGTCCTGCCGCCGGAGCTGATGAAACATGGGATCACCCCATAATAAGCAATGGGCACCATTTCGTTAGTATAGGCAATAAAGCCTGTATAAGCCAGGCCGGTGTAGGCTGTATCATACTTTTTCACAAAAAAACCCGGAGGTGGTATTCTTCCGTAAACTGCGGTATGCAGAGTGGCCAGGTCACTGATGGTCTCTTTACTTAACCGTTTTGTGGCATAGCCCACGTAATCCTCCTTAACGCTCATATCTTCGGGTAATAGTTGCATACATCTGGTTAATGGGGGTGATAAAAGGATTGACAGTAAAACGTTCCCGCAATGCCGGATCACCGGCATCTTCAGCAAAAGAAAAATCCATTGCCAGCAGCTGGTGATAACCTGCTACTTTCGCTGTATTGATCAGTTCTCTGGTATATGCACCATAAGGAAAAGCAAAACTGCGCACCGGCTTGCCGGTTACATTTTCCAGGAACTGTTTTGACTTGTCCATTTCATCCAGCGCCTCTGTAATATTTAACCTGGACAGGTCGTTGTGGTAATAACCATGGGCACCTATGTCAACAAAAGGTGATGCTGCAAGCTCCCTGATCTCCGTAGTGGTCATCTGCAGCCAGTAATCCTTCTCCCGAAAGTTTTTTCTGAAGGGAACCAGCGGGTACAATGTGTCCATCATCGCTGCCTTTTCTGCAAACCCTGTGGCACGGAGCTGGTCTGACAGCCGTTCCCCGGTTTTAACAGAACAGTATTTTTTATACCGGTCCTTACAGTAGCGTTCATCTTTGTACGTTAAAGATGCAGGCCCGTATTTACTGACAATCCCCAGGAAATCATTCCACAGCACATCATAACCGGCATCGCGGATTGCCGTAATAAAAAACGTGGCGGGTAAACTGTATTTGGCTAACAGGGGAAGCACGTATCTATGATTATTGGCAAATCCATCATCAAAAGTGATGCAGATATTGAAACGGTCATTGCTGAAACGCTGTGCATAAAAATCATCCAGGGAGACCACATTAAAATATTTTCTGTATAATTTAAGATGGGATTCAAAGATCTCCTGCGTCAAAAAAATCGGGTTGAAGCGGGTATGATCGTTCCTGCAGATCCCATGATAGATCAGTATACGGCTCCCTCTTGCGTTCCGGTAGAAATGCCGGTTAAAACCCAGTGCATAACTCAGCTCCCTGCCCAGGTACTTCGCCTCGCGGTACAATTTGGCCCTTATTCTTTCAACAATATCCATGCGCTAATCCATTTCTGCAGCCACCGGGAAAACAGCTTCGGGATAATAGCGCTTTATATTTGTTATTAGCCCTGCCAGGTCTCCCTGCACATACTTACCTACACCATCAATGTTCATCCTGCTAAATCCGGACAGGTCCGTTTGCTGCAGCTGGTCCAGCAGTGCCACATCAAACAGCCTGATGTTCCCCTGGTGCAGCACCAGCAATATATCCTTCGGTTCAATGGAGAAAAATGCATCCATATCACTGCGGTGATCTTTGGTGCGGACAATGACCAGGTCTGCTCCCGCTCCCGGCTCTACAGCATCATTTTGTATTTTCCATACCCTTGAAGGATTATGGTTCAGCGTCCGGTACAACTCTCTGTCGCCCAATAGCGCAGTTTTCCTTGCCAAACGCAGATGGTCCCATATATTCCAGTTGCCTGTCAGTGTAGAGTCTGTACCAAACAGAATACTGGTGTTTCTTTTAAGGGTATCGATCAGAGCGGTCTGGTTGAGCAGGAAAAAATTTGACTCAGGACACCATACCACAGCACTGAATTTTTTTGCCTGGGTTTCAGACATGGACACCCCATGAATGCCCACCAGTTTTTTCCCCAGCAGGTTCCAGCGGAGCAGCTCAGCAACCTCCAGAAAGGCAGCATCGTCCGTTCCTTCCCCGGTATGGATCACCACAGGATCCCTTAATTTTAATGGATTATTCAGTTTCATTCTCCATTTCTTTTCAAACTTCACCGAGTGCAGGCATTGATAACGCTCATGTACAGTGATCGGCCGTGCTTTCGTTTGCAGTTCCTGCCCGTGGTTCACCACAGTAGTCACCCCACAGATCAGGTTTTTGAAAATCCCCCACTGTTCACGAAGCCCTATGGGTATCTTTAAGACCTTCGAAATCTCCTCTTTGTAATTTTCATGAAGGTACCGGCCCCACTCCGTGTAATTGCTGTAGACCTTATCGCCCAGCATAGGAAATAAGTTGAAATCCAAATGGTCATGGGAATTCACCAGTCCGGGAAAAATAAGGGCCCGGTCAAACGTCAGTTCCAGCACACCGGCCCCAACGGGAACCGGCTGTAGAAGTACTCCCGTTATGCGCTTGCCGGTAACCTGAATGTTTACCGGGGCCTGACCGCCAATTAACAGGAGGTTATTGAGTATCATGCTACATTCCGTTTTAAATGTAAGCCGTAAATAATATTGGAGTCCTTAAATTTCTCATAAACCGGTACGGCATCCTTTGCCACATAATAGTGTTTTACAGATTCATCAACCACTTTTTCCAGCCTGTTGACCACATGGAAATTATTCCGCTGTAAAATACTTTCAATCTCTGCCAGGTGATGCACAAAATTCTGCACCTGTATTTGTTTTTGATGGTGCTGAAAGGTCCGTTTGCCACCGTTAGCGAGCGCATCCGGATGAAAATCGGTGATAATGATATCGCCATCATCTTTTAATATTCTGCACCAGGCTTCCAGTGCTTCGCTTAAATTCTCAATATGGGCAACGGTAAGTGTGGAGATGAGCACATCATACATGGCGTCACCGATGTCAGAGAATCTGTTGTCTGTTATTTTACTCGTATACACCTGCGGGAACTTCTCCTGCAAACGCCTGAGCATCCCCGAAGAGACATCAAAACCGGTTAAGCAGGAGGGTTCATGTTCAAATATTTTTGGCCAGTGCCTCCCGGTGCCGCATCCGATATCGGCAATACGCCTGTCTTTCAGGTCAATTTGCTGCAGCAATGCCGAAAACACTTCCTCATCCATATCCAGCATGAGGTTGCCGGGCTGTGCATCGTAGTCTTCAGACCACATGTCATAGGCTTCTTCCGATCCTTTTATGGCCACAGACGAAAATAACAGACCGTTAGTAATGATTTTCTTTAAGACTTTGATCACGGGCGCAAGATTTAAAACATTTACATTTTTAACCCAGTACGGAGTACAGCCGGTAATGGTTGCTTCTGATCCCTCCTTTTTATCCGGAGCCATTTGTTTATTTCCAGTTACAGGCAACCCTCAGGTTGTATGGTACGTAAAGTAGGTGAAATATAAAAGCTACCGGTGATCAAATCCCCTACAAAATGAATAAGATATTGCTATTCAATCCCAAAAGTGCCAACGCAAAATACCGTATCCCCAATTCTATTTTAAATATCGCAGCTTCGGTTGACGGAAAATATGAATGGGTCATTGTGGATGGCAATTGTGAACCAGATCCACAGGCAAAAATTGAATCTTACTTAAATACCGGTGATTTCAAATACCTTGGCTTTACCGTGATGCCCGGGCCGCAACTCAGACAGGCGATCATTGCAGCAAAATCAGTCAAAGAGAAGTTTCCTTATACAAAAATGATATGGGGGGGCTATTTCCCTTCCAACCATTCAGAATCCGTTTTATATTCTGGTTATGTAGATTTTATTATCAATGGCCCCGGGGACCATGCTTTCCCGCGGCTGATTGATGCCCTTGAAGCCGACGAGCCCTTTGAATTTATAAAAAACCTGATCTATAAGGCCACCGATGGTAAAATATTTAAAACGGCAAAAGAAGACCTGATTGATCAGGACTCGCTGCCTCCATTGCCGTATGACAAGCTGGATGAGTTTTATCATATTCCCAAGTTCCTCGGAAAAACCTATCTGGGCGAAAAGACCCTGGCCTACCATTCCAGTATCGGATGCCCTTTTACCTGCTCCTTTTGTGCGGTAGTGCCCATTTATGAGGCGCGCTGGAAAGCAAAATCTGCCCAAAACGTGTACAATGATGTCAAATATATCAAAGATAAATGGGGCGCAGATGCCATAGAATTTCATGACAACAACTTCTTTGTGTCTGAAAAAAGGGCCGTTGAATTCTCCAGGTTAATTAAAGACGAAAACATGACCTGGTGGGGAATGGCCCGTATTGATACCATGAGCAAATTCAAAGACTCCTCTCTGGCAGCGATCCGCGAAGCGGGATGTAAAATTATATTCTTCGGTGCCGAAAGCGGCAACAACGCCATCCTGGAACAGATGGATAAAGGCGGAACCCAAACCGGCGAACAGATCCTCGAATTTGCAGAAAGGCTGAAGAAATTTGATATTATCCCTGAGTATTCCTTTGTGCTGGGCACGCCTGCACCTACACCTGAACAGGTACAGGCACAGATAGACTTTGAGATCGGTTTTATTAAACAGGTAAAGGCCATTAACCCGAAAACGGAGATCATCATCTATACCTACAGCCCTGTTCCAACCGAAGGTTCAGAATTGTATAAGCAGGTCATAGAGAGCGGGTTCAGCTTTCCGCAAACACTGGAAGATTGGATCAGCCCGGCCTGGGAAAATTTTGACCTGCGGAAAAACCCGCTGACGCCATGGTTAACCCCTGAGATGATCGATAAGATCAGGAATTTCGAAACGGTGCTGAATGGTGTCTATCCTACGGTGACAGATATCCGGATGAGCAGCGTGAAGAGGGCACTGATCAGTCTTGCCGCCGGGCTCCGATACAAGGTGAACCTCTATAAATACCCTTATGAAATCAAGCTGCTGCAGAAGATCTGGAAATACAGGCAGCCGGAGATACAGGGGTTTTAGTCTTTTAAATTACATCCTATGTCAGTACCCTCATTATACTCAACCTATCAACGCTACAGAACCTTACGCACACATGTGATCTCTGCAATGCCCGTGGTGATCCTGATGCCCCACAGCGCCTGTAACTGCCGTTGTGTAATGTGTGATATCTGGAAGGACAACAAGAGCCTGAAACAACTGACAGAAGAGGACATCAGTGCCCTGCTGGCCTCCCTGAAGAAGTTTGGCACACAGCAGGTGGTCATGTCCGGAGGGGAAGCATTGCTCAATCCCAATTTCTTCAGGTTATGCGAGATCCTGAAAAAACAGCAGATCAAGGTTAGCCTGCTGACTACGGGACTGTCCATAAAAAACAATGCCACCCAGCTGCTGAAATGGGTAGATGACCTGATCGTTTCGCTCGATGGCGATGAGCCTTTACATGATGCGATCAGGAACATCCCAAATGCTTTCAGAAAACTGAAAGAAGGAGTGGAATATATAAAAGCCATCAATCCGGATTACAAAATTACCGGCAGGACAGTGGTCCACCAGCTCAACTTCAGAAACTGGCAGGCCATTATTGATGCTGCGGCTCAGATGGGCCTTGACCAGATCAGTTTTCTGCCGGCCGACGTCAGCAGCCACGCCTTTAACCGGCAGATGGCCTGGACAGAGCCTAAACAGCATGAGATCCTGATTTCAGAAAAACAGCTCCCGGAATTACAGCAAACCATTACCAGTCTGATTGCCGGCAATGCAGAGCGGTTTAACAGCCGTTTCATCGCAGAGTCAGCAAAAAAAATACAGGATATCTACCATTATTATGCGGCCTTTTACGGGTTAAACCCCTTTCCGTATAAAAAATGTAACGCTCCCTGGGTATCTGCCGTCATTGAGGCAGACGGGAACGTACGCCCCTGCTTTTTTCATGACACCATCGGCAACATCCGCGATGCCCCTTTGGATGAAATATTAAATAGCGCTATAGCCAGGGATTTTCGTAAAAATCTGGATATGGCAACAAACGATACTTGTGTAAAATGTGTATGTACCCTCAACCTGTCGCCATTAACAAGGCTCGTATAAATCTATATTGAACACCCGGTAATTACAATCAAAATGAATAGTATACTGTTTACACATTCTTACTTTTCTCAGTTTGACCCTAAACAGTGGGCCATGGGACAACCCTATCCGCCACTGGCCACCCTGTATGCCGCAGCTTTAATGCGGGAGAACGGATATAAAGTATCACTGTTTGATACCATGTTCGTTGCAGATCCGCAGGAAGTTACTGTCGCGATCGAAAAGGAAGAGCCGGATATTTTTGTTGTTTATGACGATGGTTTCAATTACCTGACTAAAATGTGCCTCACCAATATGCGCGAAGCTGCCTTTACCATGTGTAAACTGGCAAAGGCAGCCGGATGTAAGATCATCGTTTCCAGCTCAGACGCGACAGACCATTACAAAGAATATTTAAACGAAGGCGCCGATTTCATCATCATTGGAGAGGCAGAACATACGCTTTTGGAACTGGTGGACCAGATCAGAAGCGGCGGCAGCGATTATTCTTCCATCAAAGGATTGGCTTACATTGACAACTGCAACGCGGTCAAAACACAGGGCCGCCCTGTTTTAAGGGACCTGGACAGCCTGCCCCTGCCGGCATGGGACCTCGTGAATATAGAAATGTACCGTAAAACATGGATGGAACATTCCGGTTATTTTTCCTTAAACATGAACACTACCCGCGGATGCCCTTTCAAATGCAACTGGTGCGCAAAACCCATTTATGGCAACCGCTACAATTCGCGCAGCCCGGAAAATGTGATCAGCGAAATTAAGCTGCTGAAAGAACGGTATCAGGTAGACCATATTTGGTTTAGCGATGATATTTTCGGGTTAAAACCGGGCTGGATAGCGGAGTTCTCGAAGCTGCTGGCAAGCCAACAGCTCAGCATCAGGTTCAAGATCCAGTCCAGGGCAGACCTGCTTGCAGAGGAACCAACCGTAAATGCACTGGCTGCAGCAGGCTGCGAGAATGTATGGATTGGCGCCGAGAGCGGTTCTCAGAAGATCCTGGATGCGATGGATAAAGGGATCACGATAGAACAGATCCATACTGCCACCAGGCTGATGAAGGCGCAGGGCATAAAACCCTCCTTTTTTATACAGTTTGGCTATCCCGGTGAACACAAAGAGGATATCGGGCAGACCATCAAAATGATCAATACGCTGCTGCCTTTTGAAATAGGTATCTCTGTGTCTTATCCGCTGCCGGGAACGCCATTTTATGAAAAAGTAAAGGCAGATCTGAGGTATAAGACCAACTGGACAGACTCTGATGAAATGGCGCTGATGTTCAAAAATACCTTCCCGCCTTCTTACTATAAACAGCTGCATAAATATGTGCATAAGAATTACCATCAGCACCTGGCAAAAAACAGCCTCCTCAAGTTCATCAGGAACCCGATGCAGGCCAATCCTAAAAGCTTAAAAAAAGCACTTTCAGTTTTTTATTATACACCAGCAACATTTATCGAGAGGCTTAAACTAAACCGTTTAGAAAAGGTATGACCGCAGAGAATGAAATATATGCAGCAGAAGCATTCAGCAAACAATCCGGCATTTTTGACCAGTTATATGCAGAGAACACCATAGTAAGCTATAAACGGCAGCGCGTAAGGAGACACGTACTTCAATACCTCCGCCGCTCCGGAACCATACTTGAACTGAATAGCGGAACCGGGGAAGATGCACTTTTTTTCGCAAAGATGGGCCATCATGTGCACGCAACGGATATTTCTGAAGGAATGCAGCGGCAGCTGATGAAAAAAGTGGAGCTCAGCAGCATGGGCCGGATGATCAGCAATGAGCGCTGTTCTTTTACCGAATTACAGCAGCTGCAGCACAAAGGGCCGTACGACCATATATTTTCAAATTTTGCAGGCCTGAACTGTACCGGAGAGCTGGATAAGGTGATATCTTCTTTTTCGCCTTTACTGAAACCGGGCGGCAGGGTGACCCTGGTGATCCTGCCAAAATTCTGCCTGTGGGAGTTCCTGCTCATCTTTAAGGGGAAATTCAGGACTGCCTTCAGACGGTTATGGAGTAAAAACGGGCGAAAAGCTCATGTAGAAGGTACGTATTTTACCTGCTGGTACTACAATCCGTCCTATGTGATCAACAGGATGAAAGACTCCTATGAGATGTTGTCCCTGGAAGGCCTGTGTACCTTTGTGCCCCCTTCCTACATTGAGGGTTTTGCAGAAAAACATCCCCTTGCCTACAAATTCCTGAAAAAGGCAGAAGAGAAATTTGGAAAGAGCTGGCCATGGAAATACATGGGCGACTATTACATCATCTCGCTGGTCAAAAAATAGCTTATCCTGCCAGGCTGCGCCCCTCACCCTGAAGAAGGCCTGCCATCTTATGATCGTACTGCTTCATCAATTTATCCTGAAAGTTTCTGGGATCAGGCTTGGCATGGTGTTTACTTACGTCCATGCCCATCACCTTGCCCTTTGAGTTCAGTTTTTTCGCCAGTGTTTTTTTAAGCCACCTGCCCGCCGTAATTTTCATCAGGCCGTTGTCAATTGCATCGCCCATGGCATTGTTAAAAACACCTTCAAGCAATCTCTTTAAGAAAGTATTCCGGGCAGGTTTTGCGGGCGTCAGGTCCATTACCTTATTGGGCAGGTATTGTTCCGTCCATCTGTTTGCTGCGCAGAACTGTTCAAAGATCACCTTACCCCTCAATGGAATCAGCGTAACGATCTCTATGGCAGTATAGGTGGTTTTTTCAATAATCTCCAGCTGCTGCTCATCGATATAGTAGTTCATGCAGAAGTAATCCTGCCGGTTCACCAGGAAAGTCAGCTTTTTAAAAGCGTGCATGATGGTGCGTGCAATCCACAGCCTGTTCCTGGCAGTGATGATAAAAAGATCAATATCAGAGTTTTCATCGGCGTAGTTCTTTGACAAAGAGCCCGAGATCGCGATTCCGCGCACATAAGGGAACCTGATCAGAAAGTCGCCCACCTTGCCTGCCACCTTAATTAAAGCGGCGGCTTTTTTGTTGCCCTCATACCGGCGAATGGTCAGGGAGCGGTCATCCCTCAGCGCATACAGTTCCTCAAACTGAAAGACCGCCCCATTGGCACACAACAGCTTTAATACGCTGTAGAACTCTTTCCGGTCATATTTGTTTCTGAGGAACGAATAGATCTCAGCGCCAGTCAGCGGATATTTGAATATATCAAAATAAGCAAGCGTAGCTAATATGTTTTCTTTAATTTCTGACACTGCTTAATTTTTTTGATTTGTTTCTACTCCCTTTATATCTATGATAACGGGGTCATTAACTAATTGGTTGCCACTCCTTTTAAAATAATTGATTAAATTAATCTGTTATCAATTTATTGTTGCCTTCTGCCGAAAAAACAAAGAAAGAGAAGAAGAAAGCATAAAAAATTATCCCTTTGTTTACGTCCAGCAGGTTTTCAGACAGCGAGACAATGGCAACGAGTAAAATGAATACGAAGAACAGCAGGTCTCTTTTTTTCAGGGCCGTGACAATACCGAACAGTAAGGTAGCCAGGTAGATCAGCAATCCCGGAATGCCGGATTTCAGCAACAGGCTCAGGTACTGGTTATGGGCATTAAGCCGGTGTAAGTACGAGCTGTACAATTTTTTTTCAAAGAAGATGTTTCTCAACAACGGCAGCTCCGAGCCCGCACCATAACCGGTAACAGGGGCTTTGGCTATCAATTGGCCCACCAGTTCCCATCTGGCCAAACGGGAATCACCAAATCCTGCCGGAGAGGCTACTGACAGGTCATGATGCAGCTGGCTGATAAAACGTTCCCTGAAGGTGCCCATTTTAAAAATAAACACCACCGCCAGGATGGAAAGCGATGCTGTAACAAGTATATATTTCCGGCCTGCAGGTTTGCCCAGTAAAAAGTAGGGTACAGCCAGGTTGATGAGCAGCAACAGACAAAAACAAACTGATTTGGAAGACAGCTGGATGAGCCCGGCAGCAAGAACCAGGATACAACCCGTGAAAAACAGGTTGTACCTGAACCGGGGGCTTTCAATTAACACTGACAGCAAAAAGACCAGGGCCAGGGCCAGCTGCATGGAAAAAAAGGTAGCATGTATCTCAATCGGTGCCGAGAAATTGTGATTGGTAAAAGCGTAGGAAAATAAGGACGATAACGGTAATCCATAATACCGCAGGGTAAAAAATGCATCCAGATAAAGGTAAACCACCGTTGCCGTACAAACGACAGCAAAACCGGCCAATAGCGAAGCCCTGTATTTTTTCAGGTCCGGAGGGAGAAAGCAGAAGAGTACCGGAAACAGCAAAATCATGACTTGTTTGCCCCACTCGTTATATGCTGCAGCCCGGTTAACGGAATATATTGTACTAAAAGCAGTGACCAGAAAAACCGATGCCAATGCCAGCGTTCTCAGGCTGAGAACCGGCCGGGCAGGTTTGTGAAACTGGATCAGCGTGTGCAGGATAAGGCTGATTAAAATGATATGGCTGTAAAACATGTCAAATGGCAGGCTTGCCATCAGCAGCAGCAAATGCCAGAAGGTAATTTTGTTGGCAAGGGTATCCTTAATAATAAATAGATCTGCCATAGTTATAGTTATAATAACAATCCAGTAGAAATTCTTCATACTGGTCAACTATGGTTTCCCAGTTGAACTGGTTCTTGATCTTATGAAGATTATTGTTCACCATAGTTTTTTCAATTTCCATGCGCTGCACCGTTTCCACGATATTCCTGACTTCATTTGCATCGGAAAAATAAAACGCATCTGTATGCAAAACCGACTTGTTAAAAGGGTTGTTATGCGCAGCGATTAATGCTTCACTGGCCATTGCCTCCAGGAGAGAAGGATTGGTACCGCCAACACTGTGCCCGTGAAAATACAGATAGGAGTTGTTTTGAAGGGAACGCACTTTGGCGTTGTCAAAGATTGACCCCTTAAACTGGATACGGTCGTCATTCTTAAATTTATGGGTGATGTATTTGCCAAACCTGTTTCCCGTATCGCCCAGTACCTTAAAATTCCTGTTAGAGCTGCTCTGGTTAAAACCTTCCAGAATGGTCTCAATATTATTTTCAGGTTCCATCCTGGCCATCAGCAGGAAATAATCTTCCTTTAACATTTCAGAGCGGTCAAACTGTTCCCTTTCCAGCTCTGAAAACAGATCGGCACCGTAAGGGATATATTTACTGTCAATTTTATATTTATCCTTTAGATAGGTCTGGATGACCATTGAATCTGCCACATAATACTGGCTGTGTTTTACGGCCAGCTTCTCCGCATACCTCAGAAATGCCTGTACGGGTTTTGAATATTTTGACCGCTTCCATTCCAGGCCATCCATATTGGTAACGATGGCACTTTTTCGCGGATACAGGCTACCCCAAACCGAGCTGCTGGTGTAACCCATCAGCATGATCACATCATATTTCCTTTTCCGGGCATCCAGCAGGCAGTTCAGGTCGTACACGAACTGGCCCGCCGTCCCGATCAGGTATTCAGGATCATAACAGTGCCTGATCTCCACATCGTTCCAGCTGCTCATCGTATAGGGATGGTTGTGCGAGTTATATACGGTTACTTCATGTCCTCTCTTGACTAACCCGGCAGAAACATATTCTGAGATATGTTCAAATCCTCCATAGTAATTCGGGATTCCCCGGGTACCTAATATTGCTACTTTTAACTTCATCTTGTTTATTTGATTATTTAATCATGCCGGGTTCATGCTTTGATGGCTAAGTGGTAAGATTTTTTTGTTTGCAGTGCCGCGTGTTTCCAGGTGTAATTTCCAAGGATCTTCTGCCGTAAACTCTGGTTCAGATTGGCTGAAGCTGCCGTTTCAACCGCAGCAAGAATACTGTCAGGCTCCCCCGGATCACAATAGAAGGCGCCGTCCCTAAAATATTCTTTGGCATCACCTTTATTCGTGATCACAATACTGCAGCCCATTAACGCTGCTTCTACAGAGCTGAGCCCGGTGGTTTCAAACCAGCTGGGCAGCACATGCACTTTAGCCTGCTGGTAATAATTTACCAGTTGGGCCTGGGGGATATGATCAATAAAACTGATATTGTCTGCAGCGATTTCGCGGCATCTCTGGTAATAAGCATGCTGATTCGGGGCACTTGCGCCTATGATCATTAAGTTAAACTCCGTATTGTTTAAAGCCCTGATTAGGTTGAGCTGGTTTTTAAGCCCTTCAATTCTTGCCACACACAAGACCAGCCGCGGGTCTTTCTTCACCGAAGGGTCGTATTGAAAAAGTGATGGGTCGGCCCCGTTGGGCACCACCAGGTATTTCACTTCCTGCGCATAACTCTGTACCACGCGCCTGTATTCAGATTCCGAATTCGGAAGGATCATGGCCGCGCGGTTTAAAATCTCTATGATGCTATTGCGCTGTCCTTTCCAGATGTAGGATTTGCCTGATAAATGGTCTTTGCCCAGCACCCAGCGGGCCATGGTCTTCAGGTATTCAAAACTATCAGAAGATAAATAACTGAATAATGCAGCTATGCCCCTGCGGTGAAACTTATCATATTCACTGTAATTACAGAAGATGGTGGAGACCACAAATGGCTTTTTCGCCTTCCGGCTGTGGTAAAGAATATCGGCAGGACGGGTGAGGTTAAAGAAATGCAGCAGATCATACTCGTTGTATACGATCTTCTCGTCTGCCAGCTTCACTTCCGCCGTTATCCCCAGATTGATCAGTTCCCTTGCAGTCTGCAATGCCTGCACGGTATCCCCGCCGGGAACAGCATAAAACGTTGATCTTGCTATAATGGCTACTTTCATAAATTATAGAACCAGTTAATGAATTTTTCAGGGAAATAACTTATTGCATACAGCAGGTAATTGTCCATTCGAAGCGGGTGGGCACTAATAGCCTTTATCACATGCCAGCGGGCCTTTTCAGGCTGGTAATTGTTGACCAGGAATTTTTTACAGCACAGCGCATAATAGGCCCCCTGTTTGATCCTCGGTGAATATTGCAGCTCACCAATTGCCTGCAGTTCAAAACCCTCCTGGGCAGTAATACTGCGGTTCCGGAGTGTATTGTATTTGATTTCGCGGAATTTCCTGGTGCGCCACTTTTCATCAATAGTAATAGATTCAGGGTTTAGCCTCACCCTGATCAGTGCCTGCGAAAGGTTGCAGGCTTTGGCATTGGCCAGGATACTCACCCATAAAAAATGATCTTCAAACGTATAGGCGTGCTCGTTATAGCCCCCATTGTTCACGATCACCTCCTTTTTATAAAATACACTGGAATGGATGAACGGGCAGACGGTATATTGTAATGCCTGGATCTCTTCATTCAAATGTGCCACAGGGTGCTGGGTAAAAATAAAATGGCCGTCAACATCCATATAATCAGCCGCAGACCCCACAATGTTGTATTCCGGGTAAGCCGTGATAAATTCGTATTGTGTTTTGAGCCGGTCAGGATAACAGACATCGTCAGCATCAAACCTTGCGATATGATCTGCACGGGACAGGGCCAGCCCGGCGTTCAGCGCTGAAGCTATTCCCTTGTTCTGCTGGTGTACCAGTACGATCCGGGGGTCATCAAATGATTCGATGATGCTTACAGTACGGTCTGTTGACCCATCATTGATAATTAAAAGCTCAAAATCCCTGAATGATTGTTTCAATACAGAAGCTATAGCTTCGCCTATATACTTTTCAGCATTATAAGCAGGCATTAAAACGGTGATTTTCGGGCGGTTAGTATCCATAATTAGATGATTGTGACGGCTGATTCTTTGATATCCAGGAAAAGAAGCAATTCAAAAAAGACGATCACTGACAATTGCTCAAACCAGTAATCGATAAATAAAACCATGAATGTAAAGGCAAGTAAGGGCAGGCCGTAGGTCAGCTTTTTACGGTGTTTTCCAAAAAAACCTGCGTAAAAGATAAAGAAGGCCAGCAGCCCCAGAACCCCATATTCGGCAAGCAGCTGATCATATACTGAAAAAGGGCTATTGGTAAGCGAGTGGAATTCCGCGCGCCTGCTGAAGAAATTCAGGTACAGATCGAGATGGTTAACAAGGAAATCGCGGTTGATATAGACATACCTTGAGGGAAAGCCACCGGCGAAACCCAAATTGCTTGATCTGAAAGCCAGCTTCGACGAAAAATTCCCCGGTCCGTTGCCTGCAATAAGTTTTAAAGGGTGATGCGCAAAAAAGTTTAGGGTCTGTAACCAGCCGGTCACCTTTCCGGGCGTGCCTGTCCAATGGTAAGGTTTTCCCGAAACAGGCAGTTCATGCTGATGTTCCCGGATAAATACAGGCAATTGCCTTTGTTCAGGCGGGGTAGTGTTGAGGTGCTGATAGGAAGCCGAATTGATATCAGCTTTTGGAACTACCACCCTGCCGGCATCGGTCAGCAGGATAGATTTGTCCTGCTGAAAGATGTTTTTCCTTTTGTAAAATTGCTCATTGGCCCTGTATACGCTATCCAGATAGAGGGTCGCAATCTTTTCCCTTCTCTCCTCGGGGTTCAATACACTATCGGGCCTTTCAGTTATTCTTATCTCAGCGCTCTGCGGCACCACTGCCGGGTTTTTCAGGCGAAGTATATTTCTGGAAACGGTGGTTACCATGTGCTGGTTCTGCGGGGATATTTTAGCAATGAATACCACCAGGAATATCAGGCAAACGGCGATGAGGCTTTTCTGGTCCCTGTTACTCCTGAAGATAAAAAGGAGCCCAAGCACAGCAAATAAAGCCAGGTTAACAAAGTTGCTCCCGGTAAGCAACAGGATAACCATACAAAGCAGGAGCATCAGCACATTTTTTTTGACCAGGAAATAAATGACCCCGAAGGCATTTAAAATGGCATTGGTAGTGGAGGTATCAAATGTTAAACCTTTGATATAATCGCCGGTATTCATAAAATATTTCTGATACTGGCCCTGATAGGTATATGGGTTGAGGGCATGCGTCTCCAACACAATGAACCCGAGCTTAAACAGCGAAGCCAGCGCATTGAGCACAAAGAACACCATGATGGTACGGTGTATTACGAAGGGCTCATTACGCTCAACTGACAGCTTTACCTGGTGAACAGCCAGAATACACAATACCCAAAAAATAATCCCGGCGGCAAAAACAACCGGGTAGTTGTGCCCCATAAAACTTTGTGCAGTCAGTGCGGCAATGGCAGCAATAACCATGATCAGCAGGTAAAAAAGGGGAAGCCTGGAGTTCCTGATTTTAAATCCAAACCGGAAGTTAAACTGTAACAGATAGATCAGGGCAATTGCCGGGATCTTGACAGCCAGCTTCACATTCAGAAACAGGAGAAGAAACAACAGGAGTTTCCAGTCCAGGGTGTCTGTCAGCTTTTTTATCTTTAAAACAGTTGCGTTGATTTCCATTCTTTTTCAGACCGTAAATAGCCACCTGTATAGTATCAGGTACTTTGGATATACACAGTGATTACGGCTCAGCAGCTCAAATGGTTGCCTGTACTTTACAGTACCACGCTTATTTTACCAGTTCAGGTTCTGACGGAATTTTTTCATGTCGGCAGGCTGAAGCTGGGCCGTGATGATCAGGAGTATCGCATATAGGATAACCGCAGATGGCAATGCCAGCCAGACATTTGGCATCAGTATACCGCCGGCCAGTCCGCTCAGTACAGCGCATGCCGTACAATTGATCAAGGGACGCCAGACCGACTGAAGTTCGGGGACAGTATTCCTTCTCATGTAAAAGACAGTTTGTGCCAGGCAGGATAACAGGAATGCAAAAGCGGCGCCCTCATTCTGAAAAAAAGGGATCAGTATAACATCCCCCGTCACATTAACCAGCAGCGTGACGATAAATGAGCTCAGTATCATTTTCAGCCGTCCCTGTGCAAAGTTGATGGTCCACAGGAAATTATTCACATACAGTAACGGCATTGCCAGGGAGAGGATAAATATAGTCCTTGCATTCACCATCCCATATTTGCCCGAGCTGATCATATCCACTACAGGGGCCCAGCAGATGTTGAGTACCAGGGCAATAAATGCAGCCACAACAAGCTCCATCCGTATTAAAAACTTCAGCCCCTGCACATCGGTATGTTGCTCCTTAAATAACTTTGTAAAAAGCGGGATGAGCAAAGGTGCGATGGCCAGCATGGGGAAAGTGGCTATTTCAAACACCTTATAGGCAAAACTGTACTCCGCCAGTTTTGCTGCAGACAGGATAAAGCCGATGAAGATCCAGTCAAACCGGGCCAGTGCCGATGTAATGACCACCACACCCGTTTGTGGCAGGGATTCCCGGAGCAGCTTAAGATAACCGGACCTGTTCCATTTCATTACCAAAGGAATTTTTACAGCTTGCCTGAACAAAAAGATACAAACCAGTAACTCGCCCAGGTCACCTCCGATAAATATAAAAACTATACCTTTCAGGGAAAGCATATGGAGCAGTACAAAGGTCAGGAGGCAAACACAGCGGATAAAATTTGAGACCACTGACATATACGCCAATAGCTTAAACCGTTCCATTCCATTTGCCACTTGTTTGAATGGGGCAGAGAAAAAGATAAACAGCTTGCCTATGCCTATCAATACGATCAGATCATAGATTTCTGCTGCCGGAACAAGATAACCGGCCAGCAGTAAAAGGCCATAGAAAGATATCCCTGTAATCAGTACATGGCCGATATACAGAGAGAGTGTGTGCCCTACCGCAGCACCCGCCGCTATTCTCTTAACGATAAGCTGATCAATACCAAATGACAGAATGTTGAATACGGCCAGGAGAATGGCCAGCGCCAGATTGATCTGTCCGAATGCACTTTTAGTAAGATTTGCAGATAAAACGTAAAATATGACCAGTCCGAAGAATTGGTTGAGCATCAATTGCAGGGCATTGACTGAAAGATTCCGCCCCAGCTGCCCCTTCATTGGCCTTTTGAATATTCATATTCAACCGTCAGGTCCATTTCAGGAATTACCTTTTTCTGCTGGTTTTCTTTCATCTGGTTCAGGTGATGGTATTTCAGCCACTTATTCATAAATGTGAACCTGGAAATATCCCAGCCCTCCTTGCCATCGAGGAAGCCCAGCAGCACGATATAACTCATAAAAAAGCTAAAAACAGGGGAAATGAACAGGTTGACAAAATTGGCTTCCCTGCCATTCTGGAAATATTTTTCGGCACTCAGCCTGGCGTAATGAAAGGCTTTCATCCTGCATTCCCGTACGTCCTTAACAGAATAATGGTGCAGAAATCCATGCAGCCTTTTCTTTTTTACCTGTTTCGGAAGGATCAGTTCCTCATGGACTTGCTGCTCTGACCACCTGACCAGGTTCCGGTTAAACAGACGCACGTGGTGCCCTCTTCCCCAGCTGCCAAACCGTATCAGTTTGTCTCCAAAATAAGACCTGAACTTGATATCATAAACGAATCCGGCATCGCTGAGTTTAAGGCTTTGCAATGAACGGATCAATTCCATATCAGGAATCTCATCAGCATCGAGACTGAGTACCCATTCATGCTTAGCCAACTCAACACCTATATTTTTATTTGCCCCATATCCTTTCCAGCTATTCTGGTAAACCCTGCAGCCATATGCAGCGGCAATCTCCGGAGTTCCGTCTGTACTGCCGTTGTCAATAATAACGATATCACCGGTAATCAGTTTTGCTCTGCTGATACAGCCGGCTATCACTTCAGCTTCATTCTTTGTAATAATAACGATCGAGACAGGAACCATGTAGTATTGCTTAAATCATACTGTCATCACGGGCAAAACCGGCAAATGGTTGCCTGTACTGAAAAAAAATAAGGATATGCTGATCAGGTTCCCGGAACTCCGTAAAGCAGAAAAGTCCCGGAGAACGAATTCCCCGGGACTTTCCCTATGCTGGTTCAGATCTTTAAAGACCTGTGTCCGCAAGATTAACTGATATTAGTTGACATCCCAGAAAAGTTTGGTTGTCACAAGGTCACCTCCGATAGCAGACGCAGCTGCAGCTCTTTGGGCACCGTTTAGTGTTTGCTCATTGATCGGATAGATCAAACGTACTGGAATGGATAAACCAGCCGGCACACTTTGTCCTGCAGGTGCATTAGCAGCACTTGGAGGTGAAAGTACAGGGAAGTCCAGGCGTCTCCATTCAGTCCAGCTTTCATAACCGCGGTTATATAAAGCAAGCCATTTTTGAACACCGATTGTTTCTTTATAGTTAGCAGAAGCTGTAGTAAAAGCTACATCAGGACGTGCAAGGTAAGTTGCCGCCTGTGCAGCAGTACCGCCCCAGTATATGATAGAAGCAGTAACCGCATTGTTGTAATGCTGCTCCGGAGTTCCGGGAACAGTAAAACCTCTTCTTCCGGCTTCAGCCAGTCCGAATTCAGTTTCCGGGTAATCCATGAACAAAGCTTCAAAATCAAATGCAGCAATTCTAGGTGCCAGTGTAGAGAAGTTAGCGTATGAATTGGAGAATCCATAATATCCGCCAATATAAGCTCCGCCAACCTGAGTGAAGAAACCTGCACGGCGTGGATCTGCCAATGCATTCATCTTATCCACGATGAACTGAGAGGCAATATAATCCGTTCTGGTGGTTAAGGCCTTATTTGCTGCAGTTGAAATCGGGTTATTGTTTGGAGTAGACAGCGTGTAAGGGAAACGTGCGTTGTCTGTAGCATCAGCGAATACATTTGTTGCCGCAGCTTCGATCACAGTTTTAGCCTTCGCAGCATCTTTGTCTGCCAGGATCAATCCTAATCTTAATTTTAATGCATTTCCAAATTTAATCCAGCTTGCGATAGGGGCAGCTTTTGAGCTGTACAACAGATCTGCTGTTCCAAAACCTGCAGCTGCAGGTTTAAATCCTGCCAGGGCAGCATCCAAACGTACCAGAAGGTCGCTATAGATGGTAGCCGCATCATCATATTTTGGCTGAACGTTAGAGATCAGCAGAGATTCTGAATAAGGAATATTTCCGAACGTGTTTACTAAAGTAGACCAGGCCAGTACTTCCATCACGCCGATCTGTGCAAGCTGATTCGCTTTTACATCTGCGTTTAATAAAGCATCAGCAGTGATGATCTTTTTAGATTCATTCAGATCGCTCAGTACGTCTTTGTAAATGGCAGACCAGAATGCCTGTGGCAATGGTCTTGCTGTTAAGTTGTATCTTGGTTCATCAAGATATTCCGTAGTTGTCCAATGCTGTACATAAAAACGGAACACGTTAGTAGCTACATTGGGGCTGGTCAGTATGTCTGCAAAACTTTTTTGTGCAGCTGTGAACAGCGTAGCAGCAGGCACAACAGTTGCCTTCTTCTGGTCTATGTTATATTCTTCCAGGTTTTTCGCACAAGAGCTGAAAAGCACGGCAGCGATTAAAACGGTATATATTTTTCTCATGGTTGTTGCTTATAATCTAAATTTAACATTGAACCCTACAGTTCTTACTGCAGGATAAGATCCACTTTGGTATCCCTGAACATTACCAGAACCCAGTCCGTCTTCAGGATCTGCAAAAGGAACGTTTTTGTGAATGATCCAAAGGTTACGTCCAACTAATGAAACATCAATTCCTTTGAATGCACGCAGTTTGCTGACAAACTTTTGTGGTAACGAGTAACCCAGGGCCACCTCTCTCAGTTTTACATAACCGGCATCATAGATAGTTGAAGCACGCGGAGGGTTGTTTGGATATCCGTAAGCAGAAGCTCCGGAGTTAGAAACATCGATACGTTTAGTATTTGGAGTACCATCAGCCAGTACACCTGGTAAAATGATACCACCACCGTTAGCCAGTGAACTTCTTACAGGGTTACCCAGGTCGTTCGTGCCGGCAGTATTCGGATATAAACCAGTTCCCTGACCGTACCATTGATCCAGTGACCAAAGATCACCGCCTTTACGGATGTCTACAAGGAAATTCAGTGAAAGGTTTTTGTATTTGAATGTGTTTCCGATACCACCCATCCAGTCGGCATTTGGATCACCGATCACTTCTGCAGAACTAGCTGTTGCTGCGTAGTAACCGTTGGCATTTACCACACGCTGACCGTTGTTGTATACATAATTTGTTCCTTTGATCACACCGTATGGCTGACCAATGGCTGCGTTGTATGTAACTGCGCCTGATAGAGACAGTGTATTCAGCTCAATATTTTGTACGTTTTCATAAAGTGAAAGTACTTCACTTTTGTTTTTAGACCAGTTCACGTTCAGTGTCCATGAGAAATTTTTGTTTTTCACAGGAACGACGAAGGCCGAAACCTCTACACCTTTATTTTGAACTTCACCAGCGTTTACATATAACTTCAGGAAACCTGTAGCAGTAGTTACAGAAACCGGGGTAATCTGGTCAACTGTATTTGTTTTGTAAAGCGTTACATCAAAACCTAAACGGCTGTTCAGGAATGCAGTTTCTAAACCTGCCTCTATACTTTTGGTACGCTCAGGCCTCAGTGCGCCGTTGTTTTTTGTATCAGAAACAGAGAACATCGGGATTGAACCAAAAGCTGTTGGTTTGGTGTAGGTATCATATACACTTAAGTTTGGTGCATCATTACCAACTTCAGCGTAGTTCAACCTTACTTTACCATAAGATAACCATGTCTGGTCTTTCAGCACGTTTGAGAATACAAAACTTCCCGCAACTGAAGGGTACCAGAAAACATTGTTATTTGTAGGAAGGGTTGTTGACTGATCCCTTCTCACTGTTGCATCAATAAATACGAGGTCTTTGTAACCAAACGTAGTACTTGCAAAATAACCGTCAACCGCTTTTCTTTCATATCTCTCTACCGGAGCCTCGATCGGGCTTACAGAGTTGGATAATGAATATAATCCCGGAACGGTAAGTCCGCCGTTAGTTTTAGCACTGATATTGGTTAACCTGCTGCGGCGTAAGTTGGCGCCTAACAATCCTTTGAAAGAGATGTCTTCAGTAATGTTCTTATTGAAGTTCATCAACAGGTCAAAGTTGGTTTCTGAAAATGTTCCGTTGGTACGGGCATATAAAGGAAGTGCAGTAGAACCTATTGCAATATGTTCTTCCTGAAGATCAGATGTACCGTCATAAGATACACGTCCGATGACATCAAACCAGTCGTTAACTTTATAATTTAAGGCAGTGTTACCGAAGAAGTGATCCCTGGTATCATTTGCCACATTCTGGTAGCGGTTAAAATAAGGGTTATCAGCATAGATAGGTTTTGTACCTGTTGCATCACCCCAGTTCCAGCTCACGTTTTTGTTGTTTCTGTTGTAAGCTTCTTCAAGTTCTTTGATATCAGCACCAACGTTCCACCACTGACGGAAGCCCTGGTTAGGGTTCAATCCGCTGTATCCTGTACCGTAACGGCCTAAACCATCAATTTTAGAGTAGTTTGCAGAAGCAGAAACCGTCAGGTTTTTGGCCATTTCATATGAACCGCCAAAGTTGAACAGGTTTTTTGTGATCTTACTGTTTGGCAATACGCCTTTTTCATCGTTACGAGTGTAACCGATTTTGAAAGTGCTTTTTTCACCACCGCCATCAATGCTGATACTTTGGTTAGAAGTTACAGCAGTCTCATAAAACGATTCAGGACCATTTGCTGCAGCAACCCATGGGGTAGCTTTCTGATAATTCGGAGAATATGGATCTAAAGATGACCATTGGTAAACCAGCAGGTTCGGATCAAATTTTGGTCCGTATGAAGCATCCGAGCTAAACTGCGGAGTCATTACCCGTCCTGTACCAAAAACGTCCCTGTACCAGAAACCGGCAGTTGGAACAGTATTGCCTACACCGTCAGTAGCAGGAGAGTTATATCCCTGTCCGTATTCTTTCTGGTAAGTAGGAAATGTAGATTTATCGATTTTGCCAAAGGTTACACCGCTGTTTACCGTGATGTTTGTAGAATTTTTGCTTCCTTTTTTAGTGGTGATGATGATCACACCGTTGGCAGCTCTTGAACCGTATAATGCAGTAGCGGCAGCACCTTTAAGGACTGTCATTGAAGCCACGTCATCAGGGTTGATGTCTGATGCAGCATTACCATAATCATAACCTGCACGTCCTGTATTTTGGTTCTCTGTGTTGGCAGTTGCATTGCTGACAGGAACCCCGTCAATCACAAACAGCGCCTGGTTACCCTGGGTAATAGATTTTGAACCACGGATCACTACGTTTGTAGATCCCCCCATTGCATTGCTACGTTTGATATCCAAACCGGCAACTTTACCTCCTAAAGAGTTCACCAGGTTGATATCCCTTGTTCTGGTAATCTCCTCGGCTTTTAACTCCTGGGCAGCAAATGGCAGCTCATTCTTTTTCCTTGTGATTCCCAATGCAGTTACCACAACCTGCTCAAGCTGTTGTGAATCTTCAGCAAGTGTTGCGTTGATCACATTTGAAGCTGGAATGGTTACAGTCTGCATCAGATATCCGATAAAAGATATTTCAACAGTAGAGCTTCCCTGCGGAACGGTAAGGGAAAACTTTCCGCTTGCATTTGTAAAAGTTCCTTGTTTTACGCCTTTAACGCGTATTGTAACACCTGGTAGCGGAAGCCCGTCGGCTTTCGAAGTCACTGTACCAGTAACGGTTTTGTCTTGTGCATTTGCTCCTATAGCAAAAAGCAGGAAGACAAAACAAATTAGTAGTTGTTTTGTCATGAATTTAGGTTTAATAATAATTAATAGTCCCGCAATATAAATGATTTTCAAACATTGCGCTAATACTTTTTAACAATTTGTGACTTTTGTACAAAAAATCAAATGAATAAAGCGATGGTCAATAAAAAAAATACGGCCTTACATATCTAAAAACTGATTTTTTATGAAAAAAATAAAAAAACAACTTTTTAACCCTGATTAATTACAAAATTTCAATTTTTATACCCCGATACCCGGAAAAACCAAAGTCATAACTGAAATCAGCCCTGAATTTGAACGTTAATTCCTGATGACTTCCAATTACCAACGCAGATCCCCGGGAATTCAGCGCCTATTTATCTTTTACTGCTTTTACCGATGTTATCCCCCCGCGGTAAGCATTCAGTAGTATAGCGATAATCATAAAAAAGTAATGAAATTATAAATACTACAGATCTAGTAGATTATTTATATCTTTGCGCTATAATTAAACCGTTCATTGATTTTCTGACTTATCCAGAAAGACTGAGGGAAAGGCCCTGTGAAGTCTTGGCAACCTATACAACCTGCAGGTAAAAGGTGCTAATTCCTATCCATGTAATGGAGAAGATAAGTTGATCATTGCTTTAAACAGCAATTTCATTTTATCCCTTCCCTTAAAATTCTGTATAAGCCAGTACGTTAAAAAGTACCATGAACAAATGATTAAATAGTAATACATCAAACAGAACTTATTAAATGAAAACAAAAATTACCAAATCAAGAACGAGCAATTCTTCATTTCCAGCACCCTTCCATCATTGCCAGCGCTATTCCAATTATATGTGTTGTGACTGATACGACCTCTGAAACCATAATTAATAAATTTTTCATCATTATCCGGTCAGCGCTGATCTGAGCTATACTGCACGTTTTATTCCAGCGGTAAATAGCCCCGAAATCAGATGACAGGATCATACCATTGATCATATGTTCAAACTTTACAAGCTTGTACTAGGGATAATTATATCCTTATTTACGCTACAGTCCGCAACTGCGCAGTCTGTTAAAATATCCGGTGTAATCACCGACAAAGCCACCGGGCAGCCCGTTCCGGGGGTAAGCATCTCCGTTAAAGGGAGCAGCAACGGTACCCAAAGCAGTGCTGACGGTAAGTTTAGCCTGAATGCAAAACCGGGCGATGTACTCAGCGTGGCCTCTATCGGTTATACCAGCCGCGAGTTTCCGGTCAGCAGGGAGAACCCGCTCCTCAGTATTGTACTGGAAGAATCCCAGAATGCACTCAGTGAGGTAGTAGTTACGGCATTGAATATCCCCAAGGAAAAAAAATCCCTCGGATATGCTGTGCAGGAACTGAAATCAAAAGATATCTCTGAGGCTAAGGAGGCAAACCTGGTGAATGCCCTTGCGGGTAAGATTGCCGGTGTACAGGTAACCAACAGCCAGGGGGATATGGGTTCTTCAAGGATCATCATCCGTGGTGAAACCTCCATCTCGGGAAACAACCAGCCCCTGTTTGTCATTGACGGCGTTCCTGTAGATAATACGCAGACTTTGGGTAATACGGCAATATCGGCCACTGCCGGTTCAAGGGATTATGCCAACCCTATTTCTGATATCAACTCTGAGGATATTGAATCCATAAGTGTGTTGAAAGGGCCAAATGCCGCAGCACTTTACGGTTCACGTGCCGCAGCGGGCGTTGTACTGGTTACCACCAAAAAAGGCAAGGGTTCAAAAGGCCTGGGCATCAGCATCAATTCAAACACCTCTTTCTCCAGCCTGCTGATCCTTCCGGATTACCAGAATTCATACGGACAGGGAGCTAACGGACAATTCAGCTTTAAAGATGGTGCAGGCGGCGGCTTAAATGACGGTGTTGACGAAAGCTGGGGCCCACGCCTCGATGGAAGGCTGATCCCGCAGTTTAACTCAAATGGCACTGCGGTTCCTTTTGTTGCACATCCGGACAATGTGCGCGATTTCTTTAATACCGGCCGCACACTGAACAACGGGATCTCCTTCTCAGGCACCGGAGAGAAGTTTGACTACCGCCTTTCTTACAATAATTTTGATCAGACAGGTGTCATTCCTAATTCCTCACAGTCAAAAAACTCTTTTCTTTTTAACTCCAGTTATAAGATCACCCCTAAACTGACTTTAAACACCTATGCAAATTATGTAAACAGCAGTGCTGATAATTTGCCGGGTTCAGGAGGTAAAAGGGCCACCAGTACCATGCTGCAATTTACCTGGTTCGGCCGCCAGGTAGACGTTGAACAACTCAAAAACTACAGAGATGCCAATGGAAACAACATCAACTGGAACAACAGCTATTACAGCAACCCCTATTTTATAGCCTATGAAAACACAGTAGGCCAGGTCCGCAACCGCCTGATCGGCAATGTGGAATTAAACTATAAGATCATTGACGGCCTTTCGGCCAATTTCAGAACGGGTAACGACAACTATACCGACCGCAGAAAGACAAAGATCGCTTACGGAACCAACGGAACTCCTTTTGGATCATATGAGGAAGATGCCTATACTTTCAATGAAAATAATACCGAAGCAAGACTGGATTACACAAAGAAGCTAAGCAAAGATTTTAGCCTGGATGTATTACTGGGCGGAAACATGCGTACCTCAACCCTGGAGAATAACGACCAGCTGGCTTCCAAACTTGCAGTAGCCGGCCTGTATACGCTCAGCAATTCAAGGGACCCGCTGATCTCTTATAATTACTATACCAAACAGAAAGTTTACAGTGCCTTCAGCTCGGCACAACTGGGGTTCAGGAATTATGCATACCTGAACCTTACCGCCAGAAATGACTGGTCTTCTACCCTGCCGGTTGAGAACCGTTCATATTTCTACCCTTCTGTGAATGGAAGTTTTATCCTTACCGAAGCATTTGATATCAAAAGTGATGTGCTGAGCTATGCGAAACTTCGCGGAGGCTGGTCTAAAGTAGGTAAAGATGCATCTCCGTACCAACTGATCAATACCAATGGTTTTCTTGCACCTTTTGACGGTAATCCGCAGCAATATGCCAACGATGTAGACTTGAACCCGAACCTGAAACCAGAGACTACCAAATCTACCGAGGCAGGTTTTGAACTGGGTTTTTTCAAAAACAGGATCAGGTTTGACGCCAGTGTTTACAATACGAATAGTGTAAACCAGATCCTGAGCCTGGATGTGAGTACGGCCACAGGCTACAAGAGCAAGCTGGTGAATGGCGGTACCATCAATAACAAAGGGGTGGAACTGCAACTGGGCTTCACACCAATCAAGACCAAAAACTTTACCTGGGATATCAACACCAACTTCTCCTCCAACAAAAGCAGGGTAAAATCCCTGTACGGCAACATACAAAGTTATGTGCTGGGCACAGATGGTACAGTACAGATACTTGCCGCCATCGGACAACCTTATGGTTCAATCTTCGGAACGGCATACGAAAGGAACGCTGCCGGCGACATTATTGTGAATGCTGACGGAACACCTGCCATCAGCGCTTCGAAGAAAATCCTTGGCAAGTACACCCCAGACTGGTTAGGCGGTATTACCAACAGTTTTACTTATAAAAGGATCAACCTGAGTGTACTGGTAGATGCTCATGTAGGCGGTAAGATCTACTCGGGCACCAATGCCACAGGAACCTATACCGGTGTACTGGCATCAACACTTCCGGGCCGCGGTACTGAAAACGGCGGACTGAGCTATTATTATCCCGGAAATGACAATACCGGAAAAGCTGTACAGATTACAGCAGGCAGTGCGGCACCAGGCGGCGCAACGGTTTATGATGACGGTATGGTATTTAAAGGAGTACTGGCAAACGGAACTGCCAATTCAACCATTATCCCTGCTTCGCAATATTATAAAGCAACAACAAATGCAGATGAGACCGCCGTATACAGTGCCACTTATGTGAAATTAAGAGAAGTAAAGCTGGGCTACACTTTACCGCAGCAGTGGATAAAATCTATCGGGCTGCAAAGTGCAACGTTCTCCGTTGTAGGGCGTAACCTGCTGATCATCCACAAAGAGGTTCCCAATATAGACCCTGAGACAGCCTTTAATACGGGTAACGGCCAGGGACTGGAAGACCTGACACTTCCGGGAGTACGCAATATCGGGTTCAACCTTAATCTTAAATTTTAATCATCATGAAGATCAGACACATATACATATTGATATCAGGAGCACTTTTACTGACTGCTGCTTCCTGCAAAAAAGCATTGGATGAGAGCAATGTCAACCCCAATGCTTCCGAAACTGCACAGTCAGATTACCTGCTTACCGCAGCCATAAAAGCTACATCAGACACCTACTGGGGAACCACAAACAACCTGGGCTCAACCCTCCTGTTTGTACAGCACTGGGCAAAAATACAATACACAGACCCAGACAGGTATATCTTTACCAATGCAAGTTTCCAAGACCTCTGGTCCATTGATTATGCCAAAGGCGTAATTAACCTGAACCAGATCATCAAACAGGCAGATGCCGCCTCCACCCCAAATTATAAAGGTGTAGCATTGGTTTTACGGTCATGGCTCTTCACGCAGCTGACAGACGTTTATGGAGACATTCCTTATTCACAGGCAGGCAACATTGATCAGTACCTGCTGCCAAAATACGATACCCAAAGGGATGTATACCTCGGCGTACTCGCAGATCTCAAAACTGCACAGGATGCCCTTGACCCCAATGGAAAAGCAATTGCGGGCGACATCCTTTATGGCAATTCAATTGCCTCATGGAAAAAGTTCGCCAATTCCCTCCGGTTGAGGATTGCCCTGCGCATTGCCGACCGCGAACCGGAACTGGCCAGGCAAACGATTGCAGCCATACAAAGCGAAGGCGGCTCCTACATCAGTGCCAACAGCGAAACAGCCCAGCTGAACTATAAAGCCTCGCCCAATCAAAACCCCATCAGCAACCTGTTTGATACACGCCCTGATGAATACCGCGTGAGTAAAACCATTATTGACCAGCTTACTGCACTCAATGACCCGCGTTTACCCGTATACGCACAAAAATCAGTTGCAACACAACTCTATATAGGTGCACCGAACGGATTAAGTGCAAACCTTCCGGGCAAAGACCAGGTATCTAAAATAGGAAGTTACTTTAGTGCGCCAACCGCCCCTGCAGTCATCATCAGTTATGCCGAAGTATTATTCGACCGTGCCGAGGCCGCAGCAAGGGGTCTTACCGGAGAAGATCCAGCCGCGTTATACAACCAGGCAGTGGAAGCCTCCCTGTTACAATACGGGATATCAGCTTCGGATATCGCAGCTTACAAAGCTACACCTGCCGTTCAGTACGATGCCGCAAATTATAAGAAATCAATAGGCAACCAAAAATGGATCGCCCTGTTTGGCCAGGGACTGGAAGCCTTTACCGAATGGAGAAGACTCGACTATCCGGTACTCGCCCCCGCCGTTGCCGGTGCACTAAACGGACAGATCCCGGTAAGGTTCATCTACCCGGGAACAGAGCAATCCCTGAACCCGGACGGTTATAAAGCTGCCGTAACACACCAGGGAGCAGATGCCCTGACAACCAAACTCTGGTTTGACGTAAATTAGGGGAAGAATTTGGGTGATACTGGTAAAGCACCCTGCATCAGATCATCTCAAAAAAACATGACCTCTCTTTCGATGCTGCCCTTCAGCAGCAGGCAGCATCGAAAGAGAGGTCATGTTTTTTCAGCGAAGCAGGAAGATCTCTATACTCCCTGTAAGGCCTCAGCTAAAAATTCCCTTTAGCCACGTCCCACCAAACCCTGGTACCGCCATTATCCCTTCCTCCCATGAGCTGAACTGCCTTCTGTACTTCAGTACCGTTTGTACTGTACTCATTGACCGGATAGGCAAGCCGGCGTACCTGTATCTGTGTATCAATTGCACCATTACTGGTATTGTTCACCACTGTAAACAGCTTTGGATAACCCGTGCGGCGAAATTCTGTCCAGGCCTCCTGGCCTTCAGGAAACATGGCCAGCCATTTCTGCGTAATGATGCGCTCCAGCTTCTGCTCCGTTGCGGCACCTTCGTCCCATCTGATCGTAATGGTTGACACAGGCGCCGAATTATTCGCAGCATTTTTCGGATCAACATACGGCGCCTGGCTGCGGGCCGCGTCATTGATGTAAGCGCTGCCGTCAACATTCCACTGCTGCATTGACACCTGTATTCCCCGCTCATAATTGGTTCTGGGGTCACCTGCGTTCGCCCAGCCCCTCAACCCCGCTTCAGCTTTCAGGAACCAGATCTCGGCCGCAGTCATGATCTGTTCCGGCCTCATGATGGTAAAGGTTTGGGCAGTATTTAAACTGGCATATGTGCCATAGGTCTGTTTGGATGGGATATTAGATCCAATGCGTATACCAATATACTGACCGGCAAAAAGCGGATCAGTAGCGGGAGCAGCAAATGCCGTAATCCGCGGATCATTATAACCGGTCAGGTAAGTAGCGAGAGAGGCCCCAAGACGGTTATCCCCAAACTCCTGCGTAACCTGGTACAGGTCGCTTTCGGACCCCGGGGCAACGGCGATGGCCGCATTATCCGAAACATCCGTAAGCAAGCCCCCGTTTGACGGATTTAATGCTTTTTCGGCTTGCAGCCTTGCTGTAGCTTCATCCGCTTTTACAATATGCATGGCCAGGCGCAACCTCAGGGAGTTTGCAAATTTGATCCATTTGGTATAGTCGCCGCTGTAAACCCTGTCGAAATCTTTAAAGGGAGTTTTACCGGGGTTTGCGGCAACATAAGTCTGGAGGCTGGCCGCGGCTGTATCCAGCTCATTAAAAAACCGGGTATAGATGTTTTGCTGACTGTCGTACGGGGTGGAGACGAGCGACTTACCCACTTGGCTGTACGGCACAGCGCCAAACTTATCCGTCACCCGGTGCATGGCCTCCACTTTCATGATCAGGGCAATAGCCCACAGATCGGGGCTGGATTGTTTCAGTCCTAAGGAGGCCATCCTGTTGACTGGCGACATGACCAACAGATAGGCGTCATTAAAGCCGTTTTTATCCCAGTCGTCAAACAAGCCATAGTTGAGGTCGTAGATTGCCCTGAATGGCGTGGGCGACATCATATAACCAGAAAACCCGTCAGCACTCAGGTTCTGGGCAGTCTGATAATTGTGGAACACGGCAGACTGCAAAGGCGGGAACAAAGAGGTTATCGGTAACTGCGAGTTTGGTATTCCCGTTGGGTCTGTATTCTTATTCTCAAAATCTTTGGTACAGCCTGTCACCGTAAACAACAGTAAAAGATATAAAATGGCGGCGCAGTACCTGCCCGGTTGAGCTGGCCTTCCGCTATTCATTAATTGATCACTTGTATTCATTTGCTTAAAATTATAGGGTAGAACTTAGAAGGTAGCATTGAGGTTAAAGCCGAGGGTCCTTGTTGCAGGCTGGTTAAACACATCCACACCGGAGAGCCCGTTTCCTGAAGACAGGGTTAATTCAGGGTCATATGGAGCCTTTTTAGAGAAGTACAGCAGGTTTCTTCCGGTCATGGACACGCGCAGGTTTTTAAGCGCGCTGTTCCTGATAGGAAAAGTATAACCTAAAGCAGCCTCCCGCAGCCGCACAACGGTAGCACTGTAGATATATTCGCCCGAAACACCTGCCCTTCCGCCTATCGTAGTGTACCATAATTTAGGGTCGATACTGGTTACGGGATTACCGTTGGGATCTACCCCGTTGATACTCACCCCACCCTGATCGCGCGCATCGCCACTTACTTTTGATACTCCGTACTGATCGAGCAGGGCCTGCGTAATAGACATCACATGACCGCCAAACTTACCATCAACCAGGAAGCTCAGCGTTACGTTCTTATAGGTAAAACTGTTGTTCCATCCCAGCTGGAATTTCGGACTCGGATTTCCTACATAGTTAAACCCGTTATTGGTCAGCGGCAATCCGCTGGAACCGATCATGATACGGCCCTGGGCGTCACGCTGCAGGGTGATGCCATAAATATCGCCGTATGATCCGCCTTTGGTGATGATAGACTCGTACGAGTTATTATCAGAAGGGGTCAGTATAAACTGATTGATACCGTCCCTGGAATCCACATCAATCACTTTGTTCTTATTTCTGGCGCTGTTCAGCGAGGTGTTCCATTCAAAACTGGAAGTTTTAACTGCGGTATACCCCAGGTTGATCTCAAACCCTGTATTTTGAACGTTCCCTGCATTTACATATCCTAAGGAAAAACTTGTGGATGCGGACGGGGTGACCTGGATGAACTGGTTAAAAGTATTCGATTTGTACCAGGTAAAATTAAAGTTCAGTTTATTGCTGAAAAGCCTGAGGTCAGTACCTGCTTCCCAGGTTTTGGTCTTCTCCGGCTTCAGCGTGGGGAAAGGGGCCACCGTATTGAGCGTAACGGAACCGCTGGGATCCAGATAATTGACCGGGTTTGTCACATATTGCGGAACTGTATTGCCCACCTGTGCATAACTGCCCCTTACTTTTGCATAGGAGATCACATCCGGCAGGTGCAGGGCCTGGTTTAACACAGCCGAAAGACCTACAGAGGGATAAAAGAAGGAATCTTTAGGCGTAAATGAGAGGTTTGACGACCAGTCCTTTCTGGCCGTAAGGGCCAGGAACAACCAGTCTTTGTATGACAGGTTTGCATTCGCAAACACAGACTGCACCTGGTTATGGTTTGGCGGAAGCGTTGATGTGTTGCTTACGGTAGAATTGAGGAGCGTATTCTGTGCGATAAAGAGGTTTGGAATATTCAATCCCTGCCCCGCACCAATTGCAGTACCGGTGGTTACAATATCTTTAATACTTGCACCCAACACACCATCCAGCTTAAATTTTCCCAGCTGAGGTGCCGTCAGTGTGGCCAGTACGTCCCCGTATTTTTGTTCAATTGTCTGGTTGTTTAAAATAAACTGGCCGTTCGGTTTGGAGAGCACCGCCTGCGTGCCCGAATAAAGATCCTGCTCATAACTATCGGCACTGCGGTCCAGGTTACCACGCACCTGCACATTCAGCCAGCTGGCAAACTCGTACTTTACATTACCATTGATCAGAATGCGGTTACGGCGGGCAATATTTGGGTTTCTGTTGGTGATCCACCATGGGTTTTGCTGAATATCCTGATCAATGAACCAGTTCTGCCGGTCATATCCCGTCAGGTCCGGGAACTCATACTGGTTCTTAAAAGGGCCAATGTCCATCCCTCTCGGAAAAAGGTACAGCCCGGTAAGGGGGTTAAAGTAAAGGCCCAGCCCGGGTGTGTTCTCTATTTTCTGTGCAATGTAATTCACGTTTCCGTCTACCGTAAGTTTATTGTTCAGGAAACGGGCGGTTTCGCGCAGATTAAAGTTATGCCTTTCCAGCTTGTTGCCCGGTTCAATCCCTCTGGAAGCCGTATTGGCATAAGACACATAGGTCTGCGCATTTTCGGTTCCTCCGGAGAGGTTCACTGAGTTGGTCCAGTTTGTACCGGTTTGAAAGAAATCATCCAGGTTATCATGGCCGTTCCCGGAGATCTTTGCGCCGTAACTGTCCTGCGAACCGGCAGAGGTCTGGCCGTAGTTGTCCTGAAATTTTGGCTTATAAGCAATATTGTTCAACTGAAGAGAAGAAGAGTAGTTGATTACCGCCTTTCCTGCTTTCCCCCTTTTTGTAGTGATGACGATCACACCATTTGCAGCTTCGCTGCCGTATAGAGCTGATGCTGTAGCTCCTTTAAGTACGGTCATACTTTCTATATCATCAGGGTTCAGGTTGGAGATCCCGTCGCCGCCATCTACATTGGTACTTCCGCCAAAGCTATTGTTTGGCTGGCCATTGCTATTTGACGCGTTAGACATTGGCACCCCATCTATCACATACAAAGGCTGGTTATTGCCCGAAAAGGACCGGTTACCACGTAAGATCACCTTTGCAGAGCCACCTACACCCGAAGCGCTTGGCGAAATAGTCACGCCAGCCACCTTTCCGTTTAGTGAGTTCATGAGGTTGTCACTTTTAACGGTAGTCAGGTCTTCATTGTTCACCTGCTGTGTAGAATATGTAAGTGATTTTTCAGTCCTTCTGATGCCCAATGCGGTGACCACAACGGTATTCAGGTTCTGCGTTGCGGATACCATCACAACATCAACGTTACCAAGCCCCGTTACGGGAACTTCTTTTGTAGTATAACTCAGGTAGGAGAACACCAGGATATCCCCTGGTTTTGCAGGGATACTATAGTGCCCGTTTGCGTCGGTCTGTGTAACTACCTGGGTGCCTTTCACCTGAATAGAGACCCCCGGTAGTGTGGCACCTGAACTTTCACGCACGGTACCCTTTATTCCCTGCTGGTTAAAAAATCCGGATGAACTGAGCGTTAATGGTTGCGGATAAATAGACCTATGATCTGCTTTCACTGCTGCATACCCGAAGGGTGACGCATATAGTAATAAGCAAACCAATTGTAGTTTTTTTCTCATTTTCTCAATGCTGTTAATATCACATTTGGTTAACTGATGCCCTCCGGATCCCCGGAAAACATATCTACCGGATCTTCCGGCGAAGAAACGGCGATAATGGAGAGACCTATTTCAGAAAGAAATTGCCTACATGAAAAATATATTTCAATTAAAATAACCAGAATGAAACATTTTAAGCGTTATAAACATCGTCTATGCCGCTTGCAGTTAAAAACAAAACATATGATTTTTGAAACCTTAGACAATAGTATAGTCGGGCTGTGGGAGAAGATTTGTTTACAGGATGACATGAAAGCCTTTGAAATGCTGTATTACCTGCTATTTCCGCGTCTGATTAAATTTTGCAGGTACTATGTGGTACGGAAAGAGATAGCAGAAGAGATAGTTTCTGAGATATTTGTGAAATGCTGGCAAAACAGGAAGTCGGAAATAACCATAGTAAAGCTGGAAACCTACCTTTTCACTGCGGTAAGAAACCAATCCATAAAGTATATCAGGAAAAACGCCAATGTACACCTGGTAGAAATTGAGGATTCTGACCAGTTCAGGCTGGTAGACAAGGCAGACCTGGAAAAAGAATTTGGCAATAAAGAGCTTTACCAGCAGCTTGACCGGGCTATTGAAAAATTGCCCCCCCAGGCAAAGATCATCTTCAGGCTGATTAAGGAAAACGGCATGAAATACAAGGAGGTAGCAGAAATTTTAAAAATATCGCCCCGCACGGTACAAACACAACTGTTCAGGGGGATTGCCAAACTCCGTATCATCCTTCAGCCTTATTACCTGCGCAATTATCAGAGCAGGCGCGCGGCGTCATGAAGACCGTACATTTTCTTACAAAGAGAATTTAAATGAAGTGTAAGCAATTTTAAAAAAAAAGATATCTCTATAGACAGAGATAAAATCAGATCAGATGAATAATCAAAAATTTATTGAGCTGCTCACAGAAAAGCTCTCCAATGAAATTTCGGAGGAAGACAACCGGCAGTTTCTGTTAATGATCAGCGACAATGAAGAATACTGGCTTGAATACCAACATTTTGAGCAGTACTTCAGGCAAAAGGCTTCCACTTATTATACCAATATGGAAATCCTCTTTGAAAATATCAGGCAGAGGATAAACGCAGTATCCCGGAGCTATAGCACAAAAAAGCCCCCCGAATAATCGGGGGGCCGGTCATGTCAATGACAATTTCTATTTACCCAGCAGGGCTTTAGCTTTATTGACTACGTTTTCGATAGTGAACCCGAAAACTTTATACAGTTCTTCTGCAGGTGCAGATTCACCAAAAGTAGTCATGGCAAGAATGTCGCCCTCATCGGTAACGTATTTATGCCATCCCAGCGGAGAACCTGTTTCCACCGCCAGGCGTTTTTTAATGGCTTTGGGGAACACCTGTTCTTTATAGGCGGCATCCTGTTTCTCAAAAAGCTCCCACGAAGGCATGCTCACCACACGCGCTGCTATACCTTCTTCTTTCAGTTTAGCCTGTGCATCCATGATCAGGGCTACCTCAGAACCGGTAGCAATCAGGATCAGATCAGGCTGACCTTCGGTGTCAGATAAGACATATGCGCCTTTCTCCAGCCCCTCTGCCTTACCATATTTATCCTGGTCAAGCACCGGTAAACCTTGTCTGGTAAATACCAGTACTACCGGGCCATCTTTGTGTTCCAGTGCAACACGCCAGGCCTGTGCAGTTTCATTGGCATCCGCAGGGCGGATCAATGTGATATTAGGTATCGACCGAAGCGATATCAGCTGTTCAACCGGCTGGTGTGTTGTTCCATCCTCACCCAGCCCTATACTATCATGCGTGTACACAAAAATAGGACGGATCTTCATAATGGCAGCCAGCCTGATTGGAGGCCGCATATACTCGGAGAACATCAGGAATGTTGCGCCAAATGGAATAACACCCTTAGTCAGGGCCATTCCTACCAACGCCGAGCCCATCGCATGTTCACGGATACCGAAGTGGAAATTACGCCCTCCCCTGTTTTCAGATGTAAATGAATCGTACTCCTTTAAGTTTGTTTCTGTGGATGGCGCCAGATCCGCAGCACCGCCTATCAGTGAGGGTATACTTGCTGCAATTGCATTTAAAACTTTTCCGGATGCCTGACGGGTAGCCATTTTATCTTTTGAAGCTGCAAAAACAGGCAGTGAATCTTTCCAGTTCTCCGGCAGTTCACCACTTTGTGCCCGATCATATTCTGCGGCAAGTTCAGGGAACTTCTCTTTATACTGTGCATAAAGTTCATCCCATTTTTTGTTTGCCTCTGTTCCTTTTTTACCGGCTGCCTGGTAGTACTCGTCAACTTCAGCAGGTACGTAAAAAGATTTTTCAGGATCAAACCCAAAGAATTCCTTTACCAGTTTAATCTCATCAGCACCCAGTGGCGAACCATGTGAGCCTGCTGTATTAGCTTTATTCGGACTTCCGTAAGCAATCTGCGTGCGCACTTTGATCAGCGATGGTTTTTGCGTTTCCGCTTTGGCGTTACGTACTGCGTTAATGATCGCATTCAGGTCATTTCCGTCATTTACCACCTGAACATGCCAGTTATAGGCTTCAAAACGTTTGGCTACATCTTCATTAAATGCGATATCTGTACTGCCTTCAATAGAGATATGGTTATCGTCATACAAATAGATGAGGTTACCCAGTTCAAGGTGGCCGGCTAAAGAAGCCGCTTCAGAAGTTACGCCTTCCATCATGTCACCATCACTGCAAATGGCATAGATCTTATAGTCAAAAAGATCAAACCCCGGTTTGTTATATCTTGCAGCCAGGTGTTTTTGCGCAATGGCAAAACCCACCCCATTGGCAAAACCCTGTCCAAGAGGGCCAGTGGTTACGTCTACACCATCAATCAGGCCATACTCCGGGTGGCCGGCAGTTTTACTGTTTAGCTGACGGAAGTTTTTCAGATCATCTATGGTTACATTAAATCCCGTTAGATGCAATAAGCTGTACTGTAACATACAGCCGTGCCCGGCAGATAAGATAAACCTGTCCCTGTTTGCCCATTGAGGGTTTTTAGGGTTAAATTTCATATAATGAGAATACAGCACGTGTCCCATAGGGGCCGCGCCCATTGGCATTCCCGGGTGCCCGGAATTTGCCTTTTGTACAGCGTCAATTGATAAGGTCCTTACCGTATTTATAGCTAATTCTTCAATGTTATGAGTTGAATCCATTTTAAAATATTTATTGTACTTAAATAATACTACAGAGCAGGATTTGTTTGAGAAATTCTATTTTTTGACAGAAAATTTATAAACAGAAATTGTGTGATAGGTAACTCCCGGCTTCAACACTGTAGACGGGAAGGACGGCTGATTAGGAGAATCAGGGAAGTGTTGTGTTTCCAGACAGAACGCTGAACGGTAACCATATGTTGCGCCTCCTTTGCCGTTGTTTATGTCGTTGTTCAGGAAGTTGCCGCTATAAAACTGTATTCCCGGCTCTTCGGTAAGCACTTCCATTACAATACCGGTTTTACTGCTGCTTACAGTGGCAGCTTTACGCAAGCCTGTGCCTTTTCTCAATACCCAGTTATGGTCATACCCTTTTCCGTTTTTTAACTGTGCATTTTCGTCATTGATATTGGTAGCAATAAGTTTGGCCTTTGTAAAATCAAATGGTGTACCTGCTACTTTTTCAATTTTCCCGGTTGGGATCAGCGTGGTATCTACCGGAGTATATCCATCAGCTTCCAGTGTAAGCATATGGTCTGTTATGGTTTTATCGCCGGCACCATTCAGGTTGAAATAAGCATGATTGGTTAAGTTAACCACCGTAGTTTTGTCTGTTGTAGCGCTATAGCTGATCTTCAGGGAGTGGTCATCCTCCAGGGAATAGGTAACCTTTACATTCAGGTTTCCCGGGTAACCTCCTTCAGCATCTTTTGCAAGATAGCTGAGCTCCAGGGTATGGCCGTCCACTTGTTTGGCGTCCCATACTTTTTTGTAAAGACCGCTAAACCCGCCATGCAGCGTGTTTTTACCATCATTTATTTCCAGCTGATACGATTTACCATCCACTGAAAATTTGCCCTTTGCAATTCTATTACCGTAACGGCCAACTATAGCACCAAAGAAATTTTCTTTTTTCCCCTGGTATGGTTTCAGGCTGTCATGCCCCAGGATCACATCTACCGGCTGATCTTTATTGTCTTTGACCAGCAATGAAACCAGCCTGCCACCAAAGTTGGTGATGGAAGCCTGGTCTCCACTTTTATTTTTCAGGGTGTACAAATGGATCTTCTTATTTTCGGCTTCGCCTTCAAAGGCTGCAGAATCCGGGGCTTTGGAAGCAGCTGTTGTCGTTTCTACTGAATCTGCAGCAGCTGTGCTTTTTGTTGAAGAAGAATTGCAGCTTGCCAGTCCCCCCGAAAGCAGGAGTAATGCAAAAAGTAAATTTTGATTCGTTTTCATCTGATTATTTATGGTTTATATATAGTTAGTGGCAAAATAGATAAATTATATTAACCGTCAAAACAACGATTAATATAATTCTTCTTAAGTTTGTAGTTATAAATCTTTTATTCAATATTAGCTAAAGCTTATCTAAAATACGTTTAATGACGAACAATACAACAGAAACAAAAATGCTGCTTGCAGTGGATTGCATTATTTTTGGATTTGATGGAGAAAACTTAAAGATCCTGCTGATCAAAAGGGGTTTTGAGCCCGAAAAAGACAAGTGGAGCCTGATGGGTGGTTTTATTAAAGCCAATGAGAGTCTGGATGAGGCTGCAAACAAGATCCTTCTTCAGCTGACTGGTCTGAATGGCGTATACCTTGAGCAGCTGTATGCTTTTGGTGATCCGTCAAGGGATCCTGATGAGCGTATCGTTTCTGTTGCTTATTTCGCTCTGATAGATATTCATAAATATGAAACACAGCTGAGCGACAGGTACCATGCAGAATGGTTCCTGGTGAACGAAATGCCTGCGCTGGTATTTGACCACGGGCAGATGGTAGAAATTGCAAAACAAAAGATAAGATATAAAGCTGCATTACATCCGCTCTTATTTGAGCTCCTGCCAAGAAAATTCACTATTCCGCAGCTGCAAAGCCTTTACGAAGGCGTTTACAACACCAAAATTGATAACCGGAATTTTATCAGGAAGCTAACTTCAACAGGACTGCTGATCAAACTTGAAGAAAAAGATAAATCGAACTCTAAAAAAGGAGCATTTTATTTTAAGCTGGACAAGAAAAAATATAAGGCCAAGTTCCAGGCTTTCCTGAATTTCATTCCCAACCCGGAAAATCTGATCAGCTAAGACCGGAGATGTAAGCCCGTCTGCATCCTTCCTGCTGCGCCGTATTAAGGGCCAATTGATGCGCGGATATTCATGGCATCGTTGTTTCTGGCTTGTTCCTTCTCTATGAGTCCGAGGTACGTGTCCCGAGGGAACGAGGCTAGACCGAGTTTAAGCCCTGATCTCGGTCTAGCCCCGCTCCTTCGGGATACCTATGTCGGACTCATCAGCAAGGATGCCCGGAGAAACATACCGGATGCAATGCATATAAGATGACACTAAGGAAAAATCTCCACAGGTATCCTGTTTCTGCCGGCAACCAGTGCAATGTTTTCAATGATTTCATTAATCTGGTTAATACCTGTTGCGAGTTCCGGTCTGTACAGCCGGATTTTCTTTACATCCCTGCTAAATAAAATATCTGAGTGGATCTGGGCCTCTATATAAGTGATGTTAATTTGATCATGTTCCCTGAGTGGCTGATTGATCATTCGTGCACATAACACATCGAATGTGCCGTCATCTAAATTTAGTATTATCCTGTCAAGGTAAAACATATTGGCCAGTTTTTCCGATTTGTCTGGTCCCCTGACCCTGAATGAGTCGTTAACGGTAAAGGTGCAGCGATGTTTAATATAATCTTTGAGTATAAGGTGAGAATTACCGTACTGCCCGCTGGCTACCGCCCCGCTTTCAAAATTAAATATATTCAAAGCCCCATACCTGGGGCGGATTCTCGGGTCAAAAGACGCGTTCTCCTTATTCTGATAAATACCTAAGGTTCTGATCCTGTCTACAACCTGCTGTGCATCGAAATCATTGACCAGGGAGTTGTACTTAAACAGGCTATTTTCAACCTCGTCACGCCAGCCCACATAAAATGGAGTTCCGGTACCCAGCTCAAATGAATTTTTAAATGAATGCACAGACACGTCCTGAAAAAGGTCCTGCGGCTTGAAGTTAATAGTCAGGTCTGCGTTCTGCATCAGGCTGATCATACTGGTATATACATCTTCAGTGTCTGCCTCACTGAGCCCCGTCCTTGTCATGATCCTTTGTTTTACAGCATCATCAGATCCGGCAGAATTCTTTCTGATATTTCTACCTGCTACAGAATTTACATTGCCAGCCGCCAATCTTGTTTGAATGGCGGCTTCTTCGCCTTCTGCCAATGGCTCTGCCGGCGGGTTATAAAGGTTATGGAGTTTTTTATAAATGATATTCATGATCTGTTAATCAAAATATTCCACCGTTATCCCCTTGTTTTTACCTAAAAAACTACCAATTCCTTTAAGGATCTGCATGTTATCCTCCTGATTGCCCTGATTCAGTTCGAAATTGCATAAGTATATTTTTGCTACATCTCTGTTCAGTAAAATTTCGGAATGGATCTGAGCTTCCATTAAGTAATGCGTAATAAGCGTATTCGATGAATCAATATCTTCACCTCTTGACTTTAAATACAACGCATCCAATACTGCATCTTCTAATCCGTTCAACAATGCGCCCATATGTAACATGTTACTCAAACCTGGCTGCCCGGGTAGCAGTGAATCGCCATCGGTAAAAGTACAGCGATGTTTAACATAATCTTTGAGCACAAGGTAGGAGTGTCCGTACATGGTTAATGAAGGGACTCCCCTGAGATCAAATAGATTTATAGCCGCATATTTCGGCCGGATGCTTGGATCAAAGGAAGGATTCCCGCCACGCTGGTAATTACCTGCTTTTGAAATTCGGTCTATCACGTCGCGTGCATTGGTGTTGGTGCCCATGATGGACTCAATAGTGGAATCGATGGAGCTGTACTCAAATAAACGGTCCTCGACATATTCACGGTCAGAGATACCACTACCCTGCGGGGAACGTTCAAATAAATTCTGATAAGAATTTGTAAGTACACCCCTAAAAAGATCAGCCGGTCTGAAATGAATGATCAGTTCAGAATCCTGCAGTTTTTGAATCATGCCGTCATATGCCTTTTGTGCATCACTGCCATTTAATCCGTAGTTTGCCATCAGCTTCTGCTTTACGGTGTTTTCATACCCGGCATCATCATTACTGATTCTTATCGCCGCTGCGGAATTTACCTCGCTTGCAGCCAGTCTTGTTGTTACTCCGCTTGCGCCGCCCTTTGCTACATGTTTTGCATGGATTCTGTCAAATTCATTAGCCATAATATCTATGATTTAATTACACATCTGTAATGACTGGTTTTTAGCCTTTTACACTACAATAATAAGTAAAGGCAGCGCCGATGTAAATCCCCAATACAGGTGAGTCTGCCAAACAAAATTACGGTCAGGAGTAAAAACTATGGTGCAGATGACAAACTGTTATCCGAAGGTGAACAATTATTTAACAATGAAATTTTCTAAAAAATTTCGTTTAGTAAATAAATAAACGTTAATTAGACATTTATTTATTTTATGAAACCAAATATATACGTTATTGGAGTAGATTACGGTTCAGACTCAGTTCGTTCCGTACTTGTGAACGCCGAAAATGGTGAAGAGATCGCTTCCTCTGTCTTTAACTATCCGAGATGGCAAAAAGGATTATTCTGTGATCCTGCAATCAACCAGTTCAGGCAGCATCCCCTCGATTATACCGAAGGGCTGGAACATACGATCAAAGATTGTTTATCAAAAGCAGGCGGAAAGGTAGCTGCAGATGCAGTGAAGGCAATCGCAGTAGACACTACAGGTTCAACCCCTGTTGCGGTGAATCAAGCCGGAGTACCACTGGCCTTAACTCCCGGATTTGAGGAGAACCCCCATGCGATGTTTGTCCTTTGGAAAGACCATACCGCAGTAAAAGAAGCGGCACAGATCAATGAACATGCACTTAAATATGAGATCAACTACCTGGATTATGAAGGCGGCATCTATTCATCAGAATGGTTCTGGGCAAAATTGCTGCGTACTTTAAGAACAGATGAAAAGGTAAGAAATGCATGTTACTCCTGGGTAGAGCATTGTGACTGGATTCCCTTCCTGCTCACCGGTGGCAGTGATATTAAAGAAATGAAACGGAGCCGCTGCGCCGCCGGGCATAAGGCATTATGGGCAGAAGAATTTAACGGGCTTCCCCCTAACAAATTCTTTACTGAACTGGACCCGCTCCTGGATGGTTATACTTCCCGCTTATTTAAAGAAACCTATACTTCAGATGAGCCCGCAGGTACCTTAAGCCAGGAATGGGCAGACAAACTGGGACTAAGTACTTCAGTAGTGGTTGGCGTAGGCGCATTTGACGCACACATGGGAGCCGTTGGCGGACAAATTGAACCTTATCACCTGAGTAAAGTGATGGGAACATCTACCTGTGACATCCTGGTTGCACCAAGTGCAGACATGGAAGGCAAACTCATCAAAGGGATATGCGGACAGGTGAACGGATCTGTCATTCCCGGAATGACGGGCCTCGAAGCAGGACAATCTGCCTTTGGCGATACTTATGCATGGTTTAAAAATATCCTCGGCTGGCCATTGAAAAACCTGCTTCATCAATCTGCAGTAATTGATGAAGCTACAGCAAACGCCCTGCTGGAAGAAATGCTGGATAAGATCATTCCCGAACTGAGCAAACAGGCAGCCCTGTTACCAAAAAATGACGACGATGAACTTGGGATCGACTGGTTTAACGGCAGAAGAACACCAGATGCAAACCAGGAACTGAAAGGTGCACTGAGCAATCTTGACCTCGGTACGGATGCACCCCGCCTCTTCAGGGCGCTGGCCGAAGCCACCTGTTTTGGTGCCAAAAACATAGTAGACCGCTTTATCTCAGAAGGAATCCCCGTAAAAGGGATCATCGGGATAGGTGGTGTGGCAAAAAAATCTCCCTATATCATGCAAATGATGGCCGACGTACTGAATATGCCCATCCGCATACACCAGTTTGAACATACCTGCGCTTTAGGTGCAGCCATGTTTGCCGCTGTAGTAGGAGGAATTTACCCGACGGTGGAAGAAGCCATGAAAGGAATGGGCAGCGGATTCGATTCGGAGTATTTCCCCGATGAAAAAAACGTGGCTTATTACGCCAGCCGCTATCCGCATTATAAAGCCCTTGGAAATTATATTGAACAAAATCCAAATCACGAATAACCATATTAAAGATGACAAACTATCAGGAGATCCGGGAAAAAGCATACGCCGCAAACATGCAGCTCCCTAAACTTGGCCTTGTGCTTTTTACATTTGGGAATGCAAGTGCGGCCGACCGGGAAAAGAAGGTTTTTGCAATTAAACCAAGTGGTGTTCCTTACGAAGACCTCTCACCCGCAAACATGGTCATCGTAGATTTCGACGGCAATACCGTAGAAGGTGACCTAAGGCCTTCATCAGACACTAAAACACATGCTGTACTCTACAAACACTGGGAAGATATAGGCGGCATAGTGCATACACATTCAACCTATGGAACAGCCTGGGCACAATCGCTGCAGCCCATTCCCGTTTACGGAACAACCCATGCGGATCATACCACGGCCCCCATCCCCTGCGCCCCGCCAATGAGCGATGACAGGATCAAAGGTAACTATGAATATGAAACAGGGTTCCAGATCATCGAACACCTGAAAGAACAGGGATTAAGTTATACCGACGTAGAGATGATCCTGGTAGGTAACCACGCCCCCTTTACCTGGGGCAAAACTGCGGAAAAAGCTGTTTACAATAGCGCTGTTGTAGAAGAACTGGCAAAAATGGCATTCCTGACCGAACAGATCAGGGCTGACGTCCGCCCGATGAAAGACGCATTAATTCAGAAACATTACGAGAGGAAACACGGTGTGGATTCCTATTACGGTCAATAAATAAAAACTATGACAACCAACCTAAAACAATTAGAAGCCTGGTTCATTACCGGAAGCCAGCATTTATACGGCGAGGAAACATTAAGACAAGTAGCAGAACATTCGCAGCAGATCGCCAGAGCGCTGAATGACTCTCCCCAGATTCCCGTAAAAATCGTTTTTAAACCCACAGTGAAAACAGCTGAAGAGATCTATGCGGTCTGCCAGGAAGCAAACAATGCGGAAAACTGTATGGGTATCATTGCATGGATGCACACTTTTTCTCCGGCCAAAATGTGGATCGGCGGATTAAAGATCTTACAAAAACCATTACTTCATCTGCATACACAATTCAACCGTGATATTCCATGGAGCACCATGGATATGGATTTCATGAACCTGAACCAAAGTGCCCATGGCGACCGTGAGTTTGGTTTCATCGTTTCAAGAATGCGCATCAACCGTAAAGTTGTAGCAGGGCACTGGGAAGATCCTGAGGTACGTGAAAGCGTGAATACCTGGCTGAGGGCCGCTGCCGGCTGGTTTGATATGCAGGGAGCTAAATATGCACGTTTTGGAGACAACATGCGCAACGTTGCCGTAACCGAAGGAGACAAAGTTGAAGCCGAAATAAAATTTGGCTTCTCTGTGAACACCTACGGAATCGGGGACCTCGTAGCGGTGATCAATCAAACGGCAGATACCGATGTTGATCAGCTGGTAAAAGAATACGCAGACAGTTATGTCATGGCAGAAACTTTACTCAAAGGCGGCACACAGCATGCCTCGTTAAGAGAGGCCGCTAAGATTGAGATTGGCCTGCGCAACTTCCTTGAGCAGGGTAATTTCAAAGGTTTTTCAGATACTTTTGAAGACCTGCACGGCATGAGCCAGCTTCCGGGCATCGCAGTACAGCGTTTAATGAGTGATGGTTATGGTTTTGCCGGTGAGGGCGACTGGAAAACGGCTGTCCTGGTAAGGACAATGAAAGTGATGGGCAGCGGCCTTGAAGGTGCCAATGCCTTTATGGAAGACTATACCTACCATTTCGAACCCAAAAACTCTTTTGTCCTGGGATCACATATGCTGGAAGTTGATGCCGCACTGGCTAAAGGACCTGTCAAATGTGAAATACATCCCCTTGGAATCGGTGGTAAGGCAGACCCTGTCAGACTGATCTTTGATGCGGCGAACGGACCTGCTTTAAACGCTTCCATCATAGATATGGGCAACAGGTTCCGTATGCTCGTTAACGTGGTTGACGGTGTTGAAGAACAGCATGAACTGCCTAAATTACCCGTTGCACGGGTACTCTGGAAACCGCAGCCGGATATGAAAACAGGCTGTGCAGCATGGATCTACGCAGGTGGTGCCCATCATACCTGCTACAGCCAGAATTTAACAGCAGAACACCTCACAGATTTTGCAGATATCGCAGGGATTGAGTATGTTGGCATCGATAACAATACAACCCTGAATCAATTGCGCAATGAGCTAAAGTGGAATGAAGTATATTATCAGTTAAATAAACATTAACCTCATAAAAATTTCTAACCAAATAAAATTATGACCAATAGCTTATCGACTATCGATTATGTAGTCTTCATCATTTACTTCCTGGTTGTTTCCCTGTATGGATATTCCATATACCATAAGCGGCAGAGAAATGAGCACGATGCTAAAGCGTTCTTCCTTGCGGAAGGTACCTTAACATGGTGGGCCATCGGGGCATCACTCATTGCATCCAATATCTCTGCAGAACAGTTTATCGGTATGAGCGGAGAAGGGTTCTTTCTTGGAGTTGCCGTAGCTGCGTATGAATGGATCGCAGCCATTGCGCTGATCATTGTGGCCGTGTGGTTTATTCCGGTATACCTGAAGAATAAGATCTATACCATGCCCCAGTTCCTGAAAACAAGGTATAATGAGTCCGTAGCCCTGATTATGGCCATCTTCTGGTTATTTCTCTATGTTTTTGTGAACCTTACCTCCATCCTGTACCTGGGCGCAGTAGCAATCAACGGTCTGACAGGCGGGGAATACCTGCATGTGATCATGATCGGCCTTGCCGTTTTCGCCCTGTTCATTTCTTTGGGCGGGATGAAGGTGGTAGCCTATACCGATGTTATACAGGTTGCAGTACTGATCTTTGGCGGACTGGTAACCACTTATATTGCCCTCACCGTTGTAGGCGAAAAGTTTGGCGTGGGCAGCAATGCTATTGCCGGTTTCAAAGTGCTGATGGACCAGGCTCCTGAACATTTCAAGATGATCATTCCTAAACCTACGGCTACATCTACACAGAATGAGATCAGCAAATACCTTACCTTCCCCGGTCTGGCATCGTATGTTGCCGGGATCTGGATCATCAACCTCAACTACTGGGGATGTAACCAGTACATCACACAAAGGGCTCTAGGTGCCGATCTGCATACGGCAAGAACAGGTATCCTGTTTGCAGGCCTCTTAAAATTAATGATGCCGCTGATTGTGATGCTGCCGGGTATTGCTGCATATGTGTTGTATACCGGAGGCTACCTGCCTCAGCTGATCGGGGGAAAGGACGGGGCATATTCCGCCGTACTTACCTTCCTTCCAACCGGGTTAAAAGGTTTATCTGTTGCGGCACTTACCGCTGCAATTGTAGCTTCACTGGCGGGTAAGGTAAACAGCATCTCCACGATTTTCACACTGGATGTATATTCAAAATACTTCAAAAAAGATTCAGATCAGAAAAGCCTTGTTTTTGTAGGCAGGGTAACGGTGGTGATCGGATTGATCCTGGCGGTACTGTTCACCTGGAATGATCTGCTGGGTATTGGCGGAGTGGGTGGTTTCACTTACATCCAGAAATACACCGGTTTTATCAGCCCGGGTGTATTTGCTATGTTTTTCCTGGGGATGTTCTGGAAAAGGACTACGGGAGCAGCCGCTATTGCGGGTGTCCTGGCAGGTTTCCTGTTCTCTGTTTTCTTTAATGAATTTGCCCCTGCCGTCATGGGGCATGACACCCTCCTCTACACCGCCTATCCAAATGGCAACGGAGGTTATGAAATTCCGTTTCACATCTGTATGGGCCTCTCGTTTGGCTTTACCATGGTCATTATGATTGCGATGAGTTTAGCCGGTCCTAAGATCAACCCAAAAGCTTTTGAACTGGATAAAAGCATGTTTAATGTGAGGCCATCCACAATGGCACTGATCATTCTTACACTGCTGATCATTACGGCACTGTATGTGAAATTCTGGTAGTTCATATTTAGCAGAGCAATAAAGCGGCTTTCAGCAGAATGCCCCAATGAGTTAGCTACTTGTTGGGGCATTCTGCTGAAGCCGCCTTTGTTTTTAAATTTTTTAACCAACATAACCTTAAATAGAAATAAGTTAGCCGGTCCTTTGTCAGATACAGGGATTGTTGTGCATGCAGGTATCTCACCTTTGGAAAAAAACAATTATTTATAAACTTGCATATGTTCGGAAATTATCCGAACTTTGCTTAACGTCCTGCCAGATGGAATTGACCGGGAAAAAGATATTAATAAAACTAAAGGTAAAGAACAAAGGGAACAGGCTACTGATTACAGCGATTGATAACCTGATCAGAACGATAGCATCAAAACATTGGAAATCAAAAGAAGAAGTAAGAACGGACAGGCCCGATGCGGATCAGGTTCACCCGGACGGGTTTTATTTTTTTGACCTTCATATTCACCGTACAATGGTTATGATAGAGGTAGGTGAAGATGCGGAAGCTACTGTCGTATGGGCCGGCACCCATCAGGAATATGAAAACATATTTAAGAATAATAAGGATGTGATTAAGAAATGGTTAAGTGACAAAGACTGGATTTAATTTTTAAAGAGCATGAACAATACGATTATCGACCTGAATAAGGTACTGAACAAGGGAAGCCTGGAAAATGAGCTGGACTTTGAACGGGCATCTGTTATTGACCGTAAGCTGAGGGTACTGATGAAAGAACACCCTGAACTGGCCGGAAAAAGGCGGAAATTACGTGCCATCTTAAAGGAATACGAAAAAAAGGTATGGACCGGGGATAATATTACCTCCGCCAAAATTATGGAAAGTGACCTGGCAGAACTGATCGCTGAACAGGAGCGCGTATTCCTGCACAAAAGAAAAGAATTGATCAGAAAACGGTTACAGGTGTTTTCCTTAAGTCAAAAAGACTTAGGAAAGATCTTAGGCCATAGCAGTGTTACCTATATTTCAGAACTGGTCAACGGCATCAATCCATTCACCACACATGACCTGATCATTATCCACCTGTTATTAAAAATCGATTTTAAAGACCTCATCCCTACAATGCTGGATGTAAACGAAAGGGTAAAACTTAGCAACGCCATCAGTGATCTCGGGAACCCGAGGATTAAGCTTAACGAGCGAAGCATGGCACTCGTGGCCTGCTGATGCGCTTATGAAAAGACGGGGGCCGGCCTTTAACAGCTGCCCCCCCGTCTTTTCACAGGCTGCGGCAATACCCCTTAGTTAAACACCGTACTGAAACCATAAAGCGCATTTGATACGCCGGATAAATAGGTATGGGAATCTGCGTTGGGCAAATTATAGTACAGGTAAATGCCATAACCATCACTGACCGTTCTGGTAGCCAGTGAGGCGGCCGTATTTGCACTGGTAGCAGTAATATTAATTGCTGCCGGGCCCAGGTTACTTTTAGCCAGTCCAGGTACGGCAGGCGGGTTATAGCTACCATATATAGCGTTCCAGGTGTAATCTACTTTAGAGCCAACAGTAACCCCGTTATAAGATAATTTCCCGGCTGCCGGACCGAAAAAATAAAATGAAATAATTTTTGTGGGCATGAGCTGACGAAGCGCTGTCACGAGAAATACGAACGAACTGTCGTTGGGCTGTGTGGTCCCGTTATTGCCATAGTCGGAGAACTCATCATCAAGGTCAATTCCATCCAGTCCGTAGGTATTGACAGCGTTGCTCAGCTGCTGTGCAAATGCCTGCGCCGAAGCTTTACTGGTAAAATTGCTGATTCCCGCGCCCTGGTGATTGCCCAGGATAGAAAGCAGCACTTTGATCCCTTTGTCCTGAAGGGGCTTCACATAGGTATCCCTATTGCTCAGTACATTCGTCACCTGGGGATTGAAGAAGAGCTGTGCTGTTCTGCTGGTGGTATTGAAATTGATATTGGCAGCAAAGATGATCCCGATATCAAACAGGGGGCTGCCATTGGTAAGGGTGTACCTGGCCACATTCCTCAGGTCATTACTGTTCACCTCTACATAACAAACTCCTTTAGGGCCGGGAGTGCCAACGGCATTTGTTTTAAGGGTTTTTTGCGATGATCCGGAGGAAAGCAGGTCCCTGTCAGATGAATTGGTCTGTTTCTTACAGCCTGAGGCCAGTAGCATTACACATGCTACCGACATCAGTGTGTTTTTTACTGATAGTTGAATTGTTGTTTTCATAGGTTTAAATTTGGTTAGAAAAGGTAAATGTTAAAATGATTAACACCAATACAAGTTAATATAACTTCCCTAAAAAGAAAACAACAGACGCAAGAATTATCAATTATATAATAATTATTTTACAATAGATCAATTCACGAATCACAAAAGCTGTAATAAAAGATAATTATTATACTAAACAGTATCAATACTGCTCTTTATAACTTCGCGGACATTTCCCGGTGATGGATTTAAAAACCCTGTTGAAGTTGGTGATACTGTTAAAACCACAACTATAGGCAACTGCTGCAATACCATTATGGGACCCGCTCATCAGTAATTTACAGGCTTCATTGATCCGTACTTTATTTAAGAAGCTAACCAGGGTGTAACGGGTGTGTTTTTTGAAATACCTGCAGAAGGCATGCGGGGTCATGTACGCCTGGCCCGCTACTTCTTCAAGTGTAATTGGCTTATTATAGTTCTGGATGATATAATTGTAGATTGATGCCACACGCATTCCCTCATTATCATTGATAGCACGCGGAAAGGAACTGAGTGTTAATGACTCCAGCTCCTTGACACTGCTCAGGGTTTTAAGCAGATGGAGGAACTGCATCAGCTGGTCTATCCCCTCGGCACTCAGCAAGCTCTGCAGTCTGTCCGAAATATCGGGGAAAAGCTGCTTCGGAACTTTAAAGCCACCTTCATAATCCTGCAGAAAAGCCCGGATAGTTTTCATTTCAGGCAGATCGAATAAAGCAGAGAGTTTGTCATATGGATTAAAGAACACCGTAATGGTACGGATCTTCTTTTTACTGTCAGCATTGAAATAGTCGGCATCACTTTTAAAAACATGAGGCATGTTTGCACCAAAAAGGTAGATGTCCCCGGCACGGAAAAGGTGCATATTCATTCCGGCAACCAATGTGCCTTCGCCTTCCTGTATCCATGTCAGCTGTATTTCCTTATGGCGGTGCAGGTAGGTATAGAAGTATGGCATCTCCTCAGTTTGAACAATGATCGTTCTGTCATGAGAGACGGGTATGGTAAACGGCAATACCTTCATGTACTAAATGTACATAAAAGTATAACAAACATCAAGTTAATTATCAATCTGACGTTTATTATCCCAAGGCAGAAAACGTCTCAAATACATATTCCGCACAGAAATTATCAAATATGAAGACAAAAAAAGGGGATGCACTGTTCAGTACATCCCCCACTCAATTCATATACTTTTCTATTCTTCGGCAGTTTCCGGAGCCTTGGCCAGGGGAGCTTCCGGATCCAGCTCTACACATCCTTCTTTGTCCTTTCTTGCAAATAAAATCGGGTAAAGGAATAAGAACGCACCCAGCATCAGGAATAATCCGGATGCTTCAAGAATGTACTTACTCCAGCTAATATCATTCGCATCCATGATCAAATAGGCAATCAGGGCAAGAACACCAAGAATTATGGCGATCACTGCTTTTTGGAGTTTCATTGCTTTTATCATGATCTTAAGATTATAACAGTTATTTTTCTTCTGTAAATATAATCAACAAAAACCAAACCAATTTAAGTTTTTGAAGATCAATGTATTTCCTTACACTTCTACTATTTTTCATTCTAATTCCGTAACTTTGCGTCCTTATTTTTTTAAGATACTGGATTGATGTATAGGGAATTTAAACAATTAGAACTACCTAAAATAGGTAAAGAGATACTGGAGTTTTGGAAAGCAGAAAATATATTTGAAAAAAGTATTTCTACCAGGCCAAAATCTAACCCATTTACTTTTTACGAAGGCCCGCCTTCTGCTAATGGAATGCCTGGTATTCACCATGTAATGGCCCGCGCAATAAAAGACATTTTTTGCAGGTACAAAACGCTTAAAGGTTTCCAGGTAAAACGCAAAGGAGGCTGGGATACACACGGCCTGCCTATTGAACTTGCTGTGGAGAAAAAACTGGGCATCACTAAAATAGACATCGGGGTTAAGATCTCCGTAGAAGACTATAATGCGGCCTGCCGCGAGGAAGTGATGCGTTATACCGATATCTGGAATGACCTTACGGAAAAGATGGGCTACTGGGTAGACCTTGAAAAACCTTACATTACTTACGAAAACGAATATATTGAATCCCTGTGGTGGATCTTAAAAACTTTCTACGATAAGGGCCTGCTATACAAAGGATATACCGTGCAGCCTTACTCTCCCGCTGCGGGAACCGGTCTGAGCTCCCACGAGCTGAACCAGCCCGGTACGTATAAGATGCTGAAGGATACTTCTATTACTGCACAGTTCTTCCTGAAAAAAGATCAGCAGCACCCCTTAATGCCGGTGCTTTTTGAAAATGACAAGGAAGAAACAGCGATCATCGCCTGGACTACTACCCCATGGACTTTGCCTTCAAACGGTGCACTGGCCGTAGGCGAAAAGATCAGTTATGTAAAAGTGAAGACTTTTAACCCATACACCTTTTTACCGGTAAGTGTGGTACTGGCAAAGGACCTGATCACTAAACACTTTAAAAAGGAAGCCGAAAACCTGTCCTTTGAAGATTTTAAAGATACCGACAAACTTATTCCATGGACCGTTACCGCTGAGTTTACCGGTAAAGACCTGGTAGGCCTGCGTTACCAGCAGCTAATGGAATACGTAACAAATGAAGAACTGGAAGAAAAGGCTTTCCGCGTGATCCCGGCCGATTATGTTACCACCGAAGACGGAACTGGTATAGTACACATCGCAGCAGTTTTTGGTGCAGACGATTTCCGGGTATCAAAAGAAAGCGGAGTACCGGCCGTAATGGTAAAAGATGACCAGGGCAACGATCTTCCCCTTGTCAATAAACAGGGAAAATTTGTAGATGAAGTGACAGATTTTGCCGGCCGCTACGTGAAAGAAGAATATTACAGCGATGAGGAACGCAAAGCTGCCGACTTCAAACCTACTGATGTACTGATCGCCATTAAGCTGAAAGAAGACAACAAGGCCTTTGATGTAAAAAAATATGAGCACAGTTATCCGCATTGCTGGAGAACTGATAAACCGGTATTGTACTACCCGCTGGACAGCTGGTTCATCAAAACAACAGCTGTTAAAGAGAAAATGGTAGAGCTGAACAAAACCATCAACTGGAAACCTGAAGCTACAGGAACCGGTCGTTTTGGGAACTGGCTGGAAAACCTGGTGGACTGGAACTTATCCCGTTCACGTTACTGGGGCACACCACTACCGATCTGGAGAACGGCAGATGGTACCCAGGAAAAATGTATCGGCTCCATCGCGGAACTGAATGCAGAGATCAAAAAATCTGTTGAGGCTGGTTTTATGGAAGCCTCTTTTGAACTGAAAGATATGCACCGCCCCTATGTGGATGATGTGATCCTGACCGCTCCAAACGGGGAAAAAATGATCCGTGAGGCAGACATGATTGATGTTTGGTTTGACAGCGGCGCCATGCCTTATGCACAATGGCACTTCCCTTTTGAAAATAAAGAGGAATTTGAAAATGCCTATCCTGCTGATTTTATTGCTGAAGGCGTGGATCAGACCCGCGGATGGTTCTTCACTTTACATGCAATAGCGGTAATGCTGAGCGAAACCAGTGACGAGATCAAAGCTATCAATGAACGTGTGGGCAATAAAGGCATCGCTTATAAAAACGTGGTCTCCAACGGACTGGTACTGGATAAGAACGGAAACAAGATGTCTAAACGTTTAGGCAACGGTGTTGACCCTTTCCATACCATCGATACTTACAGTGCTGATGCTACAAGGTGGTATATGATCAGCAATGCTTCGCCATGGGATAACCTCAAATTTAACATGGACGGCCTGGACGAGGTAAGGCGCAAGTTCTTCGGAACACTGTACAATACTTATGCGTTTTTTGCCCTGTATGCAAATATCGATAAGTTTGAAATCGACGAGAATAACGAAACGCCGGTTAGTGAACGTACCGAGCTTGACCGCTGGATACTGTCCCTGCTGCAAACCCTGATCAATGAAGTTGACGAAAGTTACAACACCTATGAGCCTACCAAAGCAGCCAGAGCGATCCAGTCTTTTGTAGACGAGCATTTAAGTAACTGGTATATCCGTTTGTCGCGCCGCCGTTTCTGGAAAGGCGAAATGACAGCTGATAAAAGATCAGCCTATGAAACGTTGTATACCTGCCTGATCAGCGTAGCTCAGCTGATGTCTCCGGTAGCGCCGTTTTTTGCGGACTGGCTGTATCAGAACCTGACGGTAAATAAACCTGCAAAGGCTGAACAATCGATACATTTAACCCTCTGGAAAGAGGGCGATACCTCGCTGATCGATACAGAGCTGAATGAACGGATGCACCTTGCCCAGGATATATCATCAATGGTACTGTCACTGAGAAAAAAATCGGGCATTAATGTACGTCAGCCCCTGGCGAAGATACTGATCCCTGTACTGGATAAATCCTTTAAAGGAAGAGTAGAATTAGTTAAAGAAATCATTCTCTCTGAAACGAACATCAGGAATATTGAGTATATTACAGACACTGCAGGATTTATCACCAAAAAGATAAAACCTAACTTTAAAGCGCTGGGACCAAAGGTTGGTAAAGACATGAAGGCCGTTGCGGAACTGATCAGCGGAATGAGCCAGGAAGACCTGAGCAGGTTTGAAACCGAGGGCAATTACCCTGTACCCGGCACTGCATATACGATCCTGCTCGAAGACGTTGACATCATGGCTGAAGATATTCCCGGATGGCAGGTGACAAGCCTGGGTAACCTTACCGTTGCCCTTGACGTTACCATCACCGCCGAGCTAAAAGAGGAAGGGCTCTCAAGGGAACTGATCAACAGAATCCAGAACCTGAGAAAAGAATTAAACTTTGAGGTTACGGACCGTATAGCGGTTAATTTACAAAACGATAACCTGATCAGGGCTGCAGTAGAAAATAATAAAGCCTACATTTGCGCAGAAATTTTGGCTGATGACCTTACCCTTGTAGACAGTTTGGAATTAGGAAACAAAATAGTGATTGATGATGTTGAACTACAAATTTTGATTGCAAAACAATAATAAATTATGGAAAACCCCACAAAAACACGTTATTCAGATAACGAGCTTCAAGAATTTAAAGTGCTGATCCAGGACAAGCTTCGTATGGCCAGAGAGGAATTTCTTGATTTAACAAATTCATTAAGCAGTCCAAATTCAAATGGAACCGAAGATACTTCAGGAACATATAAAACACTGGAAGACGGTTCTGCGACGATGGAAAAGGAGCAATTGAATCAACTTGCTGCCCGCCAGAAGAAATTTATTGACAACTTAGAAGCCGCATTGGTGCGCATCGAAAATAAAACGTATGGTATTTGCCGTGAAACCGGTAAACTGATCCAGAAAGAACGTCTTCGTGCGGTTCCCCACGCTACTTTAAGTATGGAAGCAAAACTGAAGCAGGCATAATGAAAGGTTATACTAAACCATTGCTGGTGATATTCCTTGTGCTGCTTGCAGATCAGGCACTAAAAACATGGATCAAAACCAACATGTACGTTGGCCAGGAATTTAAGATCATTGGCAACTGGTTCATTATACATTTCACTGAAAATAATGGAATGGCTTTCGGGATGGAGTTTGGAGGTGAGTTTGGAAAACTGGCCTTGTCACTATTCAGGATCGGAGCTGTGGCCGGGATAGGTTACGGCCTGTATTACCTGATCAGGCATAAATACCACCGGGGGCTTATACTCAATGTGGCGCTGATCTTTTCAGGGGCCTTAGGTAATATCATCGATTCAGTGATCTACGGAAAAATATATAACTATGCCCCCCTGTTCCATGGAAGAGTGGTTGATATGTTTTATTTCCCGCTGTTAGAAGGTATTTTCCCAAAATGGGTGCCGATATGGGGCGGAGAGGATTACATCTTCTTCAGGCCTGTGTTTAATGTTGCAGATGCTGCCATATCTGTAGGCGTGATCGCCATCCTGATCTTCCAGAAAAGCTACTTCAAAGAAGATGTTAAAGAGGAGATCGGCCCGAATAATGAAATGGTAGAAGATTAACAGCATACCAAATAAAAAAAAACGCCTGCATTTTTGCAGGCGTTTTTTTTTATTTATTTATTTATTTTCGCTTTGGTATGGAAACGGTATGGTTTTTACATCTATCCTGTAATACACACAAATAAAAAAGTATTTATGAAAAATTTATTAGCCCTCGCCTTCGTTGCCTTATTCAGTATAAGTGCCATGGCCCAGCAGGTAGACCTGCGTAAAAAGATCAGCGTTAGCGGAACTGCAGAAACAGAAGTGACACCCGATATTATATATATCAGCATTTCATTAAAAGAATACCTGAAGGATGGCAACAGTAAGAAGAAAGTAGAGATCAATGACCTGGAAACACAACTGTACAACGCCATACAGAGCGCAGGGATTTCTAAGGAAAACTTAACGATCAGCAACCTGTCAGGTTATAACACCGCAGCTGAAAAAAAGAAGAACCCGGACTTCCTGGTGAGCAAACAATACCGCCTGAAAGTAACCGACCTGAATAAATGGAACACCATCATAGGTGCCGTTGATGCTAAAGGTGTAGCCTATACCAATATCGATAGTTATGACTATTCAAAGATCGAGACTTTAAAAAAAGAACTCAAGATCAAAGCCCTTCAGGCCGCCAAAGCAAAAGCAACTTATCTTGTTGAAGCACTCGGTAACCAGCTGGGAAGTGTGATAGACATCCAGGAAATCAATAATGAAACTTTCCCGCAGCCTGTTTACCGCACCAACATGATGATGGCAAGAAGTGTTGCTGCCGATGCCGCCGCTCCATCAGCAGAGATCGATTTCAAACAAATTAAGCTGAGTTATGTGATGAACACAGTATTTGAAATCAAATAACGACCACTACAGTAGACATCCCGCGACGACATTTTTTTATCAAAAAGAATAATACACCCTGTTTCTGTCCCAAAAAGACCCGTTAAACGGCCTAAATAAGCCTACCAGTACTTTTGGTAGGTTTTTTGTTATTTGGATAAGTATCACAATATCCACTAAAATCAAAATCTAAAAGTTATGAAAAAACTAATTTACTCTTTCGCATTAATCTTCATGTTGGGTATCAGCATGAACACTGTATCTGCGGCAACAACTAAAGACAAAGTTGAAATGACTGTTGAGCAAAAAGCACAGTTAGAAAAAATTACTAACCGTGTTGAAGAAATTAAAGCAATGGACAAATCTAACTTGTCTAGAGCTGAAAGAAAAGAGCTGCGCAAAGAATTGAAAGAAATGAAAAAAGAAGCCCGCGCAATGGGTGGAGGTATCTATCTTTCTGTTGGTGCTATCATTATCATCATCTTATTACTTATCCTGATCTTGTAATCTAAAGATCATCCAAATAAAAAAAGCTTCCTCTGCAAAAGAGGAAGCTTTTTTTATTTCAGGCCTGAAATAATCTTTAATCTATACGGTCAAAACCTGTATAAGGTATCAGCACCTCAGGGATCATTACCCCGTCTTCTGTCTGGTAGTTCTCCAGGATAGCTGCTACGATACGCGGCAGGGCCAGTGCACTTCCGTTCAGCGTGTGTGCCAGCTGAGTTTTACCCGTTGCACCTTTGTATCTCAATTTTAAACGGTTGGTCTGGTAAGCCTCAAAATTGGATACAGATGAAACTTCCAGCCAGCGCTGCTGTGCTGCACTCCATACTTCCATATCGTAGGTCATTGCAGAAACAAAACCCATATCTCCGCCACAAAGACGAAGTACACGGTAATGCAAACCCAGATCCTGTAAGAGCGACTGAACATAGGTGCTCATTTCTTCCAGTACAGCGTAAGAGGTATCAGGATGTACCACCTGTACCAGTTCCACCTTGTCAAACTGGTGCAGCCTGTTCAGTCCGCGCACATGCGCACCATATGAACCGGCCTCACGGCGAAAACAAGGCGTATAAGCAGTATTTTTAACCGGCAGTTCTTCTTCCTTCAGGATCACATCACGGTAAAGATTGGTTACCGGCACCTCAGCCGTAGGGATCAGGTACAGGTTATCAACGGTAGAATGGTACATCTGCCCTTCTTTATCAGGCAGCTGGCCGGTTCCGAAGCCTGAGGCTTCATTGACCATCAGCGGCACCTGCATTTCCCTGTATCCGGCTGCTGTAGCACGGTCCAGGAAAAAGTTGATCAGTGCACGCTGTAAACGGGCTCCCTTTCCTTTGTAAACAGGGAATCCGGCACCTGTAATTTTGGTACCCAGCTCAAAATCTATAATATCGTATCTGGCAGTCAGCTCCCAGTGTGGCAATGCATTCGCATGCAGTTGAGCAGGTTCGCCATATAAATAAGTGACTTCATTTTCTTCAGGTGTACTGCCCGCAGGTACCAGTTCTCCGGGTAAATTGGGCAGCTGTACCAAAGCATTGTACAAATGCAGTTCTGCTACAGCCAGCTGGTCAGCCAGTTGTTTCATCTGCTCTTTGTTTGATGTGGTCTGGGCTTTTATCACCTCCGCTTCTTCTTTCTTTCCATTCCGCATCAGTTCACCTACCTGTTTAGCACTGGCATTGGCGATAGCAGATAAATTATCCAGCGAAGTTTGAGTCTGTCTGCGTTCTTCATCAAATTTGATAATTTCATCAACCAGTTCTGGCTGTTTGAAATTACGGATACTTAAGCGTTCTAAAACTTTCTCTCTATTTTCACGGATATAGTTAACTTGCAGCATTATTAATTTTTTTTAACAAATATAACAAGAGTTTGGAGAATAATATGGGCGGTAAACTATTTCTGGTGCCTACACCTATCGGAAACCTCGAAGATATGACCTTCAGGGCTGTCCGGATATTGAAGGAAGCAGATATCATCCTGGCTGAAGATACCCGTACAAGTGCGCCTTTATTAAAGCATTTCGGCATTGATAAAAAGGCATATTCACACCATCAGCACAATGAACATAAAGCTACCTCAGAGATCATCCGGTTTTTAAAGGAAGGAAAAAATGTAGCGCTGATATCAGATGCAGGAACACCCGCGATCTCAGACCCGGGCTTCTTCCTGGTAAGGGAGGTACTGAAGAATGATTTACCGGTGGAATGTTTACCGGGTGCCACGGCCTTTGTTCCGGCACTGGTCAATTCAGGCCTGCCTACCGATGCTTTTGTATTTGAAGGTTTTCTGCCGGTTAAAAAAGGAAGGCAGACCCGTTTGAAAAAACTGGCCGACGAAGAAAGGACGATCATCCTTTATGAAAGCCCGCACCGCCTGCTGAAGACCCTGGAAGAATTTGCACAGTTCTTTGGCGAAGAAAGACAGGCTTCAGTCAGCCGGGAACTCACCAAACTTTATGAGGAAACGGTGAGAGGCACCTTGACATCGATAAAATCACATTTTGAAAACAATATATTAAAAGGTGAATTCGTAATTTGTGTTGCCGGTAAAGAGGAAACAAAAAAGGAGAAACGTTCCTACGAAAAAGATTAACATCCATCAGGGAACCTTAAAATAAAAGAACATGATTTTAATAGACAGATTTTTAAGCGATGAACAGGACCCTAAAGCAGTAGAAAAAGTTTTAGGAAAGCTAAATGACATGCTGACCACGAATGAGGAGCTGATCTACCTGGCCGTTCAGAAAAAACCGGCGGTTAACCTCCTCCCGGATTGCATCGCTGTGAGTAATAAACGCATCTTTTATTGCGAGCCGGCAAATTTTGGTATCACCATGAACTTTAAGGATATTTCCTGGAAAAGCATTAAAGAGGTCTCTTTTAAAGAAGAGCTGTTTGGCTCTAAATTTATCTGTGTGCCCCAGCATGGAGAGAATATCATTACAGAATATATCCCCAAGGTGCAGGCCCGCAAATTGTACCAGGCGGCCTATGAGCAGCTTGAAGGATATAAAGAACAGCTGCTGCTGGCAGAGCAGGAAGAGCGCAGGGCTCAGCAGCCCGTTGCTACCATAGAAATTCCGGTTCAGGAGATCATCCCCGAAGAGCTGCCCGCCGCCGCAACATTTGTTCCGCCCGCAGCTGTTGAGGAACAGGAAGACGAAACCACGCATAAGCTGAGGAAACTGAAAACCTTATACGATAAACAACTCATCACCCAGGAAGAATATGAGGCAAAAAAAGCCGATATCTTAGATAGCTTTTAGTTCCCAGAACCCGATAAATGAAATCAAAACATCCACTGCTGCTTGCCCTGTTAAGCTCATTTTTATTATGGCTGGCCTGGCCGCCGCATACCTTTGCCACTCCCCTGCTGTTCATCGGCCTGGTTCCCCTGCTGATCGCTCTGGATCAGATCATCTCGAAAAATGAAAAGAAAACGGGGAAAAAGGTGTTTCTTACTGCCGGGCTCGCTTTCCTCGTATGGAATACGTCCTGCATTTACTGGGTGTATAACGCAATCAGCGCCTACAACAGCCCTGTAGTATCTTTACTGATCTGCCTGATCCCTTACGGACTTGGGGCTTTGCTGATGACCTTTGCTTTCTGGCTCTGGTACAGGTTCCGGAAAACGGTCAGCAAAAAAAGCATTTCCTACCTGGCCTTACTGTGTTTCTGGATTGCTATGGAGTACCTGCATGCCACCTGGGACCTTGCTTTTCCATGGATGACTTTAGGAAACGGCTTAGCCGGACTGCACCAGCTGGCACAATGGTATGAGTCTACCGGCGTATACGGAGGGTCAATATGGATCATCAGCAGCAACATTCTTGCTTTCGAAGCCTACAAAAGCTACCGCAGCCAAACCGGCTACCTCAGGTGGAGGCCCGCAGCAGCCTGGCTGATCTTCCTGATCGTTCCCGCAGCAATCTCATTGACCAGGTACTATGGCTACAAGGAGAAATCCGTCCCGATCAATGTAGTAACTGTACAGCCCAATATTGATCCCTACGAAAAATCAGGGGGGATCTCGCCAGCCGATCAGTTAAAAACACTCAGTCAGCTGTCAGATTCCGTTGCCCAGGTCAATACCGAGTATTTCATCTGGCCGGAAACTGCGATTCCGAATTTTGCCGACGAAGACAGGATCCGCAGCAATACAGACTATATCAATATGCAGCGCTTTTTAAACAGGTACAAAAACGGAACACTGCTTACCGGTATTGAAAGCATAAAGATCTATAACGACAAGAAGACCCTGTCAGCTAAATATGACGCCAACAGCCGCCAGTATTTCGACAACTTTAATACTGCCATGCAGGTAGAGAATTCTACAAACGTGCAATTCTATCATAAATCCAAATTGGTGCCCGGTGTTGAAAAAATGCCTTTCCCTGAGACCTTATCTTTCCTCGCACCCATATTTTCAGGTCTGGGAGGAACAGTTTCAGGCTGGGGATGGCAGGATACCCCCGGGGTGTTTTATTCACAGAGCGGCGTGGGTGTTGCTCCGGTGATCTGTTATGAATCCCTCTGGGGGGGCTGGATCAGCGGGGCCGTTAAAAATGGTGCTCAGTTTATTGCCATCATTACCAATGACGGATGGTGGGGCGATACCTATGGCAAAGACCAGCATTTTCTATATGCCAAATTACGGGCAATTGAAACCCGCCGGTGGGTGGTACGTTCTGCAAACACGGGAATTTCCGGATTCATCAACCAGCGCGGTGATGTAGTTAAACAATCCAAATGGTGGACACGTGATGCCCTTAAAATGGATATCAACCTCAACGACCAGCTTACCCCCTATGTGAAGAGTGGTGATATTATCGCACAGATCTTAAGTGTAATGGGCATCATCTTAGCGCTGTTTATTCCTTATCATACCTTCTTTAAAAAGAAAAAACAGGCCTGAAGGTTCAACCCGTTGATTGAGATAGCCAGGCGGCAGATCTTAATCAACGGGTACAGCAAAAGGTTAAGCCAGGTACTTCCCTACAATTGGCATTCTGCGCCCCATGCCAAAAGCTTTTGGCGAAACGCGGAGAATCGGCGGGGTCTGGTATCTTTTAAATTCTGCTGAATTTACCATTTTTATAATCCGTCTGACCAGTGCCTCTTCGTATCCCTGGGCAATGATCGCCGCAGAGCTTTTCTTCATCTCAATGAACTGGTAAAGGATGGCGTCAAGTGTATCATAATCCGGAAGAGAGTCAGAATCCTTCTGTCCGGGCCTCAGCTCAGCAGAAGGCGGTTTAACGATTGTATTCTCCGGGATCAGCTCCCCATCCTTATTGATATAATGGGCAAGCTCATAAATCTGTGTTTTGTATACATCGCCTATTACACCTATTGCACCACACATATCCCCGTATAAAGTACCATAACCTACCGCACACTCGCTTTTATTGGAGGTGTTCAGGAGAATGTAGCCAAATTTATTGGACATCGCCATCACCACAATTCCCCTGCTGCGCGCCTGGATGTTCTCTTCCGTAAGGTTAAAGGACAGCCCTTCAAAAGCATGTGAAAGCATACTGTCAAATGCGTCTGCAGCTTCTTTAATGGCAATGATCTCATGCTTACACCCAAAGTTCTCTACAAGGTCAAGAGCGTCCTGAATGGAATGGTCTGATGAATACTTTGAAGGCATAAGCACTGCCATCACATTTTCCGCCCCGAGGGCACGGCAGGCCAGTGCACATACGATAGCAGAATCAATTCCGCCCGATAAACCCAGTACCGCTTTTGAGAAGCCCGATTTACTGAAGTAGTCTTTAATGCCAAGTACCAGCGCATCGTGAATCTGGGCGACGTCAGGCACCGGCTGATGTTCAGCTACAGCATATCCTTCAATAACACCATTAGTAAGCGTGTATGACCTTAAATGTTCCTTAAAATAAGGCATCTCATCCAGCAGGTTACCCTGATTGTCCAGCACCATAGAACCACCGTCAAAAATAATCTCTGTTTGGGCACCTACCTGGTTTACGTACAGCAATGGCAGGTGATATTTTCTTGCATTGTCGCACAATACAGCCCTGCGTTCATCGTCATGCTGATAAGAGAAAGGAGAGGCAGCAATATTGATCATTACATCGGGTTCCTGTGTGATCAGCACATCCATTGGATTGGATATGTACAGGGGGTTATTGTTGATATTCCAAAGATCTTCGCAGATGGTTAGCGCTATCCTGGTGCCTTTAAATTCTATACATTCGAACTGAACCGCCGGCTCAAAATAACGGTATTCATCAAAAACATCGTAATTAGGCAACAATGCCTTTTTGACTACCGCTTTTACCACACCTTCTTCAATGAAATAGGCTGCGTTGTAAAGATCCTTTCCTGCCTCGGCTTCGTTTTTAACCGGCAGGCCAATGATACAGGCAATCCCCTTACAATGTGCTGCAATCTGACTTGCCGCATCTTCGCAAAGGGAGATGAACTCTTCAAATTCCAGAAAGTCGCGCGGGGGGTAGCCGCAAACCGCCAGTTCTGCAAACACAACCAGGTCGGCACCATCAGCCTTAGCCAGGGCTATATGGTCAATTATCTTATGGGTATTGTATTCAAAATTACCGATGTGGTAGTTGAGTTGCGCTAATGCTATCTTCATGATTTGTTAAAAAAAGACCCCAAAATTTATACTTACGAAGTGGTTTTTCACGCTTCTGCTTTTATCGTCTGAAATATCGGTAAATCCGTTATTATAAGTTAACCCTGTTGTCACGCTTGTACTTCTGGCCACGTCGTATTCCAGGCCTCCGCCAATGATCAGTCCGGCACGGTAGAAATTGATATCTTTTTTAATATGCTCGCCATCCACTATGGTCCTGCCATCAACAGACACATTCTGCTTGGCGCCAATATTGAAATCATTGGACAAGCCAAACTGTCCGTACCAGCGTACAAGCCCTATTTTTTCCGTTTTTAGCTTCAGCGTTAACGGGATCTCTACATATTGCAGCATGTATTTAAGGTCGTATGCCGTAGGGTTCGGATGCGCTACGGGATCATAATAAGGACTGGGGTTGATCTCCGTGGTTTTTCCGTTAATGGAAGTAATCGTCAGACCTGTAGAAAAGCTGTAATTTTCAGCAAAATTAAAGTCGGCCAGCAACCCATAGGAAAATCCGAGGTTCACGCCATTACTTTTGCCCGTTTCAGGTTTTGCCCATCCGATAGTAGGATAAGCCGCCAAACCCAGCCTGAACCCATAATACGGTTCAGGACCATTTTGTGCAAATGCAGCACCAGTAACAAATAACAGTAGAATTCCGGTAAGTATCTTCTTCATTATACATTTAGTTTTTAAGTAATGATTCGTATAAGTCTACAGACCGTTTATTAGTTTGTAACTTATACAAGTTTCATTGGTGTATGGTTTTATGACGATGAAGCGGCCAGCTAATGCCCCTTATTTTTATGCCGTCAGCCTTGGTGGTTTCATCCCCGATCTGTTTATATTTGCTACCAATGACTGATAACGTAAAACATCCCCAAATTTATCTAATTTTTCTGTGTGTACTCGCATTTTTTTCCTGCAAACGGGGGAACAAACCTGATGTCAGTGCTATCAGTCTGGATATTAAGATAGAAAGGTTTGACAAAGACCTCTTTGCGGGAAAGCAAAAGGGTATCCCGCAGACGGACGCCTTCCTGCAGAAAAAATATACTGCGTTTTATGATGATTATACGCACAGAATGGTAGGCGATCAGACGTATAGCAACGCAGCTATTCTGTCAACATTATATAAAGACCAGGCATATACAGATCTGAACCATGAGGTAGACAGCGTATTTAAGACTTTGGAGCCCCAGGAAAAAGCCCTTACCGAGACCTTTAAATATATCAAATATTACTATCCTGAGATCAGGGTCCCCAGGTTTATTGCATTTATCTCCGGTTTCGCAGTGCAAACGCCAATCGGGGATGATTATATGGGAATAGGCTTGGATATGTTCCTCGGTAAGAACAGCAAATTTTACAGGGCCATCGTAAAAAGCGTGCCCCTCTATCTTTCCGCAAGGTTTACACCGGAGTATATTGTGCCCCGCGTTACAGAAACCTATGCCAGGGAAGATCTGTTCCCGCAGCGGGATGACAACCATTCCCTGCTGGCCAAAATGGTTGAAAACGGAAAGATACTTTATTTCATGGACCAGGTGCTTGACGGGCAGACACCCGATGCGGTTAAAATAGGGTATACCGAAAAACAACTGACCTGGTGCAAAACCTATGAAGGCGATATCTGGGCCTACCTGATGCAGAACAACCTGCTCTTTGAGACAGATTACCAGAAGATACAGATGTACCTGAGTGAAGCACCGTTCACGCCTGGCCTGGGCGAAAAGAATGAATCAGCACCCAAACTTGGGGTATGGATTGGCTGGCAGATGGTCAGAAAGTATATGGAGGAAAATCCAAAGGTGACTTTACAGCAGCTGATGGCAGACCAGGATGCACAAAAAATATTGACCGCAGCAAAGTATAAACCAAGAATGTAAGGCTCAAACCAAAAAAATTAACGCTCAAATGAAGAAAGTAGGAATTGTACTCTCCGGCGGGGGAATAAGGGGAATAGCGCACTTAGGGGTATTAAAGGCGCTGATCAATGCCGGAATAAAGTTTAGCCATATCAGTGGTACCAGTGCCGGTTCTATCGTTGGTGCCTTTTATGCCGCAGGAATAGATCCCGAGGAAGGCCTTCAGATCTTTATGAAAACAAAGTTACTGCGCTTTATCCGTCCGGCAGTGGGCTCTCTGGGACTGATCGGCATCGAACATACCTCCAACCTGCTGAAAACCTTCTTCCCTGACGATAAAATAGAGAACCTCAACATCCCGCTGACGATAGCCGCAACAAACTTTAGTGAGGGGAAACTGGTGTATTTCAGCAAAGGACCGCTGATCAGGGCAATACAGGCCTCCTGCTGTCTTCCCGGGATATTCAGGCCCATTATGATTGACGGACAGATGTATGTGGACGGCGGTATCCTGAACAATTTCCCTGTAGAGCCGCTGTTGAATAACTGCGATTTCATCATTGGCTCATCCTGTAACCATTTGAAGCCGGTAAGCAGCATTACCAATATTACCGGATTAATGGGCAGGGCAGGCTTAATGACCATCAACAAGGACATGGAACAAAAAGCAGCCTTCTGTAACCTGCTGATTGAACCAAAAGGCATGGGAGAGATCAGTACTTTCGATATGAAAAAAGCCGAGACCATTTATTGGCTGGCTTATGAGGAAACCCTGAAAACGATCAGAAACAATGAGCAGTTTCAGGCACTGCTCAAAGATATAGCCTCTTAAATCCCGGTTTGCAGCGCAACCAGGTCATCTCCCAGCAATACCGGAATAGCCTGACAAATATTTAACTGAAGACAGAAGTTGATATCATCTTCAATATTGAGTGCCAGCATACGGCCGCTATGTGCAGACTTGCCCACATAAGCCCTCAGGTTGTCTTTAGCCATGGCATACAGATCTTCAGCGGCAACACTGGCATCATCATAATGTGTAAATGACGACCGCAGCTCCTGTACAACGGCCCCTGCAAAGATCGTATCTTCAAGGTTAAACTGGTCTTTCCAGCCGGCGCAAAGCAGCAATACGTCCTTATCCTGAGTTTTCAGCCAATCGCACAGCGCCTGCAGGTTCAGAAAGGCACCAATCACAACCTGGCTTGCCCTGCTCCTTGCCAGATGAAGTGCCTTGGTACCATTAGTGGTAGTCAGCACAACAGTTTTGCCCGCCACCTTATCAGCAGTATAAGAAAACGGGGAATTACCAAAGTTATAACCCTCCACTACTTCCCCATTCCGTTCTGCCGCCAGCAAATAACCCTTATCTGCATAATTCAGACAGTCTTCTACCTGCGCAACCGGAATAATGGCCGCAGCTCCGTTGTCTATTCCATAGACGATAGACGATGTTGCCCTTAAGATATCAATCACAACTACGATGCTGTTCTCTATTGCGTATAAATCAATCAGGGCTGGTGTAAGACAAACTTCTATTTTTCTTTGCATATCAGGGTGGATCGGAATCTAAGGTAACGGACTACTTATAAAAAGGGAATTTTACTACTTTGGCTTTAATTTTATTGTTACGGATGCTGATATAGATCTCAGCTCCTTCTTTTGCATTTTCTTTGGTTACATAACCCATTCCTATTGCTTTCTGTAAAGAAGGCGACTGTGTACCTGAGGTTACTTTTCCAATGGTATTTCCGGCTTCATCCACGATCTCATAATCATGACGCGGAATCCCGCGGTCTATCATCTCAAAGCCAATCAGCCTGCGCTTAACGCCGGCTTCTTTCTCTGCCAGCAAGGCATCAGAATTTGTAAAGGCTTTGCTGAACTTGGTTACCCACCCTAAACCCGCTTCAATAGGAGAAGTGCTATCATCGATATCATTTCCATACAGGCAGAAACCCATTTCCAAACGCAGCGTATCACGCGCACCCAGACCAATAGGCTTCATGTTAAAGGCGGCACCAGCTTCAAAAACGGCATCCCATATTTTCTCCGCATGCGCATTATCGCAATAGATCTCAAATCCTCCTGCGCCGGTATATCCGGTAGCAGACACCACTACATTTTCTACTCCTGCAAATACCCCTTTGGTAAAAGTGTAGTATTCCATCGAAGCCAGGTCTATCTCTGTTAAACTTTGCAATGCTTCAGCAGCTTTCGGTCCCTGAACGGCCAATAAAGAGGTTTTATCAGAAATATTATGCATCTCAACACCTTTGGTATTGAATTTCGAGATCCAGTTCCAGTCCTTTTCAATGTTGGAGGCATTCACTACCAGCATATAGGTTTTCTCATCTATCCTGTAGACCAGCAGATCGTCTACGATACCGCCGTCTTCATTTGGAAGGTAGGCATACTGAACTTTACCATCATATAATTTCGAAGCATCATTACTGATCACACGCTGAATCAGGTCCAGTGCGTTTTCACCTTTAAGGATAAATTCGCCCATATGGCTTACATCAAAAACTCCTACAGCCTTCCTCACTGTAGCATGTTCTGCGTTGATGCCCTCATATTGAACCGGCATATTGTACCCTGCAAATGGTACCATTTTAGCGCCTAAAGAAATGTGTTTGTCTGTTAATGCGGTATTGTTCATGCGTTATTGGTTAGATTTTGGGCAAAAGTACATAAATTTTATCCATTTACTAACCGCTCGTATACATTCAGCATCCTTTGGGAAATGGTCAGAAGATTGTGGTCGCGCTCTGCCGTTTTACGTGCATTCTCCCCTATTTCACGCCAGCGGTTGGGATGTGTAACACACTGAAGGATACAGCGGTAAAACTCATCTGCGGTATTGGCAATCAGGATATCTTTCCCATCTTCATAGTTCAGTCCTTCGGCGGCATAGGTGGTAGCGATCACACACTTTTTCATTGCCATTCCTTCAATAATCTTCACCCGCATCCCGCTGCCGGAAAGCAGGGGCACAATCATGATCGCTTTGGAGTTCATGAATTCGATAGCGTCAAAGATTTCACCTTCCACCACCAGGTTGTCAGAATCGTAATCATAGAAATGCTGCTGCATGCTCTTGCCGGCGATATAAAAACGAAGCTCGCTGTTGAGTTTTTCTATGTCCGGCCAGATCTCTTCAATAAACCATTCCAGGCCTTCTTTATTGGGCCTGTAGTCCATTGCCCCCAGATGGAACAGTGTAGGGAAACTTGTTTTTTTGGGGTCTACCACATACTTCTCGAAGTCCAGCGCCACGGGAAAAACATCCAGGCAGGTTTCACATCCAAAATGAAGGATACTCTGGCGGTCAGGCTCGCTGATGGCGAAGATCTGGTGAAAGCGGTTGATCTGTTCTGTTTCATATTCCCTCAGCCTGCGTGCCAGGAACTGAAGATATTTTCGCCTCGGCGTGAAGCGCTCTGAATTGGCCAGCCGCTCCCATACATCAAAAACAATATTGTGTGCCCTGTAGATCAGCTTGGCCTTACTGTTATGTTTCACCACATCGATATACGGGACGACGAACAGTCCCTCAAACTGGATCACATCAAACTCGTTTTCACGAAGGATATTTTCCAGGAGTTTTGCCGCATCCTCATCATAAAAACGGGATACATTGTAGGATTCATTGGAAAAGATATTGAAAAAAGCACCCCAGAGGTTTACCTCAGTATCGAGGTCAAACGAATGGAATTTAATCTTATCAAACACCGGATCATAGATGTCATCTACATCAACCCTGTGTTTATTGGTATTGATACTGAACAAAGTAATATCCACCCCCACATTGAGCAAACCTTTTATAGTATTATAAACTACAATAGGATAGCCACTATTGGGCGGAAAAGGAACCCGGTTGCTGAGTATTAACGTTTTCAATAAGGTGAAAATACAAATTATAGCTCATTATCCGCAAGCAAAAAAATATCGGGATCACTAATGTTAAAAGTTTTACGGTGATATGGTGATAGCCCGTGTAATAAGGCTGCCGAGCGATGGACTTTTGTAGGGTACCCTTTATTCTGTTTCCATTCGTAAAGAGGAAATTCATCAGAAAGTTTATCCATAAATTCATCCCGATGGGTTTTGGCCAGTATAGAAGCAGCAGCTATATTCAGGTATTTACCGTCGCCTTTGATGATACAGCTATGGGGAATATCAGGGTAGGCTTTGAAACGGTTCCCGTCAATACTTAAATACCGGGGCCGGATGCTCAGCTTTTCTATTGCCCTGTGCATGGCCAGAAAGGAAGCATTCAGGATATTAATTTCATCGATCTCATGATTGTCAACCGAGGCAACAGACCATGCAACAGCTTCTCTCTCTATGATCAGCCTTAATGCTGCACGCTGGTTATGCGTCAGCTTTTTCGAATCGTTCAGTTCCCCGGCAATAAAATCAGGAGGCAGTATGACCGCCGCAGCGTACACAGGTCCGGCAAGGCAGCCCCTGCCTGCCTCATCACAGCCGGCTTCTAAAAATTCCAGTTGAAAACAGTTCAATAACATCCCGCTAAATTAAAGAAAAATCAGGAATTCGTTTATACCGTTATATTTTGAGATTTGATATCGAAAGCATCCCGCAGCCCGATGGCCATCAGGTTGAAGGCATAAACAGTGAGCATAATTGCCATTCCCGGTAAAATAGCGAGATAAGCGGCATCCATCACAATATATCCATAATTTTCCTGGATCATGCTGCCCCAGCTTGGCATCGGGGGCTGAGCGCCAAAACCAAGAAAACTGAGCCCTGTTTCCAGCAGGATTGCAGAAGCGAAATTTGCTGAGGCGATCACGAGGACAGGCCCCGCTATATTCGGGAGAATATGTTTAAGCAGGATCCGGTGCGTAGGGAACCCAAGTGCTTTGGCAGCTTCTACAAATTCAGCCTCCTTAATAGCCATTACCTGCCCGCGCACCAAACGTGATACATCAACCCAGGTAGATAGGCCCACGGCAATAAATATCTGCCAGAAACCCTTGCCCAGGGCAAAGGAGATTGCAATAACGAGGAGCAAAGACGGCAACGACCAGATCACATTCATTAACCAGCTGATCGCCGAATCAGTGATCCCGCCAAAATAACCTGCCAGCGCACCTAAACTAAGACCTATGCTCATGGAAATGACCACGGCAATTAACCCCACAGAAAGTGACACGCGCACGCCCAGTATCAGCCGGCTGAGCAGATCCCGTCCGTAACCGTCGGTTCCGAGCCAGAATGTTTGCTGATACAGATGATCCCGGAGAAACTTATCGTGGTTACCACTGATCATATAACTGCTTTCTGCAGCTTTTTCATCATCCCCGATATATTCTTTTACCAACAGTTTGTTGCCTGATATCCTGTAATCCGTAATCGGGATGCTTTTAATGTCTGACTCCTGCCCGTATAGCATTTTTGTAAAGAAATTGACCTCCGCTATGTGTTCCTTATTGCTGATCACAAGAAACTGAAATCTGCGGCCGGGCTTTTTATTACTGAGCTGCAAATGCATGGTATTGGCCATCGGGCTTTGATCAGGGGTCACCAGGTAACCTAGGATACCCATCAGCAAAAGCAGGGCAATAAAGACCAGCCCCCCAAGTGCCGGTTTATTCCTTTTAAATCTTATCCATATTTTCTTTGCAGGACTATCGCTTCTTTCCATTATTTAACCATTCTGCCTTTCCAATTGTATTTGCCTGAATTTCCGGCCACACCAATATAAATAATATATAGTACATGAAGTACATTCAAAACGGGTAATAATACCAGCAGACTTCTTCTTTTGGCAAATTTAGTCACATCTATCAGAAACACCAGCTCCACACCAATTTTGAGTATCAGCTGCAGTAAGGCGATCTTAAGAAAGCCTGTAAAAAACACCCCTGCAAGCAGGTTCAACAAGATACTGAGGTTAAAAAACCAGATAAATACGCCCAGAACAATGATTGACTTGTTCTTATACCGGGTGCTCTTGGAGGCCCATCGTTTACGCTGCTGCAGAAATTCGTTTAGGTTAGGTTTGGCATGCGTATAAACTATGGCATCGCGGTTTCTCAAAAAGCCGATTTGTTTGTCGTAACGGGCGGCGATCTTATGGAGCAGCAGCTCGTCATCCCCCGAAGCAAGATCATCTATTCCCTGGAACCCGCCCACTTCATAAAAGGCATCCCGTTCATAGGCCAGGTTAGCGCCATTACAGGTCGAAGGCATATTATTTCCTATTGTGGAGGCACCCAATCCGATCAGGTAAAGAAATTCCAGCGACTGCGACCGTTCAAAAAAGCTTTTTTCCTCATCATAGGCAACCGGAGAGGAGATCATCTTGTAGCCCTTCTCTTCATAAAATGCTACGATGGTTTTCAGCCAGTAAATACCCATTCTGCAATCAGCATCAGTGGTAATGATCAGACTGCCCTTAGCCTGTCCTATGGCTGTCTGAATCGCCTTCTTCTTATAAGAGTTCAGTGCCCGGTCTTCCTTCAGGGAGATCAGCTTTACACCCGCCTGTGCATAGGACAGAATGATCTCCGCGGTATTATCCGTTGAATGGTCATCAATGAAAATGATCTCAGTGAGCTCCTTATTGTAATCCTGGGCCAGTAACGCCTCAATCGTACGATGGATATTATCGGCCTCATTGCGGGCCGCAATGATGATGGATACGCTGGTTTTACCCGCCGTTTGTTTATATTTAAACGGCACTAACCGGTGCCAGCCCCTGATAAACCCGAAAACAACGAGCAGATAAATTAGCGTTAAAAATGATGACAGGTAACTAACGACGGTTAAGACTTCCAAAAAAATTTAATTTAAAAACGAAATATGAGCCTAATATAGCAGGAATAATAATATTTATCAGCCATATACTTGCAGTACATGCAATAACCGCTACATCCTGTGTGGTGACAAAGCCAAAAAAGTATGAGGCCGTTACACTTCTTACCCCAATATCGAACAGATCAAGGGAAGGCAAAGTAGACTGCACAAAAAAGAGGATACAGACCATCATCAGTATATCAAGATAATGTATATCGGGTATCAGCCAGTAAAACATGATAAAATACTGCGTACTGAATACAACATACCTCGCCAGGCAGAACAATAAGATGTTGAGCAGCTCTTTCTTCTGATATCTTCCGAGTATACTATAGAATTTTTTGTATTTCCTGGTAAAACGCATAGACAGCAGCAGCCCGTTCAGCCAGCGGATATTAAAAAAGAATACGAGGAAGAAGATGCAGAACATGACGGCAAGAGCCATTAATGCATAATCCAGCCTGTAATCCAGATCAATGAAACGATAAATAAAAATACACAGGGATATTGCCCCGAAGATATTGGTAAGCACCATCTGCCCTATATTGCCTACTGCCATTGCTACAACACCAATGATCCTTCGCTTTGGAGACAGAAAAAAGACCCTCCCGCCATATTCTCCGATCCGGTTTGGCGTAAATACCGCCCATGTCAGTCCGCAGAAGACAGATTCGACCGAACGCCACAGGCTGATCTGCTCAATATGTCTTAACAGACGCTTCCACTTTAACGCTTCGAGCCCCCAGTTTAAGAACATCAGCGATACAACCAATGAAAGAACGGCAGTGATCTCCATTGCCGGGATACGAGCCAGAATATTTTTAAAATCCTTTAAATTAGTATTGGCAGAAAGCTTATTGTATATAAACCAGAATGCAAAGACAACTATCGCCACTTTTAGAACATTGGAAAATATACCTTTATATTTGGATATCAATTTATCGTTTCTTTTATTTCATGCAAATATGCTTAATATTGTTCTATGTTGGTTGGAAAAAAGGAAAGGGTGATCATGGGTATAGACCCGGGCACAGCTATTATGGGTTATGGAGTAATATTGGAGCGGGGCAGTAAAATAGAGCTGATCACCATGGGGATTGTGAAAATGGATCACCTGGATGATCACTTTTTAAAACTACAAAGGATCTTTGCTAAAACGGTAGCGCTGGTAGATGAATACAAACCCGATGTAGTGGCACTTGAGGCACCATTCTATGGAAAAAACATACAGGTTATGCTCAAATTGGGCCGTGCCCAGGGAATTGCAATGGCTGCGGCCTTGTCAAGGGATATCCCCATCACAGAGTACGCACCGAGAAAGATCAAACAATCAATTACCGGTAATGGAAGTGCAGGAAAAGAGCAGGTGGCCGCCATGTTGCAGCGCCTGTTGAATTTCAAGGAAACGCCCGAATTTCTGGATGCCACAGATGGACTGGCAGTGGCAGTCTGCCACTCTTTTCAACGGGTATCAACAAGCGGCACAGGGAAATCCTATTCCGGATGGGACTCTTTTGTAAAAGACAACCAGAAAAGGCTGAAATAAAAAAAGCCTTCAATAGCTTGATGCTATGAAGGCTTTTCCTTACGATATCTTTAGTTTTAAGAGCCCAGTATCTTAAATACTGCTTTGCAGCAGATAAATGCACCAATGAACAATATTGCCCAGGATACAATAGATAAGGTCATAGAATCACCTGCGAAACGCAAATAAACTCCAACGATGCTTACCAAGATACCTACAACCAACAATTTGTATATTGCTGTTTCATTTGCATTTACGATGCTTTTAGTACTGCGTTTTGGCTGTTGCTCCATTTTATTATTTTTAAATTCCTGTGCAAAATTAATATTATTTCAACAAAAAAAGCATTTTACACGGAGAATTATTCTTTAAAACCCTTTTAATCCTTCAATACGCTGTCTTGATTTTTCTGTATCATCAAGATTCGAACCTTTGTAGAGTAATTTTTCCCAGTCGCCATACATCGGATTTGGCAATACGATAAAACGGGTTCCGAACTCCGCTTTCGCTTTCTCTACTTCTTGCCTGGTGTTCCTGCCTTCCCTGTAGAAAACATTTGAAAAATCGCTTAGATTATCTCCGCACAGCAACAGCACCTCATTTTTTTCCATCACCTTCTGCCTGCGGGGTTCTTTATCAGAAGTAACAGTATTGACGATCAGGTGTGCCTCATCCGCAAAAGGGAAGCCTAACCGTTGCAGGTTTGCCAATGTGGCTTTATAATCCTCCTGCGTCCTGTTGGTGATATAATAAGTTTCTACCTGCCTGGAAGCCGCATATTTCAAAAACCCCAATGCGCCGGGTACCGTATCTGCTACCGCCAGACTTGTCCAGGCAGACCAGTCTTTCGGGGTAAAACTCACCCCTTTTTTAACTTCAGTTGCCATAAACGGTGAATTGTCAAGAATGGTTTCATCTATATCCACGATCACGCAGCCTCCTTTCGCCGGCACAGATGCTTTTAGTCTTTCATTTAATGAAATCCTGGCAAAGTTATAGGCCTGGAAAGACAGTGCCATGTATTCGCCGGAGTGCTGTTCCCAGGCAACGGCAGCGGTATAATCTTTTTCCGCTATTGCGGCAGCGGTCATTTGCGCAAATAAGCCAAAAGGAAGAATGATAGCCAGCGCCATGGAAATGATGAATTTTTTCATGATAACAATTTTTTACAAATTAAATATTTACTACAAGATCGCAGTATATGCTTGTACTCCAAATCCCCGAATACGGTGGTTGAGGGGGCATATTGACTACCACAAATGGCAAAAAAAAGGCCGTCCCTAAAGACAGCCTTTTCATTTATTTTAATTACCGGGATTAACCATTCAGTGCAGCTGCACCACTAACGATCTCAGTCAGCTCAGTAGTAATTGCAGCCTGACGGGCCTGGTTGTATGAAAGTTTAAGTGCTTTCAGCAGGTCTCCGGCGTTCTCCGTAGCTTTATCCATTGAGGTCATCCTTGCACCATGTTCTGAAGCATGAGAATCTAAAACAGCCTTATACAACTGTATCTTGATCGATTTGGGAATTAATTCTTTTACGATCTCCTCTTTTGAAGGCTCCAGAATATAGTCTATCTGCTGTTTGCCCGCCTTTTCTGTTTTGACTTCAGTCTTGGGTAATGGCAACAACTGTTCGGTGGTCACAATTTGTACTGCAGCATTTTTAAACTGGTTATAAACCAACTCAACTTTATCGAAATCGCCATTTTTAAACCCGGTCATGATCGCATCTGTGATCTTGGTAACGTTTTCAAAAGTCAATGCCGTATATACATCGTTATTGTTCCCAATTACTTTGTAATCTCTCTTTTCGTAAAAATCCTGGGATTTTTTACCGATAGAGACGATGCTTACATTACCGTTTTTATATTGACTACTGTACTTCTCCGCAATCAGGTTATTCGTTGCTTTAATCACATTCATGTTAAATGCACCGGCAAGACCACGGTTAGAAGATACGACTACAATTAAAACTTTATTGGGTTCGCGTTCCTCAGTAAAAGGGGATGAAGATCCTTCGAGGTTGGCAGAAAGATTCCCTAAGATCTCTTTTAGCTTCGTAGCATACGGACGTAACTGTATAATAGCATTCGTTGCCCGCTTCAGCTTAGCTGCCGAAACCATTTTCATGGCTTTGGTAATCTGCTGCGTGGATTGCACCGATGATATACGAATTCTTACTTCTTTTAAATTTGCCATTCTTTTTTAATCTTCTTCCTGTGTTAGTTAGTATTTTCCTGCCAGTTCTTTAGCTACAGTTTCCAATACTGATGTAATCTCATCATCCAGTTTACCAGCTTTCAATGCTGCCAGTGTTTGAGGATGACGTAATTCAAGCTGCTGTAAATATTCAGCTTCGAATGCCCTTACTTTATTTACAGGAACCGAACGCATCAGGTTTTTTGTACCGATATAAATGATCGCTACTTGTTTTTCTACAGCCATTGGAGAGAATTGTCCTTGTTTGAGGATCTCCACATTTCTTGAACCTTTGTCCAGTACAGATTTAGTAGCCGCATCCAGGTCAGAGCCGAATTTAGAGAAAGCCTCTAACTCACGGTATTGTGCCTGATCAAGTTTTAATGTACCGGCAACTTTTTTCATCGACTTGATCTGTGCATTACCACCTACACGGGATACAGAGATACCCACGTTAATAGCCGGGCGCACACCAGCGTTGAATAAGTTAGACTCTAAGAATATCTGTCCGTCAGTAATAGAGATTACGTTGGTAGGGATATAAGCAGAAACATCACCCGCTTGTGTTTCAATGATCGGCAGGGCTGTTAATGAACCACCGCCTTTAACGATACCTTTCAGAGACTCAGGCAAATCATTCATTTGTCTTGCAATCTCATCATTGGCATTGATCTTGGCAGCACGCTCCAGTAAACGGCTGTGCAGATAGAAAACGTCTCCAGGATAAGCTTCACGGCCCGGTGGACGACGCAATAACAATGAAACCTCACGGTAAGCCACAGCCTGTTTAGAAAGATCATCATAAACGATCAATGCAGGGCGACCTGTATCACGGAAGTATTCACCGATTGCAGCACCGGAGAAGGGAGCATAAAACTGTAATGGAGCAGGATCTGCAGCAGATGCTGAAACCACTACTGTGTAAGCCATTGCACCGTTTTCTTCTAAAGTACGCACAACGTTTGCCACAGTACTTGCTTTCTGGCCACAAGCAACATATATACATAAAACAGGTTTGCCTGCTTCGTAAAATTCTTTTTGATTGATAATGGTATCGATACAAACGGCACTTTTACCTGTCTGACGGTCCCCAATAACCAGCTCACGCTGACCACGGCCAATCGGGATCATTGCATCGATAGCCTTGATACCTGTCTGAAGAGGTTCAGCAACCGGCTGACGGTAGATTACTCCGGGAGCTTTACGCTCGATCGGCATCTCGTAGGTCTGACCAACAATCGGTCCTTTACCATCGATAGGCTCACCAAGTGTATTCACTACACGCCCCAACATACCTTCACCAACCTGAATAGAGGCAATTTTCTTAGTACGTTTAATTGTGTCACCTTCTTTGATCTCTGCTGAAGGGCCTAATAGCACCACACCAACATTATCTTCTTCAAGGTTCAAAACAATACCTTGCAGGCCATTTTCAAATTCAACGAGCTCACCTGATTGAACTTTAGTTAAACCATAAACACGGGCAATACCATCACCCACTTGTAATACGGTACCAA